>Ga0335082_10000430_pt1 | contig 43401 bp, 65 predicted proteins | sample Lox_Sample_41_FD_206718 | JGI IMG/M metagenome (GOLD analysis project Ga0335082, IMG submission 206718) | Soil microbial communities from Loxahatchee National Wildlife Refuge, Florida, United States - Lox_Sample_4.1 | ecosystem: Environmental > Terrestrial > Soil > Wetlands | place: USA...
CCTGGACGAACCGGGCAATCGTGCCCTTTGCGGCCTCGATCGCGCCCTCCATGGAGCCGGAAATGTCGACCATCACGTAGACCCGTAGATCCTTGGTGACTTCCTCGACCGCCGACTTGAGCGCGTTGTCAGCCGCCTCCTGGAGCTTCTCCTCGACCGCCTTCGACTTGACGCGCGTTGCGATGTTCGCGGCTCGCATGTCGTCGGCCTCCTTGACCGCCCTCTCCCAGCGCTCGCGGAACTCCTGCACCTCGAGCAGCCCTAGCTCCTCGATGGTCGGCGTCGCGATGAGGAGATCCTTGTTGGAAAGACCTCCCGCCTCGACCGTCGCCATGAAGATCGCGCGGGTTACGCCGATCTTCTTCGGAAGGAGTCCCACGACTCGCTTGAAGGAGAGCTTCTCCTGGACGATCTTCTGGCAGATCTGCTCCTCCGTGAGGTCCTCCCAGGACTCGCCCTGGGAGAGGGTCTGTCCGATCGCGATCTCCCGACGTCCGTCCGGAGCCTGTTTCTGGTTCCAGCCGATGATCTCGAAGAACTTCGGCGAGGACGGCTTGTAGTGGGTGAGCCGGACGAGCTGCTTCACGCTCCGCTTGAAGCCGGCCTTGACGAGACTCTCGAGGAGCTTCGGGTTCTCCTCGCGGAACTGTAGCCACTTCTCCGCCGCCTTCTGCCAGCGACCAAAAAATGGATTGCGCGCGCTCCGACCGAAACCCAGCTCGCGGTTGATCGCGGCGATCTCCGGCATTGCCAGGACGTTCCGAACACGAAGAAGCAGCTTCGGATCGAAGTTCTTCTTCTTGTCGTCCTTGCCCTTCGGCTTCTCGTAAAGAAGAAGCATCGCCTCTCCGACGTCGCGGAAGTCCTCGTCGTGGAAGGCGACCTTGCCAGCGTCGATCACCGGATCGCCCTTGCGCGACTGGACCAGCATGAACGCCGCGAGCATCACCTTGAGATCGCGGTTCTCCTCCCCGAACGCGTGGCTCGCCCAGCGCGCGGCGAACTCGTTGTCGAGCTTCCACACTTCGGCGATTTGCCGGTAAATGTGGGCGCAAACCTCGTTGAAGAGGCCCGGCGCACGGTAGACGCCGCGAACGGTTCCCCCCTCGACGATGTCATTGTTCGGCTGGAGAACGCCCATCCGAACTTGCACGGTCTTCTTGCCTTGCTTGACGAGCTTGTAGACGACCTTCTGGCCGTTCTCTTCCTTGTGCGTGACCGGCTCCCAACGAACGCCCGCGGCGATCGCGGCGTCCTTCGTTACGATGCCTGGTCGCCCGTGGTATGCGTGATCGTGGTAAACGAGCAACGCCTGAATGATTCGCTCTGCAGGACCAAGGTTTGCGAGTTCCATAGGACAGCTACTAGTAAGGTAGTCGTCCTTGATTGTCAACCCGATTTTCGGGTGATTTTCTTTCTCGGTCTTTTGACCTTTATCGGTTTGGACGAGGGGAACGCGCAAGACCGCGCAAGGAGGAGAGCGTCCAGCTCGACGAGCCCCTCGAGACACCGATGGAGATGCCTAACCAGCTCATAACGCGTCGGTGTGTACGGACCGTACGTCCTGTACTCGTCGAGTAGCGCCTGAAGCGATCTCCCACCGAGAAGACACCCTTCGAAGAGGTAAGCCTCCACCTGCACCATCGATGACTCGACCATTTTGTCGAGCGGATGTTTGGGTTTCTTCTGCATTGCGAGAAACGTACGACCCTGTTCTCGAATTGTCAATGTCGCCCCTTGACGATCCCGAGTAAGTCTAGTCGTCGACGTGCTCGCTCGCGCAGTCCTTCATGTCGCACCCGTGGAAGACGCAGTAGGCGCCTGAGAAGCCCTCCGATTCGAGGACCGGCTTGGCGTGCCGAAACAGCTCTCGGAAAGAGTATTCCATGTGGGCGCGCGACTTCTGAAAGGCAGTGAACCTCCAGTCGTCGTTATCGCCCTCCTCGAGAGGGGCCGCGACGAATCGCAGCAGCTGGTCGTCAGAGAGCGTCTTGAAGATCTCTTCGAGACGGCGCATGTACGCCCATAGCGCCTCGTCGAGCGTCGTGTGAAGCTCGCAGTAGCCGCCGGCCGCGTCGCAGTCCGCGCAGACAACCATCAGATCCCCAGTGGCCAAGGTTTGGGGCACCCGTATTTGTGCGGGGCTGGCCTCACGCAGAAGCAGGCGGTCCCTGAAGACCGCTGGAGCCACGACTCGGCGTCCCGCCGCGCGTCGCGCGCAAGCCACTCAAGGAGGAGGCAGAATGAGTCGAAACGGACCATTCGGCGACTATCTCACGGATCCGAGAAGGATGCCAGCGGCGACGCGAGTCGGGGTAGTCGAGGGCGACAGCCTCTCGATAGCCGTGCGCGAAATCGATCTGGCTCACCACTCGCCCCATTTCCGGTAGCGGGACACGCCCCGAGTGGGTCGGAACCGACGCGCGAAGTACTTCTCGGTCAGCTCAAAGAGAACGCCTCCCTCGGCCCTCAGCTGGATCCGATTCGCGCTGCCACCGATGATCCGAACGCGGCGTTTCCCGTCGGTCCAGACGTCGCCGGCTCTGAGGTTAAGCACTAGTCGGTCTTTCATCCTACTCGAGGCTCCGCCTAGCCTTCCGCTTTCGCTTGGCTTCACGCTCGTATACTCTTTTTGCGTCACGGCAAAGAGTGCAGCGGCAGTATCGATAGGCCGAGATAGTGCCGTGTGTACCGCGCGCCTTTTGTTTGCCGCTATCCACGATGGATTTTTCCACGTGATGGAGGCCGCACAAAAGCTGACACTTGTCGATCTCCGCCCAGAACTTCGTTTCGGACAACGCGTGGCAGGCATGATCGGCCGGGTAGGTTTTCGTACGGGGGTCGATATGATCGAGCTGTAGATCGGCTGTTGTTCCGCACACTACACATTTCCCGCCCAAATACGCCAGAGCCTTTGCTCTACGTGTCCGATATCTCTCGGCCATATAGACGCGCATGTACTCGTTGTACTCTTTACCCTTCTTCGGCATTTCCAACTTAGCGCCCCTTAAGAGAATCGAACTCTTCGTCGTTCCGTTAACAGCGGAATGCTGCCCAGCCAGCTAAAGGGGCGTATCTTCGACACCATGGCATGCCTGTTGACCGAAGACAACACGCATTTGAATTAGCTCCGGCGCAGGGACTTGAACCCCAATAGCGCGTTAAACAGACGCGCGTCCTACCATTGAACGACACCGGAATAGGAGCATCCCTCGGCCCGGATTTGCACCGGGATCCTCGAAACAACGCGCGTCGAGTGCTCTGCTCTTGAGCTACGCGAGAAGGATGAGCCGCATTTGTATTCCGTCTTGGCCAGTGACGGTTTGAGGGTGTATTGGTGAGCCCACTTCCTCAAGGCGTCCCGCGTTGCGCTAGGGGTTCCCTACGCGGAAATCTTTAGGCAGCTTGTCTTGGTACATCGTCCTCGCCGCAGAAACCCACCGCGACGAGGTCGATGTTCTCGATGTCAACGTCGGCAGCGGGGCTGGGGGTGATCGACCGGGCCTGCTTGAGAGCGGCTCCGGCGCGATGGGTACGATCGAGAGCTTCTTCGGGAGAGTCCGCGCGAACGCGCGCGATCGACGTGTACAGGACACGCCAAACCTTCTTCTTCATCGGCCTCTCCTTCCGTTTGCTTCAGAACGATCTGTGCTTGGTCTTCGACCGATACATCTCACGACACGCCATGAAGCCTTGGACGAACCTAAGGGCCTCGCTGAACTCCTTTTGCGGCATACCCGAGAAGGGGCCGGGAGTCTCGGAGTCCGCGGAGGGGAAGGCGCGGGAGCCGGTCTTGATCAGCCAGAGCGTGTAGTTGCCGCTGTTGGTGGCTGGGTCGCCGGGAATGAACTGTTGAATGACCAGGCTGATCTGGCTGCTCCAGTGGAACCGCTTGAGGAACGCCGCTTGGAGGCGCCCCAGCTCCTGAGGGTCCAATTCGCGGCGAAGATCCATGAGGTGCCACGCCTGAAGCGGTCTCGCGGCGGGGTACTCCACGTAGAAGTCCTCGTCCTCCTTCTCCTTCGACTCGCGCAGCTCCGATTCGAGGGAGGTGATCTTCTTCTCGTACTCCGCGCGTACCTGCTCTCGCAGCGCCTCTAGTGCTCTCTGCGTCTTCTTGTCGAGTTCCTTCCACGAGTAGGGATCGCTCATCGCGAGCAACCTAGCACGTAGGGTCGGGCTTGACAAGCCCGGCTAGCTACGGTAGCTAAAGGTCCGTGCGGACCTCGTCGCCGCTGGGAGTACGTTTGCAGGCGTGCACCGTTGCGCCTCTTTTTCTCAGCCAATCGACCGCGACAATCGCGAGATCTTCATCTTTTTCGTCGTAAGAGAAGGACACCTCGACGTGCGCGAGAATCCTTCGGGCGTGTGCGGGATCCGCCGGTAAGATGCTGTGCCTGGAACCTGGGTCGTGGAGAAACAGTCTACGGATCTGTTGGTAGCCCTCGATGTCGTTCGTGACGAACGCTTCGAGAGTCTCTGCATCCCAGTGATTCATTTGGATCGCGAAGACATGTGCAGCCATTGCGGGTACTCTACCACAAGAGATCGAGTCGGACGCCCTTCGGGAGCGCTTCTGGCGAACCACCTCGAGACGAGGAGGCCGACTCTTTGGTACCCCGCGATAGAATCGAACTATCGCCTCTGCTACGTCAAAGCAGTGCTCGACCTTCGAGCTGGCGGGGCAAAAGAGCGAGATCTGTTGGATCTCGCCCTGCTTTATGGAGAGGAAGACTGTTCTGTCGAACCGTTTGGTAGGCGAGGCATTCTCGCACGACGGTGACTGCGCGCGTCCTCCCCCGAAGTGTACCTCTCGGGTCTCTTGGGCGCGTGCCGGCTTTTCCGATCTCTCGGTGAGAGCCTTCCAAGTCCAATTTGAGTTGTCAGAGATCAGCCGCGTCTTTCGACTCGGTTGGTTGCGGTGGCTGGAATCGAACCAGCTGGGCCTTGTGTCAGAAACAAGTACTCCGCCGTGGAGACTCACCGCAGTGTCGTGGGAGGCACGGGAATCGAACCCGCCTCGTACGCCGTAAGAAGACGCCGCACCTCCTTGGTGCTAACCTCCCTCATTTTTAGTGCGTCTCTGACGCCATTCTTGATGATACTCCCTCTTCGCTTTCCGGCACGACTCGCAATGGCAGTACCGATAAGATGAGATTGTTCCGTGTTCCCCTTTTGCGCGTTTGAAACCTAGATCAGTAATTGTCTTAGCCTCATGACACGGTCGACATAGGAGCTGACACTTACGGACCTCTGCCCAGAAGCGTTCGGACTGGTGCCAGGTTTTGAACAACGAAATCTCTTTGGTGGCAGGATCTTTGTGGTCCAACTCCAGTCCGGTTGTGGAGCCGCACCTAGCACACTGACCACCTAGAAATTCGATTGCTTGTGCTCGTCTCTCCGCATATCTCCTTTTCATCAGCACGCGCATGCCTGCGTTGGACTCTTCCCTAGTTTGAGGCTTAGCTTTCGTGGGCATCCGGGTGGGTCCGGTCGGATTCGAACCGACAATGTCCTACTTAAAAGGAAGGCGTAATCTCCAGTTTTACTACGGACCCGGTATTACCGTATTTCGGGGCCTGTTTTCGTTTCGTATGCATCGCCTATTCCTCTTCTCGTTGTCCCGTCGGGTGGTAACGCTCCACAAGGCACTGAGTCCCAGCCGCTTTACAGGCGGTGCTATCTGCTTCGATAGGAACCGACGGGGTAAATATACCCATCCTCGTCGGTACTATAGCTTTCTCTGAGTGTCATTGGTTCTTCTTTGGAAGGTTAGCGAGGTCGATGCGGGAAACGACGATATCGCGTTTCCATGCGTACACGAGCAGCGGATCGCCTTCTTTGTCTACGAGGACCTTAGTGGAGAACCCAACTTCGGTGAGTCCATTCGCGATCTCGATGCTTGTCTTGGATGGCTTGATCTTCATGGGGTTAAACGAAAAAGGCCACCGCGGTTTCCCGGGCAGCCCTCGAATTGCACTCACGTGCTCTCAGACTGCCCTACTCTTGTCCCACCTCGAAATTGACATGCTTCGGGGTGGGATAGGCTTCCGTGGCGAGATCCTGGCTGCTGCCGCGGACGTGGCCGGATTGCCCCTTCGACGCGCACCACGGCCTCATCGCCAGCGGCGATTTGGACAATAGGAGCGACGTCCGGGTAGTCATGAGTACTCTTCCACCCTAGCCAGTCACGCCTAGAGTGTCAAGGGGTTCTTTTGGTCGGGGCGTCAAGAGCGCGTACGACAGCCTCTACGAGAGCGCTATGGCAGCGCCAGCATTCGCAGAGTCGGAACTGGATTCCGAGGGATCGCGCCAGTCTTGCGAGATTGGGGTAGCTCGCTTGAGAGAGGGTCTGCCGATCGATCCGTTTCAAGGTCCGTACGGACTAGTCGTCCCAGCCGACCGCTTCGGCCATTTCGGCGTAGCAGATCTTGTCGCAGAAGGAGGTTGAGTAGAGGGAGTCGGGGACCTTCCCGAGTTCTTCCATCACTGCGAAGATGGGCTCGCCGCAGTTCATACACCGGCCCACGCGGACTTCCTGGCCGGGCTGAAAGCGCTCGTAGCTCAGAAAGACTGCATCCTCGAACTGGATGCGGGTGGGATCGACGATCTCCCCCTCGGAGGTCTCGCACCACCAATGTGCGCGACGACCCGATTGGTAGCTCTGGACGTGACCTGGTACGCGTGTCAACTCCGGGAAAGCGGCGACCATCTGCGTAGTCGCAGCCGAGCACGCCCCGAACGCTGTAGAGACCGTCGGGTAGTGGGTCTCGATCCAGTCTACGTACCTCTGATCCATCTAGTCCTCGTCGAGACGCTTTCTCACGCGAACCATTCGAGCTTCGCCGAAGTAGAGGCCCTTTACCGCAAGAGCAAAACTTTGGAGGTCGGTGAAGTGTGTGGCGTCAGCGCGCTCGTCTGTCCACCGCACCAGCGGTTGCGGCGGTGTTCTCCGGACAGTTGCGACGTCAGACGTAAAGGAAAACAAGAACGTGTCCTCAGGCTCGAACGTGGGGTTGATCAAGCAGAACGGTCCCTTTGCGGACCACCCAGGAATCCGCGATCATTCGTCCACCGGAACCCACTTCGTAACGGTCTGCTCCTCAGCTCGGACCTTGATCGCGCTGATGGTTTTTCCGTAGAACTGCCACCCATCTTCGTGGTGGACGTCCACCCACGTCAGCCAGTGCGCGCCGTCTGCCTCGAAGACGTGGGCCTCTTTGTGACCGTGTCGCCAATTGGCCATGTCGACGCTGTCGCTCTCCATGAGCGTTTCGGTGAGTTCTTCGGTGAGTGGGAAGTTCTTGGTAATTGCCATTGGCGCCTCGAAGTCCGTACGGACTTTTTCACTCGTCGTCGTGATGCAAGCCGGCATCCTTCATGAGAGCCTCGGCGTCATTCATGGTGTCGCAATCCATCTCCTCGAAGAGAGTCACAAGCTCGCGCGCCACCTGTTTGCGATTCTGCTCGGGGGTGTGCTTCCCAACGAGCGCCCACACATCTACAGCCAATCGGCTGCCACTCGCCCAACCCATCTCAACCTCCCTTTGCCGGAAGACCCTTCACGATGCCGCCCGCAGAAAGATAGGCGTGATCCCACGCACGAATCATCTCGGCGATCGTTGTCGTGAAGATCGGCAGCCGAGCGAGAACCTCGTCGGCCTGATCTCTTGCGGTCTTGGTGGGGTACATCGCTTCGAAGCTCGGAAGCTTCAAGGTTTTCGACCCGCCGCGTTTCATCGCTGACCACCCTATCAGGGCGTCAGCTGATTGTCAACCTTGGGCCTCGGCGGGCACGAGCAGGGGTCGCAAGTTTCGCAGACGTCGAGCCCGTGAGGCTCGCACGTGATTGGAACCGCGCACGTAATGGCGAGCCGTCGTTGGCACCCGAGGACATGCCGACGCGCCGCCTCGCAGCAGCATTGCAAATGGCTACAGTCGCAGTCCACAACGCGTCCGCGCGCGATGTAGTCTTCAAAGCGTTCCCACCCTAGAATTTCCCCCTCAGGGTCCACGAGAAGCACGTTGTCTTCTTCCGGGGTCTGCAGAAACAACATTTCGACCTGTTCCGGACTAAGCTCGGTAAGCTTCATGTGCGCCTCACCAACCGCCCGAATAGCCAGCCCCGCACTTGGAACAGCCGTTGTAGATGCCGTTCACCCAGGTCCCGCAGTAGCAATTCCAAACGAAGTTCGCGCTTTCGGTTGTCGAGGCCTTTGGCGTTGATCGGGCGTGGGATGTTCTTTCCACCACAAGGGAAGGACGGGCGGGGCGTTCCGCACAGCTGTCGCAATCCGAGGCAGAACAGGCCTTCTCTAGCCAAATGTCACATTTCAAACACGCGAACGCGTCATGCCGGACACTCCGACGGGGGAGGCCTTCGCAGGACCAGCAGGGCCGACAGCGCTTGGCTAGGGAGCGCGGTGGATCCCAATCGGCGTCATTCACAGACTGCGCGCTCCTCGCGAATGATCTCCTTGCCGAGGCGACGGCGTGCGCGGCGTAGACCTTTCTTGAGCCCCCACTGCCGGGGATGGCAGGAGCAGTGGTTGTACCGGGAAAGGCCTTTCCCGCCCATCCCCGGACGCCGCGCGTCGCTCATTATCCGCGACCGCCGCGTCACGCTCAGTCCTTATCGCCCAACCACTGCGGATTCTGGCAGAGGTCGAAGCGGTGCTCGCTGCGCCAGTTGCCGCAGCAAACGCAGATGACGTCCTTCTCAAAATGCTCCACACGAAGCACTGTGTCTTCGGTCTCGGCGTCTGCCTCCCACGACGTGAGCGTCGGATCGGCGGGGTGTGCGGGAGTGGGCATTTCGGGCTCCTCTAGGTGGTCGAACATGCCGGGAAATTACGCCGGCTTAGACGATCCACATACCATCTAGTAGATGGCTTTGGCCGAATAGTCAACAGAATTCGGAGTGTTCGCGGCCAGAGGCGCCCGCGCTGTCAACTACATCTAGACGAAGCCCGCTTTTTGCAGAAAAACCGTGCTGTACGCGGGGTCTTGCAGCATGCGATTCAACTCGATTGGGTTGTACTCGGCCGGAAGGAGTGCCACGCCGAGGTTGTCGGCGTCCTCGCTGCGGCTCTGTTCGCGAAGCGCGTGTCTCTGCGAGGTGGCCCACGCCATGAGCAGCTCCGGTGGCCCGAAGCGGTAGAATCTCAGGGACTCGGCGTCGAACGCTACGGCTACGCGCCGCGCCGCCCATCGCCTGTGAACCGTCCCGTCTTCGTACTCGTAGAAGGTCAATTTCCCATCTTCGACTACGAAGTACTGATTCATCAGCGATGTGTCCACACGACTAATGGTCGGCTGTAGAGCTTGCAAAGTCAACTACTTACGCGACCATCGTCGGAAGGCTGTCGAAGTCTGCCGCGCGCAGTCGAACCTCGGAGGCCGGGACAATGAGTTCCGACTGGATCGGGCTGTAGATGGACGCGAGCTTCTTTCCGAGAATGTACGCGGGCTCGCCGTCACCGAGGTACTCGAGGCCGTCCCAGCCGTTGCGGATGTTCCGGCTCCAGCGGTAGCCGACCGACTCGAGGAGGACTTCGAGATCGGGGCTTGGCGTGTTCGCGTAGAATTTCTCGTCGACCAGGCAGAGAGAGGCGCGTGCGGGATCGCCTCGATGGGCGGCGGGATCGATCTGCGGTTGATCGAGGAGGACCGCGCCGAGCGCGTCGCAAGCCCGGATGGGGCAGCGCTCCTCGTCCCACATCCAGATCTGCTGGGTGGCCTCCCAAAAGACCCCCCAGTCGCCTGCGATGAGAGTGAAACCCTCGGCGAGCTGGGTTTCGATGGCGCGCGTGATGAGGGCTTCCATATCGTCGAGCGTTCGCATCGCTTGCCTCCCAAGTAGGATGACTCCACCTGTCGATCACGAAGCGCAAACCTTGCGCCAGACAGTACCCACGGACAGGTGAATTTTGCCCCGGTATGTCCACCGGAGTGAGGCTCTTGTGGTACCAGCGATCGAACGCGCTAGTCAACGTAAAAACGTCCGGTCTTGCGAGCACTTGAGTGGGACAGTGTCTCTCGTGCCACATTCAAGCTGGCGCTACCTTTAGGGCCATCGTAGCGATATGCCTCGGATAGCCCTAACGGGGGGGTGCAAGATTAGCGCTGTGGGGCAACCTGATAGGTTCCACGACCTTTGCGCACCGCCAAACGGAGTCCGCAGGCGCGTTTGAGACGCAGGCCGAGGGCGGTGCGACTCACGCGAAGCCGCTTCGTCAGCTCCCCGATCTTCCACGCGCGGGCCGACTCGCTCTCCATGACCCGCATCAGCTCGGCGATCGTACGGCGGGTGTGGGGATGCAGCCCTTGGAGCCGTTCCTCCGCTGTCGCAGAGATCTTCGCCTTCGCGGGAAGCGGTCGCCTCACCAGCACCGACGCCACGCGCTTCCTCTCGAGCAGCAGCTGCTGCAACTTCCCGATCTCGGAGTTGACGATCTCGAGATCGGCGCGGAGCTTCGCGCGCTGAAGGATGAGAGCCTCGTAGGACTCGAAGCTGACACCCTCGTTCCTTGACGGTTTGCTTGCAGTATCCATCTTTTTCCTCGGTCCGTACGGACCTCGTTGAGGTGACCGCCGCCACGGCGGAACACCTTGTAAACATCTGTACCTTAGTGCTTTGTTTGCGATTGTCAAGGGACTGCCGCGCTTTTAGCTGCTCCGTAAGTAAGCGCAATTCACTTGGATTTTCTGTTAATGCGTGTACCTTGCTGGTCGTGTTACCCCGCATCGTCGTGTTTGGAGATACAGGGCATACTGCCGGGTTCTGTTGTGGCGGCTGCGGCGCTCTTTGGGCGCAAAGTGATAAGGCCGCTCTATGTTGCTCGCCGCCCCCGTGTGCGAGCTGCCAGACGCCTGTTCTCACGGGCGACGCGCTCTGCGGGGGCTGCGGAGAACGCGCTCTGCGGGAGCAGGCGGCGACAGCCCTCCAAACGGCTGCGAAGATTCTCTACGTGGAGTACGAGGCTCCGTACCTCTATTGGAGCGACACCGATCGGTTTTTTCGAACGAAAACCGCTATCGACGACTACTGCGTGAGTCGTAATCTGGTGCCGCCGCGCTGGGTCTGGGGAGTGGAGCCCAAACCCTTGGAGTTATCCGCGACGGATGTGCTCACCGCGAGTACGCCAGATCTCGCCGGTTTGATCGACGAGGGGGAGATCGCGGAGCTACAGACCGGGCTCGATGCGTGGGCCATGAAGCTTCCGATCAAGAACTTCAAACCCGACTACACTACAGTCGTGGTCCTCGATCCGAGTTTATACGAAGAGTTCGCCAAACAGCGGTGACGCCGTTAGACCACGGTGTCATCATGGCCCCGTAGGTCCAAGTCAGGTAGAGCCGACCCTTTAAACCGGTTGCAGTGTGGGTTCGAATCCCATCGGGGCTACTAAGAAATGTCAAATACCGCGGAAATCCGCCAGAAACTGGCCGTCGCTCCCGCCTCTCTCGATCGTTTCGATGTGTACGATCTGCTCCTCGCCTCGGGAGTCGTTGAGCCTGCGGTCGTGGTTTTCGATTCGCTACACGTGGTTGGCCACTGGGTGAATCTCGCGACGATTACACGGCAGAAACGCATTCTTGTCTCGAAGAGCAAGGGCGTCGAAGTGCTCGGGCAAGGCTCGTCGTGGGAAGAGGCTTTGCGCGCCGCCGGAATTGCCGGCTGATTCACATCAAGCCGTAGAATCCGTGTGGGCTAGAATGGCCCTATGGATGTCGGCGAATTTCGCAGACTAATCGCCGAGCTGAAAGAGCGGCTCGACTGGAACTGTCGCGGAAAGAAGAATCAAGCTCTCTGCTGGCCCCACTACGGGCTGATTGGGATCCCGCGTCATTTCGACGGTCCGCACCCATTCGGCGGAACCGGCCACATGGGTACAGAAACTCCTGGTGCACCGCAAGGTAACGGTCCGGGAACCAGCTTTGGTACGGGAACCGGCACCTCCGGTGGAGGCGCTCCGGGTGCCGGTGCGGGTGCCGGTGGAAGCGGTGGCGGCGGGGCCGGCGGTGGTGGAGGCGGCGGAGGCGGCGGAGGCGGGGGTGCCTGACGATTGGAGGAAGTCGCGATGGCTTCCTGAGGAGATCGTTGCTGCCCCACAGGGAAAGGGATTCCAGGGTCGAAACCTGTGCCGGTGGTGTCACAATGAGGTGCCTCCTAGAAAGCGTTCTTTTTGCGGGCCAGATTGTGTCCACCAGTGGAAGCTGCGTCGTGACCCGGTGTACGTCAGGCAGTGCGTGTGGAACCGGGACAAGGGCGTCTGTGCCGAGTGTGGCACCGACACGGACACACTACGACGGTCTCTTTGCGGAGCGCAATTCGTGTACGAGCTTGTCGCGCGTGGTTACAAGGAATCGGACGCCTCTCGCACGAGTCTTTGGGATGCCGATCATATCGTTCCCGTCGCAGAAGGCGGGGGTTGCTGCGGACTGGAGGGTTACGCTACCCTTTGCCTTATCTGCCATCGAAAGAAGACCGCCTCATGGAACGCCAAGCGCTCGCGGAAGCAGCCGCAGTAGCGACGCTCACTCGAATCTTCGTAGGGTTTCGTACCCAGTCCTCCGACCCTATTTACGCGGTCCGTTGCTGCGGGCGCGCCTATCTCGGATGGGAACCGGCAGTAAAATGCCGTACTTGCACGAAGATTCCGAAAAACGTCGAAATTTGCGAAGAGAAGGACCTCGAGCAGTTGTTCCGGTAGCGTCGGTTGTCGCCCCTTGACAGCTCAGAGCTACGCCTCATGTTGAACGTGAGGCACCGACATGATCACCTTTTTCATCGCAGGCGACGTCACATTCTCCACGTCCGACCAGGACACGTTTCTCTTGCTGGACGCGACCGATGCCGCAGATCTGATGCGGTGGCTTGGTTATCCGTGTGAGGGCGGCAGCCCCTTCGGCACCCTCCCCGTGAGCGACCTCAAGGCGCGATGTCGTCGCCGTCTCTGGCCGATCCCGCGCAATACCGACCCCGCGCTCGAGTCGCGACGCCGCGTGGGTCACAGCGGTGCGGTTCTGGATACGCAAAAGGCTCGCGAGGCAGGCTTCCTGCGCAAGCAGACCCAACGGTTGCTTGCGCTGGCGGAGCGTGCCAGCGAGCCCAATGCGATGATCCTCTTCGGCTGAGCTACTTAGGCCAGTACGTCGAGAGGATCTTCTCGACCTGTGCGAGTGTCAACGTCTTCGCTGCAGGCGCCGGAGGAGGCGCCGGCGGCGGTGCAGGAGGCGTCGGCGGCGCAGGCGCAGGGACCGGTACGGTTCCGCCCATCGCGTCGAAGTCCGCCACGAGCGCTGCCCAGTCAAAACCGTTCGGTGCCTTGGTCTGACCCTTTGCGAGCTGATCCGGCGAGAGCATCGCGTGAAGCTCGCCACCACCAGAGGCGGTCGCGTACTTGGCGACCGCTGCCCAGGTGAGGGTTCCGATCATGCCCCACGAATCGATCAGTACGCCTTCGCTGTTGTAACCAACGCCCATCACGCAGTGGCCGTTCGAGGGATCTGGCGCGCCTGCGACGTCCCAAACGAATCCGTTACCAGAGGGAAACGGCGAGACCCATGCGTCCGGCAGAGCCATGCCGAAGTAGAGGTTCTCGAAGAGATCCATCGCCTGCATGACTTCGGTCTTGTTCGTGGCGTCGATGGAGATCGAGCCGAGAAGCTTCGTGCCATTGGCGAAGCCGTGGCTCGTCCAATACATGAGCGCCGTCGGAAGCTCGCAGCCCTGGTCGGTGCTGGGGTCGCCGGGCACGTATCCGCCGATCGCCGAGTAGTCCTTGATGATCTGCGCAGACGTCGCGTGGAAGGCCGTGCCCGCGTTGCCGGTTTCAACGCCGACAATGTGATAGCCACCTGCGATGACGCAATCGCCCAACTGGTCGTTCTCGTAGACATCCTCGAGTACGACTTTGGCTTTCGGCGAGAAGTCGCACGACGCGGGCGGCGTCGGCAGACTCTCTAGATGCGAGAGGTAGCTTTTGAAGTGAATCTTCGGACGAGAAGTCGGAAGCTTCCTACCGAAAGAGACTTTGCGACCATGAAACGGCGAATCAACTTGTTTGACCATAAGGACGAGCTTATAGCGGTCCAAATGGTTTGGTCGGGCTTATTTAGGCTCACCTCGTGAGCCGACCTCACACCTTATGCGAGACCCAAATCAGTTCTCGGCTGTGATGGTTGTTCGAGGCTTTTCGACGGCTCGTAATCCGTTCGCCGAAAAACTCAAACGGCAGCCACGTCGGAACTGCGCCCGTCTTCTGACACACAGCCTCGCAACAGATGACCTGCCCCTTACACTCCCTTAACCTCGCTGCGAGTCTTTCGTAGTCGAGGCGTGTTTTCGACCGGTACTGGTAGTTATGCTCGTAAGGAGGGTCGACAAACCACGTCCGCGCCTCCGAGTCGAATGCGAGGAGTCCGTCCGCGCCCACGATCCGCCAGTGTTTTACGCACTGCACTTCCTCGGCTACGCGGGCACGTGTCGAGGCTGTCCATTGGCCCGGCTTGCTCCCCCAGGGCGAGACCGTCCAGCAATCGCCGACGTTGTTCGTTCGTTGCCAGTTCTTCAGGAGGAGCTGCTGTCCGTGAGATAGGCCGAGCGTGCGGATGTCTGTGCCCTCCGGGACTCCTAGAGGGATCTCACGAATCGCGGCCTCCGAGGCTTCGTCTGTCAGCCACTTCCAGAGCGCGAAAATGTGCGGATCGCGCTCGTAGAGTCGAACGTTGTGTGCGGCATGACGAAGCGAGTAGCCGGCACCACCCGCGAAGGGCTCGACGATCGAGGCGTATTCGGGACGTGGAAGCTTCTTCGCGCTGAGCCACTTCGACCCGAACCACTTGAAGAGCGGCCCAGAGGGGATCACCTCGAGCGCTTCTTCGAGGTCCGTACGGACTTTTTTCTTGGCTTCTTTTGGGCTTTCTTGAGCGCCGCGAGTTCCGTCTCGAGCGCGGCAATCCTCTGTAGGAATGCGACCTTCTCTGGGCGTTCACAATCGGGATGCCCGAGAAGGGTATCAAGGCGCCGAGCAAGATCCAACGCTTCTCTAACGTCCTTGAGAAGCTGTTGTAGCTGGTCTGGCGGGATTGCCGGCTGCCATGGAATGGGGAGTGGCGGCAGTGGAGGCACCCATCCGGGAGAGACCGGCGCTAACGGCTCCGGATTGACAGGGATCGGAATGATGGGGCCGAAGCCGTCCATGACGTTCGAGTAGACGCACATGTCAGGCCCCGGTGGATCCCCAGCCACCGGCACCGCGCTCTGTCGTACCAAGCGCTTCTAGCGAGTTCACCTCGACGAGCTTCGGTGACAGTACCTCGACAAAGCACAACTGGGCAACGCGCTGTCCGGGACTAACGACCTGCCGTGTATGTGTGAGGTTAAGCAGAATCGCTGCCAACTCCCCCCGAAATGGAGCGTCGATCGTGCCCAGACTTACCAAAATACCCTTCGCGCTAAGAGAAGAGCGCGGCCTGATTTGCGCCTCGATCCCCGGACTCATCCCCAAATGGATTCCAGTGGGGATCTTGACGGGCACGAAGGGCACCAGCACGATTGGCCCCTCAATGCACGCCGTAAGGTCGTACCCCGAGTCCTGCTCGATGTGCTTGTACGGAAGGGGAATCTGAACATCGCGGCGGTAAACAGGTATTTCCACGCGTTAGGGTGTACCACATAGAACCCCGCGTTTTCGACTTGAAACGTCTTTTTCGCCACGATCCTGAACTCTCGGCTAAAATCAGAACAATGAGTTCGCAACTTATCGAGCAAGTTCAGGCCCTGATCGTAGCGGGCGAGGCTATCGGTCAACCTCCTACCGAGGTCGAACCGGACCCGGAGCCCTCCATCGAGGAGATGGCGAAGCTTGGCTCGGGAGCCCGCTTCAAGGCTCTCGCGAAGAAGATCGGCTCGCGCGGCGGCGTCCGAGATCCGGACGCAGTTGCAGCAGCGATCGGTCGCAAGAAATGGGGAGCCAAACGAATGGTTCGAATGGCTGCGGCCGGACACAAGTAAGTGGGCGGCTGGACGGTGGAGTTTAGACCACCGCTTCCACGCAAACTGGCACGCGTGGTGAATATCCTGGCTAGAGGTCTATTCGCGTTCTGCCTAGGCGCGATGATGGGCTTAACGATCGCGCGGATCTTAGCAGAGCGCGGCTGCTATATCGAATCAGACCTAGTTACCGTAGTCTGTGCAGACAGGGTCTCAAGGTAGATTTCGAATAACTCGTGCGCAGTCCTGCCAGTAGGAGGCGCGCGCGTCGAGGTCCTCGCAGGCTCTCGCGGCCTCTTCGAGCGCGTCACGTCGCGTCTCTGCGAGGAGCTTCTCGAGGGCCTCGTAGTCCTCTTTGGGCGGATCGCACGGAATCGAGATTGCGCGGAAGCGCTGCAAGTACATCTCCACTCGTGATCGGAAGATGCGCTGCGGCAGCTCCTGCGGGTTGTGTGTGGCACCGCACGCGCACGGACCGCTCAACAGGTCACATTCCTGACCGCCGTTGAATAGTCTTAGGCCCGAAGGAAGGGCCGTAATGGGCTCCATCATTTCGCCCTCTGTGAAGGGTCGTCTCCCAGTGCGTACTTGATCGCCTTCTCCAGCTCACGTCCTGCCTTGAGCGTGATTCTGTACGTCGGCGCGCGCATAGCCTCAATCTCCGACTCCTTGATTTTACCTGTCTCGATCAGACGGAGGAGATGCGTCGGGCTGAACTCGCGCACTGTACTCTCGACGAAGACTGCGTTGTAAGGGATCTCTCTGGTCTCGAGAAGTGCCTTCAGGAGCTGAAGGTCAGGGAGAGTCGGGACGCTTTTCTCTCGAGTGAGAACGTTTTCCCCCACTTTGACTGACTTGTGGCCCTTGTCGGACTCTTCCCCGAACTTGTCAGCGCACGCATGAAGGGTCGGCTTGATCGCCTCGAGTCGAGCCGTGATCTTCGCGTGGAGCTGCTTGAGAGCGATGTACGAGGCCAGCAGACGGTCGAAGTCCTCAAACGACTCTGGGGTCTCAGGCACGGCCGCGATCTCTTCTTGCATAATCGGGCCTAGCCCGAACTTCGCAAGCTCCTCGCGAATAAAGGTTGAAACGGGTCTGTCAGCCACTGCTGCTCTCTACTTGGCAACGACCGCGAGGATGTCCTCTTCACGGAGGATCAGACACTCGATACCCTCGAGCTTCACTTCGGTCCCCGCGTACTTCCCGAACAGTACGCGATCGCCGACCTTCACCGTGAGCGGGCGGGTATTTCCGTCCTCGTAGATCTTCCCCTCGCCGACCGCCAAGACCTCGCCCTCGACGGGCTTCTCCTTGGCATTTTCCGGGTAGATGATTCCGCCGGGAGACTTGGTCTCGGCGGCAATCCGTTTGAGGACTACACGATCTTGGAGGGGGACGATGTTCATAGCTTCTCTTCTACTTGATTAGGCGCGTTTCGTCCAGCGCCGACATTGCCAGCGCAGCCTGGTAGGCGCGCTCATCGAATGGGATGAAATTGCGCTCGACCCTCTTCCCCGTGTAGCCGCACTCATGACAGCCATATGGGCCGTACCTGACCCCATAGTCACCATAATCGGTACAGCCGGTGCAGTCGCGAGTGTAGACAGACTCGTAACCCTCAACCCCAAGATGCCAGCGCACGCGACGAAACACGCCCATCCAGTCGCGACGCATTCTGTACTTGGCCGTGGCGCCTGCTCTGGTTAGCGAACTATCCACTTGCCGTTCCGAGCGCACGGCGTTGGAAGGCCGAGGACACCGGCGCCTGCTCTGCCGTTTCCTGCGCTTGCCGGATCAACCGCTCGCACAACTTACATGTCACGCGCCGAATGGCTAGATTACCGGCGAAATGTGTCCGAAGGCTCATTTGCTGAATTGAGATCGGGTCTCTGAGAGCGGGCAGCTATGCGCGGCCGTAGGCGCAAAGAAACACGGCTTGTGAGGCTGTGCTCGATGGCCGCACGTACCTTGCGCAGCATTTGCTAGATAGGCCGGAGGGGGCTGTTTGAGGTGCACGCACGGATGCGGCCCCGGGGGAACCTTGGGGAGCTTCATGTGCTGCTCGCGAACCACACGTTGTCGCGGGTGTGTGCGATCGGCTTCTGCAACAACGCCAGGCTGGGGCTCTCTCATGCGCGCCGCAGGCTGGGGCGGGACTGGGAGGATTCCGGGCATTCCCGCGTCCCCCGCCATAGCATCCTCGTCGTCTAGCGCGGCAAACGCCGCATCGACCGCGCCGGGCACGTTTTCTGTCGCTGCGACTGCCGCTGCCGCCTCAGGTGGGATTGAGGCGGCTAACGTCATGTTTGCGTAGTCTTTGACGCCCACCGAGAGCCGTGCGGCCCACGCCTCCATGGCTGCGTACGTAGCGACCGGCACATCCAGCACGAGCCGTTTCGTTTCTTTCACGTTGCCCTTTCGAAACTCGTGCCACTCCCGAAATCCGACAGCCATCCCTACGAGGACTCCCAAAAGGATGATTCCGGGCAGAAGCATTTCAGGCTGCGACTCTACGCCGATTCGGGTCGTTTAGGAAGATCCGAATACGACGCTTGCGTGTCCAACCGATTACGTCCATCGCCGCGCGGAGCTTCTGGATGTTCTCTCCGTTCTTTCCGATCACTCGACCGAGATCCTCCGGAGCCGCATTGACGGTAAGGATGAGTCGATTGTCGCGTACTTCCTCCCGTACTCGTAACTGTTCGGGGTGATCCACCATGAAGAGAAGAAACTCCTCGAGCAGCTCGGCCTCCGACAGCGGAGTGTTGTCGTCAATCATGTCACTTTCCTTTGTACTTGAGCTGAATCAAGTACCGATGGCCCCAGTCGCAGTCGTGGAAGGCGCGACAGTTCTGGCAGTCGGAGACTCCCTGCATGTCCTGGCAACGCAGAACACGCTTGGTCAGAAGGGCTCGCTCGAACTCGGGTGTCCCCGGACTCAAGCCCTCCAGCTCAACCTCTTCCTCCAGCTCTTCCAGCGTCGCGCTCACTCGGACCCGATTGGGGCTCTGATGGGAGACCCTGATACCTTCTACGGTACAGCGCGTCAATCGTTTGTGTCAACTATTTAGAATTGCTTGCGAATTGCACAAGCTCTGCCTGGTCGGCGTATAGAGGTTGACAATCGTTGACGATTGAGCCACCTTGCGCGGTTATGGATCTAGCAACCGCAGCATTTTTGGCCGCCCTCAGTGTGACTCCCGACGCGTACAAGCCGACGGGGCTTTCTCAGCGCCTCATCGCCTACGAGAGCATCGCTACGGACATCGGAGCTGCGGTCGCACAGATGTCAGGCGAGCTGCCTTTCGATGGGCCGGCTGCGTCCGAGGCCACGGTCTACGCGCTCGTTGCGATCTCTGCCGAAGAGTCGTCCTTCGATCCGAAAGTCCGCGACTGTCGCCGAAAGGGCGATGGCGGCAAGTCCATCTCCGTCTTCCAGCTCTACCGGGGGCCAGGTCGAGGCGGCCACTCGGAGAAAGAGATTTGCGAGGATCCCGTGCTCGCTGCACGCCTGGCCATCAACATCCTCGATTGGTATCGTGGGGAGTACTCAAGCCAGCGAATCTTCAACGGCTACGCAACCGGAGTCGCCAATATCGGTAACTACGCGTCCTCCGTCCAGGATGGTTCGTTTCGACGACTGCTCCGAGAGAACAAGATCACGCTGACCAAAAAAGGGGTTGGGCGCCTCTACGCGCAGGCCGACGAGGCCGCTGTTGCAGTGCTTCCGTGAAACGTCCCAAGTGCCCGATAAAATGCGAGTGCCTCTGCCACGACACCGGCGGGGGCGTTCACGACCATCATGGTCAGCCCTGTCCGGGAAAGACGCTCGCTGCGAAGCCCGCTGCGGTACAGGCTAGAGGCTGCCCATGCCTGATCATAGAGCCCTGTTCGAATCGCTGTACTTGCCGGTGGCCGGGCCATTCGGGTGGCTGTCGCCGTTGCGCCTCGTACGGTTCGGAAGAGCAGGTGCGAAACGCCGCCCACTTCATTGCGAGCGCGGTGGAGGCGGCGATTTGGCGGACTCGTCATCTTGAAGAACAGCCGCTTCGCGAGGCTCTGGAGCGGGTCATACTCAGCCTTGGCGTCCGTGCGGACCTGCACTCGATCGTGGTCGCGGACATGCTCACGGAGTGGGCGCGCGACAAGTTGAACCTGCGCGACGGGTTCTTCGCCGGGCGTAAAACCGATTGATGCGAGGACTCCAAGGTGAGACCATGCCGATTCTTGCATGGATTCGCTAATTGAGCGCCTACCCGCAGACAGTTTCGTCTCCAAGCAGATACCTCACTACGAAGACATTCGCGGTCTCCACGAGTGGTTCGACCGTCTCAGTTTCAACGCGGACCTCATCCTGTCCGGGGAGAAGGGCAACGGCAAAAGCCTCGCGTTGGCCGCGTATTGCGCGCAAAAAAAGCTTCCCTCGGTAGTCTTTGATTGCTCGGAGGATGTGAGGCGCGCGCAGCTATTCGGGATGTTCGTACTCCGAGGGGATCGCACGCCCTTCGTACTTGGGCCTCTTCCTACGGCGATCGAAGTGGCTAACGAGGTTGGGCAGTGCGTGCTCGTCCTGGAAGAGCTGAATTCGCTTTCTCCGGCCGCACAGAAGCTGGTCAACCCGCTTACCGACTTCCGCAAACGCATCGAACTCCCCGAGGCACAGCGGGTATTCCAGCTCAAGGAGAGCGCGAGGCTCTGGGTGTGCGCGACCATGAACGTCGCGTCCTACGCCGGAGTCCACGCGCTCAACGAGGATCTCAAGAGTCGGTTCCGGATCATCAGTGTTGGCTATCCTGACACCAAGGCAGAGCAGAAGCTCGTCGCCTCGCTCCTCGAGAAAAAAGATCTTCGGATCGCCGAGACCGTTCTAAGGAAGGTCTTCACCCTTGCCAAGGAATCTCGACAGGAGCAGTTCGGCTACGCTCTGTCGACCCGCGACGTCGTGCAGGTGGCGGAAGACATTGCGAGACACGGTGTGGATCGTGGGCTGTGGTTGATGAGCGGGAAGTTCGACGAGGCGTTTCGCGCAACCGTCAAAAAGCGCGTCACGTCGATCTTTGGCCCCGTCACGGATCTCTGGTGACTCGCAGCCCTGACCTTGAGGCTGCCGAACAGACGGTGGCCTCTTTCGCCGGTCTCCTTGGAACCCCTTTGTTGCTGAAGGACGCCAAGGTCCCATGCAACCTCGACAATCAGCTCCACGTCCCTTTCAAGGATAGTCGTCTCTACTGCCTTGTCGAGCGGCAGCTGGCACACTTCGTGTTTGGCTCGGACCCTGCCGCGCAAGATGCCTTTATCGAGCAGTTCATCTCGCGTACGGCGGATGTCACAGGTCGCACGAAGTACTCTGCGCGAGACCTATCGGAATTTCGCTCGAAGCTGCCGACAATCATAGGTATTCTCGAGACGCGCCGCGTGCTCAGCCTGTGGGAATTGCTCTACGAGGAAAGTGCCGACCAGATCCGACAGCTCCTCCGAGGCCACCTGCGAGTCGACGAGTCCTCTCTTATGGACGCGTTTGCAGCGCTATCCGTCGATAAGGATAGGGACTTGGCCGCCTTCGAACGGTTTGTGCCTCTCTTTCGCGAAGCCCTCCGTCGGGTCGAACGTCGTTCCTTTGCCGCTACGCTCGTTGTCGCCCGCTGGCTGATTTCGCAACTCGTACAACAGCTGCACCCCGCTGGAGCCTCAACCGAGGAGCGACTCACTGCACTGCTAGATCTCTCCATCCTTTTCGGGGAGCCCTTAACGCCCGTTCAGAAGGTGTTCGCCAACTACGGCGGGGAATCAGGGGACGCAACGATCGGTGAGGAGGCCTTCGAGTTCGACACGCGCGATACGGATGCGCTCGAGGCTGCGCTCGCGGCGAGCGAGCGGCGCGCTCAGGACCTCCTGCGCGCAGCCCACGTGCCAACCGCCGCACCGCCCGAACCGCTCTCAGAGCCCACGACGTTCATTACGCGCACAGTCGACATTCACGTTGATGGGCCAAGCCTTCTTGCGTATGCAGCGGATCCGGCAGATACGCTAGCTGCCCGCCAAATCCAACAGGAGCTTCTAAGGTTAGGGCAGCGGAAGCGCGTCGCTCTAGATGAGGTTGGCGTAGAGCTTGACACGAGCGCTCTGCTCGAACGCCTGGTCGGAGGCAGTGCCGTGCCGTGCTTCCGGCAGGACGGTCGTACGCGCGAAGTTCACGCTGTTCTTCTCGTAGATCGCTCAACAAGCATGCTGTTCGATAATCGAGTTGTTGAGGCGGAACGGGCGGTTCGAGTGCTCGTTCGCGCGCTTCGAGTCCCTGGTGTGCGCTTTCAGGTCTGGGGATTCCAAGCCCCTGAGGATGGCGTGGTCGCCATCACGCGATTCCACTCGGCACGTCCCAGCCTTCACACGAAAACCTCTCCCGTCCTAGGCGGCACACCGCTTCACGTTGCGATCGATTTGGCCGTCGATGATCTCGAGCCTCTTTCGGGGTCTAGGTACATCTTTTGCGTAACGGACGGTGCGCCTGACTTTGCAGGTGTTGCAGGGTACAAACCTAGACCTCAGCTGCTTCGTAGCGCCGTTCGGGCCCGAATCGATAGGGCTGCGCGGGCAGGGATGGGATTCCTAAGCCTGATTCTGGGAAGCCCCTCTGAGACCGGATCCGTTGCGTATGAGGTTTCGGTCGACGAGGCGGACGAGATCTTCGGGGACCGATCGCGATACCGGTTTGTCCCGTGTTCGACGCTAATGCGATCTCTGGTCGAGGCCGTCGCGTCGAGCGTCCGCCAGCACGTACGATTGGGTTGAGGGTCCGTACGGACCTTCGTTGACGATGCGACTCGATCTCTGTTACTCGATCCCTCGGATAGTATGAATGTAGGCGACACTTATAACCCTCGTGGTCTTTTCTACGGCGCGATGACTCCGAACTGGTTGCTGCGGCGCTATGAGTTGACCGGTTGCGCTAAACTAGTCTTTGGACGGCTCTGTCAGTATTGCAACGAGGAAGGTCGTGCGTTTCCGTCGGTCGACGATTTGGCCGCAGAGGTCGGCTTCCATCCAAGCGCCGTGAAGGCCGCGGTGAAGGCTCTGACGGCCTTAGGGCTCATTAGGGTCGAGCAGCATCGAGGAGACCATCGCTCAAACGACTACTACTTCCTATGGCACGAGTGGATTGAGGCGGGCACCGCAACACCTCTTCGACCTGCAGGAGCTTCGTCGATGCCACCAATCGGGTGCCAAGTCGCAAAACAGGACGTGGAGGAGCGAAGTCGCAAAACAGGACGTGGCCACGTCGCAAAACAGGACGTGGCCACGTCGCAAAATAGGACCCCGCCACGTCCTATTTTGCGACCTCTTCTAAATAAGATCAGGGAAGTAAAATCAGAGGAAATCACATCAGGTGAAATCACATCAGCTGTCGGGCTCCCCCACGACGGCTCGAGAACCGGGCAGCGAACGGATGAGATTGAGAAAGATCTGGATCAACAAAATTTCCGTACGGACGAGCTAAAGCCGAACGCAGAGGAACCGTTTGAGGGGGATCGGCCCGGACCCGCAAGTGTCGATTCCGGCGCCGTGGAGGGGGCTAGGAGCGCTCCGCGCGACGCAGATGGGGGAGGATCGGTTTCGGATCGTGAAACGCATTCTGAGGGCAAATGGGGCGGCAGAGCTGAAGGTGGCTTCGACGAGGACGCTTTTCTCGCGCAGACACGTGACGCATTGAAGGCTCGTGCGACCGAGCAGGTCCATAATCCCAAGCCGGAGAGCGCACCGCAAAGGCGAAGGTCGTACGACGAGGCTCCGTCGCGTTCACGGGCAGGCAAAGATTGGTCGAGGCCGAAGGGAGATCGAGCCGACTCCGTGTCGGCCAAACCGATTGCAGTTACTGCGGAGGTAAAAGAACTGGCCGACTTGTGGGCGAAGCTTATGACGGTTCATCGCGACCTTAGCGAGGCGACTGCCAGGCTAGGCGCTCAGGACCTGGCTCGACTGCAATCAGCGATTGCCGCGTATGGCGCCGATCGTGTAAAGATCGCCATTCACTACCTGATCGAAAACTGGGACGACATCGCAGTGCAGAAGAAGATCGTCGGTGGTGATCCGGGTCCGGTATTTCTGACGGGAGGTTGGGCGTCAGGGATGTTTGCGGACGCGGTGGCGTGGAAGCGCGATGGGGCGGTCTATGCGGCCTTCGAAGAGAAGCGCGAGGCCGAGGGAGTCAGATTTGCGCCCGCGCTCGAAGAGACAGAAAAGTACGAGTTGGCACGGAAACGGTTGAAACGGATGGGCCTTACGCATGTTTGGAAGTGGCAGCTCTAATGGCGGCTCTTTACTGCGCGGAGTGCAATCACCGATTCGATAGTGGACGCGCCCCTCCTTGTCCGAACTGCGGTGGGGATGACGCCCGCTATCGAACCGAGAGCGAGCATCGTGTGCTCGAGGAGAGCGACTACAAACGGATGTGCTTGCCCCGAGGGTATTGGTCCGTACGGACGCGTCTCGTGCCCAAATCGATTGCGCTGCAGGTGGCCAAGTACACCGTTCAGATCGATCGTGTAGTCAGAGGTGGGTACGGGTTGACGTTCACCGGCGGCCCCGGAGTGGGGAAAACGGCGGCCGCGGCGGTGATCGCGCGCGAAGCTACTAGTCACGGAAAGTACGCGTTCTTCACGACAGTCTCGGATCTTCGCGAATACATTCGCAATCGAATCGAATTTGACAGAGATTCGACGGTCCTTGAGCGGGTGAAAGAAGTGCCCCTCCTGGTGCTCGACGCGCTTTGGAAAGAGCCTGAAGGGGATCACACGTTGAATCCGGCGATTCTTGCTTCGATCGTCGAGACACGCGTGCAGAACAAGCGCGCAACGATTGTGACGACGCGGATGAGCGCGGCCGCTCTCGCTGAGGCGCATCCAACGCTCACCTCATTGCTTACCGGGGTGAACATTACGCTCGAGGTGACCGGACCGAATCAACGCGAGCGTCGCGGTCACCCAATAGAAACCGAAGAACCGGTGCACGCTGCGTCTGACGCACCTGCCCAGACAACGACAAAAGTAACCCCCAAAGCGTCCTTGTTTGCGTCTGACGACGAGTAGGATCTCTTGGACTTAGACAAACTTTTTGTATCGGCCCTTCTTCGAGAGGGACGTGAAGCCTTTGAGAAAGCGCGAGCCGCCGGGGCAAAGGATCGTTTGCGAGGCGAAGGCCTTCAGGCGTTTCAGTTTGTTAGCGGTTATGTGCGGGACTACGGGGAGATGCCCGTCCCGCATCAGATCGAAGGCAGGCTAGGCATCAGCCTGGAGGGGGAGGACATCTTTCAGCTCGAGGATACGCCTCCCAAGGCGTTCGCGTGGTACCTCGGAGAGGTCACCAATCGCTATCTCGGGGAAACGATAAACACAGCCCTCGCGAGGGTCTCCGACCTCCAAGCGGATCCGAGACAGGCCGCGGAGCTTATTACGCGGTTGGCCGCCCAGCTCCAAGAGAGCGGAGGGCAGAGTCGAACTGAGAGCTTCTTCGCGGGTAACGAAGAGGTTTGGCAATACTACGAGCGCATCGAGGCGGGCGAGCGCGGCGTGCTTACGCCGTGGCCGAGCATGAACGAAGCCACGTTCGGCTTCTGGCCGGAAGACCTCGTGCTCTTTGCAGCTCGGTTGGGAACTGGAAAGACGTTTCTAATGATTCTGCTGGCTTTGCACGCCTGGCGGAATCCAGACCCGAAGACCGGCAAGCCGCACAAAGTACTGTTCATCACCACCGAGATCTCGCAGCTTCGAATCCGGCTGAGGTTTTTCTCGGTGTTTGCGAAGCTCCCCTACGGAGACCTCACGCACGGACGGCTCACCCACGAGGGCAAGCACAAGTTTCGCAAGTTCCTCGACGAGACGAAGTTCGCCGAGGGCATCGACATCATCGGCGGCGACTTCGATTTCAGCATCGGCGCCGTAGCAGCGGCCATCGACGCCTCGAAGCCTGGCATCGTGATTCTCGATGGTGCCTATCTGCTCCAGGCGGACGGGAATACGCGAACCGAGCGCATGGCCAACGTGTTCAACGACGTCAAGCGGTTGGCGAAGACTAAGCACGTCCCTATCGTGATTACGACGCAGTTCAATCGCGAGGTAAAAAAGGACGTTAGCAAGTCCGTCCAGGTAGAGTCGATCGCGCTCTCCGATGTTGGAGGATGGAATGCCGATCTTATCTTCGGTATGATTCAAACAGAGGAGATGAAGGTCGCCCGGCAGATGATCTTCAAACCACTCAAGGTGCGCGAGGGCGAGGGCAAGGAATTCATGTGTCAGTGGGACCTGTCGTTGATGGCATTCAACGAGCTGAGTACGGAAGGCGGTGGGGGCGGGGACGCAGATGAGCACGGCACGCCGTTGCACACGGTAACGGAGGACGAGGGGTCCAATACAGACGACGGGTTGCCGTTCTAATGGTTCCTCTCCCAAATCTGATCAAGCACGCCACGGTTGCGATTTTTCGCGAAGGCGGAATCACTGCGAAAACGCAGAAGGACAAGTTCCGGCAAGCGCTCCTAATTGCGAGGTCGCGCATGGCTCAGTACGGGTTCGTGATCCTCGGTGGAGAGAAGGTCACGGATCCTCTTCACCTGACCCCGAAGGGAAAGAAGCGTGAACAGAAGCACCGACGGGAGGGTCGCGCGAAATCGGTTCTGTTCGATACGCTCTACGAGAAGTACGACATCGACGGCTCGAAGGCTCGCGCAAAGAAGGAGCTTGAGAAGGCCGCAGAGAGGGCGCTCGAGGCCTCGCCGTCAGGCGATGAGAGGAAGAGCTGAAGATGGACGTAGCGGATATTCACCGCTTCTTAGAGCGGTTGGGATGCCAGCGAATCCGTGTGCGCTCCAATACGGTCGACGCGCAGTGCCCACTCCACTGGAAGCACTCAAAGGGCACGGATAACAAGCCGTCGTTCGGGGTGTCGATCAGACCCGGAAGTACCTCTCACTTCAACTGTTTCAGCTGCCACAGCCACGGAACACTTCTCGACCTCGTACGAGAAATCTCGGACCACAATGGGACGGATCTCAAGGAGCTGCACGACTGGCTCATTCTGAACAACGCTCCGAATCCGGCCGATAAGAGACCGAAGCGGTTTGCGCCCAATTACGCACGTCCCAGTGAGGACGGAAAGCCGACGCCACTCCCACCGCTCCCCGTGGAGACTGAAGAGTATATCGAGGAGGAAGTCCTGAAGGGGTTTAGGGCGATCCCGCAGGAGGCGATGGAGTACTTGTTGAAGAAACGACGACTCACACGCAAAACGATCGAGGCGTGGGAGCTGGGTTGGCACGAAGGTTCGCGGAGGATCGTCATTCCAATTCGGGCGAGGAAAAAGGATGTACCGCTGGTAGGACTGACAGGGCGGAGCCTGGACGATGATGCGCGACCGCCTAAGTACCTTCACAGCAAGGGATTTAGGACTGCACTTCACCTGTACGGCGAGCACAAGGCACGGACTCACATGCCGGTGTTTCTCTGTGAGGGCTTTTTCGATGTCATGTACCTCTGGCAGTGCGGGTACAACGCCGTCGCGGTGTTCGGCTCGAATCTTTCGAAAGGGCAGTTGGAGTTGCTTCTTCAGCTCTGCCCGGCGAACTCCCCTCCAACAGCAGCGGTGTCAATCACAACGGACGGCGACGGACCCGGATACGAGGCGGCCAAACGATTCGAGCTGATCATCAAGACGCGTGAGTCGCGGACACGGATTGTCCCGATGCCAGAGGGCAAAGATCCAGATCAACTTACGGACGAGGAACTAGAAACGCTCCTTGGTCCACCACAATTCGAACGAACCGTTTGAGAGTGGCGTTGACGTGGCGGGGCCAAGTCCGTTAGTGTGAATGAAGTTCTCGTGGGGAACACTTAGGGCAATTGGCCCAACTAGGAGAGTAAAATGGGAAAGTCTTGGTATAACACTGGGTTCGACTCGATTGCGGCCGAGAAAGATCGTCTAGCGCGACTTGGAGGCCCGGACCGGCTCTGGATCAAAGAGGGGTCGCCGACCCGCTCGATCGTCCTTCTCGACGACGAACCGTTCGTGATCTACGAGCACAACTGGCGCGCGAACGGCACCTGGCGGAACTGGACTACGTGTCTCGCTGACACGAGCGACGTTCTTCCATGCTGCGACAAGCTCACGCCGCGAAATCGGTCGTGGACAGGCTTTTTCACGTGCATCGATTGCACGGAACGCAAGGACGCAAAGGGAAACAGCTATCAGTACGGACTGATGCTGCTCCCCACGAAGCTTCAGACGGCGGAGCTTCTGAAGAAGCGCAAGGAGAGCAAGGGCTCGCTGGTTGGGGCGGCGTTCAACGTGACGCGAATCACCGCGGACGATCCTAACGTCGGAAACGACTGGGAGTACGATCGCCCGGCGGACATGGAGAAGCTCTTCAAGGTCGCGCAGTACAAGGGCAAGAAGATCGTCGACCTCTACAAGGAAGCCAGCGAGAATCCTGACGTGCTCAAGCGGCTGCAGTACACGTTCGCTCTGTCCCTGACGGAGGGAAAGATCGCGCCGAAGCTCGTACCGTTCAACTACGCATCGATTCTCGCACCGAAGTCGGTGACCGAGGTCCGACAGCTGCTCGGTTCGATCGTTGCGGAAGGCGGACCGGCGAACAAGCCGGACGACGAAATTCCGTTCTGATCGCAACACCAAAAAGGTCCGTACGGACGCTACGCTTGAGCGAGCGGTCCGTACGGATCTCTTACGTCTTGGGCTGACTTCCTTAGTCTTATCTTACTGAGGCGCCGTGAAGCTTTTGTTCGCAGTCAACTACGAATCCGAACAGCGCACGGAGTTCTTTATCGAGGACGCCGACGGTAAGAAACGTCGAATCGAGGTGGCGTGGAAGTCGCGCGATCCGCAGCCGATCATGGAGAGCTGGCGTGACGTCGTGAAGGCCGAAGTCGAGGAGCAACGCACCATCGAGTGGGAGCGTAAGACGGGGCGAGGTCTTCTATGATTGTAGGACTCTCTGGGTATGCTGGCGTGGGCAAGTCGGTAGCAGCGGACATGTTGAGTCGCGACTATGGATTTGTCGCCGTGTCGCTGGCAGATCCTATCAAGCGTGCCGCCGCAGACTGGTTTGGCTGGGACGAGGAGCGACTGTGGGGGCCGAGCGCAGCTCGCAACGAACCAGATCCGCGATTTCGCGGACTTTCGGCGCGGACGGCTCTCCAAAAAATGGGGTCCGATACTGCGCGCGCGCTCTACGAGGACGTATGGGTAGAATACGCACTCCGGGTTGCAGACTCGCTTTTTCAAAGCGGCATTCTACGGAGTGTCCACTACTCGTACACCGCGGCCGGAGGTCTGAGGGTCACGAATGTCCCCGAGGAACCAAGGCCGGTTGGCGTGGTGATCCCCGACGTCCGGTACAAAAACGAGCTGGCAGCGCTCCGCTCGCGCAAGAACGCGATGGTCATTAGGATCAAGCGTTCTATGAGCGGACTCACAGGCGAGGCTGCCGCTCATCTATCGGAGCGCGAGCAGCAGGGGATCCCCGACTCCGCGTTCGACGCTGTTATCGATAACGATGGCAGTTTGGACGAATTCCTGACGAAGGTCGCCAAGGTGGTCAACGAGCGTCGCAACGTATGAAGGTGCGTGTGGACTCTATGGCGTGGCTGTCGAAAGCTGATCTCACGACGTCGGCGCTCCAGGCGCTAAGGCAGTCGTTGACGATCGTGCCAAAGAAGTTCGCTGAATACGAGGACGACGACGAGGATGGGCCGCTCTTTCTGTTTCGCGAGACAGAGACGGAGTTCGGGATGCCACGCGAGTATTTTCTGGCGAACAAGAAGCCACATCACGAAGTCGATCTCGAGACGACCGAGGGAAATCTCGCCGACTGGCCAGGAGCGTTGACCTTCAACCCCGAGCGCAAGCTCAGACAGCAGCAGACTGAGGCCGTCGGTGCCGTGGTGACAGGCTTTCGAGCCGACAAACTCGGAGGGATCGTTAAAGCGTGCCCAGGCTTTGGAAAGTGCCTTCGCGGTGATTGTTGGACTGTCGACCAGCGTACAGGCGAGCGTCGAAGGCTTGACGAGCTGGTAGGGCAGATCCCGCTGGTACCTTCGTTATCAGAAACCGGCTCTATTGTGGCGGCGGAGAGTAGTCGCGTCTGGTGTTCGGGATACAAGCCTTGCCTTCGGCTCACCCTCGCATCGGGTCAGAGCATTGTCGGCAGCGAGGATCATCCGGTATTAACGCAGCGAGGCTACGTGCGGCTAAGCGCGTTGGTCGCAAGTGATTTTGTAGGAACAGCACGACAGGTCCCCGCCCCCGAGCGTGTACTGGAGACGACCGATGCAGAAGCGGCGCTGGTCGGGGCTCTATTGGCCGATGGTCGGACAAAAGCCACGATTACTTACCACAAGGGAGATCGTTCTCTGGTCGACCTTGTTATAAAATTGGCGAGCGAACTGCCAGAATTTGAAGGTGTCGGTGTCGACTACTTCGATCGCGGCTGTCACACTGTCTCCCTTCTCGGCATCCATAACATCGCGAAGAAGTGGGGCATACGCGATCTGTCTAAGGACAAGAGGGTTCCGACCGCTTTTTTTGGACTATCCAACACGCAGCTAGGAATGTTCTTGCGCTGGCTGTACACGGACGCGCATGTGGCAGCAAGGGCTCGTGGTCCGGCTTTAATCGAGCTGACACTCGCGAGTGAGGGGCTGATCGATGATGTGCAGTACCTGCTCAAGCGTTTCGGCATTCGCAGCGCAAAGTACTACAAGCGCGCCACAATCAGAGGGGTAGACGGGACTGCCGAGTGTTATGACGCTTGGCGCCTAACGGTGTCCGGTCGCCAGGACCTCGAGCTATTCATGACGCACATCGGGCCGATTCCGGGGAAGATCGCCGCCTGTGCGGCCCTAGCAGCGAAGGTAGCAGCCACAAAAGCCAACACGAGCTACGACGTGGCTCCAGTAGATTGCGAGAGTATTGCGGAGTTAAACAAATGCTCCGTAAAATCGTCGTGGAAGAGGTTATTGTCCTCCCACGGAATAGGGCGTGAACGATTTAAACGAGTAGCCGCCAAGGTTGGATACCAGGGTCCCATCCTGGATCTCGTTAACGCCGATCTGGTTTGGGAGCGAATTCGCTCGATCACCGAGGAAGGGACGTTTCCGGTGTATGATCTGACAGTGCCGGCTACGCACAATGCGATTGTCGGCGGCATCGTCGTTCATAATACGGTTATCGGCTGCGCAGTGGCCGCCGAGATGGGCGTTCCAACACTGGTTGTGGTGCACAAGACCTTCCTGCTCAACCAGTGGAAAGAACGCATCGAGGAGTACCTTCCGGGGGCAAAAGTAGGCATTGCCCGACAGAAGCGTTGCGACTTTCGTGGAAAACACGTCGTGATCGGGATGATCCATTCGCTCGTGCGCGACAAGTATCCGAAAGAGTTCTACGAACACTTCGGACTGGTCATCACTGACGAGGTCCACCGACTTGGCGCGCGCACCTTCAGCCTCATGCCCGAACGGTTTCGCGCTCGGTGGCGCCTGGCCCTCTCCGCGACCCCGCGGCGTAAGGACGGGTGTGAAAATGTCTTCTACTACCACGAAGGTCCGATTGTGTACGAGGCCACCGAGCGTCGTTTGAAGCCGCTCATCAAGCGCGTCTACAGCAGTTTCCGTTTGGTTCAGACACCCAGCTTCAACCCCAAGCTGGCCCCGGAGAGCCTCGTGCTCTCGTTTCTATGTGCGAACGAGCCGAGAAATCGCAAAATTGTAGAGCTTGCGATTGAGGCGCTTCACACGGGCCGGAAGCTCCTGATACTGAGCAAACGTATCAACCACCTGAACAGACTCGATGCGATGCTCCGGCAGGAATGGGAGAGCCGCAAGCTCGGCCCTCCACCGTCGATCGACTACTACATCGGAGGACGTTCCGAGGAGGCTCTCTATAAGGCCTCGTTTGCACGTGTGATTTTCGCCACGAGCCAGTTCGCCTCCGAGGGGCTCGACGTGCCCGCGCTTGACACGCTCTTTCTGGTCATCCCGATGAGCGACGTCGAGCAAGCAGTCGGGCGGATCTGTCGCGAGTTCGAGGGAAAGCGTACGCCCATCGTGGTGGATGTGCGTGATGACATGGTCGGACGTTTCAAGGGCTACGGCGCTAACCGTGATCGCCTATACGAGCGTATCTCTTGATTTTCCGCTTTGACAATCCACAGGCTTCCGGCTACTTTTACTCCATCGGGGCAAGGTTGGAGTCATGTCATCCGGAGCATTTTCATTTCAGCAGTGGTACCAAGCCAACGGCGAGCGACTCAACGAGAAGCGGAAGGCCCGCTATCACGCAGATCCTGAGTACCGCGAGAAGGTTCTCAAGCAGAATCAGGAAAGTCGCGCCAAGCGAAAGGAAGAGGCTCGCAAGCAGCCCCGACCTCCCCGACCTCCGCAGCCCAGCCGGCTCGAACGCCCCATCGAGATGGAGGTCGAAGGCGTCGTTCAGCGCGTTTTCACTACAGGGGCCGTGGCTAAGCAGCTCGGCTGTTCGGTGCAGACGCTTCGTCAGTGGGAGGCCAAGGGCGTCATCCCAGAGACGCCTCTCAGGGCTGAACACGGCTCCAGCCGTGATCGTTTGTACACTGCGCAAATGGTCGACGAGATGCGGACACAGCTGCACGCGCAAGGGCGACTGCAGCGACGCAAGCCTCTGGTCCGTCCCGACGGGCTCAAACGGTATGTGCGGTTCAAGGACCGGCATGTCGAGGAGGTGCAGCTCTACCTGATTGGCGTCTTGGCCAAGACCGTCAATCGCAACGTCGTTACGTTGAAGCAGATGGAGGCGCGCGGACTGCTTCCGCGTACTCCGTTCGTGACCTCTCGCGTGGATCGCCGGCTATACACAAAGCCCATGATCGACGCGGTCAAGACGGCGTTTGAGCGCTACGCATACGATTTGCGCGATCCTGAGTACGGGAAATTGTTCCACGACCAGATCCTCGCGCAGTGGACAGCACAAGGCATTGTGGGTGCTGTCTTGGTCCAGTCAGCGCCCAAAAAGGGCACTGACAGTGGCAGACACTAAATCTACGCATACCTTTTCTTCTACTCAGAACTTCCAGGGCAAGGAGCCGACCGGGCAGCCGGTCACGACCGAGGAGTTCCTCAAGACGCGTCGCTTCGAGAGCGCGCCTGCGATGGTGAATGTGGGGTTCGGCCTCACGTTGAACCTCGGGAACTTCGAGAGCGCGCGCATCGACGTCGGCATCGAAATTCCGTGCTACCCAAGCGAAGCGGAAGAGGCGTATAACTACGCTCATGACTGGGTCGAAAAGAAGATCAACGCCGAGGTAGCTCGGGTTCGATCGCGGTCCTAGTTCCTTTCGCAAAATGCTTTCTTAGGAGTTCGATGCTTATGCCGCCGAAGAAGTCGGCCGACGACGCAGGTCGTTCGGTCTCTAACGCCTCATCTGGCAAGTCTAAGTCCGAGAAGGACAAAGACAAGGGGAAGCCGGAGCTTCAATCAGCGCTGGGAATCGAACCGCGCGAGACTCGAACCTCAAAGGTCTTGTGCGGGGAGACGATCAGCAAGATTCAGAAGAAGTGGGGCTCCGTCTCGGTGATGCGAGCCTCGGATCTCGCGCACCAGGAGGTTCCCCGACTCCCCTCGGGGATCTTCCAGCTCGATTACGCGCTAGGCGGTGGCTTCGCTGCGGGTCGAATCAACACCATCTACGGAGAGAAATCGGCGTCCAAGACGACGACGATTCTCAAGACGATCGCGAACGCGCAGAACGTCTGCGCGAACTGCTTTACCGGCCCTCAAGCGACCCCCGACGGGGAAATCACGCGAGATTGCAGGTGCGGCAACTTCCGCGAGATGGTGGCCGCGTTCATCGACGTCGAGGGCACTCTTGATCTCAAGTGGGCCGCCAAACTCGGCGTGCAGAACGATCGGCTCCTCGTCTCGACTCCGGAGTACGCCGAGGAGTCCCTCGACATCATGGAGGCGCTCGTTCGGAGCGGCGATGTAGACATCGTCTGCCTCGACTCCCTCGCGTTCCTCACCGCGAAAGAGGAACTGGAGAATTCGCACGAGACAGGAATGATGGCCGTCCAGTCTCGAGTGATCGGGCGGGGCATCAGGAAGCTCACGTCGGCGATGGCCGCGATTAAAAACGAGCACAGCAGGCTGCTGACGGTGTTCTTCACCAACCAGATTCGGATGAAGGTGGGGTTCGTCCTCGGCGATCCGACTGTACAGCCCGGCGGGAAAGCACCCGGATTCGCTGCAACCGTCGAGGTGAAGGTGTGGCCCGGCAAGTACGAAATGGACGAGCTTACGGGGCGGCCTGTCTCCGCTGAGATGAAGTTTCGCGTCGAGAAGAACAAGTCCGGTCCGGCAAAAATGGAGGGCCTTTACAAGCTCATCCTGACTGACACGGAGACGAAACGGACTGGCGAGGTCATGGAAGAGGAAGACATGGTGAAGCTCGCCACCAAATACGGCGCCATTACGGGCGGAGGCGGATCATGGACATGTCTAGGGCAAAAGTTCAGCGGGAAAAAGGAAGAGATCGAACTCGAACTCGCAAGGAACCCGCAGCTAAAAAAGCAGCTGCGCGATCTGCTGATCAAGACCATGCTCGCCGCGTAACTAGACAGCGATCGTTTCTCGAAGAGCTTACGATCGCGGAAGGGGTGTGTGCGGCCTGCGGATCCGAGGCGATGTACGCGACCGGACCCGATCTCAACTCGTTTCTCAGCCTGCCGCTGCTTCTTCGCTGGAGATGCGAGGCGTGTGGATATACCGAGGACCGTCAGGATGAGTGAGGAGGGCGGACGACCGCGAATCAAGCACCTCGACGCCAACTATGACCGCTACAAGCGTTCCAAGCGTCACGAAGACCGCGTAGCGAAGCGTTTGGGCGGTCGGCGTCTTCCGCGGTCGGGCGGTCTTGCGTGGTCCCGTTGGGACCGAAGCACTGCAGGTGCCGATCTGGGTACAGCAGAGTTTCACATCGAACACAAGCGTACTCAGAACAAGTCGATCTCTGTCACGCGGGAGTGGCTCGAAAAGGTCTCAGAGGGCGCGCGGAAAGCCATGAAAGACCCGGGCCTGGTACTGTGCTTCGAGCACAAAACAGGAGAGCCCGACGAATGGATCGCGATCCCGCTCGAGGTGTTCGAGAAGCTACTGAAGGCCGTCGAAACGAAATGACCGACTTCTCCGACAAGGCGCTCGCACAGGTGCTACTTCGGTTCTACTATCGCGTGCGAAACCGGGGAGGCTCAGGCCAGATGATGACGGCGTTCACGTGCGAATACTGCCAGAGGGAGTCGGGGCACGCAAATACGGGCTGCCCTCTCTTCTGCGAGGACTGTTTTCAGGGACTTCGTAAGATTGCATATGGATCCGTCTAATGAATGATCCGAAACTTCCCCCAATGGGGGAGGCGCTTGTCTCGCTCAGGGACCGAATCTCTCTGGATCCCACTGGCTCCATTCGTGTCGTCTTTGAAATCAACGAGATCGACGGCTCGATGGAACCGATGTTCGAGTGCGTGGCGTGTGCGGATATCATGCAGTGGAGGCTCTCACCACTATGGTGGCAATGCCCGAGCTGCTCTTACGAGTTGACGGCTTCCGAAGCAAAATTGATAGTGTCGAAGTCTCAGAAGCAACTTAGGGATCTCTCAGGGGAGATCGATAGAAGAGGCGGCTTATCTTGGGGTCTACTAGAGTGGGTGCGAAGGCTGTTTCGACCGAAGGCAGCCTTAAACAGCTGATCCGAACACATCTCGGGGAGACCCGAGAAGTTCTGCCGCTGGTCCAGAACGGTCAGCTGCGCGCGTCGGGGTTGTCCGGGCTATGTCCGCGCGAAGAGGTTCTCGCGAGCCAGCTCAAGCTGATCCGAAAAGACGAGGTGTCGGCCGAACTCGGTCTTATCTTCGCACACGGCAAGGGCCTCCACTGGGTGCTCCAGAACGAGGTCCTGGCCCACACGCGGGCTTTGGTGGGCATCTGGACGTGCCTGGGATGCGCCAAAACGTTCGGGGCCCTAGAGCCGAACTTGGCCGAGAAGCACTCGTTCGTACCCCAACCCAGCGCTTGCGATGTCTGCAAGAGTACGGAGTTCGTGTACCGCGAGCAGCACTTTCACAACGACGAGTACCGCGTAGGTGGTCACCCAGACGGCTTCCTGGTGTTACCGGGAATGCCTGGGATCGGGATCGTGGAGTGCAAGTCGATTGGCTCGCATCGGGTCTGGGAGGTCAAACACACCCCGGACATGGGACATGTTGTCCAAACGCAGGCCTACATGTGGCTCACAGGCCTAAAATGGGCGAAGATCCTCTACTGGGAGAAGGGCGGCAGCGGGATCAACGCGCTTATCGAGCACGCGGTTGAACGCGACGAAGAGGCCATTGAGGCCATCAAGTCGATGCTCCAATCGATTTGGAAGGGCCTTGAAACGGGTGAGCTTCCAGAGAGGATCTGTGCGGTTAGCGACTGCCCGAGAGCGAAGAAGTGCTCCGTGGTCCAGCAGTGCTTTGAGGGGACATGAACCCCTACCGAGAAGTAGGCAAAGGTCCGTACGGACGCGTAGTCCGATTGCAGGGGGCGGCGATTCGCCCGATCCCGCGGAATACTGCCCAGATCACGATGTGCACGAACTGCAAGAGGCGGTCGGCATCGTGGGAGGTAGGCCAGAAAGGCCCCGCACCGCGCCTTGCGTGCTCGATGTGCGTGCTCTACGAGTTGCCGGACATGGCGCGCCAGCGCGAAGCCCTCGACGGTTTCATAGAGGCTGTGGAAAAAAGCCGAGACAAGCTAATGCCCCGTGACGGGGAGGGCCGCCTCTCGCAGGTCGACGACGCGGATCGTATTGCCGGCGCGCTGATTGCCACGGAGCGCGTGCTGGCCGTGAGAGGACGAGCGCGGTGACGAACCTGACGAAAGCCGAACTGCGGACGATCTTCGATTCGTTGTCGCGCCTTCTCCCGCCCGGGTCTTTGCCGCGCGATCCCGGGGAATTGGTTCGAATCGGGGAGGTCCGAGAGCGCGTCGCGCGCATGATCGAAGAGCAACGTCAAACACTCGAGCGCGGTGAACTCGTGTTCACCTGGCGAGTACCGCGAGAGCACGCGATGACGATGAATGAGTACGCAGGCAAAAAAGGCTGGGTCAAACAAAAGATCCGCAAAGCGCTGGATGACTCTCTTCGGCGCGAGTTGGAACGAGGGATCTTTCCAAAAGCCCTCCTCCACGGCGCGCAACGACGCCGATGGCTCCGAGCGACAAGGTTCTCGCCTCGACGAATAGACGAGCTGTCTGTAGACGTAATCGGAGGAAAGTGCCCTACAGACGCCCTAGTACGGGGCGGAGTCCTCGCCGATGATGACCACGAGCACCTCCATCGAGAAGCCCGATGGGAGAAGACCAAGCCTGGAAATACGCATTTGCTGGTAGAGGTGTTCGAGATGTCTTGTGAGGGGGCATCCGTTGGGGAGCCGACGGATGTGCAGGTCGAACAGATACGCCATGCTCCGGGTTTCATGACCGAGGTAATCAAGAATGGCGAAGTCAAGCAGCGATAGGGCTGTGTTAGAGACTCGGATTCTCCAACTTCGAGAGCAGATACAAGATCTCTGTGTGTTGGAGAAGTCACTAGTCGAGGAGATTCTGCCCGTGTGCGAGCACACCTCGGTAGAGGAGTACGTGTGGGAGCACGATAACGGCTACGGGCGTCAAAGCTGGCATACCGGCGAGCGCTGCAGAGTCTGTCGAAAGAGACGTTCGTGGCCCGGCCACGGCGTGTGGTCGTCGGAATAAACGGTTTGTACGGGATCACGCGGATGGATAAATTTCAAGCCTGGTTTTTTCGTTCGTGGCGGATGTAGGCTAGGTCTTCAAGCCGGCGATCGGGCTTCGAATGATCGACAAACGAAGAGGTGACTTTTGGACTCTGCGCTTCAGGTTATCGACGGTGGTCTTAGTGAGAACGGTTCGGCAACCGGTTCTACGCAGGTAGGCTCGAAGGGATGGAGCACACGTATCCGCCGCCGCGCGAAGGAACTCTCGGAGCAGCTCGACGTCGGCTACATGGAGTTGGCGCGGATCCTCTACGAGGTCTACGACTCGCCTATCGACAACGACCCGCGACGCGGCCCCGTTTACATCAGTTGGGGTTACGCGAACTTCGCTGACTACGCGATGCAGGAGCTGGGGATTCAGCCGAAGAAGGCTGAAAGGCTCCGCCATATCTGGTACACGCTCGAGATCGAGTTGAAAGGTCTGGATCCTTCACTCAAAGAGCGCGTAGCCAAGCTCGGGTTTGCGAAGGTTCGCGAGCTGATTCGCGTGCTTACGCTGCGCAACGCTGAACAGTGGGTGGCGTTTGCGGAGAAGAACACATTCGCTCAGATCGAACGTGCAGTCGTGGATGAGCACCGTCGCGCGAAGGTCGCGGAGACCGTATTGGGGTCGACAAGCGCTGAAGGGGCCGAAGATGGCGCTGGACCCGATCCGACAGAAGCAATTCCCCCACCGCCAACGGAGACTGCCAAGCAAGAGCGGTTCGATCTCTTCCCGGCCCAGCTCGAGAACGTCTACGAGGCTCTCAAGAAAGCAGAGGAGCTGTCTGGATCGAGCAAGAAAGGCCACAACCTGGACCTCATCTGCAGCGACTTTCTCGCGACCAACGACTTCATCGGAAACGACACGCTCGACAACAAGCTTCGCATGATCGCGAAACTCGAGAGGGTCTTCAAAGGTCTCCGTTTCGTTGTGGTTGACGTCGAAGCCAAGGACGTCGTCTACGGCATCGAGAGTCTCAAGCTGGTCGAGTAGGACCCTTATGCAGATCCGGCATAGCACCCAGGAGGGAGGGCTTCCTCTTCTCTTGGTGGTCCAAACAGAAAAGCCTGCATTCGCCCTGCAAGCGGACGGCACCTGGAAAGAGTCTCCCGGAGGGAGGCTAGAGGTCCCGGTGCTCACCATCTCGGGCGGTCCCCGCTACGCGCTGGCCACGTACGTACAGGACCTCAGGGATGAATTCGGTCGCAGAGACGAGTTCAACGTCATTGTTCTCACTGCGGGGTGGCGGGGCGAGACGTTGATGGTGGCCCTAGCAGCGCAGAAAGACGCGTACAAACCAGGTCGAGGCGAACTACGCGATCTCCTCCTGAGCGCGCCAGACGCCGACGTATCCTTGGACGTGTGAGGGAAACATGATCTCGAAAGCGGTTCTGACGGAAGAACTGAGTATGGCGCAGCGCGTGCTCACCAAGTGGCTCCAGAAGATTCAGGAGGGCATTCCAGGTTCGGACCTCCCAGCCACGGAGTACGATCAGGCGGCCTGGATCGGGGAGCTGATCGGGGAGTCCCTGCTCATGTCGGCCAAGCTCCAGGCGCTCGCTGAAGTCCTCGAACGCGACAACGGCTGATGGGCAAGAAGAAGACAAGCGCGCCGCCCGCGGAGGCGGCTCCGATCGAGCCGAAGCCTGCAGGCCGCGCGATCGATCTTCAGTGGATTCCCATCGACTTGGTGATCCCTAACGACTGGAATCCCAACGAAGAGGACGACATAGCGTTCAACCTTCTTCAGGACGAGATCAACCAGGTCGGCATGATCTCGCCAATTCAAGTGGTTCCGCTCGATGACGGACGTTACCTGATCATCGGCGGTGAGCATCGCTGGAGGGCCTGCAAGAACTTAGGCCACGAAGAGATTCCGTGCGCGCTCCTTACCGACTCGAAGTGGCAGGAAACCGATCTCGAAAAGTTCGCGACTGTCCGGCTAAACGTGATGCACGGGAAACTCAATCCCGAGAAGTTCATGAAGCTGTACAAGGAGATGGCCGCCAAGTACGGCGAAGAGTCCATGCAGCGCATGATGGGCTATTCGGATCCAAAAGGCTTCCAGCGGATGTTGGGCTGGGTGAAGAAGGGTCTCAAGCAGTCCCTGCCGGCCGACATGGCTGCCGATGTCGACGACGCCACAAAAGACGTCCGATCAGTTGCAGAGCTTCAAGCGGTCATTCAGGAGATGTTCGCCCAGCACGGGGACACGCTCGAATATTCCTTCATGGTCTTCAATTTTGGCAAGAATCGGCATGTCTACATCAAGTGCAACGCGAAGATGCGCCGAGGCCTGGAAAAGGCCATGGAGTGCTGCAAACAGTTGAAGGTCGACATCAACGACTTCATGGAGCCGGTCTGCGCGGAGTTTATCCGCAAAGCGGCGATCGACATCGAACGAAAACATCAAGAGGATGCGATTTCGGGCGGTAGCGGGTCAAGCGGGACCGTTGATCCGAAAGATCCAAAGTGGTAGTGTCGAAGATTCGTGAAAAGACTCGGGGGCGCCTAACAGTGCGGACGAATACAGACCAGCTCAAACAGCTTCTTCAGGCAGTCGGCGCATTCGACTCCATCGACCCGAACGAAACCGTTCTCGCAGCCATACCGAACAAACGGATTCGGGGGAGTCGACTTCTCCTCTTGCTCCACCTAAATGGAATCCTCTGTCGAGGTCTGGGGCATGGGACGGGCTCACTGATTCGAGGCAGGATCGAGACGCGTGTTCCTGATCTCGTTGTTCTTGCGGTCCACAAGAGCCATTTGAAACGCGCCCATCTCTACCTTCGACTATTCGGTGTCGAGGCGGCTATCGCGGACATCGCTACGGCTGCTTCTCGTTGACTCCGCCTCGCTCCTCGTGAGAAAACGAGGACCCTAATGGATACTTCGATCGTGGTTGAAAGCGAACTTGGTCTTACTGAGACGACTCCCAAGAAGAAGCGCCGCTGGCCGGCCCAGACCGGCCAGAGCGGGCCGCCGCTGAACCTGACAGGAGCGAAGCTCAATCCGAAAGAGAAACGCGTCCTGGCGGTCTTAGAGAGCGACGCAAATGCCCTCCCGCTTGTCACTCTGGCCTTGGCGTGCTTTCCGGAAGAGGACGCGAAGAAGGCCAACTCGTGGGTGAGAAATTCGCTACGGCGTCTCGTGAGGGGCGAATGGGTGGCGCGAGTCGGAGAGGGCACCTACCAGATCACCGAGACGGGGAGACGACGCATGCCTGGCGCGAGCGTCGGTGTCTCTCCGACGGTAGAGACCGCGATGATCGCTCCGATCGCGCAGTCGGCGTGAACAGCAAACTCAGATTCGTTGTTCACGGTGTGACGGCCGAGGTGTGGTCGGCGCGGTGGGGTGTCGAGATCTTCAGTCATCCCTGTTCTGAGTGCGGCCGGATGTGCACGACGTCCATCCCTTTCATTCAGGGAACGCTTCGAGGGCTTCAGGCGCCTCCGCGTGAGTGTGGAAATGTGCGGACGCCGTACGGGCTAGTTCGAGATCCCGCATACGGCGATCTTCTGACAGGGAGAGAGCGTGATAGCTTACAAGTACGTCACAAACGCCGAAGACCTCGGCCAGATCGCAAATGAGATCGATACCGCCAGCGTAGTTGCGGCCGACACAGAGACCACGGCGCTCTCTCCGTACGACGGAAAGATCCGCCTGATCAGTCTCAACACCGGGAAGGGCGTCTACGTGGTCGACGCCTTCAAGTGCGGAACCCTAGATCCTATCGTTGCAGCGTTGAGGACGACTAACGCGGTATTAACCATTCACAATGCTAAATTTGACCAGCGGTTCCTTTTCCACCACTACGGGCTCGAGCTGAACAAGATTTTCGACACGTTTCGAGCATCGAGCCTCATCTACAACGGAAAGTTCAAGGGTCGCGGAGGTCACGATCTCTACGCACTCTATCAGCGCGAACTTGGACTAGGGCCGGAGGCGCCTGAACTAGGCGGATCAGATTGGGCGGCCCCAGAGCTGACCAAAGAGCAGCTCGACTACGCCGCGGAGGACGTCACGCACTTGCCTACGCTGCGCGAGGTCCTTCGTCCGAAGTTAGCCACAAACGGTCTGAATCAAGTCGCGCTCATCGAATTTCAAGCGATTCTGCCGGAAGCGGTAATGGAGCTGAACGGCATCCCGTTCGACAAACATCAGTGGGTGGAACTAGCTCATGAGAACGAAAGGCTCGCGAAACAGCTGGAGAAGGAGCTTCTCCGCGAGCTGCCACACCCGCAAAAGCAGCTCTCGCTGATTGGGTTCGATCCGGACTTTAACCTGGGTTCTCCCCAGCAGGTGCTGAAGTCACTTCAGATGTTGGGGCTGAAGGCCGACGACGATAGAGGCGGAAAAAAACTCATCGAGGACACTAATGAGATGACACTCGCGATGTGTACTGATGAGTTTCCGATAGTGGAGAAGCTCCTCAAGTTCCGCGAGTACCGCCAGGCGGTCAAAACCTTCGGAGAGAACTGGCTCGAACACCTCAACCCCCACACGGGCCGCGTACACACCAACTACTGGCCGTTCACCGGGGCGGGCCGATATGCGTGCCTGCCGAAATCTAGCCGTGTAGCAACAAACAGAGGTCTCATTCCAATCGGGGATGTCGCCGTGGGCGATCTTATTCAGACGCCCTTCGGGCCGAGGCCGATCACTAAATTTTGGGATAAGGGGCGCGCCCCGCTTCTACGATTTAAGCTGAGTCGAGGCAGGGAGCTGGTCTGCACCGCAGAGCACCAGGTACTTGTTGACGGCGAATGGCGGCGAGCCGGAGACGTCGACACGGGCATGTATTTGTACGCGTCTGGAATTGCCGGCCCCGATACCGGCATCGAGCCGACAGCAGTCGAGATAGAGAGGCGGGGTTGGAAGAGGCTCGAGTTCCCCACGGTGATCGACGAGACCCTCGCATTGCTTCTAGGGCATTACGTGGCTGAAGGGTGTATTGGCTTCAATATCCAGAAACCACGCAAGACTGCGAAACGGAAGGTGCGATACCCGGATGGCACACGTATTCCCGCTTCGGTGATTATTGCCTACAGTCAATCCGAGCGCGATCTCGCCGATCGGCTGATGCTGGCTTGGCAGAAAATTTTCGGTCCGTCTCTAGGGGGCAAACATATCCTCTGCGGGGCCACAAAAAGTCCGGCATTCAGGTTCAGCTCAGGAGATCTCGGACGATGGCTGTTGGCGATCGGCGCGGGAGGACTGGCGCACGAGAAGCGAATCCCACCGAAGATACTCGAGGCTCGTAGGCAAGTAAAAGGCGCCTTTATTCGCGGACTATTTGAAGGCGACGGCGGCGCATACCGCGGGAGGCCGTCGCTAACCACCTACAGCCCCGATCTGGCGGAGGAGGTGGCGACGCTACTGGCGAGCGAAGGGATCCACTTTACCGTACACAAGGGAAAAGGGCGGGGCAAGCATTGGAACGATAGAGCCAACGGCACGGGATACATCATCAGAATCTTGGGTCGGTCCCGAGAGGCTTTCCGAGCTTTTGCCGGATTTGTCAGCCCCGTCAAGCAGGCGCGTATAGGA
>Ga0335082_10000431_pt1 | contig 43260 bp, 39 predicted proteins | sample Lox_Sample_41_FD_206718 | JGI IMG/M metagenome (GOLD analysis project Ga0335082, IMG submission 206718) | Soil microbial communities from Loxahatchee National Wildlife Refuge, Florida, United States - Lox_Sample_4.1 | ecosystem: Environmental > Terrestrial > Soil > Wetlands | place: USA...
GACGGATCAATGGCGGCCGAGGTTCGCGATATTGCTTCTATCGCAAAAGAGGCCGTCAAGGCAGCGCACGCTGCCGGTGTTTCTATTGCCGTCAGAACCCCCTAGCTTCAGCTATGGGGTGGGTCAGGGACGATGTCCTGAAATACGGGGTGCCGCGGCCAATATACTGGAATGCGCGCAACTTGATCAGGAACCCGCTTAATCTTGTGTATCAGGGCACAAAGGTCCACCTACCTATGGTTCATGGTTTCGCTCCTGCTGGCATTATGGTCATTGGCCTTCATGGTTCATCTTAAGGTGAGGCTAAGAAATGTCTTTGCGTTTTCAGCTGCACTCTACTGTCTGGGGCTGCTTGGCGGCTCCTATGCAACAACTCCAATTGGAATCAATCTGCACTTTAATACACGAGATTTCATTTTCCTCAGTATGGCTGTGTGTTACCATCGGGTGGGCACTGTCTCAGCACGACGTGAAATTTTTGTACAGATTCGCGGTTATGTTGATACTCCTTGGATTTGTAGTACATATGGCAGAAGCCTACTTCCTTTGGAAATACCGGCAAGTGGATCCTACTAAACACGATTATCTCATCGGAACAATATTCTTCGCTACAGGCGTTGCGCTCTTGTCACTGAGAAAAACAAAGAATGATACAGAAACGATTTTTTCTCGATTCGGTCGCTTTACGCTCGGCATATACGGGGGCACTATGTTTTTGTCGATATGCTTGAACCGGTGGGGCATTATATGCCGACTGGCCTTTGGCAAATCGTGTTTCCCATGACTGTCTACGCACTATCACTGACTGTAGCGATTGCTTTGTCTCGAACACGATTCAGACAGTTCGTTGCTTAAAAAGGGCGTCCACACCGCATTGCCGATGTCGCTGCACCAAACGTCCGCTCGGGCCAAATGTCCCATTATCGTTTGTCATTACTCGTTGTATAATCCTTCTTCCCCTGTAGTCTATTTGCAATGGCTCTAAATTTAATAATTTGCTCGTAATGTTACTATTAATACGCTAGTAGCCATAATCATGATAACATCCACCAACCCTTGCTTGCTCTTACTTTGCTTGATCGTAATAAAAACGCCCGCCTTGCCGCTCCTTGTAATCATCCCGGACTGGTTGACCGCCACAATTACGCTGTCGCCTAAGCCAGTGCACTGCGTTCACGGCAAGTAGAACAGCTCGATATATTGAGAGCCCTTATATTCATCCGTACGAAAGAGTTTGAGTCCTGTATACTTCCGGAAGAATGCCGTTACTGTGCCCCAGTCGATTCTGTGGAGCAATGAACTGGCTATATTCTTGACAAACATCACAGAGATGATATCCTTAGCGTAATTCAGGGAATGCGGGAGCCGTAAAGAAATCGTTCGAAAGGATACAGGTGGATGGACAGGGAAATCCGAACTATACTCATCATTGACAACAGCACCTCCATTCTCTTCTATCTCGGTATGTTGCTCCGGCGTCTTGAATATAATGTCATCACGGCGCGAAACGCTGAGGACGCTATGCAGATCATGGAGCAGTCCGTTCCCTCTATCGTGCTTACGGACATTTTCCTACCCGCCAAGAGCGGCATCGACCTGATGAAACGAATAAAGGACACTCCTCTGTGGAAGACCATCCCCATCGTCGTTCTGACGACCGAGAGCGATCCCGGAATGAAAGATACCTGCATGCGTCTGGGATGTGCGGCGTACCTCAACAAACCGGTGGAGCCTGATGTGCTCTACCGGACGCTCCAGTCCGTCACGGAATCGATCCCGAGGGAAAACATTCGTCTCCATACATCGCTCAAGGTGATCGTGGGGGACGGGACGGTGATGGGAGGCACTGCAAGGACGGAGTATGCCACTGCGATATCCGAAGGCGGTCTCTATGTCAGAACGCTCTATCCGCAGCCGCGAAATGCCCTTACTCCTATCAGTATATTTATCGGAAACCGGGAAATCCGGGCAAAGACGGTTGTGCTTTACAGCTTTACAATGGGCGGTGGGCCGTTCAAAGAGCCGGGAATGGGCCTGAAATTCGTCGAGATTGCTGATTCCGACAGAAACTTTATACGTGGCTTCATCAAGGAGCAGCTTACAGAGGATCTCTCGCCGGAAAACAACGGACCGGTCCCCGCGCGTTGACAGGTGCGTTTCTGGTTGCTGTGAGGTTGTTTCCGGTGAGAAAGCAGGTTATTTGTTCGCGGGTTCCGAGACCGCAGCAGGCGGGGCGACGGGCTGCGCCGTCTGCGTCGGCTGACTTGCCGGCCCGGAGCCGGGCTTGACGGCAGCAGGCAGACTGAGAACAGGTGCCGTTCGCGGGGTCCGCACCAGCATGGCCTTTGTCCAGTAATAATATCCGATAGAAGCAGAAAGTACTATGAGCACGCCGGCAGCGACCAAGAGTACCTTCGTGAATATGCCCATCCCCGGCGCCTGGTATATGGCCACTTTCTCATCCTCGGGCGGTGCATCAAACACCTTCACGTCCACTAGGTAGTCCGATATCTGTTTGAGTGAAGCAGGTTTGTCCATCCCTTTGATTCTTTTTCCAAGCACCCGTGCGATCTCCTGCATGGACCCGTAGCGCTTATGTGGTTTCATCTTGAGGCACTTCTTAATGATGCGCTGGAGACTTCTTGGTATGTCGCTGTAGATGCTTCGGGGGGACAGGTATTTTCCTTTCAAAATCTTGGAGCTGCTCGGGTCTTCTTCCTCGTCCGGGAACGGTTTTATCCCGGTGAATATCTCGTACATCACGATGCCGAACGAAAAAATGTCCGATCGTACATCGAGCGGTTGACCCAGAACTTGCTCGGGCGACATGTACGATGGTGTGCCCATCAGCGTGCCGGGCAGAGTGAGAGACTCCATCTCGCGCATGCGGGCTATGCCGAAATCCATGAGTTTCACCTCACCGTTCCGCTTGACCATGATATTGCCCGGTTTGATGTCGCGGTGAATGAGGCCGCGCGCGTGTGCGTACTCCAGGGCGTTTGCAACCTGGAGCGCGATCATGATGCCGACATCCGTAGGGAGCGCGCCGGTCTCCTCGATAATCCTGGCGAGCGTGGTTCCGTCCACGTACTCCATGACAATGGCGTGGACGGGCTGCGCCAGGTAGTCGTAGATGTGAACGATGTTCTCATGCTGGAATGATGCCGCCAGCCTGGCTTCACGCTCGAAGCGCTGTGCGATCTTGTCATCCATGTGATAGGCTTTTTTGAGCTCTTTGATGGCCACAGGTCGATTGAGCGACCTCTGCACCGCTTTGTACACGGTGGCCATGCCTCCGACACCAAGTTCGGCAATAACTTCATATTCGTCTTTTATCTTTTTTGGCATAACGCTGACAGACTCCCTCTTCGAATGGAATGCATGTTCCCCTATCAGACGTCCTCTATTCTTACCACAACCACGGTTATATTGTCCACTCCCCCATTATCGTTTGCCCGACGTATGAGGCTCTCTGCAGAGGCCGGGGGCGTTCCACTGCCAAGAATCCGCGCGATCTCGTCATCGTTGACCATTTCCGTCAGTCCATCTGTGCAGAGGAGAAGGATGTCGTTCTTTTCGACCTCAAACATTCCAAGGTCCGCAGGGACTTCCGGATGAATGCCAACTGACCGGGTGATCACATGCCGGTAGGGGCTCATCCGTGCCTGTTCGGGCGTGATGAGCCCCGCGCGTATTTGCTCCGCCACGAGCGAGTGATCGTCGGTCAGCTGTCTAAGTGTGCCAGAGCGGAAGAGATATGCGCGGCTATCTCCCACATGGGCAAAAATGGAGGTCCGGGGCCGCAGGAGGACAGCGGTAACCGTAGTCCCCATGCCGGTGAGAGCAGGGTCCTGAGCTGCGGCCTGGCGTATCGTTGTATTGGCGAAGGAGACGGCACCCCTCAGTGAGGAGATATACTGATCCGCACCCGGGGAATCATCGAATGCCGCAGCGCTTCTGCTGCCTGCAAACTGTTCGCGGAGCATGCTGAACAGTGCTTCCACGGCCAGGCGGCTGGCGACTTCGCCGCCCTCCTGGCCGCCAATGCCATCGGCAACGGCGTACAAACCAAGGGGGTCGTTTGTCAGAAATGCGTCTTCGTTGTTTGTCCGCATTTTGCCTTGGTCTGTTTTTCCAAAGGAGATCAGTTTCATAAATGTTTAGAGTGAGAGACCCTTCTGCTCCCGGGTCTTTGGAAATCCCCGGCTCTGGCTGCATGATAGAGGAAGCCCCGCATGACGTCAAGCGCTAAAAAACACCGCAACGGGCACCAGGAGTTACTTGATATTTTTGTACCAACAATCTATAATGCGCTTCGTGCGGTTGCATCTTAGTTGTTGAATAGCAGAAGAATCTTCTGACAAACCGCCTTTTTTCTGCCCGCTGAGAGACGTTCTTGAAGATGAACAATATAGTGTCTAAATCTTTCAAAAAGCCCTGGTTTGTTCTCTCCGAGGCATTCTCATCCTTCAGGAAGAACAATGACCTGACCGCTGCGTCATCACTGGCTTTTTACGCGATGCTGGCGGTCATCCCTGCGCTCTATCTTCTCACCATTCTCCTTAGCGCTGTCATTGGGTCTTCAGCGCAGGCACTTCAGAAAACGCAGGAGCTCATGTCGCAGTTCGTTCCTGCCTACAGCCAGGTGATTCTGAAGGAGGTAGGGTTTATCACGAGCCACAGGGGCGCTATCGGCCTCGTGAATCTCTTCGTACTTTTCTGGAGTATCACGCCGTTCGTGTCGGAGCTGCGGCTATCGCTCGGGACGATTTTTCCGAAAGGGCCAAATAGGCCTTTTCTCCTCGAAAAGCTGTTCGACGTGGCCATCAGCATTATTTTCCTTATCGGGTTCTCTGCCGTGGCGGTTGCCGACGTTGTGCTCACCCTGATGGAACGGATACAACCTCTGCGATTGCTCCCCATCTACCTTGAAGAATTTGCCCCCTTCATCGTGGTAACTGGTGTCGTGTTCTCGCTCTACTTCACCTTCTCTTCGAAAATGAGGACCCGTCAACTCATCATAGGTTCTCTCGTCACGTCGCTGCTCTGGTTCGCGATGAGACCTGCATTTCATCTCTTTCTCACGTACAATCCCGGCTACGGCTTCGCCTTCGGGTCGTTCAAATCGTTGTTCGTCGTCATTATCTGGATTTACTACTTTCTCGTTGTGTTCCTGTTTGGCGCCGAGATCGCAGCAGCTTCGGAAGGGACGAGACCCCCTTCATAAAGAAACTGATGGAAGGCAAAAAGAACATATCCGGAGGGTCATTCACAAATACATTGTTCAATATGGAAAAGGGATTATTATGTTTAAGGATGAGGACCTAAGACTTTTCCAGATCGGGAGATGAAAAGATGTTTTCATTCGAAGCAAAAGACTACGAAGAGGCGCGGAAATCATTCATGATCCAGGTGCCGAAATATTTTAATTTCGGATTCGACGTGATCGACCGTCATGCTGAGGAAGAAGCGAAGCGCGCTCTTATCTGGACGGACCCTGCGGGGGAAGTCGTGAAGGAATTTACTTTCCGTGACATCTCGCGCCTCTCGAACCAGGCGGCGAATGTGCTCAAGGAGATCGGCGTCAAGAAGGGCGACCGGGTGTTCATAATGCTGGGGAGGGTCCCCGAGTGGTACTTCATCCTTGTCGCATGCCATAAGCTCGGTGCGGTGATCATGCCTGCGCCCGTCATCCTCCTGGCCTCTGACATCGAGTATCGCATGATGAAAGGCGGGGCGAACGTGGTGATCACCAACAACGCGAATCGTGCCAAGGTTCACGAAGCAATCCAAAGGACCAACTTTCCTCATCTGCGGCACAAAGTCCTAGTTGACGGCGAGGCGCAGGGGTGGCTCGGGTTCGAGAATGCTATGAAGCATGCATCGCCAGTGCTCAAACGGTCCGATGTGGACAGCACATCGGCTAATGATTCGTTCCTAATCTATTTCACATCAGGCACCACAAAATATCCCAAGATGGTGCACCATGTGTGCTCCTATCCACTCGGACATTTGCGGACGGCCGGTCTCTGGCATAACCTCATCGACGAGGACCTTATCTGGGTGGTCTCTGACACAGGCTGGGCGAAGTCGGCTTGGGGACTCTACGGCCAGTGGGTGATCGGCGCGGGCTTGTTTGTGCACAATGCGGAGGGAAGGTTCAACGCAAAGCTCACGCTCGAGCTTCTGACTACGAACGGCGTCACTGTGTTCTGTGCTCCGCCTACGGTCTACCGCATGCTGGTCCTCGAAGATCTCAAGAAGTACGACTACTCAGGCCTCAAGCACTTCACCTCGGCCGGCGAGCCGCTTAATCCAGAGGTGATCAAGGTATGGTATGATGTCACGGGCAAGACTATCCATGAAGGCTACGGCCAGACCGAGACCACGATCCTAATTGCGAATTATCCCTTCATGTCCGTGAAGCCCGGCTCCATGGGAAAGCCCGTCCCCGATCTGACCATCGATATCCTCGACGAGGATTTCAGGCCGGTCAACACCGGAGAAGTGGGCTTTATCAGCGTCAAGATGGATGATAAGAAACCGGTGGGCATAATGGAGAGCTATCTCGATGACCCTGATGAGAACGCAAGAGTATTTCAGCATGGGTGGTATAATACAGGCGACAAGGCGTTTGAGGATGGCGAGGGCTACTTCACCTTCGTAGGCAGGGGAGACGACATCATCAAGGCCTCAGGCTACCGTATCGGCCCCTTCGAGGTCGAGAGCGTGATCCAGGAACATCCTGCATGCGCCGAGAACGCCGTGGTGGCGAGCCCCGATCCCATCCGAGGCGAGATCGTGAAGGCCTTCATTGTGCTCGCGCCGGGGTACACGCCGTCGGACAAGCTTGCCCAGGAGATCCAGGATTTCGTCAAGCTCCGGACCGCGCCATACAAGTACCCTCGTGAGATCGAGTTCATGGATGAACTTCCCAAGACCGTGAGCGGTAAGATCAAGCGGGCGGTGCTGAGAAGCCGTGAGATCGAAAGGAAGCTGGGGAAGAGCGGTTTGAGTGGGCAAAAAATGTAGTTATGTCGCGGAGATGCAAAAAAGACAAAAAGTTTTTAAATTTGTATTAATGTAGCCGGCTAAAAAATGCAAACAATGCCCATTGGTTTTTTTGTGCCGAATAAAAATAAGTTCTACGCATGGGCCTCAGCTCTTGCGCTGTTCACCATCTTCTACAACATAGCCGAAGGCTTGCTCTCCGTCTTCTTCGGCCTCGAGGACGAGAGCATGTCGCTCTTCGGGTTCGGGCTCGATTCATTCGTTGAGGTCGTCTCCGGTATCGGCATCTGGCACATGGTGCGCAGGATTAGGAGGGACGGCGGCGAGAATCCCGATCAGTTCGAGAAAACGGCGCTCAGGATTACGGGCACGGCCTTCTACGTACTAACTGCGGGGTTGACAGTTGTCTCCGTTGTTGACCTCTATCGGGGACATCAACCGGAGAGCACTTTTTGGGGCATCGTTGTGTCAATTGTATCGATTGCTTCCATGTGGGCGCTCATGCGCGCTAAGGTGAGGGTAGGGAAGGAGCTTGACTCACAGGCCATCCTTGCTGACGCTGCCTGTACGAGGGCATGTTTGCAGCTCTCGGTTGTCCTCCTCGCAGCGAGCGCAGGGTACAAGTTCACGGGCATCGGTGGGCTCGATTCGATTGGAGCGCTGGTCATTGGTGTCCTCTGCTTCAGGGAGGGGAAAGAGGCATTCGGGAAAGCCAGGGCAGGTTTGTTCGCCTGCAATTGCGGCGGGAGTTGTTAAGTAGACGGAATGTAAATATTAGATACAAATTAATACTGATTAATTATGAAAAAGCATACAGAACCTCAGTATTGGTGAAATACAATTCTAAGCATAGAGGATCAGTGAAAATAAATGTCAAAAGTTTTTATGAAATACAAGATTGATCTGCATGTTCATTCAAAATTCAGCGGCGATAACGACGCCGATCCGGAGGAGTCGATCATCCGGGCCATTGAGCTCGGGCTCAACGGGGTCGCCTTCACTGAGCATTATTACTACGAAGCATCGGAACCTGTCGAGATCCTGAAAGAAAAGTACAAGGACGGAATCAGGATATTCCGCGGTGTGGAGTTTTCTGCAGCTGAAGGGCACTGCTTGATTTTTGGCGTCGACACCGATAAGTTGTCGATCAAGCACGCACCTATAGCAGAAATAATACGGATAGTCAATGAATCCGGCGGCGTCGTGATCCCGTCGCATCCCTATAGACCGGGGACAAGTCTCGGCGATCTCGTGCGGAGCGTGGATGGTATCTGCGCTATCGAAGGGTGCAATGGATGTAATTTGCACGCGTTCAACGTAAAGGCAATCGAAGCGGCGACGGAGTTGAATCTTCCCTATACGGGCGGGTCAGATGCGCATGCCTCTCAGGACGTGGGATCGTGCTTCACGGAGTTTCCCGAAGAAGTGACCCACGAGAATTTTATTGGGCTGCTGAAATCCGGGAAGTATCAGGGAGTAGATACGAGAAAAATATCAAGGACGTTCTTTAACATGTTGCTGCGGTGATTGAAATCGAATTGCCCGGACAAATCCTCTTCTTCATGCTCCAGCGTCTCAATAGTAAAAGTCGAGATATTTATTATTGCTGCTGATGACGTGCAAATGGATATTTTCGTCTTTCTCCTGTAACTCACCAAACGCTCGTCTTATTGCATCACCGTGTCCTGGGATTCTATCCGTTACAATTACCAGCCTGAACCTGTTCAGTCCTCTCGAGTCCCGTTCTTTCTTTCCCGCGGAGACAAGAAGCGTCAGATGTTCCTGAACAAAAGCGTTGCTGTCATAGACGACATAAATAAGAAGACGGTTCCCGATGGTGATTATGCTGTGCAAAATCACGCCGCCACCGAGTTCCACATCGCATTTGCAATCGATCGATCGAAAGACTTCTTCTGGACAACCACACCCGAGGGTTTCTTGGACAAACCGTTTGATCTTTTCTTTATCTGTCATTACAGAACGGGTCCCTTCCTGGAAGCGGCACGATGCTGATTGCCGCGTCGAGACGCCGCATTGACCCAGCTCGAAATGATGAATGCCGGCGTGTGCATGATGAGCCATTTCCAGAACCGTTCATAATCAAGCTTCCCTGCAGGAATATCAAGATATTTCTCCAGCGCTGCCGGATTATCGAAAAATATCCGGAGGAAGAGTTGTGGATACCGGCCGAGCAGTAGCGCCATGGAGCGCGCGACGCGCAGGTTTTTCCGAATGAGTCGTTCGCATTCGTGCTGATACCATGAAAAGGCAGCGGCCTCGTCTCTCCCGGTCCCGACGATGTCACACATGGCCTTTGCCGCCAGCTTTCCTGACAGGATGGCGTAAGAGATTCCTTCGCCGTGGAAAGGGTCAGCGAAGCCCGCGGCATCGCCGACAAGCAGAATCCTACCGGACCGTATCGTCCTTTTTATACCGCCCAAAGGAATGAGATGACCGCGAACATCACTGAGCGGGATGCCGAGGTCGCGGGAAAATTCGGACAATACATCCTGATGACGGAACGATTTCGAAGCAATGCCCATGATCCCTATGGAACGGTATCCGCGATGCGGAAAGACCCAACCGTATCCCATGGGGGCCATGCCGAAATGCATTTCCAGATGCCCGCTGAGGTTCTCTTCTCCAGGCCGGTCATCCACAGGAGCATTGCTGACCAAGGCAACTGCGACCTCTTCCTGCGTGAAACGGGGTCTTACGGCTTGCGCGACAACGCTGTGAACGCCATCTGCTCCGATGACGTACCGAGCCTGATACGCGGATGTGTCTGTTCTCACTTCCACGGAGTCCGGACGCATGGTCATGGCAATACATTTTTCATCTGGGAAGAAATGTGCGCCCGCGTCGATCGCTTTTTCTAATAGGAAGGAATCAAATTTGTCGCGGCTGACAAGTACGGCGATCCGGTGCTGTTTCGTCACTTCGATCGAATGGTCTTGATAGTAGACCCGTGCACCAAAACATTCCTGTTCTCTAATATCTGGCGGCAGCGTAAAGTCAAGGTAGGACAGCGCCTGCTCCGAGACAGCGCCCCCGCATGGTTTTGGACGAGGGAACCTGCTCTTATCTATAAGCGCCGTTTTCAAGCCAGCTGCTGCACAAATGCGCGCAGAGCTTGTACCCGCCGGCCCAGCCCCGACGATGATCACATCATACATGCGTCCCCTCCCGTGTCCGATCTGTCCTCATGACGGTCAATCGACCGTATCGAGCTTCCACGTACGGTATATAGACGATCATGCATTTCCGTACTTTTAAAATTTTAACACTCCTAAAAAGGAGAGTCAAGAATACGGAGAAGCGGTGCGGAAAAACGTTACGGCGATGAAACTGTCCTGGCTGCGGCCGGAGAATCTGGTATGTCATGACTGGAATGAAAAGCGTATGTAGTGGCTTTGATTTCCATGGGGCATGATGCCGTTTATCCGATGTGGTAATAGGTCAGGGCCTTCTGGATGCCCCATGCCATGCCAATGCAGGCCGGGAGAGTGAGCACCCAAGCCATGACGATCTTCCCGGCGATGCCCCACCGCACGGCCGAAAGCCGTTTTGTCGCGCCGACACCGAGGATTGCTGAGGAAACCACGTGTGTCGTGCTGACGGGCAGCCCAAAGTGGCTCGAGGCAATAATGATGGCCGCTGAGGATGTTTCCGCCGCAAAGCCGTGGATTGGTTCGAGCTTCAGCATCTTGACACCCAAGGTCTTGATGATCTTCCACCCGCCGAAAAGGGTGCCGAATCCCATGGCTAAAGCGCAGATGAGGATGACCCACTTCGGCACATCCATGGACTTAATAACGCCGCCACTCACGAGGGCCATCGTTATAATGCCCATGGATTTCTGCGCGTCATTGGAACCGTGGCCGAAAGCCATGAAAGCTGATGACAGAATCTGCAGCCTGCCGAAGTACTTGCTGATCGCGCCTGGCCCAAGCTGACCGAAGAGCTTGAGGATAAGCTTCATGAACAAATATCCACAGATCATACCGAAAATAGGTGAGATAAGGAGTGACGTGAGGATCTTGATGGTACCGCCTATATTCAGGATGCTGGAACCTCCATGCGCCATGGCGGCTCCAGCAATCCCGCCGAAGAGCGCATGCGACGAGCTGACGGGGAGTCCCATGAGGATGGTGATGATGTTCCATAGGATGGCAGAGAGCAGTGCAGAGATTATGACGACATCCGTGACGGCCGTCGGGTCCACGATACCCGTACCGATTGTTTTTGCGACCGCGGTGGAGATGAAGGCGCCGAAGATATTCATGCCTGCGGCGAGGATGACTGCCATCATGGGCGACAGGACCTTGGTCGATACCACGGTGGCGATAGCGTTGGCGCAGTCATGCCATCCGTTCGCAACATCGAAAAATACCGCGAGAATAATGATCAAGATCAGGATTTCATGCATTTTTGAGGACGATGCTTTCGAGAATGTTGGCGATGTCTTCTGCCCGGTCTGAGGCGTCTTCGAAGAGCTCGTAGATGTCTTTCCACTTGATGATGTAGACGGGGTCGTTATGATCGTTGACGAGCTTGCCGAGGGCGTCGCGGTACTTCCGGTCGATCCTGTTCTCGAGCCGGTTGATCTCGATGCAGTGCTCTTGCACGCGGAAATACTGCTTCGAGCGGAGCTCCCCGAGAGCCTTCTTTAGGATATCGGTCGTCATCTGAAGGTCTTCAGCAATGGAAATGACCTCCGGCGTCGGCTTTTCGATCTTGTACACAACCATCCTGTCCACGGCGGCCCACATCAGGTCAATGACGTCGTCGATCCGGGACGCAAGCGCATGGATATCTTCACGGTCGATGGGGGTGAGGAAGGTCTTGTTCAGGTCCTTCATGATGTCGTGGGTGAGCATGTCGCCTTCCTGCTCGAACTCGTAGATGGCTTTCGCCTTTTTTCCGAAGGTCTCGAAGTTGTTTAAGCCGTCGATGAGGACGTTCGCAGCCCGCGAGACGTTCTCGAGGGCCCGGTCGAACATCTCGAAGAAATCTATCTTTTTAGGGAAGAGTGCCATGGCAGTCCGTGGAAGGGTCCACTCCTTTGGTCGGGATATATAAACCAGCTCCGCGATCCGGGGGCCGACAAGATGCGGTCATCAGAATATCATAAACAGTCTTTTCCCGCAACACCAAAAATTCTTATGGCATGATTTTCGAACCTAATAATTTCCGCACAGGAGGAATGCGACTGTAAAGGCCTGCCGGCGACCGATACGCTCTATTCATAACTGGTCGAGACGTATCTATGCTGGGAGGAAGTAATTCATCCTTGATGACTATAACATAAAAAAAAATTTCAGGCGAGTATTCTCAACCTTTTTGCCGGATTCAGTGCAAAAGAATGGAGCGTGTCAAATGAGTTATATGCGGGAAAAGAACGGCTACAGAAAACGAGTGGGCTTCCTTCTCTGGCCGTACCAGAAAAGGAAGTCCAGACCGATAAACTCCAAGGGGGGGATATCAACGTGTTAGCGCTTGGCGGCTTTGAGGAGCTTCTCGAGCTTCTCCGCACCCACGCACTCCTTGGCAAAAGCACACCACTCGATGCAGGACGTGCCGATGGGCCGGGCATTTAGATGCCCGCACTTCTTGCACTGGGTCTCGGGCTCATCGCTCCAGATCTCGATCTTTTCCCCGCACTTCTGGCACCTGATATCCTCAGGCTTGGGTTGGCGGATCTCTATGCTTCCTGGGCACCCTTCTTTAAACATAGGACAATGTTACACCTCTGCCGAGAAAATATCTATGATGCAAATCATACGAAATGATGAGCTTGGCGCCTGAGACAAAGAGCATCGTATCTAGCTGATCTGCGCCTCGTGCTTTCTGCTCTATGCTCATTCACTCCTTCATCACGTCTGTTATCTCTATCTTAAAATTGTATGGAAAGATCTGGCGGTCGATTCCCATGGGAATAAAGAGATAGAAAATTTTGCCCTTGAGGCCGGCCGCGGATTCGCTGTCAAGCGGGAACAGTGGCAGATTCTCATAAGCCTTCGTCTGCTGAGAATACATCACGTTGCTGGTCGGCATCACCGCCTCTTGCACCGAACCATGGGGAGGAACCGACTGAGAGGGCAGAGGGTTGTTCCTGTCCTGAGAGCGGATACCTGAGTGCATGAGCCGATGCTGACGGTTTTTGATATCGGTATATTCCGCACGGTCCCAGAGTATCCTGAGCTCGGAAGAAGTGAGATTCGCTAAGTTCAGATGAAATTGCCGGTCCTCGACAATGAGTGCGATGGACACAACCTTGTCCTGGAACTTGATCTCATCCGACGGTACAGGGCTGAGCAGCCGGCACTTCAGACGATACCGGACAGCCTTCTCAAGTTTTATATTCAGATTGTCGCCGTCCTTGATGTCCCGGAGCGCCAGGACCACGGATTTGTATTTGTCCCTGGTTATCTCCACCACGGCCTTCTTTTCAAGGACGGTGTCGTGCGGCAACCCCGCGGTAATTTCCGCCGGAGATCGGTACTGCGATTCTTTCAGGTCGCTTCCCGAAACGACCCTGATGTCGGAATCGGGTGGATCGACAACAAGCGTGAATCTTTTTGTCCTCTCCGATAGACATCCGAACAGCAACATGATAGCACATGCAAAAATCAAATGCCGTTTCATATGAATCTCCTCTGCTGCATGGAAGAGAATGAAATGACAGGACCGTCTGAATTATTGTAAGTGGACCTCGAACTCCAGCTCCTTGTCCCCGAGGAGGAAGCGTTTCCGCACCACCTTGACCTTGAGTGGCTCTTCTTTCTTCTTGTAGAAAAGGAAAAGCTTGATATCCTCTATGCTCGAGATGGAAACGCCGTCGAGCGAAACAAGGGTGTCGCCGACCTCGATCCCGGCCTTTTCCGACACGCTGTCTTGGGGAAAGCCGGTGATGGTAATTTTGCCATCCTTTTCGCTTAGCAATACCATGATCTTGGGGGCGGTGACACCGTCGAGGGGTTGCGGGAAGACGAGGTAGTGGGCGATGTCCTTCACGAGCGCTCCGTCATTCAGGATGATCGTATAAGCGAATCCGTTCCTCCGGAACGCCCGCTTGGGAATGCCAGAACCGTAGGAGACGTGCCCCCCGCCCGCGAGTACAACCATGCGGTGGTCCGGGTTCTTTCGCAGGTATTCATCGATGGACATGGCCATGGTCTCGTCCCAGAGCACCTGGGACTCGTAGAAAAAGTCAAAGTCTCTCTCTCCCGCACTTTTATGCTGTTCAAAGACCTCTTTGAGCTGGTCGCGGTAATCGCTGTCCGAAAAATCCATTTGTTGAGGGATTTCTTTTTTCTCCTCATCCGAAAGGGAGTCTATGCCACCTTTCGAGACCTTCTCGGTGATCTCGCGCCTTAGGTTCAGGGCAACCACCGGAATCTTCTTAGCGCGTGCGAAATCAAGGATCGGTTTGTACAAGTTGTAATCAAAGCCCCAGCGCTTGAAATACTCCGTGTTCTTCAGGAACGCGCGCTCGTCGACGGCTCCCTTGATGTAGTCATCGAGCGTCTTCTGGAAAGGCCGCTGGAACATCTCCATGCCCACTGCAAGTTTCTGGTCCTTCATATAGAGTCCCTTAATGATATCGAGCTCAACAGTGTGATGACTGAACCGGTCGTGGTATTCACCTACATATATGATCTTTTTCCCCGCAGCGCCATCGATCATGTCCGGGAGCGTCCTGAGCGTGGAGAGGTCAACGGCCGCTGCCTGCTCTCTTAATTCCATCTCCATCCCTCTTTGGGAATCACCGATTTTCTTTAAAATGTTCCCGCCCGCGTTAAAGGCAAGAACGCTGTAATTGCCGTAATGAGAAATCTTGGGGAAAGCGGCCTCTGCTTCGGCGACGGAGTGTGAGTTGATGATTACGGCGACTTTTCTTTCACTCCAGGGGTTCTTCCTTACCATCAGACTAAATCCCGCTTTCACGCTTTCGGACTTGCCGAACAGTCTGTCAACGAGCGGGTTATCATCGCCGAGAATCACGACGGTTGAGGCTTTGATCTCGGAGTCCTTGATATCGGCGGCCTCTTTTTCGTCAGCTCCCGATTCTTTAAAGGCAGCTATGACCGTCTTATACGCTTCTTTGTTCGCAACAGGCAGCGCGATTAACGGCTTCTTGTCCCCAAGGAGGGAGGCGACGACCGGAGGCGTTTCCTGTTCCGTGAGCCTCCGGGCGACGTCATATGCTCCATCGATTACCATGGTCCGCGGCTCATCGTCTACGAGCACGTTGAAACTCTTCTTGTCTCCGTCGAGCGAGAGCTTCTCCTTTTTTATATCTCCCCGCGTTGAGATCACTGCTGGCAGCTCGAGCGAAAAAACCTTTCCCTTCTGAAGCACATCGAAGCTGATCTCGAAATTGTCGCCGTTGCGCTTGACCGATGCCTTCGTCACGCTCAGTTCCAGAAGTCCTTTTTCATCCACCCAATGCTTGAAAAAAGGGGCTAAGGCCTTGCCCGACTGTTTTTCGAACGCTGCCTTGATGTCATCCCATGACGCCTTTTGAGATTGATTCTGGCTAATGAATTCCCTGAGGGCGCTGTAAAACTGCTCCTCTCCGACCAGGTTCTTCAGCATATGGAAAACCAAGGCGCCCTTGCCGTACCCCACGGCACCGGAGACACTATCTGTCTTTTCCGTGAACTCACGGAGGGATATCTCGTTTTCTGGATTCACGTATGCATCATAAGCTATAAGCAGCTCCTTGCGGTATTCCCATCCTTTGCCGGTCTGTTCTTCGTAAAGATGGTCTGCGAGATAGGTGGTCAGCCCTTCAGACCAGTTGCCCTTATTAAGATCGACATACACGGAGTTGCCGAACCACTGGTGCAGGATCTCATGTCCGAGAGATGTTTCTTGAGTGAACGGAAGTCGAACCGCGTCCTGCCCGAGAAAGGTGTAAGTCGGGAAGGAATATCCCGAAGGCAAAAAGCTCTCCACAATAGAGAATCTTTCATAGGGATACTTCACGAGGAGCTTCTCATACAGCTCGATATATTTTTTCGCATACTGGAGTAAGGTCTTGGCCAGTCCCCGGTCCTCGGGAAAGAAGTAGGCATACAGATCGATGCCGCTTACCCGGTCCTTTGTTACCTCGAACCGGTCCGAGGCGGTGAGGCTGATACCGGTGAGCTGACGGTCGAAATAAAATGTAAATTCCGTGATGCTGCCCTTCGCGGTCTTGTCAATCCGCTCTGCCTCCGAGACGGCATCATAGCCATTGGGGAGGCTCGCTTTCAACCGGAAGCGGGTAAGGGACCCGGTGTGGGGATACCAGGTGCCAGTGAGGGATATGCCCCGCGCATCGATAATGCTTTGCTCCGCGACGTTATTAACCTTACTGCTGTGCTCACTACCCTTGAACACCCCTTCATATCTGATTGCGATCGTCCCATTCTCCGTTGGTTTTATTCGGAGCATTCCGTTGTTGGGTTCAATGGCGATTGTCCGATCGTTCAGGGTCACCTTTATAATCGCAAGCTTTCCCGTAGCGAACAGGATCTCCTGACCATTCCGCACTGTCATGGTTGCAAGGCCGGTAATCTGTGACGCGGGAATGTCGAACGACACGGCAAGACTGTATTCCGGGACAACTGAAGAGGAAGGCTCGTTCGGCAGCGCTACACAAGGGGCCAGTAATATAAGAAGAATATAAAGGGAAAATCGGCTCATAGTGCTCTCTTTCTGAAAGCAAGAATACTATCATCATATCAAAAAAAACTAATTATTTCCATATGTTGTTGCTATTTTTGAAAAGAATTATCTCTTTTCACTCGAGAGTGAAAATTCTTATTTTCTGACAAATTGTCTTGAATTTGCTTTAATAGATAACTATAATGTGTAACTTAGTTTTCCAGGTGGTCAGGAGGTATTGAGGATATGGCGGTAAAAAAAGGCGCAAAAAAGAAGAAGGCTGCTAAGCCCAAGGCAAAAAGGGTGATGAAAAAGGCCTCAAAGAAATCAATAAGGAAACCTCGTGTCACAACGAAGAAGAAAGTAGCCAAAAAGGCTATTAAAAAGGTGACAGGAAAGAAGAAGACCGCGACGAAGAAAGTTGCATCTACACCGACTTCGAAGGCCAAAGTTGTCCAGCCGCCGGTACGGATATCCGCAGCCACGCAGAAACGTCATGAGCTCTTGAAAAAGCTTCTGCTCAAAAAGCGCAACGAGGTAGTAGAGGGCCTAGAGGCAAGGATGGGGCGCAGGCTGGTCCCTGAGGCGGGACAGAAGATCGACTCGGCAATGGACAGCGCTGACCTGTCTTCCCAGGACATGGACCAGGGCATTGATTACTCGCTCCTGGAAATGAAGTACGAACAATATAAGGACATCGCCGATGCCTTCCGCAAGCTCCAGAACAATACCTACGGACTGTGCGAGGAGTGCGGGGAGGAGATCGACATCAAGCGGCTGCAGGTTAACCCTCTGGCCCGATACTGCATAACCTGTAAAACCCGCAAGGAAGAAATAGAAAAGATTCAAAAAGAAGAAACTCGATTTAAGGAATAAGCATTGAAAAAGAATAGCGCAGGCTGCATAATCAGGAAATCTTCTTCAGTATGACTTCGGGAGAGCGTGCGAATACAGTTTTTCTTGACAAAAATGCCGTAATACAGTATCTTTATCCTCTAAATTTTCTCGGGGCGGTGTAGCTCAGCTGGTAGAGCAGGGGAATCATAATCCCTGTGTCCGGGGTTCGAGTCCCTGCACCGCCACCATTTTCTTCCCCACTGAATCATTTTCTCCCTTTTCCATGTTACTTGTGAAAGTTAAACTGACCATCGACAGATTCGGCATGCTGAAGCCGGGAGAGAAGGTCCTTGTCGCCGTTTCAGGCGGCCCTGATTCGGTCTGTCTGCTTTCCGTGCTCCATGCTCTTTCGGCAGAGCTCGGTGTAAGTTTCCATATTGCGCACCTCGACCACATGTTCCGAGGCAGGGAGTCGGCGGATGAGTCCCTGTTCGTTGCGCGCCTTGCGGAAAAGCTGGGCACTCCTGTGACCATCGAACAGTTTGACGTGCCTGCCTTTTGCCGAGAACGCGGGATGTCTTCCCAAGCTGGCGCACGTGAAGTGAGATATGGTTTTTTGCATCGGGTCGCGAAAACGGTCGGAGCTTCCCGCATTGCCACGGGTCATACGGCTGAGGACCAGGCAGAGACCTATCTTATGAGGCTTCTACGAGGCGCCGGGGTCACGGGTCTCTCTGCAATACCGCCAGTGCGGGAGAACATCATCCGCCCCCTTATCGAGGTCACGAGGGAGGATGTGCTGGAGTATCTCCAATCGGGGGGGATTGAGTATGTGTCCGACATGTCGAACACAAAGCCGGTGTACACAAGAAACCGGATTCGAATCGAGGTCCTGCCTGTTCTCAAACGGTTTAATCCCCGGATCGTTGAAACGCTCGCCACCACGGCGGCCCTGCTGAGAGACGAAAATGAAGCTGCAGAAGCCTGTTTATCATCGATTGCTGCCGGGGTGATCGTGCAGGAAGAGAACAATGTTGCTCTAAACAGAGAGGAATTTAATGCTCTGCCGCAGGCATACAAGCGTAGGATGATTAGAAAGGCTGTGGATCTTGCATGCGCTGGCTCAGGAGGGCTTTCTTCGGTCCAGGTGAGTGACGTGATCAATTTCATGGCCGCGGCCCAGACAGGCAGAACCATGCGCATGCCGTACGGCCTTATAATGGAGCGAGAGTATGAGAAATTTGTCATACGCTTCGAAGCGGCCGCAGAAGGATACTCCTTTACGCTTAAGGCCTCCGGCGTCACCTTGATTCCCGAACTCGGGATGGAGGTCGAAGCAGGGGTTTTCGATGACATCCCAGCCGAGATGAACGTCAAAAATTACCGCTGGCAGGCACTGTTCGATTATGATAAGATAGGGCCGTTGTTAACGATGAGAAACAGGCGATCAGGGGACTGGTTCTGTCCCGTGGGTATGGGGGGGAAGAGAAAGAAGCTTCAGGACTACTTTGTGGACGAGAAGATCTCTAGACACAAAAGAGATAATGTGCCTATCCTCCTCTCAGGTAATGATATCCTCTGGGTCGTGGGACTCCGGACGGACAACCGTTTCCTACCGGAGAAGGGGACGAAGAGAGTGCTGGTGGTTCAAGTACGACGTGAACAACGATAGGGGGTCATGAGCCAGAGAATGAGGTGGCCATTCGAGGGTCTGAAGTATTGGACAAGGTTATCTGAAGTAATGATGTATTGACCCGTGCATCCAACAACCTGCACCTCGCCAATATAGTTTAATCTGTGCCCCAATTTATTTTCCATGGAGGACATTCAATGGTAGGTATTGATTTCGGGAAGCCGCTCTTTACCCGTGAGGAGATTCAGCGGAAGATACAGGAACTCGGCACGAGAATATCATCGGATTACGCGGAGAAGGACCTACTGGTCGTTGGCGTGCTCAAGGGAGCTATCTTTTTCATGTCCGACCTTCTCCGGGCGCTTAAGATCTCCGTTCGTATGAATTTTATCCACTGCACCAGCTCCAAAGGGAGCCATCCCGTACAGATGATTGCAGACATAAAGGAAGACATCAGAGGTAAAGATGTTCTGCTTGTTGAGGACATCATGGACTCGGGAGTGACCATTGATTACTTGAAGAAAATGCTCCTTGAACGCGGCCCCGCTTCACTCAAGGTCTGTGTGCTGCTGGACAAGACCGAACGACGGAAGGTCCAGATCGAGGCGGACTACGCCGGGTTCCGGATCCCGAACAAGTACGTCGTCGGCTATGGATTGGACTACAAGGACCGCTACCGGAACCTACCGTACATCGCCGTGCTGCCCTTAGAAGAGCGTCAGTCCCCGTAAGAGCGATTATTTAAGTCTCGTGACGGCATGACAGAATATCCGTTCGTTCTTGTGGTGGTTTACGCTGCAAACTAGGCATTTTATATACGGCTGTTTCGGGGCATGGATGATCACGACTCCCGCGCAAGCGGGATAAAACTATTGTTTCCCTGCGGATAATGTGTTATTATTTAAAAATATATCACAGGCAAAGGCCTGACGGTATTCAGGAGGTTTCATTCAGTGAGTGCATTCTATAAAAATCTAGCACTGGTTCTCTTATTCGTCGTGGTATCGGTGCTTATCTTCAATCTATTCAACCCGGTCAATCCTTCAGCGGTGCAGATCCCCTTCAGCGACGTCATGGACAAGATCCAGAACGGCGAAGTGAACGATGTCACGATCAAGGGGAGCGAGATGTTCGGCAATTATAAAACGGGAAAGTCCTTCAAGACTAACCTGCCTGAGTACCCTGACCTTGTCAAGGACCTCCGGGCCAGGGGCGTAAAGATCAATGCGGAGCCCGTGAAGGAATCAGCGTGGTATAACTTTCTCGTGGTCTGGGCGCCGCTTATCTTGATGGCTGTTTGGTTCATGTTCATTATGCGTAATATGCAGATGGGCGGAAACAAAGCCATGTCCTTCGGCAAGAGCAAGGCCAAGCTGCTGAACGAGAGCACCAAAAAGGTGACCTTCAACGAAGTGGCAGGCATGGATGAGGCCAAGGTGGAGGTCCAGGAGATCATCGAGATCCTCAAAGACCCTCAGAAATTCCAGAAGCTCGGCGGCAAGATACCAAAGGGCGTGCTCCTAGTCGGCCCCCCGGGCACGGGAAAGACGCTCCTTGCGCGCGCAATCGCGGGCGAGGCGGGTGTGCCGTTTCTTTCGATCAGCGGCTCTGATTTCGTCGAGATGTTCGTTGGTGTGGGCGCATCGCGAGTCCGTGACCTCTTCGAGCAGGGCAAAAAGAACGCACCCTGCATCATCTTCATCGATGAGATCGACGCGGTGGGCAGGCATCGCGGCGCGGGACTGGGAGGCGGCCATGACGAGCGCGAGCAGACCCTGAACCAGCTCCTCGTCGAAATGGACGGGTTCGAGAGCAACGAGGGCGTGATCCTTGTAGCCGCGACCAACCGCCCCGACGTACTCGACCCGGCACTCCTGAGACCGGGCAGGTTCGACCGCATGGTGGTGCTCCCGCGGCCCGACCTTAACGGCAGGATCGGCGTGCTTAAGGTGCATACGCAGAAGATCAAGCTCGCGCCGAACGTTGACATCGAATCCATCGCGCGCGGCACGCCGGGACTCTCCGGAGCGGAGCTGGCGAACCTCGTGAACGAGGCCGCGCTCCTCGCCGGCAGGATGGGGAAAACGCAGGTGGAGAACGACGACTTTGATCGCGCCAAGGACAAGATCCTCATGGGCCTCGAGCGCAAGAGCATGCTTATCAGCGACGAAGAGAAAAAGAACACGGCCTATCACGAGGCGGGCCATACCATGGTAGCGAGGCTTATTCCTGGCACCGATCCCGTTCACAAGGTGTCGATCATCCCGCGCGGCATGGCGCTCGGTGTGACGCTCCAGCTTCCCACGGCTGACCGCTATTCTTACGACCGTGAGCATTTGCTGAACAACATTGCGATCCTGCTCGGCGGCAGGGCGGCTGAGGAGATCGCGCTCAAGCATATGACGACGGGCGCCGGCAACGACCTTGAACGCGCCACGGCCCTTGCGCGCAAGATGGTTTGCGAGTGGGGCATGAGCGACGCGATGGGGCCGCTCTCCTACGGCAAGAAGGAGGAACAGATCTTCCTCGGCCGCGAGATCGCTCAGCACCGCGATTACAGTGAGCATACGGCCCTCGAGATCGACAATGAAGTAAAACGCATCGTCATGGACAATTACCACCGCGCCAAAACGCTCATTCAGGAGCGTGAGGCCGTTCTGCACGGCCTTGCCAAGGCCCTGCTCGAAAAAGAGACCCTCGACGCCGCTGACATCGACGAAATCGTCAACGGTCAGCCCACAGCGGCGTAAGGAGGGTGTATGGAGCCTCTCATCCGGATCTCCGGCCGCGGGGCGCTCACCATGACCCTGAACGGCCTGACCTCCGGGCAGGTGGTTGTCCTGCGCGATCTCATACGATCATCTGAAAGCGGGGCGGACCTTCATTCCGCCCCGTCTTTTGTCTCAAAACAGCAGAAAACGCCCCGTGGTGACACCTCTCTTGCGCTGACCCTTACCGGCACTTTTGAGCAACTAAAGCAAGTTGCTCGCTCAATCACTACGAACTACGTACCTGAAAATCTTGTCAAAAAAATCGACTCTCTGCTTGACAACTATATGCGCTCAGATTATAAGATTAACTGCAGGGGAAATATCCTCGACCTCGGCAGTCGCACGCACATCATGGGCATCTTGAACGTGACGCCTGATTCTTTTTCCGATGGCGGCCTGTATAACGATACGGCGAAGGCTTGTGTACGTGCCCGCGAGATGGCCGCACAAGGCGCGGACATCATTGATATTGGTGGAGAGTCTACCCGTCCCGGGGCGGAGCCTTTGTCTGAAGAAGAAGAGCTCCGCAGGATCATCCCGATCATTAAGCACCTCACGGCCGAGCTCACCGTGCCCATATCGGTCGACACCTATAAGGCGGCTGTAGCGAAAAAAGCGCTCGCGGCCGGCGCCTCGATCGTGAACGACATCAGCGGACTCCGCTTCTCGCCGGACATGGCAACGGTTGCGGCTGACTACGGCGCAGCCGTGGTTATCATGCACATCAAGGGCACGCCGCGCGACATGCAGCAGAATCCGGTCTATGATGACGTGGTTGTCGATGTCATGTCCTATCTCGAAGACGGGATCGCGATCGCTGTCAAGGCCGGTGTGGACCGCGAGAAGATCCTTATCGATCCCGGCATCGGGTTCGGCAAAACGCTCGAGCACAATCTCACGCTCCTGAACCGGCTCGACGAGTTCCGCAGCCTCGGCAGGCCGATTGTGCTCGGTACGTCGAGGAAAAAATTCATTGGTACGATCCTCGGCATTCCGGTTCCTGAGCAGCGTGTTGACGGCACGGCTCCAACGCTGGCTCTCGGGATCGAACGCGGTGCAAACGTAGTGCGGGTCCATGATGTTGCGCGCATGGCGCAGGTCGTGAGGATGACGGATGCAGTGTTAAGAAGCCAATCGGAAACTCGACATACGAAATCCTGAGCAAATTGAGGTCTCAGCATCTTGATTTGGTTTGACTGATTCAAAGTACGCTGTATTAAGAATTTCGACATAAGGATTTCGGGTTTTTCCTATGCTGAACAACTTCACCGAAATAAGAGAGGCTCTCGCGCACTACCGCTGGTTTCATGACACGGTTGATATTGCACTCGTCTACTATATCATTTACCGCCTCCTCCTTATCATCAAGGGTACGCGCGCGTTCCAGATGCTGGTGGGTCTCGGGCTCATCGTGCTCGTGCTTATCGCATCCCGGGCGCTCGAATTCTATACCCTTGACTGGCTGATCCACAGTTTCTGGTCTCAGATCGTCCTCGCCATCGTGGTCCTCTTTCAGCCTGAGATCCGACGGGCGTTGGCGCAGGTCGGTGAGCGTCGTCTGTTCAAGTCGTTGTCATCGGTTGAAGAATCCAAGTTCATCGAAGAAGCGGTCAAGGCTGCAGTCTCCATGGCCAACAAGAGGATTGGCGCGCTCATCGTACTTGAACGCGATACGGACCTTTCGACAATCGTGGAGATGGGAACGGAACTCGATGCCAAGGTAACGAAGGAAATACTTGTGAGCATCTTTCTCCCCTATTCACCGATCCACGATGGGGCCGCGATAATCAGAAGCGGAAGGATCATCGCTGCAGGTTGCTTTCTACCGTTGACCCTGTCGTCGAACCTCTCAAAATCTCTCGGTACCCGTCACCGCGCTGCGGTGGGTCTGACCGAGGAGAGCGATGCAGTCGTTGTGGTGGTTTCCGAAGAGACAGGGGAGATCTCGGTGGTGACTAGTGGGACAATCGCGCACAACACGGATGCCCCGGCTCTCCGGAAGACGCTCTCGGACATATTCGTGAAGAAGAAGGACAGGAAGACATAAATGGATTATCGCAAACTGCTGTTCGACAACTGGGGCATTAAGCTGGTGTCGCTCGGGCTCTCGCTCACACTCTGGTTCTATGTCACTTCAAAAGGCAAGACGGAAATGACGCTCACTGTGCCTCTTGAACTTCGGAACATACCCCAGGGCATGACGGTAGTGGGTGATGTAGCCGGGAGCCTGGAAGTGCGCGTGCAGGGACAGGAGCGGGTGCTTAGGGACATTTCGATCGGGAAAAAGGTAGTTGGTATCCTTGATCTGTCGATGACCAAGGTCGGCGAGAACACTGTTCGCATCTCTCCTGACGACATCAGACGTCCTGAGGGGGTCACGGTAACGTATATGTCTCTGTCGGAGATCAAGGTGAAACTCGAACCGCTCGTTCGAAAGGTCCTCACCCTGAAACCTGTCCTGCACGGCACTCCCGCCGCGGGCTACCGTCTGGCAGGAATTACAGTGACACCGCCGAAGATCACGGTCGAGGGGCCGGCGAGCATGATGTCATCACTGATCATACTCCAGACGATGCCCATCGACGTCCAGGGCGCTCAGGAGAGCGTGACAGTCGAACCCAAGATCGACTACCAGGGACAATCAGTAAAGATACTCGACAAGAGCATCGTCGTGCGAGTGAACGTTGAAAGGGTAAGCAAATGAGAAAACTATTTGGGACAGATGGCGTACGTGGGGTGGCTAACCAGGACCCCATGACCTCAGAGATGGCGCTGCGCATCGGGCGAGCCGCAGCGCACGTATTTCGCGATTCCTCCCGCCGTCATCGGGTTGTGATCGGCAAAGACACGAGGCTCTCGGGGTACATGATAGAAAGTGCGCTCACGTCGGGGCTTTGCTCCATGGGTGTGGACGTTCTCCTCGTCGGCCCTGTTCCCACGCCAGGCATTGCATTTCTTACAAGGAGTCTCAGGGCCGATGCGGGCGTCGTGATTTCGGCGTCGCACAACCCCTATGAGGATAACGGCATCAAGTTTTTTGGGCGCGACGGTTTTAAGCTTCCGGACGAGGTCGAGAAGAAGGTGGAAGACTTGATTTTCTCCGGTGCGATCGATTCCATCCGCCCGACGGCTGCAGAGATCGGAAAGGCCTTCAGGATCGATGACGCGATCGGTCGTTACAACGAGTTCGTAAAATCGTCCATCCCGCGCGGCATGGACTTTTCTGGCCTGCGCGTCGTGGTGGATTCGGCAAATGGCGCCGCCTACAAGATCGGTCCGCGCATTCTTATCGAGCTGGGCGCGGACGTCATCTCGCTTTATGACCAGCCGAACGGGATGAACATCAACCAGGGCTGCGGATCCCTCTACCCCGAGGTCGTCTCCCGGGCAGTGATGGCGAATGGTGCGCAGATCGGCATAGCCTTTGACGGCGACGCGGACCGTGTAATGCTGTGCGACGAAAGGGGGTCAGTCGTTGATGGTGACGCGGTCATGGCCGTCTGCGCGCTCCAGATGATGAAAGAGGGGAGACTCAGACAGAAAACGCTTGTTGCCACGGTCATGAGCAATCTCGGCCTCGAGATCGCCATGCAGAAGGCCGGGGGCAGGCTCGTCCGGGCTTCGGTCGGAGACCGCTACGTCATGGAGAAAATGCTCGAAGGGGGATACAATCTCGGTGGTGAACAATCCGGCCACGTCATTTTTCTCGACCACAACACCACCGGAGACGGGCTCATCTCGGCTCTCCAGGTCCTCGCGATCATGAAGCAGACCGCCAAGCCGCTCTCGGAGCTGGCCGCCTGTATGAAAACCTATCCCCAGACGCTTGTGAATGTGAAGGTGAAGGAGCGACGTGATCTGATGTCGATCCCAGAGATTGCACAACGAATGGCTGAGGTCGAGAAGAAACTGGGCGGTAGCGGGCGGCTCCTCGTGCGCTATTCGGGTACCGAACCGAAGGTTCGCGTCATGATCGAGGGTGAAGATGAGAGAGGGATTAAGACGCTTGCCGAGGATCTTGCCGGGATCATCAAGGAGAAGCTTGGGTAGGGTTTGCAGCGGCCGCGCCGTGTTTTTGTCATCACCGAAGACCGGAGATATTAAGATGTGAACGGAGTCCACGTGACTAAGAATACGCACCACCGCGCCATACTATTTTCTCTCTTTGTCCTGTCGGGATTCTCCGGCCTCATTTATGAGTCGATCTGGACGCATTACCTGAAACTCTTTCTCGGCCACGCCGCCTATGCCCAGACGCTCGTCCTGGCAATCTTCATGGGTGGCATGGCTATCGGCTCCTGGCTCTGCAGCCGCTACTCAGGCCGGTGGAAGAACCTGCTGATCGGTTACGCCCTTACAGAGGGCATGATTGGTCTCCTTGCGATCGTCTTTCATCCGGTCTTTGACCGGGCTGTGCAGTTCTCCTATGCCACGGTTATGTCACAGCTCGGCAACGCGTCCGTGGTCACGGCCTACAAGTGGACGCTGTCGGCGCTGCTGATCCTGCCCCAATCGATCCTGCTCGGCATGACATTTCCCCTGATGAGCGCCGGCATGATCCGTCTGTTCCCGCTCAAGCCGGGCAGGACCATTGCCCTGCTCTATTTTACGAACAGCATCGGAGCGGCCGTCGGCGTTCTGGCGAGCGGGTTCGTGCTTGTACGCCTTGTCGGACTGCCTGGCACTTTGCTGATCGCGGGTCTAATCAACATCGGGCTTGCTGTCACAGTCTGGACACTGATGCGAGGCCGTGAAATCGCCGAACGCAGGGGGATCGATACCGTACAGCCACACCCGGCACCATCCGGTGCATACCGGCTCCTGCTGGTGGCGTCGCTGATCACCGGGACCGCTTCCTTCATCTACGAGATCGGGTGGATCAGGATGCTTAGCCTAGTTCTTGGAAGCTCGACCCATGCCTTCGAACTCATGTTGAGCGCCTTCATCCTCGGACTTGCCTTTGGTGGACTATGGATTCAGCGCCGCCTTGACCGGCAGGACCAGCCGGTCCGCGTCCTCGTCTACGTCCAAGTCGTCATGGGCATATTGGCTCTGTCCACACTATCGTTTTACGGCCAGACATTCCCCGTGATGCAGTGGCTCCTAAAGATACTGCCGAAAACAGACGCCGGGTATCTGCTTTTCAACCTCTCAAGCCACGGGATCGCCGTCGCGATCATGCTTCCAACGACCTTCTGCGCCGGGATGACGCTGCCGCTCATCACCTATGCCTTGATCAGACAAGGCCATGGTGAGAGGAGTATCGGCGCAGTCTATGCCGCTAATACCGTTGGTGCCATTATCGGTGTCTTCTTCGCCATCCACTTGGGCATGCCTCTCCTAGGTCTGAAAGGATTGATGACCTTTGGCGCCGGCCTCGACATCGGCCTGGGTCTCGCTCTGCTGTGGCTAGTGATTCCGCGTGACCGTGGTTTACGCACGCCGGTTGCCATTACGGCTGCAGGACTTGGCGCCATTCTCGCAACTATGCTCCTGGTGAACCTCGATGTCTACAAGATGGCTTCGGGCGTCTACCGGGATGGCGCTCTGATCACACCGAACACCGAATCGGTCCGGTACCATCACGATGGGAAAACCGCCACCGTGAGCATAACGCTCCAAAGCTGGGGCATCATGGGCATCCGCACGAACGGTAAGGTCGACGCGTCGGTTTCCGTCTTGCCCGGTACCCCTTCAACCGGCGATGAAGCGACCATGATCCTGCTTGGCATACTTCCCATGGCGCTCCACCCCGGTGCAACGACGGCCGCCAATATCGGACTGGGCTCGGGCCTGACAACACAGGCGCTGCTCTCCAACCCCCATCTTACAAGGGTCGATACGATAGAGATCGAGCGAAGCGTTATCGAAGCGGCACGCCAGTTCGGCCCATTGGTATCAAAGGTCTATCAGGATCCGCGCAGCAGCATCTATGTTGACGATGCAAAGACGTTCTTTTCCAGCCATAAACGCACGTACGATATCATCGTATCCGAACCGTCGAACCCATGGGTCAGCGGTGTTGCAGGACTGTTCTCCGAGGAGTTCTACCGTGACATCAAACGGTACTTGAACCCGAACGGTCTTTTCGTGCAGTGGCTCCAACTGTACGAAATAGACAACGATCTTGTTGTCTCGGTTTTAAAAGCTGTTTCCGCGAAGTTTGCCGACTTTGTCGTGTATGCGCCGAACGCTTCCGATCTCATCATCATCGCAAAAAATGGTGATGACATCCCTGATCCGGACCCCTCAATCCTGGCTCTCCCGGAGCTCGCCACGATCCTGGGGCGTATTAACGTGGCTTCCATCCAGGACATAGACATCCGCAAAGTAGGCAATAAAAAAATCCTCGGAAGCCTGCTTAAGACGTTTCCAATCATCGCAAACTCGGATTACTATCCTGTCCTTGATCAAAACGCTGCCCGTACTCGCTTCCTATATGCCACCGCACAGGATTTCGTCACTGTAGCTCAACAACCGATCCCGGCCACAGATATGCTCATGGGCATAGTCCCTCGTATGCCATTCCGGGTCACGCCGACCCCCTATTTCCAGAGACCGCTTTTTGTTTCTTACGCCGCTGCACTTCGCGAATATCTGCTACAGGGGAGATTTACATCGAAACAAGATGGCGTCCCGATCGAGCTCAAACGGCAGGCTGTCCAGTTCCGCAGTCTGTTCACAGACTGTAGAGCCCTTCCAGGTGAGTATAGAATGGATGTACTCTTCGACACGTCATTAATTATATTCCCCTTTCTCTCACCCGAAGAATCCGCCGAAGCCTGGCATGCCCTCGAATCAAAGAATTGCGCATCTTCTTTTACGGCTTCGGAAAAGGACTGGATCTCGCTCTTTAAGGCCGTGGGACAGCGGAATGCCAATGCTATGGCTCACTCTTCGGCGGTACTGATCGAGCGCGGCGGCGACACGAATCCAGTGCGCATGAAATACCTTGTTGCGGCAAATATGCTGGGCAATCTGGTCTGCGGCAATGACGCGGACGCTGCACGGATCTGGTCGCAGTATCAGACACGTCTGTTCGGGGCCAGTGAACCGAGCTTCCTTTTCCAGTTGCTTTCGGCAAATAGCCGCAACCCCCGATAGCCCGCAGTAACGGATTGCAATCGTCTGGTGCGTCATCATTTAGCAGTAACTGAGGAAAACAATCGGCCATGTAAAACCCCTCATCACTTTCATGCTCGCATACCTTGAAGTCCTTCTGTTCTGGCAGGGGTTCCTCTACTTCCCTTATTCGATTATCATCCTCGACATCACCACCATCGTGCATTACAAATTTGCCGTCGCACGGGTATTATAATGGATAGACACCGACGCGCGGTGATGGTGAAAGTGTGTGGGGAGAAACGGGAGGCAGTACGATGGGGAGAACTTATCCTGCGGAGGTAAGTATCAATGAGCGCGCGTCATGGGGAGAAGGAGACCTGCGGAAGTGGATCAGACTCAGGGCAGTGGCGTTTTGATCGGATACACCTTCAGGAAGTTCAGGAATTCCTTGGCCGTATGTGTGCAGTAATTCCGCTTGGGCGAGATGATGCTGAAGTTCCGGTGGAATTTTACGTCCTTGAACGTCGTGGCTTTAAGCACGCCGTGCTTGATCGCCTGACGCGCGGCCCAGGCTGACACAATGGATACGCCTACACCCTCTTCAACGGCGCTCTTGATGGACTCAGTACTCCCGAGCACGAGAGCGATCCTGAGGCTATCGAGTTTGATCCCGTGTTCCTCAAGATGCTTCAGGATGATCTGGCGTGTGCCGGAACCCTCTTCTCGCAGGACGAGTGGTTCCTTGATCAGGTCCATACCCGGGATGTTGCGACGCTCAACCCAGGGGTGGGCCGGGGACATGATAATCACCAGCTCGTCCGAGAGGAAGGTGTCGACGGCAAAACGTTGTTTGCTCACGTCGCCTTCCACGAGCGCGATATCGATCTCGCCTGCGTTCAGCTTTTCGGTGATGGTCTTGGTGTTTCCCACGACGAGTGAAATGTTTACCTGCGGAACTTTTTTCTTGAATGCCGAAATGATCGAAGGGAGAAGGTAGTTGCCGATGGTCGAACTGGCGCCGATGGAGAGGGAGCCTTTGATAGCCCCGGTTATCTCGCTGATATTCTTCTGCGCCTCTGCATAGAGCGCAAGAATCTCCTTCGCTCGCCTGTAGAGGATCTCGCCCGCCGGGGTCAGGTTGATGGTATTCCCGGACCGGTCGAACAGGCGCGTCTCGTAAAGCTCCTCCATGGCCTGCACTTGAAGGCTCACCGCAGGCTGAGTGAGGTGGATGAGTTCAGAGGCCTTGGAAAAGCTTTTTGTTTCCGCAACGGCGCAGAAAACTCTCAGTTTATGGTCTTCCATAAATGATTAGACGTTACATATGGCATGTGCTGGGAATGTTGCGACTTCTTGAATGTTTATTACCTTATAATATTTATAAATCAATCTATAAGTATTGTCAAGAAGTTTATCCGGTGTGAGGGTCGCTGAGAGGAGCTCCAACCCGAGACTAGAGCAGCAGAAAAATGATAAGAGAAGATCTTATTCAAGGGTTTTAAGATATGCAATGGCTTCTGCTCGGTCTTTGAGTGCGCCCTCGGCTTGCCGCTCTTTGATTTCCTCCAGGATCTCCCGGAACTGCGGCCCGGGCACGAGCCCGTGATCGATGAGGTCCTGACCGGTTATGAGCGGCCTTGCTTCGACCTTCAGGAACTTTGAATAGTAATAATCCAGAACCACGGCCATGGGCTTCTCGGTGTCCGTAAACTTCTCTTTAAGCATGATCTCGGCCGTAGCGCGAGCGTCAGCTTGCGCCAGGATGAGGCTTTCCGACAAATCATCGCCGAGATCGCGACAGTAGCGGTACATGGCATTCTTGCTCGGCCCGCCGGGAATGGAGAGATTGAATAACCGCATGTGCTGCTTGATGACCGTAGTGACCGTCTTTTCCGTATCCCGTGATAGCCTGAAGCGTCGGCACACCAGCGCGGCCCTTTCCGCGCCGAGGTTATCATGCCCGTGAAACCGGATATGACCGTCAGCAGTGCTGAATGTTTCCGGTTTCGCCATATCATGCAGAAGGCAGGCAAAACGGAGAGCGGCTTTGCGTGGAATAAGATGCTCAAGCGACTCGTCCAGGTGTGCCAGCACCGAGGCGGCATGCTCAGGAGATATCTTTGGGAGATCATCGAGCACGCTGTCAAGATATCCCGCTGTCTTAATGGAATGGGTCAGGACATCGTGGACATGATACCTGCCTGGTGCAAATCCTCTGAGTGGTTCGAGCTCCGGCAGGAGCGGGGAGAGGAGACCGAGGGAGTCCATGAGTCGGAGATTATTTTCGGCACTCCGCTCCGCGAGAATCAGAAAAAGCTCGTCCCGCAGGCGCTCGGGAGAGGGCTTGGTAATGAGCCTGGACCGGCTTCTAATATGCTCAGCAGTCACGCGCTCGATAGTAAACCCGAGTGTTGCTTCAAATCGCACGGCACGTAAAAGCCGGAGCGGGTCTTCATCCAGCACCTCGGGCTTCACCACGCGAATCAACCTATCTTTAACATCCTGTATCCCATTAAACAGGTCGATCAGCCCATCGAGAGAATTATTTCTCATGAATCCCCGCAGGTCGAGCGCCATAGCGTTTACGGTAAAATCACGCCTCGTGAGATCAGCCGTAAGGTCAGACCCCTCGAAATTGGTGAAGTCGAACTGGATGAATTCTCCGTTAGTGCGCTTTACTACGCGAGTGATCTTACGCTCTTCATCAAGGAAGAAGAAGCTCCCGTTGATCGTGGCAGCAAATGCGGTCGCAATATTCTCCGATCCGGAAGGCATCACGAGGTCGATATCGTTAATGTCCTGCTTGCCGATCAACAGGTCACGGACTGAGCCGCCTACGATGAAGATTTTTTGAGAGGTAAGAGGAATGAGATGTGTCAAGTATGTGACAGCCGGAATATGCATAGCTGAAGTTATTATACTACATCTTGGTAGATAGGACAAAAAAGCGGGGGTGGTCGAGAAAAAGTGAAATCCAATCTGCCGAATGGGTAGCTCGTGACGCGATGCGATTTACTGCCATCAATAGTAAGGCCATTAGCTGGTTTATTTTGATATTATGATAGATGTATTAAACAACAATCTGAAAAATTTATCGAATGTTGGCAGTATTAAGTGGTGGCAACAGATGCTCAGTGGGTTAGAGCAAGTAAACCCGACATCTTCCCAGCCTTTTCCAGTATTTTTTTATTACCACTCTATCGTTATAACTTCTTGCCAATCCTCTTGGTCAAAACAACTCGACATAGGTCGTATCGCATGCACCATCAGTCCTCCGACCCCTTCTCAGCAACGCTCTCACCAGTGATCTGCCTGATCTCCTGTAAACGTCTTCGCCGGTCTTCCCGGGAAATGTACCAGTCCTCTATGAGCGTCTCGATCAAACCGATAAGCAGCTTCGCCTCGCCGGGTTCGGTATCGAGAATTTCGGCGCCTTCGCTCTCCATCCGAGCGCCGATCATCCCGCTCCTCCTGATGGATTCGATAGCCTCCCAGGTGAGGGGGTCCGCCGTGCCTTTGATCTGTCGAAACTCGTCGCTGAGACTCCCCGGCTGCACTTGCCAAAAGTCCCGCAGCATATTCGAGAGGCAGCGCCGGGAAAGGGCCGCTGCGACTTTCTGGCTAAACTCGACAGCAAGACAGGCTTCCTGGTAGTCTTCAAGGATATGGGGAGGAAGTGCGACCGGGAAGGATCGTGCTCGCGAAGGCGGGACGAGAGCCCATGTTTTGAGGTGTTTTCCCGTGTACGAGCGATTTCCGACGATCTCCAGGTCGTGGAGAGAGGCGATCAGGGAGAACCTGCGGCACTCGGGACTGGGGCAGACTACGAACTTGACCACGAGGCGGCGCGGGCCGTCCGCATTATCGATGGTAAGATCTGCGAAGGTTGCCTGCCTTCCCTTATCGGTCACGGTCAGGTCCCCGTTGCAGAACGGGCAGTGCCAGAGATATTCGCTCACGCTTCCCTCCTTGAACCGCTGCATTTTATTGCACGATCAGTTCCTGAAGCTGTTGCTCTTCCCACTCTCCAGTGACGACGACCTCGCCGATCTTCTTCGGGAGCACGAACTTTACCTTGCCCCCTTCCGCTTTCTTGTCAATCTGCATGGCACCCATGAGCTCGGTCATGGACGGTTTGCGGCTGAGGGCCGCAAGATCCGTCGGCAGGCCATAGGACCTAATAAGCCTCTCCACCCGGTCGGGCACCGAAGCGTCACAGAGGCCGGTCTTGTGGGCGAGCTTGGAAGCATAGACCATGCCGATGGCAGCGGCTTCGCCGTGGCGCATGGTATAATTCTGCGCCGTCTCGATAGCGTGGCCGACGGTGTGGCCGAAATTCAGGATCGCGCGAAGGCCGCTCTCGCGCTCGTCCTCACTCACTACCTCGGCTTTGATCTCGCAGGAGCGCTGGATGATGTGGCTGAGCACTTCGGGATCGAGAGCAAGGATCTTCTCCCGCTCCCTGTCGAGGTACTCGAAGAAAGATGCATCCCAGATCACTCCATACTTAATCACCTCAGCCATGCCTGCAAGGAACTCTGCCCGCGGAAGGCTCTTGAGCACATCAAGGTCCATCAGGACCTTCTTCGGTTGGTAGAACGCGCCGATCATGTTCTTGCCCATGGCGTGGTTCACCCCGGTTTTGCCGCCCACGCTACTGTCCACCATGGCGAGGAGCGTGGTAGGCACCTGGATAAAAGGAACTCCACGCATGAACGTCGCTGCAGCAAAACCTGTAAGGTCTCCGATCACGCCACCGCCCAGGGCTACAAGCGCTGACTTCCGGTCAAAGCTGTTGATGAGGAGCGCGGAATAGATGGCATTGGCCCAGTCGAGGGTCTTGTACTGCTCACCGTCGGGGATCTCGATGGAAAGCACCAGGAAGCCTGCAGCTTTGAGGCTGTCGACAACGCGTTGTCCGTAGAGCTTTTTTACTGTGGGATTCGTGATTACGGCGATCTTCTGGCCTAAACCAAGGCCCTGGATCTGCTCGCCGATCCGGCCCAGGCCTGTACCGATCTCGATATCGTAGCTCCTGTCGCCGAGGCTCACTTTAACAACGTGCATATCGCACCTTTTCCTTTATCTCTAGCACAGCCTCGTCTACCGATTTCTCCGAGGTGTCGATAATGAGGTCGGCCTGGCCGTAAAACTCCGCGCGACTTTCAAGCAAATCTCGTATCCTGGCCATGGTGTCGGGGACCTTGAGGAGAGGTCGGTGGGTCTCATGTTTGATGCGTTCGTAAATCACCTCGGGACGTGCCGTGAGACAGACCACGAGGCCGGCTTTCTTGAAACCCTCGCGGTTCTCATCGCGGATGACCGCACCGCCGCCCGTGGAGACCACCTGATTCTCATTTTCCAAGACGGTTCGGATGACCCTCGCCTCCACGTCACGAAAGTAGGGTTCGCCCTTCTGCGCAAAGATCTCAGTGATGGTAGTCTTCTGGTCGTCTTCGATGAGATCGTCGGTATTTACGAAGGTATAGCCGAGGTCACTGGCAAGTCGCGTCCCGATGCTCGTCTTGCCGACGCCCATGAAGCCGGTGAGGATGATATTTTTGAACATAATCTATCAGCTCATTGGTCATAGCTAGTAGCTCACCGCCTTTGGAAGCGCTGTCGCACTGAGCTATGAGCCTTCTCTTACTTCTTCCCCGGTTCTTCCTCCACTCCCGTCCTGGACCGGAGGTGCCTCAGGTAGCCATCATAATTTCGCTTCATCTCGTCGATGCTGTCGCCCCCGAACTTTTCGATCATCGCGAATGCTATCTCGAACGCGGCAACGGCTTCAGCCACTACACTGGCCGCGGGTACGGCGCAGACGTCGGAGCGCTCAACGCTCGCTTTGAAGGGTTTCTTGCTTAAGACGTCAACGGAACGAAGCGGCTTCATGAGCGTGGGGATGGGCTTCATGGCTGCGCGCAGCACGATATTCTCACCGTTGCTCATCCCCCCCTCGATGCCGCCTGCCATGTTCGTCTTGCGATAGAATCCAACCTTCCTGCTCCAGAGGATCTCGTCATGCACGAGGGAGCCAGGGCGGTTCGCCACCCCGAAGCCGGCGCCGATCTCAACGCCCTTTATCGCCTGGATGCTCATGATCACGGAAGCAAGCCTGCTGTCCAACTTCCTGTCCCAGTGCGCATGGCTGCCGAGCCCTATGGGAACACCTGTGATGATCAGTTCGAATATACCACCGAGGGAGTCTCCGGCTGTCTTCATCTCATCGATCTTCCGCATCATCCTCTTTTCCGCCTCAGGATCAGGACAGCGCAGCTCTGATGCCTCGGCACGTTTCCTGATCTCCCCGGGCGATACTTGGGGTACCTTGGAGAACACACCGCCGATGCTCACCACATGGCTTATCACATCGATGCCGAATTCCTCGAGGAGTCTTTTGGCCACAGCGCCCACCGCCACGCGCATGGCCGTTTCCCGCGCGCTTGAACGCTCGAGTATGTTCCTGATATCTGACATGCCGTACTTCAGGATCCCAGGAAGGTCGGCATGACCCGGTCGTGGCCGTGTGACAGGCTCTGCAGAGTTCAGGAACATGGGGTCTGGCGACATTTTATCCCGCCAGTTCTCCCAGTCCTTGTTACGAACCATGAGCCCGATGGGGCTTCCGAGAGTCCGTCCCCAGCGCACGCCGGTGAATATCTTGACAGTGTCTTTTTCGATCTTCATACGGCCGCCGCGGCCGTAGCCTGTCTGCCTCCTTGCAAGATCACGGTCAATGTCAGTCACCCTGATCAAAAGACCCGAAGGCATCCCTTCGATGATGCCCATCAACAGTTCGCCATGCGATTCCCCTGCGGTCAGGTACCGTAACATTACGTCTCCCCCCTTGAAAAACCCTTAAAATCGCGCTCATCATAGCAAATTTGCGGTAGAAGTGCAATCAAAAGTGTGGTATATTTTCGAAAATGCGGGGAATTTTAGGCCTTCTTTACTATTATGAAATGCTGTGGATAAGTTTTTCCAGTAACTGCGGCATAAGGAGAGCTCATGAAATACAAACAGGGGTCATTCGGGAGGGTATTCCTGCTCAAATTCGAAGATAAGGACGATATTCTGGAGGAAATGAAAAAGGTTGCGGTCAGGGAAAAGGTCAAGGTCGGGACCATCATGCTCCTGGGTGGCATGCGCTCGGCCGGGGTCGTCTCTGGCCCGAAAGAGGCGGTCATCCCGCCTGAACCCCTGTGGGTGAACTTCAGCGACGGCCGCGAAGTGCTGGGCATCGGTACCCTGTTCTGGAAGAGCGATGAGCCCGTCATCCACCTCCACGGCGCAATTGGCCGTATGAAAGAGACCTATACGGGATGCATCCGCAAGGACAGCACGGTATTCCTGGTCATCGAGGCGGTGATCACTGAGATCCTTGGCATCGACGCGCACAAAGCCCTGAACGAGAAGACGGGGCTTGTGATGCTTGAATTATGAGGAGTTCATGATCGCTCTGCTTTGTTCAGTATCTGCTGAAGCAGAACTGCTTCTGTCAAAAACAACTACAATAGGAATCGCTACGTTTGGTTCCAAGTCCGTCATTGAGGGAACGCTGGCGGATCATCGGGTCCTTCTCTGTGTGGGGGGGATGGGCAAGGTCAATGCCGCCCATGCTGCAACGCTCATGATTGAGAAATTCAATCCCCGGGCGCTTATCGTCTTTGGCGTGGGAGGCGCATACCCCTCATCAGGTGCAATGGTAGGCGATATCGCCCTGGCGTCGGAAGAGATCGCCGGCGATGAAGGGGTTTTGACACTGGATGGCTTCAAGGACACAGAATATATCGGGATCCCCCTCGTACAATCCGATGGTGCGCGGCTATACAACCGGTTTCCTGTCTCCGCCAGTAAGCTCAAGTATGCACTGCAAGTTCTCTCGCGCGAACAGACAAATGTCCGGATTCATACGGGAACATTCGTTACCCTCTCCACCTGCACAGGGACCGCTCTTCGCGCGAAGGAACTGGAAAGGCGCTATCATGGCCTCTGTGAGAACATGGAAGGTGCAGCCGCGGCGCAGGTTGCGGAACTGCATGGAGTGCCCTGGCTGGAACTGCGCGGGATATCGAACATTGTGGAAGATCGTGATCTGAAGAAGTGGGACATCCTGGCTGCAGCAGAGGCTGCGCAGATGGCCGTTCAAAAGATTCTTGATGGGTGGGACCGATGATGAAAACCCTCACTATAGGCTATTCTCCCTGCCCGAATGATACGTTCATCTTCTACGCTCTCACGCACGGCAAGGTCCGTGTTCCCGGCATCGAATTCCGCGAGCAGTTGGAAGATGTCGAGACCCTGAACCGGATGGCACTCGGCGGGGAGCTCGACATCACCAAGATATCGTACCACGCCCTTGGTCATCTTCGGGAGAAGTATGCCCTGCTCCGCTCGGGCGGGGCCCTCGGAAGGGGATGCGGCCCGCTCATCGTTGCCAGGGCCGGGACAACGCTCGACGATCTGAAGACGTGCTCCGTTGCAATTCCCGGCAAGCTGACCACTGCATACTTGCTGCTCCGGCTCTTCGATCCCTCTATCGAGAACGTAACGGTTATGACCTTCGATCGCATCATGGGTGCGGTTTCGAAGGGAGACGCGTCTGCCGGGCTGATTATTCACGAGAGCCGCTTCACCTATCCATTCTATAAGCTCGAAAAAATTCTTGACCTCGGCGAATGGTGGGAGAGATATTCCGGGTTGCCTATCCCCTTGGGAGGGATACTTGGGAAGCGCTCACTCGGCCGAGATTTCCTGCTTCGAGTGGAGGAAGGCATCCGGGAGAGCATTCGTTACGCAGGTACACATCCGGACGAGGTTATGGGCTACTGCCGACGATACAGTCAAGAGATGGATGAGAGGGTGATGAAAAGCCACATTGATCTCTATGTGAACACGTTCTCGCTGGACCTGGCACGGGACGGGCTCTTAGCTGTACGCAGGCTTTTTGCCGAAGCAGAAGCACGCGGAATTTTCCTCTCCGCGGACGAGCCGCTTCTGGCGGAGGAGATGTAACATTCCTGATATTTTGTGAAGAAAGTTATGGTATAATTCAAAAAGTCCGATGCCTTGATCAGGGAAGTTGGAGCGGCAAAAAATACAGTTCACTAGGAGGTTCGTATGGTTGGGTGGATAGTGCTTGCGGTGCTCGGCTTGATCTTGGTCTGGCTCATTCTGATTTACAACGGCCTCATATCGCTCCGGAATGATGTGCAGAGCTCCTGGAAGCAGATCGACGTGCAGCTCAAGCGGAGACACGACCTGATTCCGAACCTTGTCTCCACGGTCAAAGGGGCTATGGAGTTCGAGCAGGATACGCTCGAGAAAGTGATCTCGGCAAGGGCGATGGCGGTGTCCGCGACCACCCCTGCATCCAAGGCCGGGGCCGAGAACATGCTTACCCAGGCGCTGGGAAAACTCTTCGCCGTAATGGAGAATTATCCTGCGCTCAAGAGCAACCAGAATGTGATGCAACTTCAGGAGGAACTTACCTCCACGGAAAACAGGATAGCCTTTGCCCGCCAGCTCTACAACGATCTCGTTGCAAATTACCGCACAAGGCTTCAGGTGTTTCCGAACAGCATCGTCTCATCGTTGCTCAGCTTTCGTCCCGAGGAATACTTCGAGACGGAAGAGGCAGCCCGCACAGCGCCGAGCGTGAACCTGAGCTTGAGGGGCAAGTAATCCGAGAAAGCGGGACAAAGGCCGGGGTCAAGGAACAGGAACTTTTTCCCGCGCCTCACGCCTGACCTCTCATCTTATCGACATACACTATGCCTTTAACGTTCATCGACATTGAGCGACAGAAGAGCTGGCGCATCTGGGCGTTTTTCCTGATCCTCGTGCTATTGTACTTCATCGTCACGGCGGTATTCACCTCGCTCTTTCTCCCTCTTTCAGTGCATGCCTCAGCGCATTTCTGGATCTTCGCAGGAGTAATTGCTCTTTTCGTGGCAGGCATCCATTTTTTGTTATCAGCCTACGATACGGTCAATACCGTTATCCGCGGCCTCAGTGCCCAGCCACCTGATCCTAAAGACGATATCCATAAAATGCTTACCAATATCATGGAGGAGATCCATGTGGTTACGGGGAACCAGCGGAAGATGCAGTGTGTCGTCATCCCGTCGCTTTCCATGAATGCGCTGGCCGCGGCGGACCTGAAGGGAGCGGCCGTCATTGGCATCACTGAGGGCCTGCTTTCCCGCCTGACGCGGCCGCAGCTCGAAGCCGTCATCGCGCATGAGGCGCACCACATTCTCTCCGGGGATTGCCTCGAGGCCACCGTCGCCGCCAGCCTTTTCGGCACCTACGCAGCGGCCCTGGAGAACTTGAGCGACACATCAAGTGGAAGAACGTTTTCTTCTCCTGCTTTCCTGCTGGCCGGGGGACTGCTCAAGCTCAGCAGTCTGCTCAATATGTTCATTTCACGGGAACGGGAATACCGGGCCGACGCAGCCTCGGTGCGCATGACGAGGAATCCGTTAGCCCTTGCCGAGACCCTGTACCTGCTGTCGCGGAGTTGGCGAGGTGCAGGTTTCATCGGGAGCGGTTACGAGATGCTTTGCATTGTGAACCCGCAGGTGATGGCGCTGGATGAGACGGAGGGATTCTGGGCCGATCTGCTTTCAACCCATCCGCCAATCAGAAAGAGGCTGGATATCCTGCTCGCCATGGCGCGAGTTAACATTACCGAACTGGTCGAGAAAACGAAGAAGAGGGCGGAGGACACACAGAAGCCTTCCCAACCTACATACTATGCCATGAACCCCCAGCAACAGTGGCAGGGGCCTTTCAACATGGCTGATCTCGGCGCGCTGCCGTGGCTCTCGCCGCTTACCTGGATCACGACGGGCGACAGACAGGCCGTTGAACGCGCCTGGAAGGAGCCCCTCATCAACGAGATATTTGCGTCACGGCTTGTTCAGAAGGAAGACGTTGCATCGGAATTCACTTGCCCGTCCTGCCGCCAGCCACTCGTTATGGAATCGTATGAGGGCACACAAGTCTATCAGTGCCGCTTCTGCTCGGGGACCCTGGTTGAGAACAGCAAGATCCCGAGGATCATCGCGCGGACCGGGCGGGAGAGGCCCTGCTCTGAGCGGATGAGTGCGCTCGCAAAGACGGTTGTGAAAGAGAATCAGATGCGGTATACACGGCAGAAGCTTGTGGCCGACAGCGGGGCCAAAATGCCGCTTCTCGCCTGTCCCAAATGCAAAAACCCTATGTCCCGGGGTTTTTACAGCCTTGCTTACCTGATCGAGATCGACCGATGCAGTTTCTGTGGCCTCACTTGGTTCGACCGGGATGAGCTCGAAATGCTGCAGTGCCTGATCGAATCGGAAGGATCTTTGGGGCAGGAGCCTCAAGATGTGAGCGTTTGACGCCGCAGAATTCATGAAATGAATGGACACCTGAGATGGAATTGGTCCTTGGGGCACCCGAACCGATACGAGCCCAGGAATCTGTTACTATGATTACCGTGATACTTTTTGCCATATTAAAAGATAGGGCGGGACGTGATGTACTGCGCATCAACGCCGGTCCCTCGACTGTGTCGGAACTGCTCAAACAGATCGCGACAGAGTATCCTGCTCTCAAGGACATGCTGTCTGCGGGAAGGATCACGGTCTCGGTAAACCATGAGTTCGCGAAGCAGAATTCTCGCGTGCAAGACGGTGACGAGGTGGCGCTCATGCCGCCGTTCTCCGGAGGGGATGAACCAACCGGGATCATCCGGATACAGACGGAACCGTTTTCTCTGGACCGGGAGATAGAGCGTCTGAAAAAGATTTCGTCCTCCATTGGCGCAGTTGTCACGTTTCTCGGGACAACACGGGATATCTCGCAGGGGAAGCAGGTGGCAAAACTTGAGTTTGAACACTATTCCGGCATGGCGGAGAAGACGCTATCTGGTATCAGGGAGCGGGCGATCAGGGATTTCGGAGTTATTGAGGTGACAATCATTCACCGGGTAGGCATACTGCCGGTGGGAGAGAACATTGTGCTCATCGCAGTTGCGGCGGAACATCGGGATGAGGCCTTCCAGGCTTGCCGCTTTTGCATCGATGAATTAAAACGGATCACGCCCATCTGGAAGAAGGAAACGACACCTGAAGGGGAAGTTTGGGTGGAGGAACATCCGTAGGAGCAGAAGACAGGGGTGAGAAGTGAGAAGAAAGGCAGGGGATGAAATTCCCCTCGCACTATTGGCTTGTCCCGATCTTATCCGTCTTCTTCACCCTATCCTTTTTTTGCCGCTTTTTTCCCGTTCTTCATGAATACCACGCAGGTCGAGCAGTCCTCATCCTTGCGGCACTTGGTGGTCTCCCAGCAGGGCTTGCCCTTGTCCGTGAATGCCGTGCAGACCACCCGGCGTTCGTCGGGACAATCTTTGATCTCCCAGCAGGGCGCGTAATCGAGGAGCTTCTTGATCCCTTCGATGCTGATCTTTTTGGAGTGGATCAACTCTCGTATGCAGCGCAGCCACTTGATATCGTTCTCGGTGTACAGCCGGTTCCTACGCTCCCGCGTCGGCAGGATTAATCCGTGCTTCTCGTACAGCCGGAGCGTCTGTGCCGTGGTCCCCACCAGCTTTGCAGCTACTCCCATGGTATAGAGGGGTGCATCCTTGTCTTTGAGTACATCCAGGCTATCCGCTACCATATATTTTCGTATTCTCCTCGGTACATTACCGTATTATCAGTAATGTCATCTTGTCTGATATAAGAAGCAGGCCCATGATTATCAAGATGATCCCGCTCACAATCTTAATGGCCTTGAAATGCTGTCTCAATTTGCCGAACGAAGTAAGGAACGCGCTGATCGCTATCGCCGACAGGATAAAGGGGACGCCCAATCCGAGCGAATAAAAGCTGAGTAGCACTACTCCCTTCCCGAGCGTATTGGCCTCGATTGCGAGCGCCAGTACCGAGCTCAGGAACGGGCCGGTGCATGGGGTCCAGCCCGCGCCGAAGATTGCGCCGACTAGGAGCGTCCCGAGGTACCCCGCGGGCCGCGTTTTAAGCTGCAGCCTGGCTTCCCGCTGGAGGAAGGGGATGTTCACCACGTCCATGACGAAGATACCCATGATGATTATGAGAACACCGCCGATGATTCTGATCACGCCCAGATGCTCGGTCAGGACCCTTCCCATGAGGCTTGCAGTCGCCCCCAGCAGAACGAAAATGATGGAAAAACCGATGACAAAGACCACGGAGTGGAGCAGGGTGGTGTTCATGTTCTTTCTGCGAGAGTCCCGGCTCACGAGTTCGTCATAGCTTATCCCTGTAATATAGGAAACATACGAAGGGATAAGAGGCAGGATACATGGAGATGCAAATGAAACAACTCCCATGAGGAGCGAGAACAGCAGCGCAGACAGCGTCAAACCTTGAGAAAGGTCCATGAAAATGAAACCCCCATATTTAGATTCGTATAATACCAAAGCACAATAAGTAGAGTCAAGGAAAAGTTATATAATTTTTCCTTGACTTGTTTTAAAGCTCTGATTATAGACATTTCGTTTTCCCGATGAATACGGGCGACACTGAAAATGACTCCAATATGCGCATTCCGTATGTGCCGAGGTATTTTTTTTAAAATGTTCTTGACATTTTTTCATTTATAGCTAGAATGCACAGGTTTGCGTGATTTTAAAACGGAGGTGAAGATCTATGGCAGAAATGAGCAAAACCGCAAAGGCAGCCACGAAAAAGGCCGTTGTGAACCTCAACGTGCCGCAGTGCTGTGGCAAACCTATGCAGGCAGCGAAAATGATGACAACGACCGGCAAGGTGCGCGGCATGATGTGGCTGTGCGATAAGTGCTGGAAAGAGAAAGCCATCTAAAGCGGTTTTTCAAATACACGGTAGATGATAAGGCGGTGACTGTTCACCGCCTTTTGCTTTTTGTGCGCGCATACTTCTTGTGCACGTGCCTTTGCGATTTAACTGCCTGCTTCAAATCGCGTTTAAACTCCCTTTTTCTATCCGTATCTTCGCAGTAACATCTGCGATGCCAGAGTTAAGCGAATTCATGAGACACATGAACTTATCGCATTCGTCCCATAGACTGAAGTATTGGACAAGAGCTTCTCGCGGTGGTTTTGGTAATATTTCCCGAAGATTGAAGAGAACATGCTGAGATTTCATTGCGTTTCATGTACTTCGGTCAGGCTGTGTTTTTCCTAAACTGCTAAGGAATGAAATATATTTTTCCGATTATCATTTCGCTGTGCTGAGGACGGTCTTAACATGCAGTTGACTCCTTGTGAGGGGAAAG
>Ga0335082_10000432_pt1 | contig 43216 bp, 34 predicted proteins | sample Lox_Sample_41_FD_206718 | JGI IMG/M metagenome (GOLD analysis project Ga0335082, IMG submission 206718) | Soil microbial communities from Loxahatchee National Wildlife Refuge, Florida, United States - Lox_Sample_4.1 | ecosystem: Environmental > Terrestrial > Soil > Wetlands | place: USA...
CACGATGCGCTCATCCATCGCAACCGGGCGCACCTCCTGCGCATTCGCGGCAGCTGCCATCAGGCTCCCTATTTTGTCGTCATGCCGCCAGTTCGAATACTTGGCCCACGCGTTGAAGCGGAATTTCAGAGCCGCGCTTCCGGACAAATCCTTCACCTTTTTTGACCGGCCCGCCCCGTGCTGAGATTTGTGAGTTTTCCCGTGCTGCTCGGAATGCATCAGCTCCTGCCCCATCCCGATCAGGTAACGCGCCGCTGACTGCAGGTGACTCGCCAGCGGTTTTTCTCCGGGCATCGCACCATACTTCAAGAAGATGCAGCCGGAATCCCGCAACCACACGCGGTTTGTCGGCCAGCGATGCACCCGGATATTCTCTGACCACGCATCCGCCCGCTCCAGAAGTTTCCGGCACCGTCGGGCTGCAATTGCATCCTGCACGATCAACTCGACGCGCTCATGCTTCGCGAGGCTGCGGATGATTTCGGCGTAGACCCACGGAATCGGATCGAACTTTCCCGGCCAATCGCCCAGATGGTGGGGCCACGCCAGCCAGGTGGCAGCGTGCGGCTCCCATTCCGCTGGCATGCGGTACCCGAGTTTCGCCGGATGCGCCAACATCTGACTTAGAGCTTTGCTGGAAGCGGTGGGCATCGATAAGTTCAATCCAACAGCCGGTTGGTAATCGGGGCGTAGGCATCGATGCGGCGATCGCGCAGGAAGGGCCAGTTGCGGCGGATATCTTCCAGGGCTTTCAGGTCGACATCGCCCATCAGGACCTCTTCGCGATCGTGGGACGCTTCTGCCAGCACGCGGCCGAAGGGATCGCAGAAGAACGATCCTCCCCAGAACTCGAGCCCCTGTCCCGGAGCCGATTTGCCGCGAACATTGCCGGTTTCGAAACCGACTCGATTCACAACGGCGACATAAACGCCGTTGGCAATGGCGTGGGCGCGCTGGATCGTGCGCCACGCGTCGTGCTGGGCGACGCCGAACTCAACCTTCTCCGCCGGATGCCACCCGATGGCAGTCGGATAGAACAACACATGCGCCCCTTGCAACGCCGTCAGCCGAGCACCCTCGGGATACCACTGATCCCAGCACACCAGCGTGCCCAGTTTTCCGGCGCTGGTGTCGAGAGCGCGGAAGCCCAGGTCGCCTGGGGTGAAGTAGAACTTCTCGTAGTAGAGCGGATCGTCGGGAATATGCATCTTGCGATACAGACCGCGCAGGGAACCGTCGTTCTCGAAGATGGCCGCCGTATTGTGATAGATCCCCGCAGCGCGCTTCTCGAACAACGATGCGATCAATACCACTCCATTGCTGCGCGCCGCCGCCGCCAATTTTTCGCTGCTCGGACCCGGAATCGGCTCGGCGAGGTCGAACATGGAGTGATCCTCGCGCTGACAGAAGTACTGCGTCTGAAATAGTTCGGGCAGGCACACAACCTGCGCGCCGCGTCCGGCTGCGTCGGCGACCCGGCCGATGGCCTTTTCTAGATTCTCTTCCGGTTCCGGCCCGCACGACATCTGGACCAGCGCCACTCGAAATTTCTCTGGGGACAAGCGACCCGACCTCCGCGATTCAATATAGCATCGTGCAAAATTTGTGCCATCCAATCCGCCCGGCACGGCGGTGAACAAGAGCAACATTTGTGCAATTGTTTCGACGCGCCCCGCAAATGATTGACTGCGACTAGCCGAGATCGGGCCCTACTTTTTTCGGGCGAGTATACGAGCGGAAATAGTAGGAACGACGGGCTGTATGCAGATTTCTGCAACTTTTTTGCAGACAATTCGGCGACAAAAAAATCGCGTGAATATGACATTTAACATTCCAAAACCGTTGTACAATCGTGGCCCTTTCAGAAAGCAGATGAAAGGTGATGTCTGGATTCACTGCCCGAAAAAATAACCATCAATTGCAGCTGCCGAAAAACTAAGGAGAACCTGTGACACGAAAACTAAGTACATTTGTGCTGACAATGGTCGCGCTTGTGTCGTTCGTGAATGTTGTCGCGCATGCGCAATCCCAGACTCTGATGACCCGCCATACGCGCGAGGAGGTTACCAGCCGAATCGCCCCGCTCGTTGGCCACCTGCCCGCCAACCAAAACCTTGAACTCACCCTGGTCCTGCAGCACCGCAATCAGGCCGGATTGGAGCAGCTCCTGAGCGATCTCTACAATCCGTCCAGCGCTTCCTACCGGCACTTCCTGACCGTCGAGCAGTTCACGGAGAAGTTCGGCCCCAGCCGCGAGGACTACGACTCGGTGAAGGCATGGGCCCAGCAAAACGGCCTGCGCGTGCAGTCCACGTCGCGCAACCGCATGACCCTGCGGGTCAGCGGAACCGTGCAAAATGTGGAGAACGCTCTCCATGTGACGATGGGACAATATCAGCATCCCACCGAAGGCCGCACCTTCTTCGCTCCTGATCGCGAGCCCTCGCCCACGATGGGTGTGCGCTTGTGGAGCATTGCCGGTCTGGACAACTTCTCGCGCCCGACTCCGATGTTCGTCAAGCGCGATCCGAAAGTGGAAAGCGATGGCAGCGTTAACGGAGACGCCTCGATCGGCTCCGGTCCGAGCAATTCGTTCCTCGGCAGCGATATGCGGGCTGCGTACTACGGTGGCACGGCACTCACCGGTGCGGGCCAGTCAGTCGGCATCTTTGAGTTCATCGGAACCAACCTGACCGATCTGAACACCTACTACGCCAACGTTCACCAAACCAACAATGTTCCAATCACCCTGCTGTCGGTCGACGGACAAAAGACGGACTGCACCGATAACGCCGCGGGTGGCTTCTGCGACGATACCGAGCAGACCCTCGACATGACCCAGGCGCTCGGCATGGCTCCCGGAATGTCCAGCCTCGTGATGTATATCGGCAAGGGCGGACTCTCGGGACAGACGCTCGACGATCCTGGCATCCTGAACGCCATGGCGACGGCCAACCCGCTGAACGCGCAGCTGAGCTGCTCGTGGGCGTGGAGGCCAACCGACAACACCACCGACGATCCGTTCTTCCAGGAATTCTCGGCGCAAGGCCAGAACTTCTTCACGGCCGCCGGCGACAGCGGAAAGTGGAAATCCGGCAACTTTGTTTGGCCTGCGGACGATCCGTTCCTAACTTCCGTTGGCGGAACGGACTTGAAGACGTCGAGCGCAGGCGGACCCTGGGCTTCTGAGACGGCTTGGGTCGACAGCGGCGGCGGCATTTCGACCAACAACTTTGCCATTCCTTCGTGGCAGGTTGCTGCTGCGGCGACTTGCACGTCCTGCTCGCAGACTCTTCGCAATGGTCCCGATGTCTCCGCGAACTCAGATTTCACGTTCTACGTTTGCGCGGACCAGACCACTTGCACCGCCAACAACTTTGGTGGAACCAGTTTTGCCGCGCCTATGTGGGCTGGCTTCCTGGCTCTCGTCAATCAACAAGCCGTGTCGAATGGGAATTCCGTACTCGGCTTCGTCAACCCGGCGATCTACACCATCCTGGCAGGCTCTGGCTACTCGGCTGACTTCCACGACATCACCAGCGGCAGCAATGGCTTCTCCGCAACCGTTGGTTATGACTTGGTCACCGGTGTCGGCAGCCCGAACGGACAGCCGTTGATCGATGCCCTGGCTGGCAGCGGTGGCGGCGGTGGCGACTTCACCCTGGCAGTAGGCCCCAAAGTGGTTCGTATCGCCCGCGGCGCCACGGGTCACACTGCCGTGTCGACCACGGTATCTGGTGGCTTCAGCTCGGCCGTCAGCCTGTCTGCTTCAGGGCAGCCCGCTGGCGTTCAGGTGAAGTTCAATCCGAGTTCCATCACCGGCGCAGGACGCGCCGCGATGATGATTCGGGTTAGCGCCAATGCTACGGCCGGAACCTCAACGATCACGGTAACGGGCACCGGCGGCGGCAAGACGCACACCGCTACCGTCACGCTCGTCATCCAGTAACTCAACAGAAAGCGCTTCCTTCGAGAGCCCGGGCCTTCACGGTCCGGGCTTTCTTTGTCTTCAGCATGGGTCTCAGGATTTTCGAAGGTTCTCGAATGTCCGCAACAGTTGAGGATTCGGGCGCACTGCTTTCTCGAGCCGCTGGATAATTTCTGCGGAGGGCAGGGAGCGAATGATGGCTTCAAGGGCGCCTTCGGCGTGCAACGATTCCTTCCCCACCAGGTCAAGCAGGAATTCCAGCGCCGCATCTTCACGGGTCAGCGCGATGGCAGACAGCAAAACTGATCGGAACCAGGGATCGTGTGCCGTGTCGAGCGCGGATTTGAGCGCTTCGAATCCCTCGACAGAATGAGTGGCGGAAATGGCTAGCGCTGCTTCACCGGCCGCGTCGTCGCCACTGCGGAGGAAGTGACTGACCCAGGGAATCGCCTGGACTCCCTCGATCCGCAACACACCCGAGTAGCAGGCGCCCAGGACTTCCGGCTCGTCTTTGCCGAGTGTCGCTCGCAGCCGAAGCAGCAACGTGGCGGAAGACGATCCAACCTGCTCGATGGCGCGAGCCGCCTCGGCACGGACAGTCTTGTCGCCGTCGGCGAAAAGCTCGATGAGGTGACTGAGTAGATCGTCATTCGAGAGGCTGCGGCATTGCACCAGGGCGAGCGCACAGGCGGCGCGCAAAGGACCGGCGCTGTCAGACCGGCCTCCATAGACTGGTTCCATCTGGAAATGCCGCATGCCCCGCAGGAATACGTCTGCTTCTTGCAATTCGAACGACGCGAGCGCACGGCCGATCGCGATCTTGGCCCAGCACTGCGGGTCGGTCTTCTCCGCATCCCCGAAGAAGCGATCGAACGCCTTTAACAGATCTGGAGTCAGATCTTTGAGATGCAATTCGCGAATGATGTCGGCAGCTTTCGCGACGAGGAAGTTATTACGGTTTCCCAGCGCTTTACGCAGCCCCTCGACGCGCTGGTCCGCAGCAGAATCGCGAAGAGCATCGAGTGCTGCGAGTTGTGCGTCGAAAGCTCTCTTGCCCATTGAACCCCGGACCTCAGACCTCAGGCGTGGGACCTCGGACCTTAGCCTTTCGACCGCGCAACTCAAGCGAATCACGAGCGCGGTGCTTTTTGCTGAAGCCAGGAGCCAGCCCAGAGCCTGAGGTCCGAGGTCTGATGTCCGACACCGAGACCCTACAGCATAAGGCATCAGCGCATTTTCCCCGCGTGGCGTCCTTTCACACGCTTCCTGTAGAGTAATGAGTCGGAGAAATCGTACCTGGCTTGGGGAGGCTTGCGTTGAAACAAGGCAATCATGGAAATTCGCACGGGCAACAGCCGCAGGCAGGCGGAGAAGGGAAAGACCGCCACCTGCACAATCCGATCGAAGACAGGCTGATCGCCCTGGAGCCGCTCGATCTGGGAAAGATCAGTTCGATCGACGGCCTGGTGCGGGCGATGGCGAAGACCGCATTCACCGGCCGGCAGCTCGGCGAAGCCGCGGATGTTCTCGAAGCCATGGCTCGTGACGAAGATGCCTTCGTCGTGATGACCCTTGCCGGCGCCATGACCGTTGCGAAGCAGGGACTGATCATCGCCGAGCTAATCGACCGCGGCATCGTGAACGCGATTGTCTCTACCGGGGCGCTCATGGCGCACGGACTGGTCGAGGCGACCGGGCGCGCACACTTCCGCGCCAATCCTGAAGTGTCTGACGAAGAACTCTACGAGCAGGGCTACAACCGCGTCTACGACACCTTAGAGCCCGAGCAGAACCTCGACGACGTCGAGGAAGTCATGTCGGCGGTCCTGGAATCCTGGGATCACAACGACGTGATGTGCTCCTATAAGCTGAACCACGCGATCGGTGCCTATCTGGCGAAACATTCGCAGGGACAGCGCGGAATTCTGAAGTCGGCGTACGAAAAGGGCGTGCCGGTGTTTGTTCCGGCGTTCAGCGATTCGGAGCTTGGGCTCGACACAGCACTCAACAATCGTCTGCGGGAATCGACCGGGCGCCACAAGATTCGCTTCGATCCGTTCGAAGACTTGGAGCACTTTGCCGCGACTTTGTTACGGCAGAAAAAACTTGGGATCTTCACCATCGGCGGCGGCGTACCGCGTAACTGGTCGCAACAGTTTGGCCCGTTCTGCGAACTGCGGCACCGGCGTCTCGGCGAGAACGTGCCTCTAAAGCGATATCATTATGGTTTGCGCATCTGTCCCGAGCCGGTCTATTGGGGCGGACTCTCCGGCAGTCCCTACAGCGAGGCGATTTCCTGGGGCAAGTTCGTGCCTCCGTCGGAAGGAGGCATGTTCGGCGAGGTGTTCGTCGACGCAACGGTTGGCTTGCCCATTATTGTCGCGGCGGTTCTGGAGCGGCTGGGTAACGCTAAGAAAGGGTCTAGCACTCGCAAGGGAAGCAAGTCCGCAGCTAGAAAGTGATCTCCAAGAGCAAAACCACAGAGAACAGGAAGGATGGTGTCATGAAGCTCCTGGGTCCTCTGTGGTTTCTGGCTTCTCGAACGCGATTAAGCTTCAGACGTGGACTGAACGGGTTCGTTCTCCTCGCCAGCCGTCCGCACACGTCGATAAAGTTGACCAAGTATGCTGTTTTCAATAACTTCAGACTCAGCCTGAAACCAATCCTGTAATTCTTGTCCTTCTCCCTGACCGCGTGTCTCGTACAGTTGCTGGGCGCGGGAGCGCACTTTCCGCTCAACCATCTGCACCATCAGGGCTTGCTGCTTCTTTCTGCGTGTCTCGATGTCCACTGCTCTCCTCGGGTTCCTCTGGATCTGTTACTCCATTTCTATGATAACCGATTCCTGTTAACGAAAGATTACATCGGGCTTATTCGCTGGTTACCAAAGTGCAATATCTCAGACCGAGGATCTATCATCTCTATCCCACTGATATAAATACGCTTACTGGGTAGTTGCCCAGCGAAGTTCATGGGGGCGCGGCGTTGTCTTGAATGGTACAAGCCGCGCCCGGTCGCTCTCAGTTCACCTTAGAATCCGGAAGCGACTTCAGGAATTCAACTAGGTCTGTCTTGTCCTGATCCCCCAATCCCAGGCTGAAGCAGGCGTCGTAGTGGTTCAGCACATCCAGCAGTGTGGGGAACCGGCCGTCGTGATAAAAACCGCCTTTGGTATGGGTCCAGAGTCCTCCCAAGGGCGAGGTACGATACCGATGGTCTGGAGCCCGATCGGCCTGGAAGCTGTCCACGCACACCTCGCCTGGTGTGTGGAGGTTCCATCCGGGCTCGGTGTAGAGAGGAGCAACGTGGCAGGTCGCGCACTTGGCCGCTCCGTTGAATACCTTCCGCCCACGTTTCGCCGCCGCGGGGTCGAAGGTGCCGACCGGAGGGGGTGGAGCAGGAAGCGCGAGTTGATAGAAGTGCAGCGCGGCGAGCTTCGATGAGATTCGGTCGGTTGCGTTGGTGACATGCCCGAATCCAGCTTTTGCGGCAACTGGAAACTGATTGGCATCGTCTAAGCGTGGATCAAAGAAGTTGCCCTGGCCGTGCATCTCCAGATTGGCCACAAATGCGTTCCAGTAGGTGACCGAGCCCCAACCAGTCCAGGTATGCAGATTCACGCCAGCGAGGCCAAATGCCGGCGGGATCAGCACCGCAGAAGTTTTGCCGTCCGGACGGAATGCTTTGCCATCGAGCGCGAGTTCGGCGTCGAAGTGGCCAGGACCCCAGCTCTGCAGAACCGCGCGTACCGTCGTTTGATCGACGCCCAGTAGATCCGCGAAGGGCTGTAGGTTGGGCGCGAGCGCGATAATCTCGCCGACATTAAGGTCCCGGTTGGCCCAACCATCGAGCCTGTGTCCGATGCCGGGGGCAAAGGAGTTGTCTACCGTCGAGTGACAGAGAGCGCACTGGATGCCGACCGATTTCAAAGTGCCATCCGGTTTGAAAAGCCCGGTGATTCCGACGACAGAATTCACCTTCAGCAAGGCGAGCGTGTTGGCGGGATCATTCAGATCGACTTGGCCATTTTTCAATGCCTGGATGAGTGAAGGAGGCAGAGCGTCGACATCCACTTTCAGGCCGACGCCTAAGGCGGTGTTGGGGCTTACCCCTGCACCAACCCCGCCGAACTTGCTACCCTCAATCGCCTGGTGGAGTTCTAGCGAGTCTCCCCAGAAGGCTTCGTCGCCGAAAGTGTCGAAGCGGAAGATATGGCGGCCTTGTTCAAACGTTTGGGCGGCGCTGTCGGCGATTGATTGTGCCGAACGCGAATGTGCGTTCGCGGTCGTTCGACCGGGAAGGGTGATGAATACGATTCCGGCGCACGCCAGAATGAACGATATTCCGAGAAAACGGTATTTCATGGTGCATCTCCTGACTGGACGACTGGCTCATCGCTCGCGGACGGCATTTCGTCTGTCCTGCTGAGCGCGCTTGAGATGCATGCGTTACAACCACGGCGTGCGAACCTTGTAACAAGTTTGTCAAAATGCAGATGATGAGAAAACCTGTAACTTTGTGGCGACAACAGACTCAGTATTTTGGGAGGAATATCAATGGCCAGCGTAGCCTTGCTGGAACAGGCGAAGAACGAAGACTGGACCGACGAGCAGGTGGTGAGCCGCGTGTTGGCCGGAGATATCTCCCTGTACGAGCTTCTGATGCGCCGTCACAATCAGCGGCTCTACCGAATCGCCCGGTCGATTCTGCGCGACGATGCCGAGGCCGAGGATGTCATGCAGGATGCGTACGTGCGGGCCTACCAGAATCTCGCCAGCTTTGAAGGCCGGGCGAGATTTGTTACCTGGCTGACCCGAATCGCGATCCACGAGGCTCTGGCCCGAGTACGTCGCAGGTCGCGCTTCCAGTCGCTAGACGAGTCGAGTGAATCCAATGGAGATTTCATGAAGTCTGCCACTACTTCAGAACGCAGTCCCGAGCAGGAGTCCTACGACCGGGAGCTTTCTGGCGTCATTGAGAAGGCCGTCCTGTCGCTGCCGGACGAATACCGCCTCGTCTTTGTACTACGAGACGTCGAGGGTTTGAGCACCGAAGAAGCCGCTCAGTGTCTCAACCTCACGCAGGAAAATGTGAAAGTTCGGTTGCATCGGGCGCATGCCAAGCTGCGGAAGCAGTTGTACGCTGCCGTGGGGGCCACGACAGCCTATTGCTTCCAATTTCACGCCGTGCGGTGTGACCGCGTGGTGCGTGGCGTATTTATAACTCTGGGATGGACCTTGCCCTGGAATCGTACATCGCAACCCGGCTAGTCGAAAATCAATACCGCTGAAGCGATCACGGTCGTCCACAGGCCGCGCTTGTCGCCGACGGCCGACTGCGTGACGTTCGCCGTGCGGACGATCTTGTTCGAGAGGCGGTAAATCTGCTTCTTCTCGTCCCATGAACGGTCGGGATCGAACTCGACGTTGAGCGTTGTCGCCAGCATTTCGGCTGCGAGTTCTTCGGCGTACTCTCCGGCGGCATCCTCGGTTTCGCCGAAGGAGTGATGCTCGCTCAAGTAGCCGTAGGTATTCCTGTCGGCAGGGATAGCCACGCCGATCGAGGAAGCCAGCAGCCGGTGCGGTTCGCGGGTGGAGTTTTCAGCGACCACGGCAAACACGACTTCGCCGGGATGAAGGTACTTCACGCCCTCTTTGCGGGCCAGCAGTTTGCAATTTGGCGGGAAGATCGAGGAGACGCGTACCAGGTTCTGGGCTGCGATCCCGGCGTCACGCAATGCCAATTCGAAAGACGTCAACCGCTCGCGGTGTTTCCCCACTCCCTTGGTAAAGAAAATCCGCTTCGGAACCATGTCTTTGCCCAATTCGCCCATCCTCCAGTGAGAAAAATGATTGCTGAGAATGCACAATCTAACACAATGAGTTGTAAAGGAAATATGAATTTGAGGGGAGACGGCAGAAAATGTTCGGGAGAGAAGTCGGGCGGACTGTGCCGCGTCGGACCCCAGGCGTCAGACCTCGGACCTCGGCCGCTCAACGCTGAGGTCCGAGGTCGGAGGTCCGAGGGCGCCTGTGCTACTCAGCCTTAACGGAAGCCACCGTGATGGTGTTGTCCTTGTCCGTGCCGGTGACCGTCACCTTGGCGCCAGCCTGCTTGTCGAGCGTGGCCAGTGCGGCCTTGTCGCTGGTCTCGAGCGTGTAGACCTTGTCGCCTACTACGAGGGCGTACTTCGATCCCTTGGACACGCAGCCGCGCGTACATTCGGCGGCGGGGCCTTGATGTTTGGCGCCGCACATCGCGTCACTCACGGTTCCAGTGAAGGTCTTTCCGCCGGCCGCGAAGGCGGAAACGGTCAGGGCCGCAATCATCAGCAAGCTCAAAAGCACTAGTCCAGCGTTCCTAATTCGAGCGTTCATTCTGGATTCTCCTGTTGTGTTGGTGGGAAGCAGACCCCGTTGCGGGCACTGTCCTGTCAAAAGGATGCACTGGGCCGCGAGAAGTTACAAGCGTCACATTGTAAAAACAAAATGCGGAGACGCGCTGGCGCACGTCCCCGCTTCGTGCCCGGATGAGATTCAGGGGAGGGCCCGGGCAAAACCGTAAGCTCACAGAAAACTCTCGTCGATCTTTAAGGAATCCGTCGCCCCGTTAGATGCCCTCGACGGATGCAAGCCACTGATTTGCGGCTCAGTGTATCAGAAATGTCGAGTTTCCAGATTAAAGAAATCGCAGACATCGCTGAGACCCTGTAAAACCGGGTTAGATTACATCGGTGAGCGGTCGGGCGGCGCAGCCGAAAGCAACTTGTTCCGAAAACCGGACAAGGGCTGCAAAACCTTTGATCCTGAGGTTTTAACCTTATTTTGGAGCTTTCGCCGCGTAGATGAGATCAACATCGACCGTTTTGTCGCGGACGTTTGCTGTCACATGCGAGGACACCTCCCAGTCGAGGCCCGCGGGCAGCAGCTTGCGGGCAGCAGGAAGATAATCACTCAGGTAAGTGACATCGTAAACATCGCCCGGCCGAATCTTCCAGAGGTTGCGCAGCTTCGCCGTGAGGCTGTTGTCGAGCCCGCGGAACTCGAGTTCACCCATGTGATAGACGTAGCCTTCATTCACATCCAGCCGAATCACAACTGTGTCGGCTGCGTCGTCGAAATCAACCTCGGATTTAGTGGTGGCGGTCACGTACCCGCGCGAGCCGTAGAGCTTCTGGATATCTTTGAGGTTGTCGCCAACGCGCACGGTGTTGACGGCTTCGCCGGCCTTGGCACGCACCATCTTCTGGAGCGCCTCGGTTGAAAACTCGCGGTTGCCTGACCATTCAATGCTCTTCAACTTGTATTGCTGCCCTGGCGTGACGGCGAAAGTCACGTCGACAATGGTGAGGTTGCGCGGGCCGTCTTCACTCTCGGCAGATGGCTTCTTCACCACAGTTGGTTGAGGCTGGCTGAATGCTGCTTTCAGATATCCGCGCGCGTAATAAACAGGGAGGAGTTGGTGCTGTACCAGCGCGTCAAGCACGCCCCGGGAATATTCCCTATCGAATACACGTTGTGCCGCGCTCCTCAGAAGCGGCAATTCGCTGTCGGCCGCCCCCGTAAACTCGACATTGCGGATTTGAATGAGGACGTCCTCGACGTGATAGACGATCGAGTCGACGGGACCGTCCGACTTGCCGGCTCGGACGTAGTCGACGTGGCCGGGGATGGCGTTTTCCACCAACAGGGCCTGGAGAACGTCGGAAACCTGGTCGGCGAGTTTGCCCGATAGGGGCAGCTCTCCGTTGAAGAGCGGCGCGCGCTCCTTAATCCGGCGCAGCAACTCCTCGTCGGAAAACCAGACGAAGTCCTCGAAGCGGACAGCGACCAGCCTTTCGGCGTCGCTGACTTGCAGCACGAGCTTCGTCCCGGCCGACGAGTACGAGTAGTTGTAGTTGATATCGCCGAAGACGCCGATCTCCCCCAGCCGGCGCGCGGCTTTCTTGAAGTCTTCGTCTGTGACCGTTGTGCCAAGCTGTAGTCCGCTGGCGGCGATGACCGCATCTTCGGGGTAGCGTGTCGTTCCAGTGACCTTGACCGAGATCAACGTCTTTGTCGAGGGTGGCAGCTTCTCCAGCGGTTTTTGCGTGGCGCACCACACCGAGAGCGGGAGCAGGCAGAGACTTGTCAGGAGCAAGCGAAACAATCTGGGGAGTGCGTTCGTCATCGGCTCGGCGTCGGCACCAATTCTTGCGTGGATTTGTGTTTCACCGCAATATCGATGAAGGCGAGCGCGGCCCGGCTGAGCGCCTTGTCCTTGCGGAAGACCAACGCCAGGTCGCGCCGGACCTGGACATCCGCCAGCGGGATGGCGGCCAGAACCCTGGCACGAACATCTTCCTCCACGTTGGAACGGGCAATAAATCCGATGCCGACGTCGGCGGCGACAAAACGTTTCAGCAACTCGCTGGAATCCAGTTCCATGGTGAAGTTGGGCTTTAGCCGTCGCTCGTGAAAGAGTTGCTCGATCGCGTCCCGCGTGTGGCCTGCTTTGGGAACGACCAGGGGGAAGCGGCTTGCGTCCACAATGCTGGCCGATTTCAATTTCCCCAGCGGATGCTGCGGCGGGGCAATCAGAATAAGCTCATCGCGATGGATGGGCACAACCGTCAGCCGGTTGTCGTTCACCGGGAGCGAGATCACGCCGAAGTCGACCGAATTGTCTATGATCGACTCCAGAATCTTGGCATAATCGGCGCGCTTGATGTTGACCGAAACGTCAGGATATTGCTTCTTGAAGTCGGCGAATACGTAGGGCAGGATGTGCAGGCAAGTGCCTTCGTTCGCGCCGACGATGATTTCGCCTCGGGGTACGCGCTCCATCTCGGCGATCGCCACCAGCATGGCCTTGCGTGCGTCAAGGGTTTCTTCCACGTATTTCAAAAACGCCTTGCCGGCAGCGGTCAGCGAGACCTTGCCACCGGAGCGGTCAAACAGCTTGGCTCCCACCTCTTCCTCGACGCCCCGAATCTGGGACGAGATCGCCGGCTGCGTCCGGAAACGCTTCTCCGCCGCTCGCGAAAACGAGGCGTGCCGCGCTACTTCGAGGAACGTTTCGAGCTGATCAAAGTCCATAAAGACAGCTTTCAGCCGTCAGCTACCAGCTTTCAGTCAAAACCCACACCGGGTGACCGGTGGGTTTTGGGCTGAAAGCCGAGAGCTGATAGCTGACGGCTCAAGTATAAAGTGCGCTTTATCCCGCCTATAAGAACAATCGAATTGCCACTGGTGAAGACGGGCATTACACTCGTCGGTTTGCGCGACCGATTGTAGCAGCTGGGGGACGCTGTCGTCGGTCCTTGGTCGTCAGGCGTTCGCTGGTCCGTCGAAAGAAAGCACCTGGTGGATACATTTCGACGGCCTGCAGACGGTCGTGACCAACGGCCAACAACGATCGACCAACGACGTTTAATCCTCACCCCGCCGAAGGAATTCTTATGGCCGACGCCAAAACTGTCCTCCAGTTCGCCAAGAAGCATGATGCCAAGATCCTCGACCTGCGCTTCACCGACATCCCGGGGCTCTGGCACCACGTCTCCTACCCCATCGAGCAGTTGACCGAAGCATCGTTCGAAGACGGGTTCGGCATCGACGGCTCTTCTATCCGCGCCTGGGCGGGCATTCACGAGAGCGACATGCTGCTCAAGCCCGACCCCAACTTTCACCTGCTCGATCCGTTCACCGAAGTGCCGACGCTCGTCCTGATCTGCGACGTGGTCGACCCGGTCACCAAACAGCCCTACGATCGCGATCCTCGCTTCATCGCGCGTAAGGCCGAGACATGCCTGACGCAGAGCGGAATTGCCGACACTGCCTATTTCGGCGCCGAGGCTGAGTTTTTCATCTTTGATAACGTGCGCTTCGATCAGCGCGAGCAGTACGGTTTCTACTACATCGACGCGGAAGAGGGACGCTGGAATTCAGGAAGGGAAGTGAACAATCTCGGATACCGGCCGCGGTATCGCGAAGGCTATTTCCCCGTCTCGCCCACGGATCACTACCAGGACCTGCGCTCCGAGATGGTGCTTACCATGCAGAGTTGCGGGATCGAGGTGGAGTGCCACCATCATGAAGTCGCAACCGGGGGCCAGACGGAAATCGACCTGAAGTACGACTCCCTCCTGCGCTCTGCTGACAAAATATTGCTCTACAAATACATCGTGAAGAACGTGGCCAACCGCAACGGCAAGACGGTCACGTTTATGCCGAAGCCTGTCTTCGGCGATAACGGGAGCGGCATGCACACGCACCAGTCCCTGTGGAAGGCGGGCCAACCGCTGTTCGCGGGCGACGGATATGCGGGATTGTCTCAGCAGGCGTTGTGGTACGTCGGCGGGCTGATCAAACACGGTCCTGCGCTGGCGGCGATCATCGCTCCGACCACGAATTCGTATAAACGTCTTGTGCCTGGGTTCGAAGCCCCCGTGAATCTGGCGTATTCGCGGCGTAACCGCTCGGCGGCGTGCCGCATCCCGATGTACTCGTCTTCGGGAGCGGCCAAACGCGTCGAGTTCCGTCCACCCGATCCCAGCGCGAATCCTTACATGGCGTTTGCTGCGATGCTGATGGCCGGCCTCGACGGTATCGAGAACAAGATGGATCCTGGGCAGCCGCTGGACAAAGACATCTATGAAATGGATCCGGAGGAGGCGTCGAATATCCCGACCATGCCGGGATCGCTCGAAGACGCACTGGACGCTCTGCAGCACGATCACTCATTCCTCCTGAAGGGGGACGTGTTCACCGAAGAGCTGCTGAGAACCTATGTGGACTACAAGCGCTCGAAAGAGGTGGACGCGATCCGGCAGAGGCCGCATCCGTACGAGTTTGCGATGTACTACGACATTTGAGAATGTTGGTAGAGATTTAGCAACTGTGCTTCGGAGAGCGGATCGCCGGGACAAAAGAAATCCCCACCCTTCGATGAATCTGAAGCGTGGGGCATACGAACGCGTGAGACTCCTTACTTCAGTTGCTTCTCGATCGCGCTGGTGATTTCATTCGAGTCCGGCGTGACTGCAGGCTCGAATCGCTGCACGACATTGCCATTGCGATCCACCAGAAACTTGGTAAAGTTCCATTTGATGTCCCCGGAGAGGCCCGAGCCTGTCTCCTTGGTCAAGTATGCGTAGAGCGGAGCCTGGTCCGCGCCCTTCACGGAAATTTTGGCGTACATCGGGAAGGTTACGTTGTACTTGCGGGTGCAGAAGGTCTTGATTTCTTCATTGCTTCCCGGTTCCTGCGCACCAAAATCGTTCGCTGGGAAGCCCAGGATCACGAAGCCTTGCCCCTTATACTTCTCGTAGATGCTCTCCAGTGCACTGTACTGCGGCGTGTATCCGCATTGGCTGGCGACGTTGACGATGAGTACGACTTTGCCTTTGTAGTCCGACAGGGGGGCGGGCTTGCCGTCAATGGAATTCAGACTGAAGCTGTACAGGTTCGATCCGGCGATCAGCGATGTGGCCATGGTCAAAAGTGCTCCGATCAGAAGAAACTTTGTTGCGTGTTTGGCGACGAACGACCTCATTCCAAGCTCCTGTCTAAAGTGGATTGTGAGATGCCCAGAACGGATGGGATGAAGCGAAGATACGTAAGGACGCACAATTCCGCAACCGTGACAATGTAAATTTCTTGTTGGACGAGGCGGCAGGCGGTTCTAGATCGCGGTGCGTACCGAGTTTTCCTTGATCGTGCGCTCCGGGAAACGCATACGCTTGCTGGGAAGCAGGGGTTCCGCCAAGCGGGGAGCTGGCGGTTCGCAGCCGCTCACAGATAGCAATTCCGAACCCATCGCATGCAAAGCGGAGTTCGAGCGCCCCAAGACCATCAACAGATACTTCTGCGCAATGGGCCGGTCTGCGGGGTGAATCAGAGACCACCAGCGGCGGACAGACTCCTGCACGTCGGCTTCGCTCTTTTCTCCGACGACCAGAGCATCGATCAAACGGTAGACCTTGCTCTTAATCGCTTGGTACGAGACGGAAATCTCTTGTGGCATAAGGTTCCTGGTATTGCTGTGTACCTATCGAATGCAATCGGCGAACCAAACCGTAATACCGTTGTTTTGGTGCGGTTTACACAGATTTGCACTCATACAAAAGTATTACGAATGGAAGAAATGCGGCCGTGGATATGAATTCTGGAAGGACGACCGTCCGGCTGTAAATTTCGCGCAAGGGCGCCGCAGGATACCAAGGCATCAGTCAAGTCCAACCGGCTAAGCATGCCCCACGCGTTACAATGTGGCGCTCTACTCAAGGCGCATTCTACAGCTTCGGATTCAGAGATTCGGTGTGCGTGCTCAGCTTCAACTTGGAGGCGTAATGAAAAGGTGGCTCTGGATACTGACCGTTCCGGTTTTTATCACGCTCGCGGGCGCACAGGTTTCGACGACGGGCACTCTGCAGGCTGGTCAATCAAGCTACGGCTCCTGGCACGATGCGGATTCGCAGGACCGCATGTTCTTTCCTAAGGACATGCTCTGGGGATGGGCACAGTTCGATCTGGCTCCGCCACACAACGAGATTGATCCCAACCTGTGTTCCGGCGACGTCGCCAATAACGGCGGGATCAACGACCAATGCAGCATGTTTGCCCGATATATGCTGTCGGGAATTCTGGAGGTGCGTCCATTTGGCCGCGGCCCGTTGCGCCGGTTCATGGTATTCGGTGCGCCCACGTTCTTGTTCGGCAAGACGCTGCCGAAGACGTTGTACACATGGTCGCCCGACGCGATTGGAATTGAGCACTCCTGGGGCGCGGGGATTTATCTGACCAAGGGATTTGAATTCCGCGTGACGCAGCACTTCCTGTTCGACAGGCTCGGAGCCCGCAACAAGAACCTCGGATCGGCTGATTTGGGCAATAACGGTCCCTGGGGACGCTACATGACCGTAGGAGTCCGCAAAACGTTTGGGACGCGTCGCTGGTAGGGAACCCCTAAACCTGTGCGGCCACCGCGACCGCGGGCCGCGTGAAGCGCCGTACAAGCCATACGATCAGCGCGACGAAGGCTCCCAGAAGAAGGAAGGGCAGGCCGAACACGACAAATAGCCAGATCGTCGCTCCGCCGCCGATGGTGGTGACGTCGCCCGCCACTGTGGCCAGCGCATCCCGCCGGATGTGTCCGCCAAACACGGTGATGTCTTTCACCTTGGAATTGGATTCCAGACGCAAATCGCCGCCAAAAATCGTGGTGTCGCCGCCGACCTCACCATCGTTCTCAATCACGACCGTGCCCCCGAACGTGGTGACATCGCCGGAAACTCGCCCTCGAATGTGCACGCCGCATCCAAAACAGGTAACATCGCTGACCTGTTCGCCTGCGTTCACGGTGATGGCTCGACCGACTTGCGTGCGCTCGTGAGGGGCATCGGCAGCAAAACCGACGGCGGAAACAGCAAGCAGGAACACCGGCAGGAACAGACGTAGAGACAGCTGGTCCATGGAAACCCTCCGAGGGAACGACAGGCGTCGAAATCGGCACGAGAATTATCCCACAACATACGAGAGATCGATGTCTGCGGTTCCCTGTGGTGCAGATCACCTGCGCTGGTGATCTCCATCACGCTTGTATAGGGCCGTGCGGCATAGAGTTATCGCGACTTGGTGTCGAGAAAACCATCCCTCGTGAGGAAAATCGCAACAGGCGTCGCCTCGGATTCTTTATAATTGTAAGTTTTTTAGACTGATCGGCAAGATCGCAGCTGAGAAGAACGTAGTGGAGGATATTTCATGTCGGGTTCTTATAACGGTGTTGCCGTGCCCTCGGACGGCAAGAAGATTGGCTATGGCAACGGCAAGTATGAGATTCCCGACAATCCCATCATCCCCTTCATCGAGGGCGATGGTACCGGCCGCGACATCTGGAAGGCATCCCTTCGCGTCTTCAACGCGGCGGTCGAGAAGGCCTACAAGGGGAAGCGCCGCGTCGCCTGGTACGAAGTTTTCGCGGGAGAGAAGGCCAAGGCGAAGTTCGATACCTGGCTGCCCGACGATACCGTCGATGCGGTGCGCGAGTTTCGCGTCGCGATCAAGGGTCCACTCACAACTCCAGTGGGTGGCGGCATCCGTTCGCTCAACGTCGCGCTGCGGCAGATTCTAGATCTCTACTCCTGCGTTCGCCCGGTGAAGTATTACCATGGCGTGCCCTCGCCCGTGAAGCATCCTGAGCGCATGAATATCGTCATCTTCCGTGAGAACACTGAGGACGTCTACGCGGGAGTCGAGTGGGAGCAGGGAACCGCCGAGTGCACGCGCCTGATCGAGTTCCTCAACAAGGACATGCTGAAAGGCGGGAAAAAGCAGATTCGCCTCGACTCGGGCGTCGGTATCAAGCCGATCTCGGTGACCGGCACCAAGCGCCTGGTTCGCATGGCGATCCTGCATGCCCTCGAGACGGGACGCAAGACCGTCACCCTCGTGCACAAGGGCAACATCCAAAAGTTCACCGAAGGTGCGTTCCGCAAGTGGGGATACGAGATTGCCGTCGAAGAATTCCGCGACCAGGTAGTCACCGAGCGCGAGAGCTGGGTCCTCGACAATAAAGACAAGAATCCGAATCTCACCGTGGCGCAGAATGCGGAGATGACCGAACCGGGCATGGAGTTCGCTCCGCCGGCATTCCGGCAATCAGTCGAAAAAGAGGTAAAGGACATACTCGACGCGATCTACTCCACTCATGGCAATGGCGCGTGGAAGAAGAAGATCATGATCAACGACCGCATCGCCGACTCGATCTTCCAGCAGATCGTCACGCGTCCTGAGGAATATGCTGTATTGGCCACGCCGAACTTGAACGGAGATTACATCTCCGACGCGGCCGCAGCGCAGGTGGGAGGACTCGGGATCGCCCCGGGCGCCAACATCGGCGACGGCTATGCGATCTTCGAAGCCACGCATGGTACGGCCCCCAAGTATGCCGACAAAGACGTCATCAACCCAGGCTCGGTCATTCTGTCGGGCGTGATGATGTTCCGCCACCTCGGCTGGAACGAAGCCGCCGACCTGATCGAGCAGAGCATGGAACGCACCATCGAACAGAAAAAAGTCACGTACGATTTCGAGCGCCTCATGCAGGGAGCAACGAAAGTAAAGACCAGCGAGTTCGCCGGATACATGATCGAGAATATGGGCGCAGGCGTGCTGGTGTAGAGCCATTGAGTAATTGGGGAACTTGGTAATTCAGTAATTGAAAAGCCCCAGCCCGAGAGCAGTCTAGGCATTTCAATTACCTGATTGCTCAATTACCCGATTACTCAATTTCTACGGAAAGGATTCATCATGCGTAAGAAGGTAACGATTGTAGGTTCTGGCAACGTAGGCGCGACCGCGGCCCACTGGATTGCCTCCAAGGAACTTGCCGACGTCGTCCTCATCGACATCATCGAAGGCGTCCCGCAGGGCAAGGGACTCGACTTGCTCGAGGCCATGCCCATCGAAAAACGCGACTCCTACGTCAGCGGTACCAACGACTATAAGGACACAGCGAATTCCGACATCGTCGTCATCACTGCTGGCATTCCTCGCAAACCGGGCATGAGCCGCGACGATCTTCTCAACACGAACTACAACATCATGAAAGCGGTGGTCGGCGAGGTCGTGAAGAATTCGCCCAACTGCATCCTGATCGTCGTCTCCAATCCCTTGGACGCTATGGCCCAGGCCGCCTACAAGCTCAGCGGATTCCCCCGCGAGCGCGTCATCGGCATGGCCGGGGTGCTCGACTCGGCTCGCTTCCGCGCCTTCATCGCCGACGAACTTGAAGTCAGTGTGGAGAACGTCACCGCCTTCGTGCTCGGAGGCCACGGCGACACCATGGTGCCCCTGCCGCGGTACTCCACGGTCGCAGGCATTCCGATTACTGAGCTGATCGAGAAGACGCGTCTCGACGCTCTGGTGCAGCGTACGCGCGACGGCGGCGCCGAGATTGTGAAGTATCTCAAGACCGGGTCGGCCTACTATGCCCCGTCCGCCGCGGCGACCGAGATGGTCGAAGCCATCCTGAAAGACAAGAAAAAGATTCTCCCCTGCGCCGCGTATTTGCAGGATGAGTACGGCATCAACGGCCTTTACGTTGGCGTGCCGGTGAAGCTGGGCGCAAAAGGAATCGAGCAGATCATCGAGATCAAACTGACGCCGGAAGAGAAGGCCGGCCTGGATAAGAGCGCGGCGGCGGTGAAGGAGTTGGTAGCCGTTATCGGAGTGTAGTTTCGGAGTCCGTGACCGATACAACAGGCTTACCTCGACGGTGAGGTTGGTGCCGACTTACAACGCTTCTTCTGCCTGCTCCTTGGCTTTGGAGAACTCATGATCCGCCATGATGCGGGAGAGTCAGGCTGCCCCACGATGATCCGGAGGATCAGTTTCTCGTGGCCACAGCGAAGGCTCGATTCGTTACCTTCTTCGGTGGATTGAAGCTTCAGACCCTTGCCGCCGCGGTCGAGGACGAATGCGTAGTCGTGGTCTCGAGCGGTTCGACTTCCAGAGTGAGTCCATCCACGCGACGTACGACAACCATCTGGCCCACCGGTAGCGGAGACGCGGCGATCGCGTCCCACAGCTCACCGTGAACGAAGACCTTGCCTTGCGGGGATAGCGCGGTCTGCGCCACGCCCATCTCGCCGACCAATCCCTGTTCACCAGTCACGATTTTGTTACGTCGAGCCTTCAGCGCGATGGTCATCAGAAACGCGGTTATCAGTCCGAGCGGAATGCTGACCGCCAGAGCGGTCACGAGATGAACGCGCATTTCCGGGATCGGCGAGTCCACCAGAAGCAGCCCGCCGAGCGTCAGAAGTACTATTCCGCCGGCGGTAAGAATCCCATGTGATGTGAACTTGGCTTCCGCTGCGAATAACGCGAATGCGCCGAGGATCAAGACCAGCGCGGCAAAGCGCGTGGGCAGCAGGTTCAGCGCGAATGCGGCCAATAGGATACAGACAACGCCCACGGTTCCCGGAATCACTGCACCGGGATGATTGAACTCGATGTAAAGCGCCAATGCGCCAATCGCAAGCAGCAGGAACGCGAGATCCGGCTCCATCAGCGCGTCGAGCACGCGCTCCTTCACAGTCATGTTGAAGGGAACGAGCGGCTGGCCATCCAGATCGAGTGTGGCCGATTCGCCGTTGAAGCGCTTGAACGGTTTCCCCTTCATCTGACGGAACAGATCTTCGGGTGAGCTGGCGACGTATTCAATCAGGTGCTGCGTCAGGGCTTCCTGGTCGCTGAACGACTTCGATTCGCGTACCGCGCCTTCGGCAGCTTCGATATTCCGGCCGCGCTTCGATGCCACCGATCGCATCAGTGCCGCTGCGTCGTTCTCGATCTTCCGGTTCATCTCGTCGTCGGGCTTGATTTGTACCGGCCCGATGAACTCCACCGGATGCGCCGCACCGGCCGCGGTCCCAGGAGCCATGGCGGCTATGTCGGCAGATTCGAGGATGAAGATCCCCGCCGAACCCGCATGGCCGCCCGTGGGAGTGACGTACACGATCACCGGGACGGCGGAGTGCGAAATCTTTTCGATGATTTCGCGCGTCGAGCTGACCAGTCCACCCGGCGTATTGATTTCGATCAATAGAGCTTGATCATTGCGGCGGGCGGCTTCGTCGATGGCGCGTCCGATGTACTCCGCGCTGATAGGCTGAATCGTGTCGTCCACGACAATTTTGAGAATCTCAGCCGACGCCGGAAGAGCACATACCGCAAGGATGAGGGCACAGACGAGGAGACGCAGAATGGATGATTTGGTCATAGCTTGCAGCGCAGCACAAAGTCGACTCGACCTGGCCGCACTCCACTCTATTGTCCACCTATTTCGGAGAGCCAGCGTGACTTTCTTGCGCCGCACTCCGCTCGACAGTAACCTTCGAACCCGCTTCTGGCGCCGTCCATCCCGGCAGGTAGGTGCTGCCTGTGATGAGCCGCGCGCCGCGCTCATAAGTGACGTACGACCACGCCCACTGGATGAAGACCAGCAGTCGATTGCGGAACCCGATCAGGAAGAGGATGTGTACGAACAGCCACGAGAGCCACGCGATGAAGCCAGAAATATGAATCTTGCCGAATTGTGCCACTGCCGCCGCTCGTCCGATCGTGGCCAGGCTGCCCTTGTCCCAGTAGTGAAATGCAGGACGCGGACTCGCTTGGCCGGATGATTCCACCTCCCTGCGAATCAGTTTGGCAACGAACTTCCCTTGCTGGATCGCGACGGGCGCAACGCCGGGCAACGGTTTGCCGTTTTCATCTTTCGTCGCCGCAAGGTCGCCGATGACAAAGATCTCCGGATGCTCGGGGAGGGTCAAATCCGCCTGCACCGGCACACGTCCAGCGCGGTCCACTGCTGCCCCAAGCTTCTTGCCGAGAGGTGAGGCGGCCACGCCCGCCGCCCAGAGCACGACAGTCGCGGGCAGATGCGTGTTTCCAATGTGAACCGCACCCGCTTCGACCTGCGTCACCACGGTCGAGGTGCGCACCTCGACACCGAGATGCTTGAGTTGCTCCTCCGCACTGCGCGAGAGATCGTCCGCATAGGCAGGTAGAACGCGTGGTCCGCCTTCTATCAGAAGAATGTGTGTGCGCCCGGGATCAATCGAGCGGAACTCGTGTGACAATGCGTGTCGGCAGATTTCGGCGAGCGTGCCGGCCAGTTCCACGCCGGTAGGTCCTCCGCCCACAACGACGAAATTCAAGTCAGTCGCTTTCTCGCCGGCGGCGGCCAGCCTTTCGGCGAGTTCAAATGCGAGCAGAACGCGTCGGCGAATTTCGAGCGCATCCTCGATGGTCTTGAGTCCAGGCGCGAAGGGCTCCCAGTCGTCATGTCCAAAATAGGAATGCCCCGCCCCTGCCGCCACGATAAGGTAGTCATACGGAATCGCAGCATCGGGGGTCTCCACGATCTTCTGCACGAGATCAAATCCGGTGACCTCACCCATCAGCACTTCAATGTTCTTGTGCGAGCGCAAGATGGAGCGAACCGGCGCGGCGATCTCGCCCGGAGACAGCCCGGCCGTCGCGACCTGATACAGAAGTGGCTGAAACGTATGGAAGTTCTTGCGGTCGATGAGGGTAATTTGCACCGGCGCCCTGGCCAGAACTCGAGCGGCGGTTAAGCCGCCGAAACCGGCACCGACTATGACAACCCGTGGTTCGCTCGTCATCCTTGCTGCTCCCTGCCTTACATCTATAAGATTCACGCGATGGCAGACGGTTCCAGAAGTTTCTCGACGAGCGGTACCCGGAAGAACGGCCCTCCGATGTTACTGCGCTGGCTGATGCCGTCCGTCGCCGACCTGATCTTCGTCGCAGTACTCGGTGTCCTGGTACTAACACCGCTGTCAGTGAAATTGCTGAACGATGCCGGGATCGGCTGGCACATCCGAACCGGCCAATTGATTCTCTCAACGCACGAAATCCCCCGCGTGGACCCATTCTCGACACAGATTCGGCTGGAATGGTACGCGTGGGAGTGGCTATATGACATCGCGGTCGGGAAGTTGGAAACGTGGTGCGGACTGAACGGGGTAGTGTGGCTGACCGCTGTGTTAATAGCGGCCGCATTCGCGTGGGTCTTTCGCCTGGCCTTCAAGCGCGGGACGAATCTAGTACCTGCACTGGTGCTGACTCTGCTGGCGATGTCGGCGTCGATGATCCACTTCCTCGCCCGGCCTCATGTGTTGAGCTGGCTCCTCGCGCTGATCTGGTTCTGGATTCTTGATGCGCGGGAATCTGAGGCGCCAAAGAGCGGCCGACGAGTGTGGCTGCTCCCCGTATTGATGCTCATCTGGGTGAACGTGCACGGCGGTTTCCTGCTCGGGTTTGTGATGTTGGCAATTTACTGGTTAGGCTCGCTGTGGGCCTGGCTGAGCCTGAAAGACTCGCGGATAGAAGAGTCGCTCCAGAAGATTGCAGCCGGGAAGCGGACAAGGGACCTCACGTTGGTCGGGCTGGTCTCCGCGCTTGCGAGCCTCGTCAATCCTCACGGCTGGAGACTGCACGAGCACATCTACTCGTATCTCACTAACCGCTTCTTCATGGATCACATCGACGAATTCCAGTCGCCGAACTTCCATGGCGTGGCGCAGAAATGTTTTCTGCTTCTGCTGCTGATATCCATTGCGGCGATCGCTGCGAGCGGCAAGAAGCTGCCGCTCAGCCACGTTCTGCTGGCCGCCTTCGCGATCTATGCGGCGTTGTACGCCTCGCGCAATATTCCAGTTTCTTCGATTCTTCTGGTCTTGATCGCCGGCCCGCTAATGCCGCCGCTGGGATTTGCGCGCTTCTCCCAAAAGATGGGCGTGATTGATTCCGGACTTCGTGGGAATCTGTGGCCAGTGCTTGTGTCCGCGACGACGCTGTTGATCGCCACGAATGGCGGCCGCATCGGCGGAAGTCAATGGATGGGCGCGCATTTCGATCCTAGTCGCATGCCAGTGGCTGCCGTAGATTTCCTGCGCAATCAGGAAGCGCGCGCAATTGTCCTCCACAATCCCCTGGCAGCCCAAATCCAGCAATGCCGCCCTCAGAGTGCGCCATTCAGCACGGACTACTGGGGCGGCTATCTGATCTATCGCCTTTATCCAGAGAACAAGGTTGTCATCGACGACCGTCACGACTTCTACGGCGAGTGGCGTCTGCGGTCGTACCTCATGACGATGCACGTCGAGCCGGGCTGGGATAAGTTTCTCGAATGGCAGGCTTGCCTGCTGCTGCCCAAGAACGCTCCGATTACGCAAATGCTTAGCGTCACACCGGCCTGGAAGACCGTCTACAGCGACGACGTGGCCGTCATATTTGTCCGAGCGAATTGGCCGCCGGAGGATAGGGACAAGGTTCCTTCTCGCTGAATTCGGTTGCACCCTGGTGTCTTTCCGCAGATGATGAAGGCAGTCCCTGACACATCACGCCGCATCGAAGACTACTGAGATGAGAAGATTTGAATAGTAAATGACCAGACATCCCAGCCGCCCCTTCAGTCGATGGATTGCTTCCGCCGCCTTCGCCTTTACCCTCGCTATTGCCGGATGCTCCGGAGGCCCCAAAGCCACGTTTGGGAATGGCGGAAACCCGCCACCCGGAAATCCGGTGGGATCAAATCTGACGCAGATCAGTTCCGACCCATTTACGGTGGGGCCCGGACAGCACGCGACTCAAGTTGAGCCGCACGTGCTCGCCAGCGGCTCGACACTGGTCGCTGCGTTTCAAACGGGCAGAATCTCTCCCGGCGGCTCAACCGATATTGGCTGGGCCACCTCGACCGACGGCGGAACGACATGGACCCACGGTTTTCTGCCGGGACTGACCACGGCGGCACTTTCCAATGGACTGGCATCGGGTCCCTACGATGCAGCCAGTGATCCAGCAGTCGCCTACGACGCAAAGCACAATGTCTGGATGATCGCTTCGCTGCCATTGTCGAGCACGCTGCAGGTGCCTGCGGTTACGCTGAACCGTTCCACCGATGGAGGGCTGACTTGGGGAAATGCGATCAGCGTTGATCCAACCGCGCCAAGTTCTGACAAGAACTGGATCGTTTGCGACAGCTGGCCTACGAGCCCACACTACGGCAATTGCTATATGGAATGGGACGATCCGCTGAACAATGGTGAGATTTTCATGAGCACGTCAGCCGACGGCGGGCTGACCTGGGGGGCGGCAACGCCGACGGCAAATTTCACCCAAGGCATTGGTGGGCAACCGCTCGTGCAGCCTAACGGCAATGTCGTGGTCCCGATCGAGACCAACGTCATGTCATCGTTCATGTCGACAGACGGCGGTGCCACATGGACGGCTCCCATCACGATCTCCAACCTTCAGTTCCACACCGATCCCGGAGGAATCCGCAGCGGACCACTTCCTTCTGCTGCAGTCGACGGCGCGGGCACCGTCTGGACGGTGTGGGAAGATTGCCGGTTCCGCGCCGGCTGTGCGACGAACGACCTGGTCTACAGCACGTCGTCCAATGGCACGACATGGAACCCCGTGATGCGAGTTCCCATTGACGACACAGCCACCGCCGTGGATCACTTCATTCCGGGCCTTGGAATCGATCCAGCGACGTCTGGGAGAAACGCGCATGTGGCCCTGCATTACTACTACTTTTCGGAGAGCACCTGTACGGTGTCGAACTGTCAGTTGTTCGTGGGATACATCTCCTCCGCGAATGGCGGATCAACGTGGAATGCTCCCAAAACCCTCACCGCTGCACCCATGCTCCTGACTTGGCTTCCGAACTCGCAGAACGGCCTGATGGTTGGAGACTACATCGCCACCGCATTCACGAATGGGACCCCGCACGGTGTGTTCGCTGTGGCGCAGGCGAATTCGGGATCAAAATTCGCCGAAGCGATGTACACGGCGCAGGGTTTGAGTGTGACTGCCGCAGGCAGGCAGCTCTCGTCGGCTCACGACAAGCCGTTGCATAGTCTGTCCGACAAGATTGAGAAGGAGACGCCGGAGCGCGGGATGCTGCCGCCACTGCGTCGGCGGGCTCGCAAATAATTCTTTGTTGCGAGCCAGGCGGACGAACCGCGCAGCCTAGAAGCGATCGTTGGTATCAATTCCGAAGCCGAGGATCACCGTAACCTCCACCGGTTCGTTGTTACGCATCGCGGGCTGGAATTTCCATCCGGAGAGTGCCGCCATCACTCTTGAAGTCATGGTCGTCGGGCCGGCTTCCAGTACGCGAGGGTTCTTTACGTTCCCGGATGCGTCGAGCACGCAGGTGACGACCATGCGCGCCTGTGGCAAGCCTTGGGGCAGGTCGATGCGAAGTTCCTGAAGTGGCGTGAATACTCCAGCGCCTGCGTGTGGAGAATTTTCCGCATACTCCATGACCACGGTTCCCGCAGAGGTGTCCAGATAACGCGTGTGTTTCTCACCGCGCAACAGATTCTTATAAGGCTCGAAAGCGCCCGCGGCGGAAGCTGTGCTGACCACCTCCGCCTGCAGAGTCTGATGCTGCTTCTTGTTGATCGTCGTGCGCGGAGCGACCGTGGGATCGCCGGCCGAGCCATTGTCGAAGCTCACCGTAACGCTGCCGCCGCTGATATCCACTCCGGGAACGGCAGGTTTGCCCGAGGTCGCTGATCCTGCTCCGCCCGCGCCGGTTGTCGGCGAAATTCCCCCGTGAGCAATGGGATCAAGCCCGCGTCCCGAGCCGGTTTTGCCGGCGCCGGTGGAGTTGCCATTGATCCCGCTACCCGGGCCGTCACCTTTTCCAATGCCTGTCCCGCCGCCTGCGCCACCCAACCCGGGTTTGTCACCACCTGTGGGTGACACGGCGAGCGATCCTTTGCTGCCCACGGCAGGAAGCCCAAGCTTTGTGCCCGGATCGCTGGAGATTACTGCGCCAGCATTGTTCCCGCTGCCGCCGGTTGCAGGAGGCGCGACGGCCGAGCCCACATCAAGCGGCGCGCCACGCCCAGAACCTGTGCGGCTCAGCCCCGTCCCTGTCGAACTTGGACCGCCACCGACGGAAGGTGGAGGCGGCACCACGTTATCTGCCAGCAATTGCCCGCCGGGCGCCCCTTTGCCGCCTCCGACGGTGCCCGTTCCACCACCAGCCCCGCCGAGTGTCGGAGGAGGGGGCACAACGCTGGCATTTCCGAGATAAGGTGCGGACGCGCGAGACGTTCCAGTCCCGCCGGCGACTCCAACCGACGGCGGAGGTGCCGCCACATTTGCGGACAAGGATGTGCCCGCACCGTTGCGATTTCCGCGGGGGCTTCCGCCTAGATCATTCGCGTTCAATGCCGAGGGTGGCGGCGCAACACTGGGCTGAAGTGCTGGTTTCGAGCCGCCATTCGTGCCGTTCGCGCTCACCGCAGGCGGCGGAGCCACCACTTCCGAGGGCCCGAGTATTTTGCCAATCAGTCCGCTGAGGAATGATCCGCTACCGGCATTTGACGGTGGCGGAGGCACGACGGCCTTGGCCGGGTCGGGAGTGTTGCCGCTCGCCAGACGTCGCATATCGGCGGTCACATCGGTCGATGGCGGAGGCGCAACTACCGAGGGAGCAGGCAAAGTCAGCCGGGGATTGCCCGTGCCAGCGCGTTCAGGCGCCGAGACCGGCGGAGGTACGACGGCGGCATCCAGAGACCGCACCGGCGCGGCGGAGTACTGCCGCGTCACAGTCGTAGATGCAGGAGCCGCGACGTTGGCGGCCAACGAAGGCGACGAACGAAATGGATCGCGCGACACACTCGGGGCAGGCGCAGCTACGGACGGATTCAGCGCCGGCGCAACCGCAGCATGATCGCGCGACACGTTCGCGACGGGTGGCGCTACCATCGGAGCCAGCGCGGGTGCAACGAGTCTATGGTCGTCGGCGATATTCGGCGCCGGTGGAACCAGCACGGCACTTAGATTCGGCGCAGTCAGTGGCTGAGAGCGCGTTACGTTCTGCGGCGGAGCTACCGGATCAAGCTGAATGCCGTTGCGAGTGTAATCGCGAATCACATTCGGCGAGGGCGCAACCAGAGTCGGCGTCAGATTCTGTACAGTACGAGTCGAACGCAGCCCTTCCGCAGGCGGCGGGCCGGGATCCGGCCTGATGGCCAGCAAGTTCGCAACCGCATCCTGCGAGGACGGCAGCTTGAGATTGGGCGCATCCAGAACCTGCGGCGTAAGCGAGCCGCCGCGAGCGATCTTGATCGTCTGGGTGCGGTGATGCGCTTCGTCGCCCCCGGCGCGTCCGGAGACTCCAGTCTCGGCACCGCCGAGGTCCTCGGTGCGAGGTAGCTCGTCGCCGCTGTAATAGATCACATCGTGGCTTGGAATGCGGGGAGCGACGTAGGGCCGAAGCTCATCGATCTTAATCTTGATAAACAGAAAAGACATGATCACAAACGCCTCGACCACATACGAGGGAATCATGATCCGCAAGGGAATCAGCCCGAAGGGAGCTTCTCCGGCCAGACGAGCCTCGGAGCGAGCGAAGGCCGGGCGGATCGACTCAACAAACTCGTCCCAGCGCGAGGACCACTCGACGGTCAGCTGGGGAGCGTCATCGTGAACCTCGACGATCTCTTCGAGTTGTAGGGTCGCACTCATGCTGGAAGCTGGCTGCGGTCCTTGGAGAGGGTTATCTCAATTCTATCGCCCACGGCGGTTTTTGTTTCAGCGGCGGTGCCGCACGGGAGTTCCAGTACTGAAGTTGCCTGGCGCAGCACCGGAGTAAACCGCCAGGGGCGCACGTCCGAGCGGATGTCCAGTACCGTCAGCGCGCGATCCAAATACACAACGTCGATCGGAAAGCCCAGTCCGAGGGTGTGAACGCCGTGGCAGGGGCGAATCCAGAGGCCCGATCCGTTACGGAAGTCATCGGCGGCAAGGCCCAACAGCCCGCGCAACCGCGTCCAGTGTGTGTCGGCCACGACGAGGGCGGTGGCGAGATACGACTGGCGCGTTTGATTGAACGCCTGTCCTTTTCTTGACAACAAAGCCATGATCGCCCCATCCAATGCTGTTCTGCGCCGGAGTTTGAGTCCCGGTTTAGTGGCCGTTCGAGACCGGCCCCAGCTGCCGGATGAGTTCAATGACGGCGGGGCCAATCGTGACGAAGATAATCGACGGCAGAACAAAGATCACCAGCGGGGGAACCATCTTAATCGTGGTTTTTGCAGCTTGTTCTTCGGCGCGTTGCCTGCGTTCCGTGCGGAGGGAGTCGGAATGCACCCGGAGGGCCTGCGCTACGCTTGTACCGAAGCGATCAGTCTGTATCAGTGTACCAACAAGAGAACGGATGTCGTCAACGCCTGTGCGGTCGACCAGATTGCGCAGGGCCTCAGCGCGAGGCTTGCCCGCGCGCATCTCGAGGTTGACCAGATGAAATTCATCGCTGAGATCGGGATGCGCGTGATGCAGATCCTGGCCGACGCGCATCAGCGCCTGATCGAGCGCCAGTCCCGCTTCCACGCAGATGACCGTCAGATCGAGCGCATCCGGCAACCCGATGCGGATGCGGTTCTGCCGTTCTTTGATCATGCGCTTCAGCAGGAAGCGGGGTAAGAGGAATCCAAGGGCCGTGATACCGATGATGAGCGGAAGGTTATCGACGCCTGCCACGAGAAGCACCGCGCTGAATCCCACGACAGCCATTAGCACGCGCGAGCCGAAATAGTAATTGACGTCGATGGCGTCACGGAATCCCGCCTGGATCAGCAATTTCCGTGTCCGCGAAACGTCAGCCGGTGACAGCGGGATCGCCTTGCTGATCGGATCGAGCGCCTGCTCGATGCGCTCGCGAATGGCAGGCCGGTTCTCAGGCGGAGCCTGCTGCTGTCCGCCGAGAGCACGCAGGCGTGCGCCAAGAACCGAACTGGGGGTCACCGCCGCTGCGCCAAATGCGAAGACCGCCGCGACCACGGTGACGAATATGACAGCGATGAGAAGCCAGGGCATCCCTACACCTGAATCCGGATAATCTTGCGAATCACAAAATATCCAACCGTTTGCAATGCGATACCGGCCACGAGCAGGAAATGACCGATCGGATCTGCAAACAGCGGGCGAATGAAGCTGGGGTTCAGCACCAGCATTACTGTCACAATGATAGGCGGCATGCCCATCAACAAAGCCATCGTCAGGCGTCCCTGCGCCGTGTAAACCCGTACCTGGCGCTGAATCTTAAAGCGCTCGCGGATGACATAAGAGAGGTTGTCGAGAATCTCAGCCAGGTTGCCGCCGGTCTCGCGTTGCAACATCACGGCCGTGACGAAGAACTTTACGTCCACCAGAGGCATGCGCTCGGTCAGGTTCATCAGCGCGTCGCGGACCGGCATACCGAATTTCTGTTCTTCATAGAGTTGGCGGAACTCGCCGGCGACCGGCTCGGCAACTTCCGCCGTAATCATCTCGAGAGCGGTAGTAAACGCATGTCCGGCGCGGACCGCGCGAGCCAGCGTGTCGATCGCTTCGGGAAACAGTTCCTCAAACTTCTCGAACCGTTTGTTGCGCCTGATGGAGGCGTAAGAGTAGGGAAGGATGAATCCGACCATCAGCGCAAACCATCCCACTTCCGGGCGCTTGCTCAGCAAGTACGCGGCCAGAGCCGTCCCTGCCGCGCTGAGGGCGGATATTCCCAGGAAGTTGCCGGCGCGCATCTCCATGCCCGCCTGCAACAGCATCTTCTGCAAGTCGGTGACGCGGGCCGAGCGCCTCAGCAGCGTATCGATGACGGGGATTTCACTAAGTTGCTCGTCGCGCAGAAGCGCGAGTTCTTCTTCGGCAGCACGCTCCGGCGCCTTCTTCTCGTTGGCTAGACGTTCTTTGATGAGGCGAGCCTGTGCGTTGCGCTTGTCGATCAGCGATCCGAAGGCGAACGTCGCCCCCGCGACCACGACGAAGACCGCGAACGCCATCAGTGTTGCTGCCATAGAAAAATCTAAACCTCGGTCTTCGATTCAAACAGTGCCGGCCGCAAGCGCGCTCCCGAAGTAGCGAGGCGATCCGCGAACTGCGGACGCACGCCCGTTGCACGGAACCAGCCGCGCACCTTGCCACTTTCGTCGATTCCGGTGCGGTCAAAGGAGAAAATATCCTGCATGGCGATGCTTTCGTCATCCATGCCTGTGACTTCAGAAATTGTGATCACTTTACGCGTGCCATCCGACAGGCGCGCAATTTGAATGACCGCATGAACCGCGGACGCGATCTGGTGGCGCACCGCGCGCTCAGGAATATTCAGATTCGCCATCGAAACCATGTTTTCGATACGCGCCATAGCGTCGCGCGGAGAGTTGGCGTGAACCGTCGTGAGGGAACCTTCGTGGCCCGTGTTCATGGCCTGCAACATGTCGAAGGCTTCTTCGCCGCGCACCTCGCCCACCACGATGCGGTCGGGCCGCATACGCAAGCTGTTGATGACCAGTTGTCGCTGCCGCACCGCGCCTTTGCCTTCGATGTTCGGCGGACGAGTTTCAAGCCGAACCACGTGCTCCTGCTTCAATTGCAGTTCGGCCGCGTCCTCAATGGTGACGATTCGATCTGAGTTCGGAATGTAGCCAGACAGGACGTTCAGCAGCGTCGTCTTGCCGGCTCCGGTTCCACCCGACACGAGAATGTTCAGGCGGCCCTTCACCATGGCCGAGAGCAATTCCAGCATCGGCTCGATCAGCGTCTGATTCTCGATCATCTGCCGCGCCGTGACGGGATCTCGCCCGAAACGCCGGATCGAGAGACATGGTCCGTCAATCGCCAGCGGCGGAATGATCGCGTTGACGCGCGATCCGTCTGCCAGGCGTGCATCCACCATCGGAGACGATTCATCGACGCGCCGTCCGACACGCGATACGATTCGCTCGATGATTTGCATCAGGTGCGTGTTGTCCTTAAAGCCGAGGGTCGTGAGTTCCAGTTTGCCAGCCTTCTCCACGTACACGCGGTCGTAGCGGTTGACGAGAATGTCGGAGATGTTAGGATCCTTCAGCAGTTGCTCGAGCGGGCCAAGGCCGAAAATCTCATCGAGAATTTCGCGCGACAGGCGTTCGCGTTCGGCGAAGCTGAGCGGCACGACCTCGCTGTTGACTACGGTGCGAACCACAACCAGCACCTCGTCGCGCGCTGAGTCGCCGGAGGTCTTGCCGAGTTTTTCCAGATCGAGGCGGTCGAGCACCTTGCGGTGCAGGTCAGCCTTGACCTGCTGGATGTCCGTGCGCTCGAACGATTGAAGGTTTGCCATAGGCCCCAAACTCTACCGAAATCTAAACGGACTTGAACAGCGACCAAGCCGCCCGCTTCACGTCTGCGTCGTTGCGCGTCAATTCTTGCGCCAATCCCGAGAAGCACCGTGCGATCTCGGAATTTCGCTGATCCATCACGGGCGTGCCGCGATCGATCGCGCTCGAAATTGCGAAATACTGATTCGGAACGCGCCAGATCAACTTTGCGCCAACTGCCGTTTCGGCATCGGTTTCGCTGAATCCCGGAACCTTCCGGAAGCGATTCAACACCAACCGCACACGCTCCCGGCTGCCGGTTTCTCCCAGGTATTGCTGAACCCGGGCCGCGCTCCACAAGGATGCGACATCGCTGCAGGCTACGAGCAGTACCGTTTCCGACAGACTGGCAATCAGCCGGGTGGCGGCGTCAAAGCGCGAAGAAGCATCGACCACCACGTAGCGGAAGTGCGTCACCAGCATGTCGAACAGGCGGACGAACTCCGCGGTCGAAGGATCGACCGCGGCGGGAATATTCGTACCAGCCAGCAGCTGCAGCCCTCCGCTGTGGCGCGTCATGAAGCTCTCAAGCAGCTGGGCGTCCATGCGGTGCAGGTTGCGGGTAGCGTCTGCAACGGTGAACGCAGGCTTTAAATTCATATGGAGGGCCGCATGCCCCAACGGCGCTAAATCGATCAGCGCACATTGACCGTACGCCGATTGCAGAGCCAGGGCCAGGTTCACGGCGACCGTGGTTGCGCCGTTTCCACCCTTGGCGTTGACCACGGAGAATACCTTGCCGCGGATGCCTTCCTGCCGGCTGCGGCGTTGCGCGGTGGTGAGGCGAACGAACGCTTCCAGCAGGTCCGTGGTCGTCGTGGGTCGCTCGATAAACTCACGCGCTCCCGCGCGCATGGCGTTGACGATGACCTGCGGCTGATTCAGCGTTCCGATGGCGAAGATCGCCCCTTCGGGCATCTCTTGATGCAGCAGTTCAATCGCTCGCAGGGCCAGGGGAGCGTTGTCCGCGGGAATGTCCACTAGAGTTACGTCAGGGTTGGCCGCGCGCACGCGCCTGGTGACCGGGTCCGCGCCCGCTACCGGAAAGCTCGCGCAAGTATGCACCGTGCGCGCCACATTGGTGCCGTCCACAAGTACTTGCAGCAGCGCGCGCTGCTCGTTGTCGGTAGCGACGATGACGACGGAAAGCTCTGGCATACAAACCCACTGCGTTACTTATTCTTGTCCTTGTCGAACGTGCCTTGATCGAGATATGGCAGCGGAGCCTTCGGGGGCACCGGAGACTCGTTACTCGGAGAAATGCGCTTCACCGTGCACAGCACCATCAATTCGGAATTGCTCCGCTGCACGCTCTTGCTGCGGAAAAAATTCCCCAGGATCGGAATATCCCCCAGTCCCGGAATCTTGTTGTAGATGTCCGTCACGCGGTTGTCCATGAGGCCCGCGATTACGAAACTCTGGCCATCCTGCAACTCAAATTCAGTTTCAGCCTTGCGCGTGCTCAGAGCGGGCACCGTGAAGCCCTGAATGGTCAGTGCATTGGCAAAGTCCAGCGTGCTGACTTCAGGTGCGACTTTCAGATGGATATAACCGTTCGGGGTAATTTCCGGCGTGAACTGCAGCCGCACTCCGAACTCCTTGAACGAAATCGTCACCGCAGTGAATCCATTGCCGGGTTGAACGATCGGGAAAGGGAACTGGCCGCCGGCCAGGAAACTGGCCTCTTTGCCATTGACTGCGATCAAATTCGGCTCGGCGAGAATCTGCAGAAGGTTCTTGGTTTGCAGGGCCTCGATGACCGCCCCGAAGTTGATGTCGGGCCGGAATAGAAAAAGATTGAGGACATTATTGATCGTTGTACCACTCGTCGACGTAGTAGTCCCGTTTGGCCCCTTGGTCGTGGTCAGAGTCTGAGTTCCAAAACCGCCAAACTGTCCGGTGGTGACGTTGCCAATGCTGTTGCCGCCACCCGTGGAGACAAAGTTCACGCCCATCTGCATCAGAGCTGTGCGGTCGACTTCTGCGAATTTGACTTGCAGCAAGACTTCCTGCGCGCCCACCGGGCCAAATGTCAGCACGTTGACGATCTTCGGCGAATAAGCGCTGGCCAGTTCGCCAGCGCGCTTAACGACATCTTCGGTGGAAACATGTCCGGAGAGCACGATCGCAGCGCGCGACGGCGTCACCGTAATCTGCTCGTCGGGAAATACCCGGTGCTCTTCTTCCGCGCAGGCGCTGACGTCGACATCGACCCGCAGATCGAAGCTGCGCGAACGTTCCAGTTCATCCCAGATCAGCAGGGAGATTTCGCCCGGGGACTTGCCGTGAACCAGAATCTGCGTGGGCGTAATGACCTGCGCAAAAGCAATGGCTGGATCGGTAACTGAGATTCTTCGCAGCCGTTCGGTCGTATTGATCAGCAGCGATTTGCCCACCATGACGCGCAACGGTGCGGAGGTTGGCAGCGCTTGTGCTTGTGCCGGAAGAGTCGTGGTCTGCGTGCCCGTCGGAGGCGGAGTCTGCGCCTGCGCTCCTGGGGTGTCGGCCTGTTGCATCTCTGAGAAAGCGGGAACGGCGAGAAATGCGGTAAGCAGTAGTCCCAAAAACAAACTTGCGCGAACATTCATTTTCAGAGTGTCTCCCTGTAAGGAAACTGGCCGGCAGGCAACAAGGCAGGTTGTGGAGTAGAACTCTTCCACGTCACTTGGTTTCAGAGCCCTCTTCCGGAAATTTGACCACGTCCATTTTCTTGTCGCCTTGGTAGACCTCGATACTGACTCCCGACGGGGTGGTAGGAGGCGGTGTGACTTTTACGGGACTCGTTACTCGATGAATCGGGGTATGCGCGGGCGCGACGCCTCCGCGATACAACGCTCTCGAGACCGAGGGTGGGACTTCATCCTGCTTCGTATCGAGCGGGTTGCGCAGCGCGAGTTGAATGTGTCCCTCGGAGCTGGCCAGCGTAAGCCGCTGGGCGTCATCGGGCGTGACTTCCAAGGTGATAACGGCTGTGTTCTGCGCTTCTCCTGTCGAGGTGCGCTCCAGAGTATGGCCAGAGGCCAAAACGGCCACATTCTGCAGAACCGTGGTCGTCTGCTGCTCGCCCGCTCCATTCGGCGTTCCAGTGAGCAGTACGTCGACGCGGGTTCCCGGCGTGACGAAGCCCGCAACCGAGACAACTTCATTCACGCGCACGGAAACCGCACGCATGCCTGGAGGAATCAGCGAAGGTAAACCAGAGCCGGCATTCTCACCCGCAAGTCGGTTGGGCAGAATGAACTCACCCTTCGAGATCGGGATGATGACGCCACGACCTAAGACGTCCTTCTTGGCCCTGGGAGCTCCCGGCGGAAGATCGGAACTGGGGATCCGAATGATCTTGATGTCGCGTTCTTCGACGCGTGCTCCGACTTGCAGATCGTTAGCCGCGACGATAACCTCCGCTCCGGCATCCGAGGGACTGCCGCTCTTCCCCTGGTAGGTCTTGGATACATAGACAGACGCCAGAAAGCCCAAGGCCAGAGCCAGCACGCCGATCATGAGTAAACGTGTACGATTCATGCGATTTTCCTTGAAGGCACGGCCACCTTGACCAACCAGTGGCGGTCCTTCAACCTCTCATTCCCGGCTCGGGCTACTGCATGGAACTGGCGACGTTGGAGAACACGTTATTGGCGTTGGATCCAATCAAGCGAATGGTTCCAACCACAATGACGAGGATCACCGCCAGCATAACCGCGTATTCTGCAATGTCTTGCCCTTCTTCTTCGCACCATAACCGGTGCGCAAGCTTGTTCAACATAGTTCTCTTCTCCTGCCCGCCATTTGCGATCGAATAGGGGAATGGTATGTCGGAGCCCAGGCTGGGACCCCCTCGCGGCTCGCGCCACCACTCGACTAGGGTAATCATAACCTGCATCCGGGCAGAAAGTGACAAATTCTTGCATCTCCCGGAATAACCAACGGTAACCGGGAAAACTCCGGTAACAATGGGTGGAATCAAGGGTTAAATCCGGACATGGAGGGCGAAGAAACGGGAAATGCCGCCGAATTCCGGTTGCCCTTGCGGAGAATGCTTCTCGTCATGGCGAGGATCGGTACGAGCGCGGTACAATCGCCTGCCATTCGGACATCAGCCCAAACCTCCGCCCCGGCTGCGCTCTCCTGGTCGTATAAGGCGCTTTTCTGGTTGTTCATCGTTTCTGTGCTTGCCACCCACGCCTTCTTCCTGTGGAGCGTGCGCGGCCGGGTCGCTCGCGGCGACCCGGATTTCACGGTGTTCTACACCGCGGGCAAGATCCTGCGCGAAGGCCGCGGAGCGCACCTTTACCATCCCGCCACTCAGCAGGCGGTGCAGCGAGAGTTTGCGACCGACTCTGACATACGCCGCGGACCTCTGCCGTACATCCATCCGCCATTCGAAGCTCTGGTCTTTCTTCCACTGACGTTTCTTTCCTACCGAGAAGCCTTCGTTGTATGGAACGTACTGAACTTAGGGATGCTCGGCGTCGCGCTGGGATTGCTGAGACGTTGTATGGGCGCGTTGCAACGGTTTCCGTTGTGGCAATGGTTCATGGCGGCTCTCGCATTCTTTCCGGTCTTTGCCAATTTTCATCAGGGACAGGACGCGGTTCTACTGCTGCTGATCGTGGTGCTGGCATTCCGCGCGTTCGATCGTGGGGCTTGGTTCCTGGCGGGTTGCTGGCTCGGGTTCGGCGTCTTCAAATACCATCTGATCCTTCCGCTCGCGCTGATGCTCGCGATTTGGAAAGGCCGGAAGTTCGTTTGGGGATTCGTGGCCGTCGTCGCCGCAGTCGCCTCCATGTCGCTCGCATTGGTCGGATGGAGCGGAGCGACGGCTTATCCGTCATTCGCCTGGCGCATCGTTTCGGAACCAGCGTTTGGCGGCATACCGGCACGACAATTGCCTAGTCTCGACGGGTTGCTGACAGGATGGCCATTCGCGGAGGCAGTTCCTCGGTTGATGCAGGGCATGGTTCTGGCCGCTTCGATCGTGCTTCTGGGAGTTGTCGCCAGATTGAAGACTCCCGCGCGCGGCCAGCGGTTCTTTCGACTTTGCATCGCTTGCGCCGTGATCACGGCACCGCTCGTCGCTTATAGCACCAACAGTTACGATCTGTCGTTGTTGATCTTGCCGGTTGCGCTGGTTGCGGATGATTGCTTGCTCGAACCGCGGAAGACGTTAGCTGCGACGCGGAGACTCTTTGTTCCGCTGATTCCGGTCCTTATTAGCCCACTCTGGTTCTTCTTGTGGATGCGGTGGGAGCATATCAACCTGATGACGCCATTTCTGCTGTGCTGGCTGTACGTCATCAGACAAGAGACGGTTCGGCCTGGCCGCGAACAGGGAAGTCTGCATTCGGGAGCGCAGATTGCTTGAGATGGCGAAGCGACTCTACATGCTAGTGGCTGCGTTGGTGATGGCGCTCTCGATGTGGATCTGGGTGCAGCACATCGCGATTCCGCATCAGCAATCCGAGTCCGCCGCTCTCGGCATTCCGCGCGGCAATCTGTCCGACTTGTATCCGCGCTGGCTGGGCGCACGCGAGTTGCTGCTGCACAACCGAGATCCGTATCGTGCCGACATCACCGGCGAAGCTCAAACCGGATACTACGGGCGCCCCATCGATCCCAGTCGTCCGAATGATCCCAAAGACCAGCAGGCGTTCGCGTATCCCATGTACGTTGTATTCATTCTTGCTCCCACGGTGCACCTGCCATTCGCGGTGGTGCAGAAAATATTTCTGTGGCTGCTGGTGATCGCAACTGCAGGTTCCATCCTCTTGTGGATCGAGGCGCTGGGATGGCGCGTTTCCCTGACGGTGAAGCTAAGCTGGATCATTCTTGTCCTCGGATCTTTCCCCGCGATGCAAGGGTTGAAGTTGCAGCAACTCACGCTGCTGGTCGCATTTGTACTCGCCGCTTGCATGCGGGCGGTGGCGCGACGGCACTTTGTAAGCGCTGGAATTCTGCTCGCCCTCGCGACAATCAAACCGCAACTCGCGCTGTTACCTGCCGTCTGGCTTTGCTTATGGGTTATCGGGAGCTGGCGCGAGCGCCAGCGCCTGTTCTGGAGTTTAGCTGCATCAATGTCCATCTTGTTTGCCGCCAGTGAATGGTTGCTTCCCGGATGGCTCGGCGAATTTCGTGCCGCATCCGCAGCGTATTACCAGTACACCGGCGGCGGACGATCGGTGCTCGACGTCCTGCTTACTCCGATGGCCGGGAGGATTGTGGCGGTATTCGTGGTAGGCGCATGCCTCGTGCTTGTGTGGCGACTACGCCAAGCCGGTGTCGACACTGCCTCCTTCCGTTGGTCACTCTCAGTTGTTATGACGACGACGCTCGTCGTGATCCCGATGTTTGCTCCCTACAATCAAGTCCTGCTGATTCCGGCAATCATGCAACTTGTCTGCTCGATCCGTCTGCTTGCGCTAAAGAACCGCCTGTCGCGCTTTCTTGTGGCCGCGACCAGCGTCGCTGTCATGTGGCCCTGGCTCTCCGCGATCTTGCTAGCGGCCGCGCTCGTTCTGCTGCCAGCACCGGTCGTACAGCACGCATGGACGGTGCCGCTATACACCAGCCTGGCCATTCCGATTCTGGTATATGCGTTGCTGCTAGTGGGGAGGAATATGATCGTCGATCAGGCTCGCACGAAATTGATCTAGGGGTTTTCTGCGTATCTTGCGACATGCAGCAACGTCAGAGTAGTCTGGTTCCCTGAGATGCTGCTGGGATGCCGCTGTTTCGACATCAGCGCACCGATAGCCATCCTGCCCTTCAACCCATGGCCCTGAACACCATCAGTCAGTCGAGCCACCACAGTTCCGGCTCTGGAGTGTTTCCCGCCCTCGTCTTCGTGCAGGGAAGCGAGCAGAAGAGCATCGTTCTGAATCGCACGCCGTTCACCGTCGGCCGCAAGGTCGACAAGGACCTCGTCATCGCCGACCCGCGCGTTTCGCGCGATCATGCACAGATCATGCAGGAAGGGATCGATTTCTTCCTGGTAGATCTGGGGAGCAAGCACGGGACGTTCGTCAACGGCGAGCGCATTCAGCGCCAGAGACTCGAACGTGGCGACCGCCTCGAGTTCGGAGCGCGCGATTCCGCCTACATTTTGTTCAACCCCGCGCACGCCACGTCGAACACGGCGCGCGAGTTCCTCAGTCAGATTTCCGGGATTCAGATCAAGCAGGAAGCCACCGACCTGGAGAAGCTCCGTCTATTTCTCGAGGCCGCGCGCAAGCTCAATACGGTTGGAGTATTGGACGAAATTCTGATGACGATGCTCGACGTCACGCTCGACTTGACGCACGCCGAACGCGCCTACGTCTTCCTGAAGGATGAAGAAGGCAACCTTCAGCTCAAGGCCGGACGTAACGCCAAGAAGGAGCCGCTGCTCGACGACAAGACGATTTCGCGCTCGATTCTTGAAGATTCGATGCGCTCACTCTCCGAATTCGTCTTCACCGACACGAGCAAGTCGCTGGATCTCGCCGGTCGGCAGAGCATCGTCGCCTACGACTTGCGCACCGTCGTTTGCATCCCCCTACGGAAGATGCAAGTTCAGGCCACGCGCGACGCGCAAACGCCGGTGCCGTCCGGGGCCGCTGCCGAGGCGATGGGCGTCCTCTACGTCGATTCCCGGTTTGCTTCGCGAGACCGTGACATTCAGGGTGTCAGCCAGGAAATTCTGCACGCGATCGCGACAGAAGCTGCGTCACTGATCGAAAACGCACGGCTGGTTCAGGCCGAGGAAGAAGCTCGGCGATACCAGCAGGAGTTGAGCATCGCTGCCAGCATTCAGCAGCGGCTGATGCAGGTAAAGATTCCCGAAGTTCCGTTCGCGAGACTGCGTGGACGCAATCTGTCTTGTAAGGAAATTGGCGGCGACTTTTTCGACGCCGTGAATACGAAAGATGGGCTGGTTGTGGTGCTCGCCGATGTAAGCGGTAAGGGAGTTTCAGCCGCATTGCTAGCGTCGACTTTGCAGGGAATGATCTACTCCCACCTGAGTGCAGGTGTCCCCCTGGTGGACGTGGTGACGGCGGTGAACCGGTTCTTCGCGGAGAAGATGGAAGGGCAGAAGTACGCGACCGTGCTGGTCGCGAGGCTGCGAAAAGACGGCGAACTGGAATACGTCAACTGCGGGCACGTGCCACCGCTGCTGGTCTGCGGATCTGAGGTCATTCGTCCTACGCACGGCAATGTCCCGGTGGGTCTGCTCGCCGATGCCTCATTCGAGAGCGCGACCTGCCAGATGAAATCCGGTGACCGCTTCATTATGGTGACCGACGGCGTCACGGAGGCTGAGAACGCCATGGGAGACTTCTTCGAAGACTCGCGGCTGGAGTCAGCCGCCGCCAAATCTCCGACGCTGGAAGGGATCTTTTCCGCCGTCACGGAGTTCTGCGCCGGCAATCCACTGAGCGATGACTGCACGGTCGTTGAGTTGTGCTACGCCAGCAGCGAAGACTAAGACGACCGGGAAGGCCTCAAACCGTCGTTGCTTCCCGAAATTGTCCGAGCTAGCGGCCTGATTGAGCCGGAAGGCACGAGTCCCACTCGGGCCAGTTTCTGCCGTGTCGGTGAATCTCATAAACGCCGCGATAAATTCTCTTAACCCTCTGAGCTTATGCACCCTTCGATTTCCGCCTTTGTAGGTAGAAGGGAATTGGGAGGGGTTCATGAACCGCCTGATCGCGCTCAGCATTCTATTCCTGGGATCCATGCAGCTGTGGGGGCAAGCCCTCGACACCGAGGATCCGTCTTCGCCGCCAGCCGTTACCTATACCGACATCCACGACTTCGTTGAGACCGACGGATGCTGCACGCTTTACCCCAGCATGCTTGCCCAGGGCGAGGACGGGAACATCTACGGTGCCACCACCAGCGGGGGCGTCGGCTATGGCAATATCTTCATGATCCCGCCTTCCGGCACCTTCACCAACCTGTACAACTTCAGCGCCAACGGTCTTTATCCGCAAGGCGGCATCAGCCTGGGAACGGACGGCAACTTCTACGGAGCAACCTACCAGGGTGGAACGGGCCACGCCGGCACGCTCTTCCAGATCACTGCATCGGGCACGGAGAAAGCGCTTTACAACTTCACCAACACGACCGACGGCGCCTATCCGCGGGTGCCACCCGTACAGGCCGGCGACGGCAACTACTATGGCACCACGGCGAACGGGACCGTCGCTGTCTTGTACCAGCTCACTGGCAGCGGAACCTTTAAGGTCATGGTTACGCTCGCAGCGCAGAGCTACTCGCCGCTGCTACTGGCCACGGACGGCAATCTGTACGGGACGACTCTGCTGGGCGGCACCTTTGGGAAAGGAACTATTTTCAAGTATTCGCCGGGAGCGACGACCGTAACCACGCTCTTCAACTTCCAGAACGAGTTCTCACCCACCGGCCCCCTCATCCAGGGCGTAGATGGGAAACTCTACGGCACGGCCTCGACCGGAGGCACGGGGGACGGCGGCGCCATTTTTCATATCACCACTGGCGGGACCTACAAGGTGATCTACAACTTCAGTACGACCGGTGCGACCGACGGAAGATATCCTTACGGCGGCGTAGTGCAGGGCAGTGACAACAAACTGTACGGGGTGGCTTCGACAGGCGGGGCCAACAGTGTTGGAACGCTATTCAATGTCTCTACCTCTGGAAGCAGCTTTCAGGTGCTGTACAACTTCGCCACCGCCACCGGCAGCACGCCTTACTCTGCGCTGCTACTGCACACCAACGGCACGATCTACGGGATAACGTACACGGGCGGTGCTCACGGATATGGTTGTATCTACAGCGTGAAGGCAAGCTTGAAGGCATTCGTGAAACCGCTCAACAAGGTCTCCGCGAAAGTGGGATCGTCGTTCGGCCTGCTCGGCCAGGGATTCAACACCGCCACGGGTGTCACGATTGGCGCCGGTACAGCAACACCAACCATCAAGAGTGACACATACATGACCGCGAAGCCGGTCGCCGGCGCAACGACTGCCCAAGTCATCGTGGATGAACCCAGTGGCAACCTGTCCACGCCGCTGACGTTTAACATCACGCCGACCATCAGTTCCTTTTCTCCGGCCTCCGGGCCAGTCGGAACTGTGGTAGTCATCACCGGCCAGAGCCTAACGGGGGCAACTAAGGTAAAGTTTGGTGGAATCGCAGCGACCTCATTTACCATCAACTCGAACACTCAGGTGACTGCTACCGTGCCTACGGGGGCAGTGACTGGGAAGATCAAAGTCACGACTGCGGGAGGAACGGCAACAAGTTCGACGAACTTTACGGTTCAGTGAGGACCGGGCGCATGGGCTCGCTGCGTTCTCGGGGACAGTCGATGATGGCTGTCCCCTTTGCTTGTTACCCTTCCACCTTCACCCGAAAATCCGTTCCTTCCCACCGGCTCTCGTTCGGCCAGAAGAATGTGAACACCACCTCGCCGCCTGCGGGCAGGGAAGCGGTCGGTAGATCGAGTATGTGAATTCCGAGACCCGTGTCACGCGTGTCGGTGTCATGCGACGTCTTCCAGTTGTCGATGCTCCAGTGCACGCGAGCCGCCGTCAGCAGTACGA
>Ga0335082_10000434_pt1 | contig 43121 bp, 39 predicted proteins | sample Lox_Sample_41_FD_206718 | JGI IMG/M metagenome (GOLD analysis project Ga0335082, IMG submission 206718) | Soil microbial communities from Loxahatchee National Wildlife Refuge, Florida, United States - Lox_Sample_4.1 | ecosystem: Environmental > Terrestrial > Soil > Wetlands | place: USA...
ATAAAGAATTTGCTTCAGCGCTCTCGAGCGAACTGGAGCGCCGAGGGCTGTCCGTTTGGCTCGATAACAAGAATTTGCTGCCGGGCGACAACTGGTCGCTCGAAATCGGAAAAGCGCTGGCAAAGTCGCAGGCGATGGTCGTCCTTATCTCTCCCGAATCCATGCGTTCGAACAAGGTCCGACAGGAAATTGAATACGCATTGGGCCATTCCAGCTATGAGCACCGGCTGTTTCCTGTAGAGGTCCGCCCGACCGACGAAGTTCCGTGGATTCTTCGCAAGTTCAATATCCTGAGGGGAACGCAGAGCGCCGCAAAAATCAGCCAGACGATTGCCGACGCTTTGGGGCAGGTTGCGTGAAATAGCCGTCCATGACGATCTCGCCACGTGCCAAGCGCAAGGTCTTCCTTTCGCATTCCAGCAAAGACAGGGCGTTCGTGCTTCGTCTTACCAAGGTGCTGGACCGCCACAGAGTCTCGTACTGGTATAGCGCGTCTCACATTTTCGGGGCCAAGCAGTGGCACGACGAGATCGGACGGGCATTGGCGCAGTGCAATTGGTTTCTGGTGGTACTGACGCCGAACGCGGTCCGCTCTCACTGGGTCAAGCGAGAGTTGCTCTATGCGTTAAACGAGATCCGCTATAACGAGAAGATCATCCCGCTGCTGTACAAGCCGTGCAATCATTCCCGCCTTTCGTGGACACTCGGCGAGTTTGAGTTCGCCGATTTCGTAGGTGACTTTGAACAGAGCTGCCAGAACCTACTGCGAATCTGGAGGATCAAATACAAGCCCCCGTCAGCCCGGCGCGGGGCCCGCAAAAGCACAAAGACGTCCCGCACCAAGGGGGTTTAGCGCAGCCTGGCGCGGTGAGAAGAAAGAACTACATCTCTTCTCGCGTCGCCGCAGCCTTGTGACATTGGTCCACCTCTCCGCTTCCTGTGAGCCGGTTTCCGCCTGCTACAATCGACGTTTGGGCCTAATCGGCCCGTCATTCCCTTCATTCATTTATGAAGTGTCCGTTCTGCGGCTTTGAAAACGACAAGGTGGTCGATTCGCGCGAAAGCAAGGAAGGCGAATCGATTCGCCGGCGGCGCGAATGCCTGAAGTGCGAGAAGCGCTTCACTACCTACGAGCGCATCGACGAAATTCCCTACATGGTCATCAAGAAGGACGGACGCCGCGAAAAGTTTGAGCGCCAGAAGGTGCTGAACGGCCTGCTGCGGGCGTGCGAAAAGCGGCCGGTCTCGATGGGCAAGCTGGAGCAGATCGTCAACGACGCCGAGGGCCTGGTGGTCGATTCGCCGGAGCGGGAGCGCAAAGCCAGCGAAATCGGCGAACTGATCATGAACCGGCTGAAGCGCATCGACAAGGTGGCGTATGTGCGCTTCGCGTCCGTGTATCTCGACTTCAAGGACGTTCGTGAGTTCATGGAAGAGTTGAAGGAACTATTGGATACCAAAGAAAACGCAACAGTAAAATCCAAGAGCGTCAATTAGACGGCAACCACGAGAGGACATGGCACACACGGTCACATTGATACCCGGCGATGGCATCGGGCCCGAGGTGGTGAAAGCCACGGTCCGCATTCTGGAAGCGACTGGAGTTAAGTTCGAGTGGGAGAGTTTTGCCGCCGGCGCGGAGGCTTTCGAGAGGTACAAGGAGTACATCCCTAAGGAACTCACCGAGTCGATTGAGCGCACACACATTGGGCTGAAGGGGCCGGTTACCACCCCGGTGGGCGGCGGCTTCTCCAGCATCAATGTAGCGCTACGCAAACAGTTCGAGTTGTACGCCAACTTTCGGCCCATCATCAACCTGCCGGGCGTTCCCACCAAGTATCCGGACGTCGATCTGATCGTAGTGCGGGAGAACACCGAGGGGTTGTACTCAGGCATTGAGCACGAGGTGATACCCGGCGTGGTCGAGAGCCTGAAAATTATCACCGAGAAGGCTTCCACGCGCATCGCCAAGTTCGCTTTCGAATACGCGCGCAAGTTCAAGCGCAAGAAGATCCACGCCATTCACAAAGCCAACATCATGAAGATGTCGGACGGGCTGTTCATTCGCTGCTCGCGCACGGTTTCTCGAGGGTATCCGGAGATCACCTACGGCGAGCACATCGTAGATAACACCTGCATGCAGCTTGTGATGAACCCGTATCAGTACGACATGCTGCTGCTGGAAAACCTGTACGGCGACATCATCTCGGATCTGTGTTCGGCGTTCGTGGGCGGACTTGGGTTGGTCGCAGGCGCGAATTTCGGTATCGATTGCGCCGTCTTCGAAGCGGTGCACGGCTCGGCGCCCGACATCGCGGGCAAGGACATGGCAAATCCGACGGCGGTGTTGCGGTCGGGAGTGCTCATGCTGCGCCACCTGGGCGAGCATGATGCGGCCAACCACATCAATGCCGCCTTGGCGCACGTGTACACCGAAAAGAAGCACGTCACGCGCGATGTTGGTGGAACCGCCGGAACCACTGAATTCGCCGATGCGGTCATCGAGGCGCTGCAAAGCGTCCCGGTACCTGTTCCCGTGATGCGCGAAGCGGAACTCTAGTCGGCCGAGGCCTTGTCGTCTTGCGACCGATGCGCAGTCGTCATGGCCGTACCGCCCAGGCCAACCCATCGGGCTCGACGCCGACGTCAATGCGGCCGACCACGTCCATCGATTTCAGATCGATCACCGCGACATTATTGTCGGGCGTGCAAGCCACGTACACCCTCGCACCGTCGGGTTGCATCTGAATTCCGGCGGCCCCGTGCCCGACAGTAATTCGCTTGATCTCCTTGCGGGACGCTACGTCGAAGACGGCCACGTCCGGGCCGCCCAGACTGGAGACAAACACGTGCTGGCCGTCAGGTGTGAACTTCAGGCGGTTCGCGCCCCGTAGTCCGGCTGCCAGCGTCTGCGTCACCTTCTTCGCCGCAAGATCAATGATCGAAATGCTGCCGTCGCGGGCGTTGGCGACCCAAATCTCTTTGCTGTCGGGCGAAACATCGAAGCCCTCGGAGCCGTCGCCGACCCGCACAACGGTTTCCTCCCAATCGCCTCCGGGAATTGCCATGGGACGCGGAGGCGCCTGGTTAGGCCCTGCCGGCATCCCGGGAGGTGGACCAGCCGGGCTTCGCGCCGAAGATTTTTCGATGATGCTCACGGTGCCGGAACTGACATTGGTGGTGACGATGCGTTGCTGATCATCGGACACCCAGATCATGTGGGTGCGGTCCTGCCCCGTGCCGAGGATCCAATCGACCTTCTGCGCGGCCGGATCATAGCTGCCGATGGCCTTGGCGCGCTCTGCTGTGAACCAGGTTTTGCCACCCACAAACGCCAGGCCGTGCGGGCCGCGCAGTGCTCCCAGATCGACCGAAGGCAAGGGCGCCTGCGCCACCAGGTCCACCACCGCAAGCGTGTTGAAGGCGCCGAAGCCGTAGTTGGAAACATAGGCGGTCTTGCCGTCCGATGAGGCGATGACTTCGTGCGGGTCATTGCCGACCGGGACCTTGGCAACCACTTTGAGACTTGCGGGATCGACGATCGCAAGGGTGTGGTCCCGCTTGCTCAAGGCGAGCAATGCGGCGGCCGGCGTGCTTTGAGCGTTCAACATGGGCGACGCCAGCAGGCCGGCGAGAACAAGTGTGAATCCCATCCTCGATTTCATGGAAACAGCATACGCAAACACGTACCGGATGGCGACACCAGCCCCGCAGTCTCATTCCGGAAGAGTAAAATCGAGATCGGTAGTTTCCATCAGGGCCTTTCATGATTCGTATTCAATTCCTCGTTCCAACTCTCCTAGTCCCATTGGTTGTTTTTTTCGCAAGTTGTAACCAAGCACCCGCTTCAGCCCCGCAGGGCTCGGCCCATACGCAGGCCGCCGCGCCAGTCGATCCCGCAACCGCGGCATCCATCGGCGGAGAGGTTCGTTTCGCCGGCCCGGCACCGGCTGCGAAGAGAATCGATATGTCGGCCGATTCCGGCTGCAAGGGCCAGAACCAGTCCGAGATCGTGATGGTGAACGACGGCCGCCTGGCGAACGTCTTGGTGTACGTGAAGGATGGATTGGGCGAACGCAGCTTCCCCGCCCCCACAGCGAAGGTCACGATCGCCCAGCAGGGGTGTCGGTACGTGCCACACGTGGCGGCGGTGATGGTCGGGCAACCGCTGGAATTTCTCGACAACGACACGACGCTGCACAACATCCACCTCACCTCCAAACACAACGAGGAGTGGAACCAGTCGCAAATGCCCAATCAAGGCCCGTCTGTCCACTCGTTCACTGCGCCCGAGGTGATGATTCCGGTCAAGTGCAACCAGCATCCGTGGATGAAGATGTACTTGAACGTCCTCAGCAATCCGTTCTTCGCGGTGACCGGCAAGGACGGCAGGTTCGAACTCCAGGGGTTGCCGCCGGGAACGTACACGGTTGCCGCCGTTCACGAGAAGTACGGCGAACAGGACATGCAGATCACCGTCGGCCCGAAGCAAATCAAGACCGACACAACCTTCACCTTCAAACCGTAGCTCGGGCGGCAGCCGAATCCGCCGGGCGATTCGGTTGCAACGCGTTTGCTACAATACCTCTACGGCCACCGGGCTGAGGATGGAGTGGCCGCGGCGCAACTGAGCTTTCTGCAAGATCCGAAGGCAATCATCGAATCGGTTTCGGTTGAGCGGGCGCGGGGTAGCGTTTCGCCAGACCATCGCTGACAGGAGCAGGCTCTGACCTCACGCACGATTCCGTACAATCAGGCGCACCATCGCTTCGCGGTGTTTCTGGCGGGCGCGACACTGGTGTTGATCGTGCTGGGCGCTCTGGTCACCAGCAATGATGCCGGGCTCTCCGTGCCCGACTGGCCCACCTCCTTCGGCTCGCTGTACAAGATTCCGCCCATGGTAGGCGGAGTGAAGTACGAACACGGCCATCGCATGTTCGCCGAGTTCATCGGCCTCCTGATCATCGCAATGGCCGTATGGACGCAGCGCGTCGAGCAGCGCAAGTGGATGAAGCTGCTGGGCTGGATCGCGCTGGCTGCGGTCGTGGGCCAGGGCGTGCTGGGCGGCATCACCGTGCTGTTTTATCTGCCTTGGGCAGTCTCTACGGCGCACGCCACGCTGGCGCAGACCATTTTCTGCGTCGTCACCGCCATGGCGTTGTTCACCAGCAGGAGTTGGCTACAGGATTCCGAGCCTATCGTGGAGCATGGCCTGACGCCGGGGACACCCGCGCTGACCGCGCTCACCGCGGCCTGCGTCTGGGTGCAGTTGATTCTCGGCGCGGCGTTCCGGCATTCCGGCATCAAGCTGCTGCCGCATCTCATCGGCGCATGCGTGGTCACCGCAATGCTCTGCTGGACGGTGGTTCGCGTGCTTACCCGCTACGGCAACGTTGCGCAGCTCCGTAAGCCGGCACAGGCTGTTCTCGCGCTGCTTATGCTCCAGCTCGGTCTGGGCTTCGTCGCCTACATCACCCGTGTGCAATGGGGGAACGATGCGGTACAGCCGCTGACCGGTATGGTCATCAGCACCGTCGCGCACGTCGCCGGAGGCGCCCTCGTACTGGCCACCAGCGTGATTCTGGCGATTCAATCTCGACGCATGATCAACGTTCGTGCCGGTGAGGCAGCGGTAACCCCCTCCTCGCGAAAGGCCGTGACCGCATGAGCACAGCCACGCAGCCGTTGGCGATCCCGCGCATCGGCTTCACCTCGCTGCTGCGCGAGTATTCCGTACTGGTGAAAGCTCGGGTCACCACGCTGATTATCCTGACGGCATGGTGCGGCGCTTATTTCGCGGCGGCCAAGTCTGGCGTGCCCTCGTTGTCCTGGACCATGTTGCATGCCCTGCTCGGCATCGGACTGGTGAGCGGCGGCACCGCGGCCATCAATGAAGTCATGGAGCGCGACCTGGATGCGCGCATGCGCCGGACGGCCATGCGTCCGCTGGTGACAAAAAGCCTGAGCGTCGCGCACGCATCGCTCATAGCCTTCGGCATGACCATCGGCGGCGTGCTCTATCTCTGGCTGACCACCAACTGGCAGGCGGCGTTACTGACCGGACTGACCTCGGCCAGCTACCTGCTGGTGTACACCCCGATGAAACAGGTCCATCCCATCTGCACCTTCCTCGGCGCATTTCCCGGAGCCATGCCTCCGGTGCTGGGATGGGTGGCGGTGCGCGGCCGCATCGATCCCGAGGCAATTGTCTTGTTCGCTATCATGTTCTTCTGGCAGTTCCCCCACTTCCACTCCATCGCCTGGCTGTATTGCGAGGATTACGAAAACGCGGGTGTGCGCATGCTGCCGGTGGTGCATAGCGACGGCCGCTCCACCGTCCGCGCCATCGTGCTTTACGCAGTGGCGCTGGTACCGGTCACGCTGGCTCCCACGCTGATGGGCATGGCCGGATGGACATACTTTGCCGGAGCGCTCCTGCTGGGATTGGCTCTGTTGTGGTTTAGTCTGCGCATGTGGACGATGAAACTTGCTCCCGTCGCCTCAGGTTCAAAAGCGCGCGCCCGTCATTTGCTACAGGCGACAGTGCTGTATCTGCCGCTGCTGTTTGCCCTGATGATGCTCAACCGCGCGGCATAGAATAGAAATATCGTGAATTCCCGAACGGCCACACCGGAACTCGAAAACCAGCACGCCTCGGCGCCGCTTGTGGCGGCATCCTCCCCCGTCATTCAACTGCAGAATCTGCGCCATCAATACGGCGACCGGGTTGCGCTGGCGGGCGTGTCGTTTGACGTCCGTCCGGCAGAGATTTTCGGCCTGCTCGGCCCCAACGGCAGCGGCAAGACCACGACCTTCCGCATTCTTTCAACGCTGATGGTTCCCTCGGGCGGCCGCGCCCTCATCATGGGACACGATGTCGCGAAAGAGCCGGGCAAAGTTCGCAGTGAGATCGGCGTGGTCTTCCAGGAGCAGAGCATCGATATCAAGCTCTCCGCCGAAGAGAACCTGATGCTCGTCGGACATGTGTACGGATTGCACGGGGCCGCTCTCAAAGCGCGTGTCGCTGAGATGCTGGCGCGCGTCGGTCTCGCCGACCGCGCCAAGGAGAAGGCCGAAGCGTTCTCCGGCGGCATGAAGCGAAGGCTCGAACTCGCGAAAGGTCTATTGCACCATCCTTCGGTCTTAGTGCTGGATGAGCCGACCACCGGACTCGACCCCGGCGCGCGCCGCGATCTCTGGCAGTACCTGCAGACCCTGCGCGACGAAGAGCACGTTTCGGTACTGGTGACCACGCACCTCATGGAAGAGGCCGAGCGTTGCGATCGCCTGGCCATCTACGCCGAGGGCAAGGTCGTGGCGCTCGGCACTCCCGCGGAGTTGAAAAGCGAAATCGGCGGCGACGTCATCCTGCTCGAAGCCTACGAGCCCGACGCGCTGGCGCAGCACATCGAGCAGCGCTTCGGCCTGCAGACCGCGGTCATCGACAGTCGCGTACGCCTCGAAATCGAGCACGGCCACCGCTTCGTCACCGACGTGGTCGAAGCCTTTCCCGGAGAAATTGAGGGTGTGTCCGTACACAAGCCGAGCCTGGAAGACGTCTTCATCCGGCAAACCGGCCACCGCTTCTGGACGGACGAGAATAGCGAGGCTTAGTCATGGAATCCGCACATGTTACAAGCGTCATCGCAATACAACTCGAACACGTCAGACACGGCATCGGAACCGTGCGCCCCTACCTCTATGGCCCTTCCGCGCTCCTCGACTGGGTGAAACAAACCTTCTTCGCGGAAGTACTCGAGCGCACCCAGGCCGGCGGCGGAGAGCACGTCGAGTTGAAGATCGGGGATTCCGTTGTGGTGCTGGAAACGGCAGATCCTCCTCCGCCTTCGGGTGCGCCCGCGTCAGTGTACGTGTATGTCGAAGATGTTGACGCAACATTCAAACGCGCGCTTGGCGGTGGTGCTCAGCCGCTCGCATCACCGGAAGACAGACCTTACCAGGAGCGCGGTGCGGGCGTAAAAGACAGCTTTGGAAATACCTGGTGGATTGCAACCTACACGGGCACAAAGCCACAGGTCAACAAGTTGGTACCTGAATAATGGCTACGCGAACCGATGCCTTGCCGGTGGCTGCAACCGGGGTTCCCGCGCGAGTTGGCATAGCCCTACCCTCGATTTCCCTGTGGTGGCGCGAGATCGTCCGCTTCTACCGCCAGCGCAGCCGCGTCATCGGCGTCATCGCTTCGCCACTGCTCTTCTGGGTGGTAATCGGCTCCGGCTTCGGCACCTCGTTCCGCTCCTCGGGCGCCGGCGGCCAGCACTATCTCAACTACTTCTTTCCCGGCGCGCTCATCATGATCGTGCTCTTCACCGCCATCTTCACCATGATGTCAGTGATCGAAGACCGCAAGGAAGGCTTCCTGCTCACCGTGCTGGTGGCGCCCGTAAGCCGCTCCGTGATTGTGCTCGGCAAAGTGGTGGGAGGGGCCACGCTCTCCACCTTCCAGGGCCTTATTTTCCTGGTGTTCGCGCCGTTCGTTGGAATCCACTTCACCCTCGTCCGCTTCCTGCTGACGGTGCTGGTGATCTACCTGGTGTCATTTTCGCTCACTGCGCTGGGCTTCATCATAGCCTGGCCCATGGATTCCACCGGAGGCTTCCACGCCGTCATCAACTTGTTCCTGATTCCACTGTGGCTGCTGTCGGGCTCGCTGTTTCCGCTCTCGGGAGCCTCGATTTGGATTCGCTTCCTGATGCGCATCAACCCGCTGACCTATGGCACCGATGCGCTCCGCATGTTGCTGTACCCGGGTGAACTGGCCGGAGCCTTGCCCTTGGGGACGAACCTGATTGTACTGGCAGTCTTTGCGCTGGTGATGTTCAGCGTGTGCTTCCTGGTGGCCAACCGCCGCACAACGAAGCCCGCGGCGTGACTTCGCGGCCCGCCAATTCGAGTTTTCGAGGTGTTCGGTGGAAGCCCGAGCCTTTAGAGCCTGCCTGAGCGAAGCCGAAGGGCCCGCGAATGATGGCCCTGGGATGATTGGCCTTAAGGCCTGGCCCAAACAGAGGTTCCATACATCCCCAACCTGATGCAGATCACGCCCACCTTCTTTCCCGCCCTCAACGCGTTCCTGAACGGCACCAGCGCCGTCCTGATCGGCGCAGGTTACTACTGCATCAAGACGGGCCGCCGCGCCACCCACAAGCGCCTGATGCTCTCGGCCTTCGTCACCTCGACGCTGTTCCTGATCTCCTACCTGTACTATCATCTTGTTCTGCGCGCCGGCGTCACCCACTTCAAGGGCGAAGGCGTCTGGCGGCCGGTGTACTTCTCCATCCTCATCTCCCACACCTTCCTGGCGGTGGTGGTGGTGCCGTTCATCCTGCTCACGCTCTACCGCGCGCTCAAGGGCAACTTCGGCCGCCACAAGGCCATTGCCCGCTGGACCTTCCCCATCTGGATGTATGTGTCGGTGACCGGGGTGGTTATCTTCGTGATGTTGTGCAAGATTTTCGTGCGTTAGAAGCGGTCTCGCTCTTGTGACACCCCATCCCTCAGAATTGTCATCACGAGCGAAGCGAGCGATCTGCGTTCCCCTCACCCGCCCACATCCTGACGGATCGACGATGGCGCCCCCTCTTGGCCGCCTCATCCGGTCTGCCGCTAGGCTACCAACAGCTCCTAACCGCTTCTGGGCTCCCGCCGCTTTCTGATATTCTTTGCAGTTCCTTCATCCCCCGCTGTACATAGGAGCGGTTCTCATGGCACGAGGCGTCAACAAAGTAATTCTGCTCGGCAACCTGGGCAAGGACCCGGAAGTGAAGTACACACAAGGCGGCATGGCCGTGGCCACGTTTTCGCTGGCCACCACCGAGCGCGCCAAGGACAAAGACGGCAACTGGCAGGACCGCACCGAATGGCACAACGTCAAGGCCTTCGGGCGCACCGCCGAAGTCGCCGGCGAATACCTCAAGAAAGGCCGCTCGGTCTATATCGAAGGCCGCATCCACAACGATTCCTGGGACGACAAAGAGACCGGCCAGAAGAAGTACCGCACCGAAATCATCGTCAACGACATGATCATGGTCGGCGGCCAGCGCGAAGGCGCCGAAGCCGGAGGCGGTTACAGCGGATCGAAGTCTGCCGGCGCTAAGCCTTCCAACAATTTCGACCAGCGCGTCCCCGAACCCGAAGGCTCCCCCGCACAAGCCGGAGAGATCACCGACGAGGACATACCGTTCTGAAGCTGGTCAACCGTCAACCACCGAAATGCCCCGACCCAGGGCGCTCTTGGTCGGGGCCTTCTAATTCGCAACGATGTCGCCACATTTGACCGACGGGTGGCCGGCAATTGCCTTCCGTTGGCAATTGTGGGAGCTAATTACTCCACTCCTGCAACCCTCCAAACCGCGGCCACGACTATGCCGAGCCGGGTGCCCCAGGTCGCGCCCTGCTGTTATGCGCTAACCTGGGAGTTACCGACAACTTTCTGCCCCGAATCATCCTGCCCATAAAGGCGCCGGCAAGCTGGTGGGTGCACCCGGCACACCATTTCCGACCAAATCTACAGGCGAGTGCCCGATCCCTAGCCCCTATTGGGATGGGTTTGCATCATGGCGCGTGTCATGGCCCAAACAGCCGCTCCAAGTCCCGCCGCCCGTGCAGAACACGAAGAATCAGCACGTCCTCGTTCTCGACCCAGTACACGGTGACGTACTCCCCAACGGCGAGGCTGCGGTAGCCGGGGCCGAAGTCGTCCTCACGCGAGCGCCCGAGATAGGGGAAGCTCGCCAGCGCAACAAAACGGTCGGCAATGGTGTCGATCAGCCGGTTGGCTGTCTCAAGACTGCTGTTCTCTTTCGCCACGTAGTACCAAATGCTGTCAAGATCGTCTGCGGCCTGTGGAGCGAGGCGGTGCGCCATTACCGGGATGCGTTCAACTCGGCGAGGAGGCGGCTGCGGCCGCGTTCTTTCACTTCTTCGGCAAGCTGGCGCATGGACTCTTGCTTAATCGCGCGGCCTTCCCCGCGCGCCAGCGACGCTTTGGCTTCGTCGAGCGTAAGCAAGAACTCCGCCCGTTGCCGCTCCCGCTCTACCCACAGCGCCAGGGCTTCCTGCACGGCTTCTGCTTCCGATTGCAGTCGACCGCTTTCAATCGCGCGCAGAACAAACGCCTTCTGGTCCGGGGTGAGATTGACATTCATGGCGTCAGCATACGGAAAATCTGCCCGTCATGCAACCACCGGATGGCGTCGGGTGGCCCACAATTGCCTTCCGTTTGTTTGGCAATTGTGGGTTCTAACGCAGCGGCGCATGGCCCACATTCGCCAGCCAGTGGGAAACCTCAGTCATCCTGAACTCTACTTCCCTGCCAGCACCTTCTTCTGCAACTCGGGCGGGAGTGCGTGGTAAAGAGCGAGGAAGGTCCCGTTGGTCCAGCCGAAACCGATGAGGTTCTCGTGGTAGCCCGCCAGCACCGGGGCCTCATCGCTGCCAGTGACGACGTTGTACTTCTCGCGAATCGTGCCTGTGCGCTTGAAGTTAGCCAGCACGGTGTTGAGGAACTGCTCGGACACGCGATCGGCCTCGGCCGGGAAGCCCGCGCGGCGCATGCCTTCCACCGCGATCAGGTTGGTGGGTGCCCATCCGTAGGGCAGGTCCCACTGCACGCCGGTTTGCTGGTCGCTCATGGCCAGCCCGCCCTCATGGTCGAAGATGCCGAGGTTCTTCATCACCGCCTTGGCCTGCTCGGGCGTCGCGAGGCCCACCCATAGCGGGTAGAAGGTGGTGACGTAGTCATATGTGGACTGCTGGCCGGCAGTAAAGTTCCAGTCGAAGAACATGCCCTTCTCAGCGTTCCACAGATACTTGTTGACGAGCTTCTTGCGCTCCTCCGCGGCGGCGCTCCATTTCTTGGCCTCCTTGGGCTTGCCGAGAATGGTGGCCATCTCGGCGAGGTCCATCTCGGCTTTGTAGAGGAGGCTATTCAGGCAGTCGGGCGCATAGTGCTGAGTGGAGCCGTCAAACGGCCCCCAGCGGAACGACGGATCGAAGCCCGACTCGCGCATCGCCCGGTCGCCCTGGTAGAAGTCGGCAGTGAGCTTGACGGGATGCGCGTTGGGACACGCCTTGTTGTCGCACAGCGGCACCATCAGCTCGGGGCCGATTCCCCGCGCCAGCGTCGGCGCGATGTAGCCGTACTTCGCTTCCGCCTCGGGATGCTTGAGCAGCCAGTCGGCGATAGCGGCATAGTACTCGGGATGATCGGCGATGTCAGGCACCGGACCTTCGCCCACGTCGAAGTAGCGGGCCAGGCCGGTATCGCCCGCGAGCTTGGGAGGCTTGGTCCACAAATCGTGGTCGCGCACCGCGTATTCGTAGGCCTTCGCTAGCCACTTCTTGTCGTCGCGGCCGGCCTTCTTGTCGGCGGCGTACTGGGCCATGATCATCGACGTCAGAAACGGTGGCTGCGAGCGTGTCAGATAATAGGCGCGGTTGGCGTTGAGGATCGCGCCGTAGTTTTCGATCTCGTAGAAGAAGTTCTCGATGATGCCGCGCGCGTAGTCGCGCTCGCCGTCTTCGAGCAGGCCTACGATGATGAAGTAGCTGTCCCAGCCGTACATCTCGTTGAAGCGGCCGCCGGGCACGACGTACTTATTCGGGAGATAGAGCAGGCCGTGCGCGTTCAACTGATCGACCGGAATAGTGCCCAGCCCGGTGATCTTTTTGGGCAGGTTCTCCACCTTCACGCCGCATTTGCTGAGCGCGGCAGTCGCGGGCGGTGCAGTCACTCCGTAAGGCAGGTAGAGGACTGACGTCGCGCCCGCTCCGAACTTGGGATCGGAAATCGAGGAGCACTCGTTCATCGAACGGCCCAGGGTGTTCCAGGCGTTCTTGATGTAAACGAGAATGTCCTGCTGCGGAGCGGCTGCCGCCTGTGGTTGTGCCGCAGGAGCGGCGGCGGCGGCCTGGGCGAAGCCACCCACCTGAGCAAGCGCCAGGATGAGGACGATGCCGACAATGCGGGCGGACTTTGAGGAGGTGAAGAAAGAGCGCTGCAAGCAATGCATGTCGCCGGATTATAGACGTTTGCTGCGGCGATGAGAATCCCGGCACTCGCCGATCGTCGCGGCTCAGTCGCTTTCTAGCGTACACACGACTTTCAGCTCGGAGCAGACGTTTTCGATGCTCTTGACCACCAGCGAGGTCGCGCTGGGTTCGGCGGGATCTAGGGTCGAGGCCACCACCAATTGCGTCAGCTTGTCGCCCAGCGGATTGGCCTGCAAACTCGCGGTCTGTGTTCCGTTTGTGAACGCCACCACCCGCTTCTTCTCATCCATCTTGATGACCGTGACCTTCGTTGCATGCGCCTGCAGCCGCTGTATGGCCGTCTCGTACACCTTCTGCGCGGGAGCCTCTATGACCACCGTGGCGACATCGTAGCCGCCCCTGCCGTCCGCGCTCTTCTGCTCCATCTGCTGGATGCGCCCGGAAACGGCACGGGCTACCGCTACCCACTGTGCGTGCGCGGAGATGGCGGTGAACAGCAATAGAACCACGGTGGCACTGATACGTGCGCGACTGGTTCGCATAGCGGCTCCTCGAAGTTGCGGAAATCAGGATTGTCGCTCTGTTCGGCAGAGCAATGGGTAAGTTTAACCCGACTGGAGTGGGAGTCAAGTGATCGGGGTAGCGCGGCCGCAAACACGCGAGGCACAGCCGCAACTGTGTCCCACGCCGCCCATAAGGAGGGGTGCGCCGGGCGGCCCGGCAGAAGGCCAGGCCGCGCGAGACGGCGCGAAGAGCTTCTTACGCGTAGTAAGCGGCGTTCTTCTCGATGAACTCAGCCTTGTCGGCCGGAACTTCCTCGTTGGGGAAGATCGAGTTGGTCGGGCAGACGGGCACGCAAGCGCCGCAGTCGATGCAGCCGTTGGGGTCAACGTAAAGCTGGGTCGCGGCCTCGAACTGCTCCTCGTCCTTTTTGGGGTGAATGCAGTCGGTCGGGCAAGCTTCTACGCAGAGTTCATCTTTGGTACAGGTATCAGTGATTGTGTACGCCATGATTGCTGTTCTCCTCGAACTTGTGTGCCTGCCACCCTCACCGGTAGCAGTCTTGGCGGTCCATCCGCCAACTTCACTTTACAAATTCTGCGAACATTGGGTCGGTGATGCCGGTCACTGTCCGGTTGTGAGCGGGCGCACAAGGGCGGACGCGGCCGCAAGCGGTTGTGGGCGCTGGATTTTCTGCCGGGTGCGCGAACTGGGACGATCCGGCCTTGACATTATCTTGGTACATTGGTACATTGATAACATGAAGGAACAACCGGAACATCCCATTGTCGTGGAACGCGTGCAAACCGGCGTGCGCATGGAAAAACGCCTCTTGAAAGTCCTGAAGGGCCTGGCTGAACTGAAGGACATGACCCTGGGCGATCTGCTGGAAGGCATCGTGCTCCACGCCTTCGAGGGTAAAGCGCCGTTCTCGGCTGACACGCTCAAGGAAATCGAAAAGCTGCGCGGCATCTACGGATTGACGCTGAAAGCGGCTGACAGCCATCAACTGAAGGAGAAGCGGAAATGAATCATATGCTTACTTGTTCCTTGCTGGCCGCAGCGGCCGGCGTCGCTGTTCCGTCCGTGGCTTCGGCCCAAGCCAAGCCTGCTGGCGATTTGGCTCATACCAGCGAGCGGTTCAACTTGGTCATCGCGCAGCCTTATTCCGAGATTTTCCCGCTGTTCGGCGCCCATGAGGAACGCAAGTGGGCCATCGGTTTTGATCCTGAGTTTCTCTATCCCGTTCCCCCGCACGATCAGCCTGGCATGGTCTTCACGACGGTTCAGGACGGCTTGCGTCGTGTGTGGACAAACACCGCATTCGACGCCTCCACCGGACATGTGCAATACGTCTATTGGATCGCGAACACCATGGCGGCTCGAATCGACATCCATATCGAAAACAGCGGTGCTCGCGACACCCGTGTCCATGTCGTCTATGAACGCACTTCATTGCGGGCCGAGGCCAATGAGCTTGTCCTCCAGATGGCCCAGGCCGATGCGACGTGCGGGCCGCGCTGGACAGAGATGATTGATGAGTACTTTCGCTCGGTCACGGCGAAATAACCCCATCAGCGCACGACCGGAAAATTAAGTGTGGCGGTGACGATGTGCGACTCGGCGTCTTATTTCAGCGCGAGCAATTGCTCCATCCTGGAACCCGGCGCTAGCATCGTCGCCGCCAACTGCCACCACGCTTCAACCTTCTCGCCTGCTTCCCTCCTGACCGCAGAGCCCAGGTTACTTTAGTTTTCCTGCCGAGCCGATTTCTCTCGCCTTCTCGATTCGGACCGCGCTATATCTGAATTGTGAGGAAGAGGATTTGCGTCCCTCATGCCCCGCCGCTCAGCGCGGCCGGGATGGCGGTCTTTGACAACTCGATCCGCTAGACCCAGGTATTCGCAGTTGTATTGGCCTGTTAGATGCGTGCAAGTCTTTTGTTTTCTATGAAGTTCCTGCAAATTCAATAGATCTGCGAAGATGGAGGCAAAACTGTCCCTAACTGACTGATTCGATTGGGCACTCGGGGGGAGGGGGTGGCAACGCCTCTGGAGTGCGCCCATGGAGCCCTTCGGGGCTATCCAAGCGCTCCGGAAACCGCGCCGAAGCTTCTACGGCGATCAAAAGTACCCGACAACCCCTGTGCTTGCAAGATTTTACATGTAACCTGTTTTATTATCTATCAGCTACATGTAATTCGCGCAGCAAACCCTTTGTTTTCAATGAAGGCCGGGGGAGGTGTAACGAACCGCGCACAGGTTGCTTCTGGAGCGGAGCTAAATGCGACAGCAGCTTCTAGACCCGTTTAACTTCTTGTGTCATCTAAAATCACCTGTCAGGGCGCGACTTGAGTTGTGCCGAACGAGGCTTTCCTTCGATAAAGCAGTGCGGACTTTAGAGAGGTTCCACTCTGGTTGTACTTGGGTGGGAGCACCCGGCTTCAGCCGGGTGAAAAGACCCCACAAATTCACCGGGGCTTTAGCCCTGGCCCTGACTCGGCCCGTCTGCAAACTGGGATACGCCAACTCTGATACCGCTTTAGTCCGCGCGGCTTATCTTCTCTGAAAGGATTACAGAATTTCTTGAACCGCTTCTAAAGCTCCCGCCGCCCTTCCAGCGCTTTCTGCATGGTCACTTCATCCGCGTACTCGATGTCGCTGCCGGCGGGGACTCCGGTGGCGATGCGTGTGATCTTCACCCCAGACGGCTTCAGAAGGCGCGAGATGTAGGTCGCAGTAGCTTCCCCTTCCACGGTGGGATTGGTGGCCAGGATGAGCTCATCGATCGTGCCAGACGCAACACGACGTTCGAGACCAGAAATCCGCAACTGGTCGGGGCCGACGCCGTGCAGTGGCGAGAGCGCACCGTGCAAGACGTGGTAAACGCCGTTGTAGTGCCCGGTTTTTTCGATGGCCGAGATGTTGGTGGGTTCTTCGACCACGCAGACAAGACGCTGGTTGCGCGTGGGATTGGCGCAATACACGCAGGGGTCAACGTCGGTGATGTTGCTGCAAACCGAGCACAGGTGCAGGCTGGCCTTCAACTGACGGATGGAATCAGCGAGTTGCCCGGCATCCTCGTCGCTTGAACGGAGAATGTGGAAGGCATAGCGTTGGGCGGTCTTGCCGCCCACGCCAGGAAGCTTCTTCAACTCTTCAATGAGGCGAGCCATGGGCTCGGCGAATTGCGACAAGGTGTACCTCGATCTACAGTTCGGGGGATGCGAAACGCTACATGCCGGGCAGGCCCAGACCGCCCAGCATGCCGCCGAGGCTGGACTTCATAGCGTCATCGACCTTCTGGGCCGCGGCGTTGAAGGCAGCAGTTACCAGGTCCTGCAGCATCTCGATGTCGCCAGATTTCACTACCTCAGGTTCGATGATCACACTGAGCACCTGCTTCTGGCCGTTCATTTTGACCGTAACACTGCCTCCGCCGGAAGAGGCCTCGACGACCACCTGTTGCATCTTCTCCTGCAGCTTCTCGGCTTGCTGCCTGGCTTGGGCCAGCATTTCCTGCAAATTGAATCCGCTCATATTGCTCCAAATCCTGGGGCGTGCGCTTCAGCCGCGTTCCTTGTGATCAATGACGGAACGAATTTCCGCGCCGAACTTTTCCTGCATGCGCTGCACGATCGGATCGGCTATGGCGCGGCTGCGGGCTCCTGCGCCGTTGGATGGAGGCGCGGACCTCGGCTCCGGCTTGGGCGCAACTTGCGCGCCTGCGCTCACCATCTTGAACTTCATAGGGCGACCTGCAGCTTTGGCAAGCGCATCCTGCACGATCCGTTTGGGGCCGTCACCGAGGGCAACGTCCACCATCACCTGCGACATCGCCACCTTGACGGCGACCTCGCGGCCACGCACCGTCCACTCTCCGGATTCGAGGTGGTGAGCCAGCATTTGCTGGTTGCCATCTTCGAGGGCAGCAAGAACAGCGTTGCGCAGCAATTCGGGAGTGACTTCGGCGGGCTCTGCGGCAGCTGGCGGACCTTCGGCAAGCGCAACCGCGACAACAGACGGCGCAGGTGGAGCGGGCGCAAGAACGGCCGTCCCAACGGTCAAATTGCTTCCGCTACCGGCTAGATTGTCCGCGATCGTGGCTGATTCCGCTTTGGGCTCGCTCTTACGAACGCGGTCAGCCTCGAAAGGCGAGGGTCCCTTGAAGGGAGACACGGCGGAAGTGCGGGGCGATGAGGTTTCGGCATTGGCTGATTTCGGCGACGCTCCAGTGCTACGTTGTGCCGCGGAACCGCCTGTCGCGGAGGACGCGCCACTGCGTTGGGGCGTGGCGCCCGGCTTGGCCGCTGCCCCGCTCAGCAGTTGCTCCAGGGGAAGCAGGCGCTGGGCGTGAACCAGCTTCAGCAATCCCAATTCGAGGTGGAAGCGTTGTTCCTGCTTGTAGCCGAGGTCGGAATGGGTGCGCAGCATGATCTGCAGGAAGCGCGTGAGGTCTTCTTCGCTGAAGCGCTCGGCAATACGTGAGACCCGGGCGCGCTCGTCGGATGAAATCTGCAGCAGCGGCGAATCGCCGCCCGCAACTTTAGCCACCAATGCGTTGCGCAGGAAGCGCACCATCTGGCGAGCGAAGTGTTGCGCGCTCTGCCCTTGCACCAGCAGGCGATCGATGGTTCGCAGCACGTCCTCGCTGGAGTTGCGGGCGACAGCGTCCATCACGTCCTCCAGAATGTCGGGGCCGACCGTACCGACCAGGCCGCGCACCACGTCGTCGCTGAGGGTATCGCCGCAACTGGCGATGGCCTGGTCCATGATGCTGAGGGCGTCGCGCATGGAGCCGTCGCCCGCCTCGGCGAGCATGGCGAGGGCGTTGTCGTCGGCGCAGATGCCCTCCTGCTTGGCGATGTCGCGCAGTTGGCCGACGATGTCGTCGAAGCTGACGGCATGAAAGCTGAAGTGCTGGCAGCGCGAACGAATGGTCTGCGGAATGTCCTCGGGCTGTGTGGTCGCCATCATGAAGATCACGTGCGAGGGCGGCTCCTCCAGCGTCTTCAGCAGCGCATTAAAGGCGGCGTCGGTGATCTGGTGCGCCTCGTCGAGGATCCAGATCTTGTAGCGGTCGCGGGCGGGACGATAGCGCGCCGCGTCGCGCAGCTCGCGGATCTCGTCGATGCCGCGATTGGTGGCGGCGTCGATCTCGATTACGTCCACCGAATTGCCAGCACGGATCTCGACGCAGGAATCGCAAACGCCGCAGGGCTCAGCCACCGGATGGTCCTGCGCCCGGCAATTGAGAGCCATGGCCAGGATGCGCGCGATGGTGGTTTTGCCGATACCGCGATGGCCGCTGAAAATGTAGCCATGGGCAATCCGCTGCTGCTCAATGGCATTCTTCAGGGTACGGGTGACGTGCTCCTGCCCGATGACATCGGAGAATTTCTGTGGCCGGTATTTGCGAGCAAGAACCTGATAACTCATGAACGGAAGCTTCGATTATACGGTGTGCCGCTGTGGAACGGGAGGACGAGGGACCACCTAATCACCTGAGCACGACGCCCACCAGAGTAACGCAAACGCAGTGCCACTGTGCGACTCCGGGGAGGGTTCCACTGGAGCTTCACTTCGAGCAGTTGGGATTGGGGTAGCCGTCGAGTTGCAGCACGCGCGGGCCGCTGAAGCGCTCCACCGAGCTCACCGACTGCACAAACACAGCGCGGAATTCCTGTCCGGTGGTGGGTGGGAGGTTGATGCAGGCGGCAAGGACACTTCCCGGAGTATATTGCCGGGCGGGAGGCGGGAAGCAAGGCTGTGAGCCGCAGCTGCCCCCGTACATGAGCGCTGGGCTATATTCAGTCATCTGAGACCATTGTCCTTGTTTCTTCACGTATAACTTGAAGGTGCTGAAAGAGCGCCGCAAGCGCACGGCATCGTGTGCTGCAAACAAGCCCACACTCCTGACGGTGACTTCCTCGCGGGTTTTCCATTCGATCCAATGCTCGGTGCCGACCTGCTGACCATCGGCGAAGACGGTGGCGCGACACCCCGACCCGCCGGAGCCGCTGAACATGTCAGTGGGATGCTGGGTCCTGTTGCACACGCTGCCGCAAGCCGGGTCGCAGGTCGGTCCTGTAGAAGCGGTATTGGAATTGCGCGACTCGCAGCCCCCGCTGTAACCGGTAACCTGTGCCTGGCCGCTCTGCACATCGAACAGGTCCGAGCCGCTCATCTGACTGGGACTCAAGAGATGGGCGTCAGCGACGATAGCCGCTGCCTCGGCTGACTTGTGGGCCGCATCGAGCTTCAGTTGGTTGGCTCGTGTAGTCGCCGAGTTGACCTCCTGCTGATCTTGAGCGATTACAGAGGCACCTTTCTTGGCATCCTTGTCCTGCTGCAGGATCTCCTCTTTCTCGAGTTGCTCGAAGGCCGCCAGTTGAGACGCTGCCTGCGCCTTAATCGCAGTAATGAACATCTGAGCGGTGCGAGTGGCAATGTCGCGCTCGTGCTCGGCACGGGCATTGGCGGCTTCAGCTTCGGCCTCGGCCCTCTTAGCTTCGTCGAGCGCAACCGTGAGTTTCTGGTTGAGCTCTTCGGCCTGCTTGCGGCCGCGCTCTTGCTCTTCCGCGAGCTTTTGCTGGGCTTCGCGCAAGGCGTCGGCTTGCTTGCGGGCCGCCTGCTCTCGCGCTGCGCGGCGTTGCTCAAAGAGCGCATAGCCGCCGAAAGCCACGGCCAGCAGGAATGCTGTGCCCAAGACTGCAGCGACCTGACGCGCCCGGCGCAGCTCTCGCCGCTGGCGTTCCTTCTCAGCCTCAATGGCTGCATCGCGTGCCCGGCGGCTTTCTTCGAGGAAACTGATCGCCGATGCGAACCCGGGGCGGTAGCGTTCACCCCAAACTGCATTGGGCCGCCGCTTCTGCTGCCAGTCGAGCATGAGCGAGAGCTCGGGATCGGTCATTAGCCCGGCGGCGCCCTTGGCGTGAAGTTTCGCGTTCTGGACCAAACGCTGGTATTGGGCCGCGGAATCGGCTTCGTCCTCCACCCAGAGCTTGAGTCGGTTCCAGACGCGCATCAGGCTCTCGTGCGAAATGTCGACGACCGTTTCCGGTGTGATGACCTCGGCGGCCGGAGGCATAACAAACGACCGGCTGGGCTTGCGGAAGACGGCAAGCACTGACGTCAGTTCCTCCAGGCTTGCACCGGTAATCGCACACAGCGTGCCCGCACTGGTGGGACGGCGAATGCCGCGGGCATCGGTTCCCTTGTCGGTGATGGCTTGAAAGACCTTCTCGCAAATTGCCTTCTGGTGATCGTCAGCCAGTTCCCCATAGGCCTTCTCGGCATGGTAGTCAAGGGCATGGGCCATGGTTCCGATGGCTTCGTAGTCGGGCAGATCCATGGCGCCCGTGCCGCCCTGGCGTTGCCACTCGGCCCAGGTGCGGTTCAAGGCGTGTTGCAGAATCGAAAGCTGGTCGGGGTTGTCGCCGACATCGTTAACCAGGCGGGTCAGGAGAATCGGGCTGATTGCGCCCCCGGCCACCGCTACGGGGCCTGCGATCGCGGAGCGGCGCTCGTCACGTGACATGCGCGGCACAAGATATTGGCCGCGATTGATGGCTTCAGGCAAACCCGAAAACTGCGCGCAATCTCCCAGGAAGTCGGAGCGCATGGTGAGGACTACGTAGATGGGAAACTGGGTTGAGGCTGCCTCGAGCAGAAGATTGACGAAGGCGACCGACTTTTCGTCCGTACCCCGAATGCCGTCGGATGAGGGCTGCAGATTACGGTAGCGAAAGAGCTCCTCGAATTGATCGACGACCACCAGCAGATTGGACGACTTGCCGGAGACAGCCTGTTCGTAGGCATCGACGACGCCGCGTTTGCTCATGCGTAACGTGGCTTCGACAATCTGTTCGACCGACATGCCTTCCACTTCCTGCATGCGGAAGAGTCCGTCGGGTTGGACGAGGGCGTGGGCCATGGCCTTGATGGGATCGCTACCCGGCCGGAATTGCGCCATACGCCAGGAGGTCCCGGCGGACGTCATAAGTCCCCGGCGCAGCGCGGGCTTCAGACCGCAATTCACCAGCGAAGATTTGCCGCTGCCAGACGTGCCGACGACCGCCAGAAAGCGAGTGGCGGCAAGCTTGTCGATCATGGTGTCGATCTGGCTTTCGCGACCAAAGAAGAGATGCTGCTCGTCCTCGTGGAAGGGGCGCAGTCCGGGAAAGGGATTGGCCAGCCGCGTATCGGCTACAGGCGTCGTGCTCACGGAGCGGCCCTTCCGGAAAGGGAACTCACAAACTCGGTGAGCGCAGCCTCGGAGAAGCCGGAAAGGCAGTTGATAAGCCTGGGCTCTTCGAGGTCGATGAGGTCGGTCTTATCATCGGTCGAAGGCTCGGCGAGATACGTGAAGTGCGCGAGCGGTGGCTTATTTGTCCGGTAGCCTGCGCATTTGCGGATTTCGGCATCAACCGAGCGTTTCCAAGCGTCATCGCCTGCGCCGTAGAAGACAATCGTGGCATCACAGACGCTGAGCATGTCCTGGTTGGACTGACGGACGGTAGCGGCATCTCCCTCGAAGGCCGGAATATTGCATTCGATTCCGTGATTCTTCAGAAACTTGCGCAGCGGAATGGTCGCTTTGCGGTCGTGCTCGTCGCAAATGAGATAGACGAGTTTTGTGCCGGGCTCAACCGCTTCTTTGGCCGCAGTAGGCGGCGGCGGTGTTTCAATTTTCTTCAGCGCAGCATGGATCGCGGCCTTCAGCTCCTCGATATCTCCGGTGATAAGATCGGCCCCAAACTGGGCCTGCGCGTCGCCCGTCAGGGAATCGATGAACTGCTGCTGCCGCGATGATTCCGACCTCGTGCCGCTGGGCAGCCAGATGATACGTTTGAGTCCCGCTTTGCGGCTGAACTGCATAGCGAGTTCGTTTTCCAGGGCGGCGACGGACTTCTCGCTGGGGCCGTCGGGAACAACCCCGTAGTTGCTCCCGATAATATGGACCGACAACTTTGAGCGGCCCAGGATCGCGGCCAATTCGCCAAGAAAGGTGGCCTCGTCGGTGGGTAATTGCACTTCCGCCAGGACGGGATAGCCGTGAAGCCGCAGGTCGGCGAGGATGGCTTCGCGGTCATCGCGACGGTCTATGCCGCAATCGGCCAGATAAACGGCGGGCTTGCCCACTTCGATCGATCCTTCGGGAGCGGCGCTTGTCGAGGTGTGTGCCTCCATTTTTTTGATTAACTCGGCCACGTCGAAGGCTAGCTTGGCCATTTTAAGGTTGTACTTCTGGGTGAATTCCTCGCCGTAGGCGGGATCGAGTTCCAGCGGCGTATGCTGCTCATCGAAGATGTAAAAGGGGTAGCCTAAAGCCAGCTTCATCACGTCCGGCAGAGGACTCTCGTTATCGACAGGGATTTTGATGACCTTGAGCGCCCGCGACTTGTTGTCCACCAGTACGCCGCCCGTGGTTTCCGCCGTCTTACAGAATTCCTTGACTTCGCGGGTACACCATTCCGACTCGACATAACGTGGCGTGAGCACCGAAATCAGTAAGGCTGTCTTGGGAAACTGCTGGATGATTTCGTCGGCAAAGATGTCGTTGCCGGTCAGCTTGGAGTCGCGCCAAATCTCGGCCTTGCGGCCCATGCGCATGCTGAGCATGGCCGACAATGAGGCATGAAAGCGAGTAATCCAGCCCTGCTGGTTAGGGGTCAGCGGTTCATTGTCGATATGGGCGTAACTGATGAAGACCTGTTTTTCAAACGCCATCGCTGTCGATCAACCCGTGAGCAAATAGAACATAGTGTCGCACAGATGTTACCAACTCACTCGGACCGCGAACTGAAGCTGGCGCGGATTGTGGGCCGACTTGATTTGTCCGAACTGCGAATACGGAGTGACGCCGTCAAGGCTATAGGTGCTGACGGGGTTGTAGTAATTGGCACGGTTAAACAGGTTATAGGACTCGGCCCGGAACGACAGAGCGGCGACCTCACGGATCTTGAAGGTTTTCTGGACGGCCATGTCGTAGTCCACGTATGCCGGCCCGGTGAACTGGTTGCGGGCGGAATTTCCGAGGCAGGGCGTCCCCGCCACCCCGCTCTTGATGCCGACCGTCTGCTGGATCACAAATGGCGAATAGGCTCCCGCCAGATCCGCACAGGAAGTTCCCGGCAGCATGATCGACGCAGTATTGCCAATGTAGCTATAGGGATTGCCGGTGGTCGTCAGCGGAGCAGTGAGGCTCACGCGCTGGTTCAATTCTCCGGCAATGGGCCCGCTAAAAATCGTAAACGGCTGACCGCTCTCGGCGATGAACACGCCGCTCAGCATCCATCCGTTGCGCCACATGGAGGGTTTGGAGACGGGAATGGTCCACGAGTATTCGAGGATGAAGCGATTGGTCTGGTCGAAATCGGCACGCGCGTAATCATTCCGCAGAAAGCCATACGGATCCTGCGGTATCGTGTAGGGCGTGACCAGTACCCGCCCCCCCCCGGTGGTACTCACGCCGGCGGTCAGCAGTCCAGTTAGTGCCGAAAGATTGGCGGTGATCGCCCGGGGATTGAAGGTGCCGGGCGGCGGGATGATCCCGCCCGTGGAACTGCCGAGCGAGTACAGCAGCGGACTGCCGGTTCCGTAATATCCCAGACCGGTGACCTGGGTCATGAGCGGGCCGGGAATCAATGTCGCGCCCGCACTGGAAGCGTTATCGAGGGCTTTCGAATACGTGTACGACGCCCGCGCCTGCAGCCCGTGCCAACCCTTGGTCGTCATGCGTGCTACGAACGCGTTGTAATTGCCGTAGCCGATGTCGGCATGGGTGTAAACCGGTACGAAACTGAAGGGGTCGCAGGGCTGCAGCTTATTGCCCTGCGCCGAGGCAGTGCAGAACCACTCGTTGTTAAATCCGGTGTTACTGGTGGTGGCGAGGTTGGCCATGAAGTTACCGATGTAGGCGAGTTCGGCCGATAGATTGTGGGAGATCTCGCGTTGCACCGAAAAGCTGACCTGACGCGTCATCGGATTGTCGAAGCTGGAGGTATCGACGGCCGTGAGCGCAAACGGCACGCTGGCCGCCTGATAAGACGACAGCGCTGGATTTAAATTGAGCAGGCTGGAGTTGCCCAGTCCGCACTGCTGGCCACCACAGTAGAAGCTAAAGTAGTTCTGGCCATAAATCGCCTGCGGATTGGATTTGGAATACGGGACTGGCCGATTGAAAGCCAGTTGCGCCGTCAAGCTGGCCGGTACTTCGTCGTAGTAAATTCCAAAACCAGCTCGTAGCACCGTGTTGCCATTGGGGGTGGACCAGGCGACCCCAATTCGGGGTTCGAAATTGGTCTTGCGGGCCAGCAGGAAGTTCCCGTTCCCCGTCGCTGTGCAATTCCAGGGAAGGAAGTACGAGTTATTACGGTAGATTGATTCGGCACCGCTTCCCTTGCCGGTGCAAGCATTGCCAAAATCGTCGGTGACCAGGGACTGGCCTTGCTGCACCAGTCCGTTCGCCGCAGGGTCGTAGTTCCAAAGCTGCTGGTTGGTATCGGAGGGCGGTGAAAAGTATTCGTAACGCAGCCCGAAATTTACGGTCAGGTTGGGTTTGGCGCGCCAGGTATCCTGGGCATAACCAGCGATGACGTACGAGTGCAGATTGGTGTTGTAGGCGGCGGGTTGCTGCAGCGCATAGTCGAACGAAGGACTACTGAAAGCTGACGGAAAACAAGTGACGCAGGTCTCGCTGTCGCTGGTGAACTCTCCGATGTCACTGGAGACGACCAAGCCCCGGCTGAAGCCGCCGTTGTCGAAGACGTTCCGTATGAAACGAAACGCAGCCCCGGCGCGCACGGTGTGACGTCCCTTGAACCAGACCAGATTGTCGACAAACTCGCCTTCGCTGTCCTGGCGCTCGGCCGGGGCGCTAAGTGGCGCACCAATGCGAGCGAAGGGGAACAGCCCGTCGAGGGAGGGAGCAATCGCCGGTTGCGAAAGGAAATAGGGGAACCAAACCGAGTCATACCAGCCTGCCCATGCGCCGTTAATGCCTACAGATGCACCGGCGTATTGCGGGTCGAGCCCTGACAGCAGGTAAGTGCGCATCGGCCCGCTGGGCAGGCCGATGGAGGCCGGGTTGAAATCAGCATCCTGCGGAGTCTCCTTAACCTGAAACCTGGTAAACCCGCCACGAATGACGTTGCTCAACTGGTCGGAGAACCGGTGCGTGAAGGTCAGCACCAGGTTCTGATTGAGGACCGCGCGCTGCGCTCCATTGCCGGGATACACCGTCGAACTGGGAAGCGTGTCATCATGCAGTTGCGACAATTGCTGGAGGTTGTACCGAAAAGTCCATTCCGTCTTGTCGGATTGCGTGAAATCGATTCGTCCCAGGTAGTTGTTAACATTCGTGTAGTTCGGCGCCTGCCCCTGGTAGAACTCCAAGACGTCTGGAATGGCCTGCACATTGGACTGGGGATAGAGCGACAACACCGCCTGTGCGAACTGGGCGTCGGCGTATCCCGGCTGGCCTGCAAAACTGGCCAGATGACTGCGATCATAAGAGCTCGGGACGCGCTCAAAGATCGGGTTCGGGTTGTCGATGCGCGTACCTTCGTAGTCCCCGAACCAGTACCAGCGCTTCAGGAATGATCCGCCGGCCTGGCCGCCGAATTGCTGCGACGAGAAGGGCTGGGTGTGGCTGTTGTGCTGCGCCAGGATGGAAGCGGGGTCAAAAAGCTGATTGCAGTTCGCCGAACCGTAGGTGGCATTCGGCGCAGTGCAGAAGGAAGTGCCGTAGCTGGCGTTCAGGAACTCCACCGTCTTGACGTACTGGTTATAGGAAATGGGCTGGTAGATGGGCGAGCCCCCGGAGTTGGTGTCGGCCGCGGGCTGCGCGTTCAGGGCCCCGGCGAACGCCGCCGCCTGATCGAACCCCGTGCCGTTATACACCGACAGCGGTGAGCTTGCGTCCAGCGAGTCCGAGGCAAAAAAGCCAAACACGCTGCCATGAAACTTGGCTGTACCCCGGCGGGTAATGATGTTCACCACACCGCCAATGTTGCGGCCAAACTGGGCATCCGAGGTCGCGGTTACTACACGAAATTCCTGGACCGCGTCGTTGACTTGGAATGGTATGGCCTGGTTGCTGCTGGAGGCAACATTGTCCATCCCGTCGAGCAAAAACGCATTCGAGGTGGGTCGCTGACCGGAGATACTAAAGGTCGTGTCTTTCAACTCCGACCACGCCGGTACATCATGGGTACTCGACACCAGCAGCCCAACCGACAGGAAGTTTCGATTGAACAATGGCAGATCACGCAATTGTGCGCTGGTGACGACCGAACTGATTGCGGTGGATAGGTTGTCCAACGGCACCAGAGAGGTCTCAGCCGCGTGGTGCTTCTTCTGCGCGCTGGGAGCATTTTGTTTGCCAGGCGCGGCGGCGGCCTTTTCCTGATAGTTGCCCAGGTTTATCACCACTCCAAACGCCAGCCTCGCGCTGTTCCATGCCGCGGGGTGGACGGTCGAGAGCGACACAGTGGCCTTGCTGGAGAGGATCCTGGCCTGCGCCGGACTGACGTTGGGGAATACGTGGCTATAGCTTGAGTAGATGTAGTCGGCTTGGACCAAGCGGAACGAAAAGCGACGGTTGATGCTCAGGTCCAGCCCCCCACCGCCGCCAGCAGCGAAACTCCACTGCGCTCCGTGGCAGCAGTCGGGTGAGATGTTCGCTCCACCCAGGAACCCCCGGAAAAATGGAGAGAGCTTGTTGCGATGAAACTTATACTGCATCCCGAATAACGCGTAACCGACGCCGGTACTGTCGTTCGACCCGTTGGCCAGATTCGGGGGCGTCGTGCCTCCCTTGAAGTGGCCGCTGCCGTCGACCAATACACCCAGGTTGGGCGCGTTCGGCAGGTAATAAGTATTGGACACATCGAACGCGTTTGGAATGTTGTTGACCTTATAAAAGAGGTCTCCCCAACCATTCGGAGCCAACCACGAATATCCACCGAATATCTCGTCCCTGGGATGGGCGGCCGGCGATTCAGCACTCGCAACCAGGGTCATCGTGCCGGCAAAGGTCAGGGTTGCTGCTGCCGCACGGAGCCACAGCATACGCCTTCTGATAAGAGACTTGGGACGCACGTTTTCAGCACCGGCTTGTGTGCCCCGGAACTCGCTAATCGGTATCGTTTTCATGGCGGCCAGAGAAGAAAACATCAAACGACTCCCCAAGCACGCTGTGCGACAATTGCCGCAGGCGTGGCAACGCAGCGAACTCTTTCTCCGATGCGCGGGAGTCAAGCAATCGTGCGCTCGTCGCAGCGCGACGATTGCCGCAATTGGCGTATACCGCGGGAACCGCGAACTTGGGTTGTGCCGCAATTAGAGACGCCCATACAGGTCGCAGCGAACACGCGGAACTGAGCGCCATCGCAAGGGCGTCTGGCAACCGGAACCCGGGCGCCGGATCCAACGGCTGACCACGCCGCTGGTTCGACACCGGCGGCTGCGCCTTTCCCACAACAAACGACGGCAGGATGTGGCGCGTTTCGCCGACCTCAACATCAAACTTGACGCTTTGCGGAGCGAAGGTCATGCCGGGCGCCGAGGCAGTGATGACGTAGCCTTCGGCGGGAGACACTTCAGCAAAAAAGTAAAACCCGTCAGAATTGGTAGTGGTGGTTCGCTCTACTCGCAAAGCGGGGTTTTGCAATGTCACCTGTACACCCGCCACGGGAACGTCCTGCGCGTCCTCGGCATCGCCGGAAATCAGAGCCCTATCTTGCGCCAGACTGACTCCGAGGCAGGTCGACAGGAACACCACATAGAACAAAGCGCGCCACATACGGTAAGGCTCCGGAACAGCATCATCGTTCTGCCAGAGTGGGCTGGGTCGAACGCGACTGTACACTCCCTCTAAAACCACCGCCACAACTTTAGTGCCACTCAGAGTGGGCACCCGTAACTTTTGGTAGGAATGACATTAGCACACTCCGGCAACAGTGAATCTATTTTCCGATGCGCGTTGGCCGGCGAGTGAGCCCATCAGCGGCGACTTGAACCTGCGCCCGTCAGGCTTCCGTGAATAGTTGGCGATGGCGCAGGCTAGAGTGCAGCGCTTGGTTCAGGAGAACAGAATTTTTGCGGTCACTTCATCCCCGGGAAAGTGACGGTGCTCGTCCAGTGCAAGACGTAAGTTCATGCATTCATGACTGTGGGAAGTTGCGTTTTTCTGTTCCCGAATGTAGGTACTATTGACTTATTGGCCGATGGTCATAGAATTGCTGGAACGGTGTTCGGGTAGCGACCCGCCTGCCGAATGTGGAGTGGATCGAAATGTGGTTGCGAATTCATTGCTGCTTGATTTTCGGCCTGCTTGCGACAGCGGCGGCCACCCCAGCTTGGGCTTGGAGTACGACAACCGTAAATGGAGTCGGCGTGACTTGGGGCCCTGGGGTCCCACCGGGGGCATGGAACTCGCAGAATCACACCGCATACACACCAGCTTGCGGTTCGACAGGATCACTCAGCCAAGTGCAGTGCGGTTACTTCTACACGCTTACCGCGAATGGTTGGAATTCGCTCAATGGCAGCTACGGCTGGCACGGCTGGGATCCAACACAAAATGACGCCCAGACATATTTGAACAGCGTGACAAACGGCACGGGGCTGACCATTACGCTGACCGCCGACTCTTCCCTGCAGAACGCTGCGATCTTCGGGCAGTATTACAGCCCTACCAATGACAACGGCTACTACATGTACACCTCGGACACAACGAACGTGAATGGGATTACGATGTCGTTTGTCAACACCCCCACGGGCGCCATTTCAAAATTTGCAATGTACTGGGGCAGCGTTGACCCTTGGAACACAATCACGTTCACCGACACCAACGGAGTGAATCACACCGTGTCAGGGTCGGATTTGGGATATAACGGGTCCGGCAACAATACGTATTCGATCATTGCCGGTTTCACAGTGCCGTCCGGCTCCGCGCCATGGACTACCGTGTCCTTCAGTTCTTGTACCTCGAACGGACAAACGTGTTATCCGGCGTTTGAATTCGACAACATCGAGTGGGTTGTGGCCCCCGTCGGCTGCTGTTCGGTGACGTCGGGGCAAACTTCATCGCCCGTGCCTGAGCCCTCCGGCCTGCTGTTGCTGGGAACCGGCGTCGCCGGCGTCGCCGGGTGGCTGCGCCGCCGAGTGCGTCCGTAGCTCAATCGCCCGGCCCGCGTGCCCCGTCAAAACCTTAAGGACAGACAGCTCAACCCGCCATCCATCTTGCGGAACTCGGACATCTCCAGAAGCAGCGGCTGAAACCCGCGACGCTCCAATTCGCCGTGCAACTGCGGGAAACCCGCTGCAACCAACACTCGCTCGTTTACCCGTACACAATTGCACGAGTAGGTTTCTTCAACAGGCACGATAATGCGGTCGAAGGTCGAGAATTGTTTCCTGTCTGCCAACTCCTCCGTGACCACAAGTGTGTTGTCCTCGAGGTAGGCGATCCCGCTCTTGAGATGGAGGATGGAGCGCATTTCTCGGATATCGACGGCGCAAGACGTGTAACCTTGGGCATCCAGGAATGCCGCGAGTTGGCGTACACCCTCTTCATTTGTGCGATTTGAAATCCCGATGAAGAAGTGACTGCTCGCCTGGCAAACGTCTCCTCCGTCGAGCGTTCCCGGCGCCTCGATCTGCTGGATACGAGTGTAGAACCGTCGAACTATGTCTCGAATCCCCGCCACCTCTCCCACTCGCAACGCTGCGCCCGGGCGCGTGAGAATCGCTGCTCGGCTGGTCAAGACCGCGGTGTCTTCCACAAAGGTCGCGTCCGGATGCGCGGCATCGGCAGGCAGACGTATCACCTCCAGCCCGCACAGTTCCAGGGCGCGGCAGTAGGCGCCGTGCTGCACCAGCGTTAGCTCCAGGTCCGGTTTGCCGAGGTCCGCCGTGGTCAGGCCTTTAGCAAAGTTCTCTCCGGGTTGGCGAACGATCGCGCGACGAAACAAGTTCTGATCCTCAAGTTTGTGCCGATGCTACTGCAAGCGCGCTTGCACTTCGGGTGAAAGGTTGCCGCCGCAAAAAATCACAGCCACCGTCTTGTCCGCGTATCGCGCCGCCTGCCGGAGGAAGGCCGCCACGGCCACGCCGGCCGAGCCTTCAATGACCCAGTCTCGCTGCCGGGCCCACTTCATGGCGTCGAGAATCTCGTCCTCCGAGACGAGGATGGCGCGATGCATCGCCGCCCGTGCCAGCTCAAACGTAATCGAGCCGGGCTCGACTCCTCCGGCCGTACTTTCGGACAGGGTATAGCTCTCGGGAAACTCCATGATTCTGCCGGCCCGCAAGCACTCGTACAAGACGCGCGAATTTTCCGGCCAACAGCCGACAATTTCGGTTTCTGGGGAACGAGCTCTCAGGTAAGTGCCGACCCCGCTGATCAGCCCGCCTCCCCCCGCTGCGATGAAGACGGCATCCACCTGGCCGAGCTGCCGCATCAGCTCGACTGCGATCGTTCCCTGCCCGGCAACCACTTCCCGATCGTTGTAGGGCGACACGTAGGTGCGGCCCGATTCCTCCGCAGCCGCCCGCGCGGCGATTTCCGCATCGAGAGGATTGTCGCCAACGGTGCGTAATCGCGCTCCATACGATGCAATCTTCTTTCGTTTGGCCTCGGGCACTTGCGAGGAAAGAAACACCTCGGCACCGATGCCCCGATACTGAGCCGCGGCCGCAACCCCGAGAGCATGGTTTCCGGTGGAGGAGGTCACGACCCCTGCAGCAGCGGCCGGCGGTGAAAGACCGAGTATCTTGTTAGTCGCTCCGCGCAGTTTGAACGAGCCGGTGACCTGAAGATGCTCCAGCTTGGCGTAAGCACGGACCGACGTAGGCACGCGGGGATCGCGCGGCAATCGTGCCACGGGCGTGTGGCGAGCCAAGCCGTAGATCCGGTTGCAGGCCACTTCGATGAGCTCGACCAGGTCCGGCGTTTCGCCAGCCGGGGCCCTTGCACCTCCGGCGCGTATGCTTCGCTGGTCAGTGGGAAAGGTCATTGCGAGACAGGTTCGCTTTGTTCACGTGTGAAATCATGAACAATCAGGCTCGGGCTGCTGCGCCCTGCACGCGTCTCGTAGGACGCTTGCGATCAATGGAGACCGGATGCGGCGCCGAATGAGCGGCCAGATCAGTAACATCCTCCCATAAGCGAAAGCCTCCGATAAAAGCGTTGGCATTGCTTCCTGCCCGGCTCTTCGGAGGAAGCAGCTTAAGGAATTTGGCGTTGCCGCCTCCCAGAACAATGTCGTCGGGCTCAAGCGCAGAGCTGAGGGTCTCCACTACGTCAGCGACCAGCTTCCGCCATTTCTTCTTTCCGTAGCGGTGCAAGCCGCGCAATCCCACATAGTCCTCATAGGTGCCTTTGCGGTACGGAAGATGCGCCAGCTCCATCGGCTGGAGCTGGCCGTCGATGATCATGGCCGAACCCAAGCCCGTGCCGAGACCGAGGAATAGCATGCGCCCACCCTTGTAGCTGCCCAGGGCCTGCATAGCGGCATCGTTGATGATTTTGACCGGGCGATTGAAAGCCTTCTCGAAGTTGAAGCCCACCCAGCCTCTGCCAAGATTGTGCGGCTCGGTCAGAATGCGGTTGTCCAGCACCACCCCGGGATATCCGATGGAAACAGCTTCGTATGTCCAGTCTGCGGTGACTTTGCGCGCCTCGGCGGCCATGATCTTCGCCGTCATTTTGGCGCCCGACGGAAATTTGCGCCGCGCCTCATGTCCAGAGGCCAGCAACTTGACGTTGGTTCCGCCCACATCGATGGCAAGTACCTTCATGCACCACCCCGCTCGTAAAATGCCGCCGCGAAGCCTTTTAGCGGCGGACTCGGTTGCGGCATGAGTCTACACTAGCCTCAATGTAATTGCCTTTTCGTATGTGGGAAGCATGCTCTGGAGCACGAGGTTCGCAGTCCGCATCCGAAAGCTGGCAGTTCTAATTGAACCCTTTACAGATTTGTGAATTGCCGGCAAGTCCGTGACCTTTGAAAGCCCCTTGACAATCGCGCATGCGAAGGGCAATCATCCGGACATCTGCATGTGGGGATTCCGCAGTTGCCGAGATGACGCAGTCCTTCGCTTGTTGGGTCGTCTCGACAAGACGAGTCAGGCGGGGTAGATCGACGAACTGGACCGGTTGTTAAGCTTTTGCTCAATGTTATTGCAGGGCTGGGAGCATGGGGTGAGGCTGAATCCGAAGTCAGGCTTCTCGTTCGTAGGGGCACAAACCGTGCTGATTGCCTGCGCAATCAAGTCATCCTTTGCCGCTGCGCCGGCGGATCCGGCTGTCCCCAGCATTTTCTCTCCGTCCTCCACGCCAGCGGATTCCATCTACCATCTTTCGCTCTTCGTGCTCGCGGTGACCGGCTTGATCTTTGTGGTGGTCTTCTCGCTGCTAGCCTATGCCGTGGTCAAGTTCCGCCGCAGAAGCCACGATGACGGCAGCGAACCGCCACAGATTTACGGCAGCAACCAGGTGGAGCTCGCTTGGACGGTGATACCCGTGCTCATCGTCGTGGTGCTGTTTCTCGCTGCGGCCCGCGTCATTCATGCTGTGGAGGACGCAAATTTCCCGCCCGGCACGATGGAAATTACAGCCGTCGGCCACCAGTTCTGGTGGGAGTTTCAATACCCCGGGCAGGGATTCACTACCGCAAACGAATTGCACGTGCCGGTGAGCGACCGGGATCACCCCACACCGACCCATATCACCCTGCTTTCCGCCGACACTGACCACAGCTTTTGGGTGCCCAAGCTGGCCGGCAAGACCGACCTGATTCCGAACCGGGTCAACGAAATGTGGATCGATGCTCACGACACCGGCGTCTATGTCGGCCAATGCGCGCAATACTGCGGCGTGCAGCATGCCAAGATGCTGCTGCGCGTTATCGTGGAATCGCGGGACGACTTCGACAAGTGGGCCGCCGGCGAAAAACAGCCAGCAGTTGCATCGGGCTCGGTCGCTGTGGGACGTCGCGTGTTCGAGTCCACGGCATGCGTGAATTGCCACACCGTGGCGGGAACCAATGCCCGCGGCAAGTTCGGTCCCGATCTCACTCACCTGATGAGCCGCGAAACTCTGGCGGCGGGGGCAGCACCGAACACCAAAGAAAACTTGCGCCTGTGGATCAAAGATCCGGATGCCATCAAACCCGGCTGCCTGATGCCGGCCATGCAACTGAGCGATCAGGAAATTGATGCCGTGACTGCGTATCTGATGACGCTGCGCTGAGGACCCTGAGAACCATGTTGGACGCCGACTCCATTTCGAAGCCGATGTTCGTGCCGCCCTCCGAGGCGCTGGCGCGTCCGCTGTTCGACCGCGTGCACGAGTGGATCGTCACCGTCGATCACAAGAAGTTGGGGCTGATGTACATCGGGTACGGAATCCTGTTCCTGGTCATCGGTGGGTTGGAGGCGACCGTGATGCGCATCCAGCTTGCCATCCCCCATAACCACTTTGTCTCGCCGCAGGTGTTCAACCAGCTCTTCACCATGCACGGCACCACCATGGTTTTCCTGGTGGGTATGCCGTTGCTGTTCGGCTTCGCCAACTACATGGTGCCCCTGATGATTGGGGCGCGCGACATGGCGTTCCCGCGGCTCAACGCCTTCAGCTTCTGGATGAGTGCTCTGGGCGGCATCATCCTCTATTTCAGCTTCCTCGGCGGCAGCGGACTATATGGCGCGGGCAGCGCACCGGACGTCGGCTGGTTCGCCTACGCTCCGCTGACTGCGCGTGCGTTCTCGCCCGGCCACAGCACCGACTACTGGACCATCGGCCTGCTGGTCAGCGGCTTCGGCAGCATCGGCACGGCGCTCAACATCGTCACTACCGTGCTGTGCATGCGTTGTCCCGGTATGACGCTGGGCCGCATGCCCCTGTTCGCCTGGCTCAACATGGTGATGTCGGCGATGGTGCTGATCGTGATCTCGCCACTAACCGCCGCGCAGATCATGCTGATGATCGACCGCTACCTCGGCGGGCACTTCTTCGACACCCAGGCGGGCGGCTCGGCCGTCATCTGGATGCACTTCTTCTGGATCTTCGGCCACCCCGAAGTGTATGTGCTCATCATTCCCGGCTTCGCGTTCGCCTCCGAGATCATCCCCGTCTTCTCCCGCAAGCCGATTTTCGGCTACGCCATCATGGTGGCGGCGACGCTGGGCATCGGCTTCCTGAGCCTGGGCGTATGGGCCCACCACATGTTCACCATTGGAATGACTTCCTATTCCAATGCGTTTTTCACCGCCACCACCATGGCGGTCGGCGTCCCTACCGGGATCAAGATTTTCAACTGGCTCGGCACCATGTGGGGCGGCAAGATTCGCTTTACCCTGCCGATGATGTGGTGCATCGCCTTCCTGTTCCAGTTCCTGATCGCGGGACTGACCGGCATCATGCTGTCGGCGGCGCCGTTTGATTGGCAATTAGGCAACTCTTACTTTGTGGTAGCCCACTTCCATTACGTGCTGATCGGCGGTCTGGTGTTCACCATCTTCGGGGCGCTGTACTATTGGTTCCCCAAGATCAGCGGCCGCATGTTCAACGAGACCCTCGGCAAGTGGCACTTCTGGCTGTTTCTGATTGGCTTCCATCTGACGTTCGACTTCATGCACATCCCCGGCGTGCTCGGCATGCCGCGCCGCATTTACACCTATGAGCCGGGGCGCGGGTGGGAGGTCTGGAACCTGATTGTGTCGATTGGCGTGATCTTCCAGATCGCCGGAGTCCTGTGTTGGGTGGTGAATTTCCTCTGGTCGTACTACCGCGGCAGGCCTGCGGGCAACGATCCCTGGGATGCCTGGACACTGGAATGGTCCACCGCTTCTCCGCCGCCTGATTACAACTTCGCCACCATTCCGGTGGTGCGCAGCCGGCGTCCGTTGTGGGACCTGAAACATCCGGAAGATCCTGACTGGAAGTACGAGTAAAGGAGATTCGATTTGGCGACGACCACCATCACCGTTCCACCCAACGAGATGCCGCTGGCCCACGAACTGCGGGGCCGGGTGGGTATGTGGTGCCTCATCGCGGCCGAGTCGGCCATCTTCACCATCTTCGTCGTCGCTTATCTGTACTACGCGGGCAAGAGCGTTAGCGGCCCCACGCCGCGCGAAGTGCTGGAAATCCCGATCTTCATCTCCATTTGCCTGTTTAGCAGCAGCTTCACCATCGTTCGCGCCGAGCGCGCCATTGAGCACGGCAACAGCAAGTTGTTCGCAATTTGGTGGTTTGTCACGATCGCATTAGGGGCTACGTTCGTCGTCGGCTCCCTGCGCGAGTGGTACAAGCTCATCTACCACGACGGAGTCACCATCAGCTCCAGCCTGTTCGGCACGACGTTCTACTCGTTAGTCGGCCTGCACCTGTCGCACGTCATCGTCGGACTGACAGGCTTGTCGATCGTCATGGTGTTCGCCCTGCTCGGCCAGGTAAAGCAGGAGCACGCCGAACGCATCGGCGTCTTCGCGCTGTACTGGCACTTCGTCGACACAGTCTGGGTCGTCGTGCTTTCAGTGGTGTATTTCATCGCGCGCTAGAAATAGGGGAGAGACGTTGACGGACCTTAAACACCCTGCAGAACCGATAGCGCCGGAATCGGTGGTGATGCCCGCCCCCACCGCTTGGCCGTTTGTGCTCGCCCTTGGCCTGGCGCTGCTGTTCGCGGGGCTGCTGACCAACCTGTCGGTGAGCGTGCTGGGCATCGTGTTGGGCATCTTTGGCGCCGCGGGATGGTTTCGCCAGGTGCTGCCGCATGAGCACCACGAAGAGCTCCCCGTCGTTCGTGAGCTGGCGCCGCCGGCCGTTGCTGTCGCCCCCGCCGTGGAGCAATTGCAGATAGCCAAGGAGGTACCGCGCGCCTGGCTGCCTCTGAAGATTTACCCGATCTCGGCAGGAGTGAAGGGCGGCTTGGCAGGCGGAGTGGCCATGGCCTTGCTGGCCATGCTTTACGGGCTCATCTTCTTCCGCAGCATCTGGTATCCCATCAATCTGATTGCCGGCAGCCTCTACGACGCGCCTTCCATCCCGTCGATGGAAGCGCTGATGAGCTTCCACCTCGGTTGGTTCCTCTTCGCGCTGGCCATGCACATCACCATGTGCCTCCTGGTGGGGTTGCTGTTTGGCGCCATGCTGCCCATGCTGCCCACGCGGCCGATCATCCTCGGCGGCATTGTTGGCCCGCTGCTCTGGACCGGCTTGCTCTATCACATTCTCGGCTTCGTGAACCCGCTGCTCGACGAGAAGATCAACTGGTGGTGGTTTGCCGCCTCGCAAATTGCCTTCGGGATCGTGGCCGGATTGGTGGTGGTGCGCCACAACAAGGTGTGGACCACGGAGAACCTGCCGCTGGCCGTGCGCGCCGGTCTCGAAGCCCCCGGAATCATGCACACTCGCGACCACGAGGGCCCGCAGCAATGAGCTTGCGAGCGACCATGGTCGCGATCCTGCTGGTCGCGCTATCGTGCCTTGCCGGCTGCTCGCGCCTGCCCGGCAAGCCCGCGCCCGGCCCGGAAGTGCCGCGCCCGGATTCGGTTCTCGATCCGGTGGTGCTCTATCGGCAAAACTGCTCGGGATGCCACGGCGCCGACGGCAAGCACGGCCCAGCCATGATGCTCTCTGACCCCGTGTACCTGGCGATTGTGGATGATGACGCGCTGCGAACGACCATCTCAAAGGGCCGGCGTGGAACCGCGATGTCAGCCTTCGCGCAAAAAGAAGGCGGGATGTTGACGGATGAACAGATTGGCTCGATCATCCGCGGCATTCGCGAGCGCTGGAGCAAGCCCAACGCCCTCGGCGGCGACGCTGCGCCCCCATACGCCGCCAAGTCGCAAGGAGATCCCGCGCACGGCCAGGCGGTCTATGGGACCTATTGCGCCTCCTGCCACGGCCCCGGCGGAACTGGCGGGCCCAAGGCAGGCTCCGTGGTGGACAAACCCTATCTCAGCCTCATCACCGATCAAGGCCTACGCACCATTGTCATCACCGGACGCCCGGATTTCGACGCACCCGACTGGCGCAATAACGTACCGGGCCATCCCATGAGTGACCAGGAAATCACCGATGTGGTCGCGTGGCTGGCGTGGCAACGTCCCAGCCGGGCTGCCAACGCCGCAAGTACAGCTGCAACCACTTCCGGAGGTGCTCATTGAGCGAACAACCTGAAAGGCCAATCGGCGGGGGCTCTTCCGGTGAATTGTCGCGCCGCGCTTTGTTCACCAAAATCGGACTCCTCCTGAATGGCTTGGCCGTCACGCTGCTGGCGGTACCCTTCGTCGGCTATCTGATTGCGCCGATTTTGGAGAGCGATCGCGGGCAGTACAAGCGATGGATCGCGCTCGGCAACCTAGACGAGTTCCCCGAAGGCCAGACCCGTCTGGCGAAGTTTCAGAACCCGATCACGTCTTTCGCCGATGGCGATACCGACCACATTCCGTGCTGGGTGCGAAGAATCCAGGGTGAGCAATTCCAAGTGTTCGCGGTGAACTGTGCCCACCTGGGGTGCCCGGTGCGCTGGTTTCCGCAGTCTGGCTTGTTCATGTGCCCGTGCCACGGTGGCGTCTATTACGAGGACGGCTCGCGCGCGTCGGGTCCGCCTCCGCGCGGTCTCTTCCAGTATCCCTACAAGGTGGAGGGCGGCAGGCTGATGATCGAGACTGGGCAATTACCGACGCTGTCCACAACCGCCAAGCTGGCTGCCAGGAGCCGCGGATGTCAAGGCTGAAGCAAATCGGCGAATGGTTTGACCAGCGGCTGCAGCTCGGCGGCGTCATTCGCGAGAGCATGTCCCATCCCGTGCCACGCAAGTCAGCGAGCTGGTGGTATGTGTTCGGCAGCGCCGCGCTAACCATCTTTGGCCTGCAAGTCGTGACCGGAATTTTGCTGGCGCTGACCTACGTACCGTCCGCGGCGGAAGCGTGGAACAGCCTGCAATACCTGAACCACCAGGTCACTCTGGGATGGTTCCTGCGGGCAGTACACGGTTGGGGCTCCAATTTCATGGTCGCCGTGGTGCTCATCCACATGTGCCAGGTGTTCTTGTTCGGCGCGTACAAGTTTCCGCGGCAACTAACGTGGATTATCGGTGTGTTTCTGCTGCTGATGACGTTGGGAATGGCGTTCACTGGGCAAGTTCTGCGCTTCGACCAGGACGCCTATTGGGGGCTGGGCATTGGGGCGTCCATAACTGGCCGGGTGCCCTTGATCGGGGCGCAAGTGGTACACATGCTGCTAGGCGGGCCCATCATTGCGGGCGCCACACTGTCGCGGTTCTTCGCGCTGCATGTCTTCCTGATTCCCGGCCTGCTGATCGGATTCGTCTCGCTGCACCTGCTCATGGTGCTGAAGCTGGGTATCAACGAATGGCCCATGCCGGGGCGCATTGTCCGCAAAGCCACATACGAAAAGGAATACCACGAGCTGCTGCACAAGGACGGCGTACCTTTCGTGCCGGCGGCGATCTGGAAGGATATGCTGTTTTCCGCCGCCATCATCGTCGCCATCATGGTGTGCGCGGCTTATTTCGGCCCCTTCGGACCTACGGGATACCCCGACCCGACGATTGTGCAGACCATTCCCAAGCCGGACTTCTTCTTCCTGTGGCTCTATGCCATGCTGGCGCTGATGCCTCCGGAGATGGAAACACCCGCCCTCCTGATCGGTCCGGTAATCGTGATTGGTTTCCTCATCCTGCTTCCATTTCTGTCAGGCGAAGGCGAGAAGAGCTGGCGGCGGCGCCCAGTTGCCGTCGTTACCCTCCTGCTTGTCGCAGTCTCACTCGGGACGTTTACCAAGCTTGCGACCTACTCTCCCTGGAGCCCCGTCATGGACGGCTGGAGCGGCGACCCGCTGCCGGTCTCGTTTCTCAACGGACGGACCCCGCTGCAAAGGCAGGGCGCTCTCGTGTTTCAAGGTAAGCAGTGCCGCAACTGCCATTCGATCGGAGGCTCGGGCGGCAAGCGCGGCCCGGCACTCGACTCGGTTGCGACAACGCTGACCCATGACCAACTCGTGCGCCAGGTGATTCAAGGTGGGGGCAACATGCCCGCCTACGCCAAGAACCTGAATCCGGCGGAGGTCACGGCGCTGGTTTCGTTCCTGGAGACGCTGCACCCGCCCAATCGTCCGCCGGCGCGCGATGCCTCGCAAGCAGCCATGCAGCAGGCTGCCCCAACTCCTGCCTCCGAGCGCTAGGGCTTCATGCAAACAGTGTTACAAGCTGTGCTGCGATCCTGGTCGATTCCGCCCGTGGCCACGTTTGCGCTGCTGCTGACGGCGCTGACCTACTTGCGAGGAGCCTGGCTGCTGCGCCGCGCCGGCTATCCCTTCCTGCCAATGTGGCGCATCGCAAGCTTCTCGCTCGGACTATTTGCGCTGTGGTTCGCGCTGGCCTCGCCGTTCGATACCTTCTCCCCTTTCGTACTCACCGCCCACATGCTGCAGCACATGATGCTGATGATGGTGGCGCCGCCCCTGATTTTGCTGGGTGAACCGCTGATTCCTCTGGTGCGCGGGATGCCGCGCTTCGCGGCACGCGAGTTCGCGGGGCCATTCCTGAATTGGCCCGTCGCCGAGCGCATCGGACTCGCCTTGACGAATCCCGTCGTAGCCCTCGTTCTGATGGGCGTGGTGATGTTCGCGTGGCACGTGCCCGGGCCGTACGAGTTGGCGCTGCGATCGAGTTCCTGGCACGACGTCGAGCACGCCTGCTTCTTCTTCACGTCGATCCTATTCTGGTGGCCGGTCGTGCAGCCGTGGCCCAGCCGCCCGCTGTGGCCACGATGGGCCATGGTCCCGTATCTCCTCATTGCCGATTTGCAGAATACAGTTCTGTCGGCCGTGCTGGTCTTTTCCGACAAGATTCTTTACCCATCGTACGCGGCGGCACCCAGTCTGTTTGGCTTCACTCCAAAAGAGGACCAAGCCGCCGCCGGCGCGATCATGTGGGTAGTGGGATCGCTGGCCTTTATCGTCCCGGCGGTTTTGATTGCAATCGAGTGCCTGTCGCGCTCTCGATTTGCGCCCGAATCGGTGGAAGGGCACGGCTTTACGGCTCGCGGAATAGTGCCTTCGGAAACAGCTTTGTATCAGGGCACGACTTCAGTCGTGCCGGCAAGTCGTTATTTGTTATCATCACGAGGAAGCTTTAGCCTCCGCGGGATCTGCTTTCCCGACTTTTTCCGCAACCTCTTTGGCCGTGCCGAGAATAGGGTGGCGGCATCGCGTCTCGCCGGGCTAAAGCCCGGCGCGTCCACCCGAGCTTCTCGAAATTTTGAAGCCGCCTCGTTTCTCGTCTTGTTCCTGGTCACGGCTTCCCTCTTCGCTGCATTGTGGCGATTCTCGACCGACGAGGATGACCGGGTCCTTCGCGCATCGCGGCAGGCTGGACCGTTCGACGTTGCCGTCTACGGGCCCTCCGGCGATATTCCGATCGGGCCGGCGAGTTTCGCAGTGCTAGTGCAGGACCAGGGTAACAAGCAGGTTTTGCTTGACAGTACGGTTAACCTCTCGCTGGGCACCGCGAGCGATGCGGATGTCGAGCGCCCGACCGTCAGAGCGGTTACCGGAGACGAAAACAAGTTGCTGTTCAGCGCCGATCTGGATGTCAACAGCCCGGGCGCCCACGTGCTGCTGGTTGAGATTCGCCAAGCGAACAGAGCCGCTGCCCTCTCCTTACCGATCGAAGTTGTAAATTCGGATCCGGACGCTTCGCTGCCCTGGCCCTACATTGTCGTGCTCGCATTTGCGGGCCTGCTTACCGCCGTATATCTCTGGCGTCACAGGCCCCACAGGTCCGCCGAACTGACCGCTTCGGCGACCTGAACTAGACCGCGCCAGTAGGTCAGAACTGGTCTCATAAGGGCGCGGCCCTTATCACCAGGCGACGTGTCCTACGTCCTTTCGCACCTCGTTTCCCTCCCGTAATGAACGCAACGTGAGGGAAGGTGGAGTTGTATCTCCATCCGACCGCACCCAGGTCGCAGGCGTATCCGCTCGTTGAAAACTCGGGGTCAAACGGGTGTTGGCGAAGGATCGGCGAAAATCGTCACTGTAACTACCTTTGAAATGACATGGATAGCTATAACATGCTTATATTTCAATCGGTTGAGAACATTCTCCGCCTAAGCGATTGATTCTAAACAGGACGTGAAAAGACTTTTCGCTACGTTGCCAGCGTAGTTCGACTCGTCAGCCGCGTCCGGCGCGCACGGCATCTGCCAACTCGCCGAGGAGCGTGGCCGTCTCAACCCACCCCATACACGCGTCCGTGATGCTCTGCCCAAGGGTTAGCGGCTGACCGGGCAGCAGCTTCTGCGATCCGGCGACCAGGTTGCTCTCCAGCATAATCCCGATGATGCGATGCTCTCCGCAGGCAATCTGGCTGGCCACGTTGCGGCAGACCATCGGTTGTCGGGTATGGTCCTTGTTGCTGTTGGCATGGCTGCAATCGATCATGACGTTCGGCCGGAGCCCAGCCTTCTGCAGTGTTCGGCACGTTTCATGCACTGATTCGGCGGTGTAATTCACACAGTTTCGCCCGCCGCGAAGAATCACGTGGCAATCGGGATTACCGCTCGTAGCAAAGATCGCCGACTGTCCATGCTTAGTGTGCCCCAGAAACGTGTGCGGCTGAGCAGCCGACAAAACCGCCTCGACCGCAATTTGCACATCGCCGGAGGTCGCATTCTTGAATCCCACCGGGCACGAGAGACCGGATACCAGTTGGCGGTGCACCTGGCTCTCGGTGGTGCGCGCGCCGATGGCCCCCCAACTGACGAGTCCCGCCACGTATTGCGGCGTAATCATGTCGAGGAACTCGGTGCCCGCCGGCACTCCCATCTCCGCGAGGTCGAGCAGCAGATGACGCGCCTGCCGCAGGCCGTCGTTGATCTTGAAAGACTGGTCCAGGTACGGATCGTTGATGAGCCCCTTCCAGCCGATAGTGGTGCGCGGCTTCTCGAAGTACACGCGCATGACGAGATGGAGCTCACTCGCATACTGATCAATCATGCCCCTCAACAAGCCGGCATACTCCCGCGCGGCTTTCGTGTCGTGGATCGAGCAGGGACCCACGACGACCAGTAGGCGCCGGTCATCGCCCTTGAGGATTCTGGCGATCTTTTCGCGGGCTTGAAATACCGTGGCTGAGGCTTTCTCGGTGGTGGGAAGCTCCTCCTCCAGGAACACCGGCGGAAGAACGACTTTGATCCATTTGATGCGAAGGTCGTCAGTTGAATAGAACATGGCGGCAGAAGTTGGGGAGAAAAAATTTTGGCTGCCCCCCAGGGATTCGAACCCCGATATGCTGATCCAGAGTCAGCTGTCCTGCCGTTGAACGAGGGGGCACCAAATGCGGCTGCAGCGAGCGCTGCGTGTTCGCCGCCGTATTGATTTTATGGGCTGCCGCGAGCGAGCGTCAACACGCCGCGACCCTGCACATGTCCGTGTTCGTGTGCTTTCGGCAAGGCTGCGCAACTCGGGTGGTTCTTCCCACAAAGGCGATCCGTAAGGGACGGAGCATCCGTTGGAGCGCCTGGTGTACGGCGAGAGGAGGAAATCCATGTCATCGCCGA
>Ga0335082_10000435_pt1 | contig 43096 bp, 34 predicted proteins | sample Lox_Sample_41_FD_206718 | JGI IMG/M metagenome (GOLD analysis project Ga0335082, IMG submission 206718) | Soil microbial communities from Loxahatchee National Wildlife Refuge, Florida, United States - Lox_Sample_4.1 | ecosystem: Environmental > Terrestrial > Soil > Wetlands | place: USA...
GTAGCTGCTCGACGCGCGCCGGGGTGAACGCCTTGGCCGCCAGGGTGCGCAGGCGCGTGTGCGCGGGCGCGTCCATGAAGAGCATCTGCTTGACCATCACCCGCGCGATGGGAGTCAGCGACGAAAGGCCCATCTCGTCCAGTTGTTGCGGAGTCGGGGTGCGGTCGGCGGAGAACGTCAACAGCACTTCCATCACGTCGGAGTAGCGCGTCACGATCCACGCATGCAGAAACGGATCCCAGTGCACGGGATCTTCCGAACGCAAACGTTGGAACAGCGGATAAGGATTGGCCAGCACCTCGGGATCAAGGAGGTGATAGAGGCTCATGGCCTTACCCTGATCTTCCAGGCGAGCTGGAGTCAGGCGGGTTGGAGTGCTCGTGCTAGACACCGGCGTTCTGCTCCCCTGCCTGCCCCGACCGAGCCGACTGCTCCACCTTGGCGAGAATCAGATTCTCGATTTCCGCAGCCATTTCGGCAACGGTGGGATGATCGAACAATTTCAGAAGCGTGAGATCGACGCCGAACGTGTCGCTGACCCGCGCGATCACCTGCGTGCCCAGCAGCGAGTGGCCGCCGAGCAGGAAGAAGTTGTCGTTCACGCCAACCCGGTCGAGCTTCAACAGCGGAGCGAGAATCTTGACCAGTTCTTCTTCGACCAGCGTGCGCGGCTCGACATAGGCTTCGTCGGAGAGCCGGTTGCCACGAATCCCGTGCAGCGCTGTGCGATTCACCTTGCCCGCCTCAGTCACAGGCAGGATCGGGATCGTGACAAATGCCGCGGGGATCATGTAATCCGGTAAACGTCGCTTCAGGAAGTCGCGCAAACCCGAAGCGGTCACGGTCACGCCAGGAGCCAGGACCAGGTACGCGGTCAGTTGAGTCTCGCCCGGAGCGTCTTCCGTCGGAATGACTGCGCTGGTCTGGATCGAAGGATGCTGGCCGAGTACAACTGCGATCTCGCTGGGCTCAACCCTGTATCCACGAATCTTTACTTGCTCGTCGAGGCGGCCGAGGAACGCGATTTCGCCATTCGCCAGCCAGCGGCCGAGATCGCCAGTGCGGTACATTCGCGCGCCCGGTTCGCTGCGGAAGGGATTCGCGACGAAGCGGTCGGCAGTCAAATCAGGACGGTTGCGATACCCGCGACCGAGATTGGAGCCGCCGATGTAGATTTCTCCGGAAGCTCCAGCGGCAACCGGTTTCTTCTGCTCGTCGAGAATATAGATTTCCACGCCATCGATGGCGCGTCCAATGGACGGCGCCTGATTCGCGGAACTTCCTGCCGGCACCACACCCGACGTGCTGACCACCGTGCATTCGGTCGGGCCATAGTTATTCACTAGTGCAAACGGCAGGCGCGAGGATGGATACGACTTCAGCGTATCCGCGCCCGTGAGCAGGAACCGGAGCGACGTAGCCTCCGGCCACTCCAGTAGTATCAGTCTCTCGGCAATGGCAGTCGAGCCAAAGGTGATCGTGATATGCCGTGAGATGATCCAGTCGCGCAGAGCGACGGCATCGTTGCGGACGGAATCCTCAGGCAGGTGCAGGCTCGCGCCGACCGAGAGATAGGACCAGAGTTCCCACACGGCCGCGTCGAAACCCAGCGTGGATTGCGCGCTGGCGCGATCCGCCGGTGTCACCTGGTATGCCCGCTCGTGCCAGCGAACCAGATTGGTCAGGCCGGAGTGAACGAGTTCGACGCCCTTGGGCTGGCCGGTCGAGCCGGACGTATAAATAATGTAAGCCAGATCTTCCGGGCGCACATCGCTGTCCGGCGTGGTCTCAGGGTGAGCGGCGATTTTCGCGGCGTCGCCATCGAGTGAAAGCACCTTCCATGCGCCCTGCGGGAATCCGTGCATCATCGCAGCCTTGCTGATGACGACGCAGGCGCCAGAATCTTTCAGTATGAATGCCAGGCGCTCCGCCGGATGAACCGGATCGAGCGGAATATAGGCGCCGCCAGCTTTGAGAACCGCGAGGGCTGCGACGGCCATCAAAGGCGAGCGGTCCAGGTAGATTCCCACCACGACGTCGCGTCCCACGCCCATCGGACGCAGATAGTTCGCGAGGCGGTTGGCACGGCGATCCAACTCGCCATAGGAAAGATCTTCGAGACGATTTGAAACTGCGAGCGCGTTCGGATTTTCCGCCGCGCGCTGCGCCACGAATTCGTGGACGCAGGCATTGGGCCGTGTTCCCAGAAGGCTTCCAGCACGGGCTTCAACGGACGACGAATTGACGGTAGTGGCCATGTTTATGGAGTGAATCTTTTTACGCTGCTCCGGAGCCTCGCAGGACGGCTGGTACCGTCTTGGCAAGGATTTCCAGATCTAGCCACAGAGACCAGGTACGGATGTACTGCAGATCGAGCTCCATCCAACGTTCAAACGTGGTGGAACTTCGTCCCATAATCTGCCAGAGGCAGGTGATGCCGGGGCGGACGCTGAAGCGCTTGCGCTGCCAATCGCCGCAGTGGGTTTCAAACAATTCGTAATCGCGAACCTGCAAAGGACGCGGACCGACGAGGCTCATTTCACCCTTCAACACGTTGAAGAGCTGTGGGAGCTCGTCGATGCTGGTCTTGCGCAGGAACGCGCCGATCATCGTGATGCGCGGATCTTTCTTGATCTTGAAGACGGCGCCGTCGGCTTCGTTCAGGTGCTCGAGATCCTTCAAGCGCGCTTCGGCGTCGACCACCATGGTGCGGAACTTGTAGATGTTAAACATCCGCTTGTTCAGGCCGAGACGTTTCTGAACAAAGAAGACCGGGCCCGTCGAAGTCAGCTTCACCAGGATGGCCGTCAGCACGAGCACCGGCGAGAGCAGGATGATGGCCGTCGCCGAAACAAAGATGTCGATGGCGCGTTTGATGGTAAGGCCCCAGAAATCGGTAATCGTGGTGTCGTGGCTGATGAGGGCGTCGCCGTCGAGTTCCTCGGCGCTGTGACGCGCTTCTTTCAAGTCGAAGATGTTGGGCAGGAACCGGACGATGATTCCCTGCTGCTCGCAGGCCGCCGCGATCTGCGACGCGTACGTGTGGAACGAGCGGATGGGCAGCGCCAGGACAACTTCATCCACAATGTTCCGGCGCATGTACGCTGGCAGGTCGTTCAAGTCGGAAACCAGCGGAATGCCTTCCTTCTTGAACTCCTCGATGCCGCGCCAATCTTCATCGGCGCAACCAAGAACGCGATAGCCGAGTTCCGGCTTGGCGTGAATGCGCCTGACCAGTTCGAGGGCACGCGAGTTGGTGCCGATGATCAGCATATTGCGCGAGTTGCGTCCATGCCGGCGCGCGTAGGCCAGAATGCCGCGAATCGCAATGCGGCTGAGGATCACGGTCGAGGTCGTCAGCAGCCAGAACAGCGCCAGGAAAATCCGGTTCACCACCCAGAGGCGGAACGTGAGACCAAACACAGCGATCACCATCGTCGCCGTGCTGGTGGCGCGCAGGGCGTCCCAGGCTTCATCCCACCGGCTGGCCAGACGCTTCGAGGCGTAGAGGCCGAACAGGTTGAACAGAATGTGCCAGATGAACAGGAAGCAGACGAACAACATCAGATTCCCAACTTTTACACGCAGTTCGAAGAACTGGGCGAGCGAGAGCCTACCGACCCGCTCGTACTGCGGCAGGGTGGCCAGCGCGAAGGAAACCGTCATCAAAAGCAGATCAAACAGCTTGAAACCGTTTGAATAAACTTTGCGGCCTATACGCATAAGGAGTCCTGAGGAGATCGTTACGACTATCTTTCTCTGCGACCTGTCTTTTTCGCGACCCAGGGGGAGGATCTACTGCGGGGGCCGAAGCGGGCAGTTTCTGCCCGCTTGCACAAACGGCAACTATTTCTTCGATTTTGCCAGCACAAGTTTCTCGATGGCGTCGACACTCTCCAGATTGTCGTGCGTGATCTCTTCGTCACCGATGCGCACTTTGAACTCTTCTTCAAGGAACGCGACCAGACGGAAAATGCCCATCGAGTCGATGACGCCGTTCTTCGTCAGGACTTCGGAGTCCGATATCTGGTTGATGCCTTTTGCCTTGGCGAATTCTTCGAGTACGTACTCGCGAATCTTGTCTTTCACTTCGCCCGACTGAATCATTGTTTCTTTCTCCCCAGTAGTGGTATGGAATTTGGTACTGCTGCTGCAAGACTCAAAACGTTCGTCTACCCTGCCATGGCCGATTCCGACGCCAGCCGCACGCGGTCGATTTTCCCGGTCGATGTCTTCGGAAGCTCGTCGTACAGGTCGATCAATTCCGGAATCATGTACTTGGGCACGCGCGAGGCGCAGTACTGCTGCAACTGCAGGACTCCCAGCGAGCCGGCGACGTGCGGCACAACCACGGCGCGGATGCGATTGCCGATGACTTCATCCGGAACCGCCAGCACGCAGGCTTCGCGCACATCGGGATGGCTGAGCAATGCGCTTTCGATCTCACCCAACTCGATGCGGTAGCCACGGCTCTTGATCTGGCTGTCGCGGCGTCCCTGGAAGTAGTAGTTGCCGTCTTCGCCCACGGTGACGATGTCACCGGTGCGGTACATCTTCTCGTCGAAGTTCTCCTGGAAGTGGTTCGGTACAACCATCTTCTTGGTCTTCTCGGGATCGGCCCAGTAACCGTTCGTCACGGACGGTCCGCGCACCAGGAGTTCGCCGGCTTCGCCATCTTTCGCGAGTTGTCCTTCCGGCGTAACCGAGAAGCATTCCGTGTTCGCGCAGGCTATGCCGATCGGCAGCTTGTCGAGTGTGGCCAGGCGCTCGCGTTCGACCTTGTAGTAAGTGCAAACGTTGGTCTCGGTCGGGCCGTAGAGGTTGTAGAGTTCGCTGGTCGACGAGACTTCCGCGAGCTGCCGCAGATACTTCATCGGGAAGACTTCCCCGGCGAACAGGATGATGCGGAGACTCTTGAGCTTCTCAGGTGTCACGCGGCCGTGCAGCAACAGCAGCATTAGCGCCGATGGCACCGAATACCAGATCGTGATGCCCTGCGTCTCGATGAAGTTCGAGAGACTGGTTGGGAACAGCGCCAGATCTTCGGTGATCATGTACACCGTGGCTCCGGCTTCGAGCGTGTTGTAGACGTCGAAGACCGAGAGATCAAAATGCAGCGGAGCGTGGTTCGAAAGGCGGTCTTCGCTGCGCACCTGAAATTCTTCCGCGCACCACTCCACAAACGTCAGCGCGTTCTGGTGCGTCAGCATTACGCCCTTGGGACGTCCAGTCGAACCGGACGTGTACAAGATGTAGGCCAGATCGGTCTCCACCAGCGTGACCTTTGGCGCATTCGCCGCAGGAAATTCCGCGAGCTGGGACCAGGCAACGAGATCAGCACCATTGCCTTCACCTTCGGTGAGCAGACAGCAATCGAGCGTGCCGAGAGTCTCCGGAGCCAGCGCTGAACGGCGCTCAGCATTTGTGATCAGGATACGAATGCCGCAGTTGCCGATGATGTAGCCAATACGATCCGAAGGGGCCTGAGGATCGAGTGGGACGTAGACACCGCCCGCCTTTAGCACGCCGAGCATGCTGATGATGGACTCCACGCATTTCGGGAAGAACAGCCCGACGCGGTCGCCCTTCTGTGCGCCGCGCTGGCGCAGCAAGTGCGCCACCTGGTTGGAACGCTCGTCGAGTTCGCGATAGCTGATGCTGCGGCCGCGCGCCCACACCGCCGGTTTCTCCGGATATGCTTTCGCGCTCTTGGTCAGCAGTTGCTGCAGTATGTATGCCATTTTTCAGAACCCAGCCCGTTTCAGAATTAGGGGATGAAACTTACCACTCGTCTTTACTTACAGTCCGTAATAGCTCGAAATGATCACCCGCTGAATCTCCGATGTTCCGGAGTAGATTGTGCCGGCAATCGCGTCGCGCAGTTCGCGTTCCAGTTCGTATTCGGTCATGTAGCCGTAGCCACCGTGCAACTGGATCGCTTCCAGGCAGCTCTTCACGCACGCCTCGCTGACGTAGAGCTTTGCGATGGCCGCCTCGCGGAGCGGATGGCGCCCCTGGCTCTTCAACCACGCCGCCTTGTACAACGCCAGACGGCCGGTTTCAATTCGCAAATCCATGTCGGCGATCTTGTTGTTGATCGCGGGGAACTTGCCGATCGACTCGCCAAACTGCTTGCGCTCTTTGGCGTACTTGATGCAGGTCTCCATGATCCTCTGCATGGCACCGAGATGGCTGGCGAGAATACAGATGCGCTCCCATTCCATCGACGAGGTGAAAACCGCCTGCCCGCCGAATTCCTTGCCCAGCAGGTTGCTCACCGGGATCTCGCAATCCTGCAGCGCGATCTCCGCCATGGGAGAGGTGCGCAGGCCCATCTTGTGCAGTTTGCGTCCCACCGTGAATCCTGGAGTTCCCTTGTCGACCAGAAACGCCGTTACGCCATTCGGGCCGCGCGTGGGATCGAGGTTCGCGAACACAATCGTCACGTCCGCATCCGGCGCGTTGCTGCTGAACGTCTTCGAACCGTTCAGGATGTACTTGTCGCCCTTCTTCTCCGCGCGCGTCTTCAGGCTGTAGGCGTCGGAACCAGAACCCGGCTCGGTCATGGCATGAAGCCCGATGCCCCCGCTCACCAGTCCCGGCAGATACTTCCGCTTCTGCTCTTCGTTTCCGAAATTCCAGATCGGAATCTCCGAACTCCACATGTGCGCGTTGATCGAGAACAGCAGCCCGTTGTCGGCGCATCCGTAGCCAAGGGCCTCCAGCGCGCATACTGTCGTCAGAGTGTCTGCCCCGCCGCCACCGTACTCTGTGGGAATCGGGAGTCCCTGAATGCCGAACTGCGCGCACTTTACCCAGAGGTCTTTGGGGAACTCTTCCTTGCGATCGCGCTCAATGACGTCGCCTTTGAGTTCCTCTTTAGCAAAGCGGATGACCTCTTTCCGAAACGCCGCCTGCTCATCGCTCCATGCAAAGTCCAAGGTTGTCTTTCTCCTCGTTTGTCGTTCTGGCCCAAGAAACCTTGAGCTTTGTTACGCCGAAACTTGTGCAGCCGCCGGCTCGGTCGCAGACTTGGCTGCGGCCGGAACTGCGGGCGTGGAAACTTGTGTTGAAGCCGGAGCCGTGGCGGGCACCGTCTTCTTCAAGAAGCGCTGCGGGCGGCCACCCGGCAGCTTGATGCGCGCCGGAACACCCATCACCATCAGGTTGTCGCGCACGTCGGTCAGCACCAGGCTGTTGGCCGCGATGGTGACGTTGTTGCCAATCTTCGCGTCACCAACCAGTTTGGCTCCCGGCCCGAAATAAACGTTGTCGCCGATCCCGCGACAGGCATGTGAAATCAGGCAGCCGGTCGCGATGGTGAAGTTCTCGCCGATTTTCGTCTTCCCCAGGTTGATCGCATAGACCGAGTGAATGACGAAACCCGGACCAATCTTCGCGTTCACGTCGATGTGAACGCTGGTGAACAATTCGGTGACCTTGCGAAAGATCAGGCCGCTGATGCGAAGCAGCGTTCCGATCAGCGGGATGCGCACGCCCAGCGTCCAGTGTCCGTAGCGATAGGAGATGACCGGCCAGGTCGCGTGGCGGACGCACACCTCAATCTTGTGCTTCAGGCCCGGCTGCCAGTCATCGGGCCGCGCCTGACGCATCGCCCGGTCGATATCGGCTTTTAAGTTCTCGAACATGATTTCTTTCTGCCCCGTGTGTCTGTCTGCGAGTTAGAGTTTGCGCCAGATCGAATCTGGCACCGGGAACGTGCGGCGATTGAGCACGGCGCCCAGCACGCGGACGCTCGCGTTCTCCAGATCGCGCACGGCTTTGCGTGCCGATTCCCGGCGCGACGAATGCGCTTTCAGCACGAGGACAATGCCTTCGGCCCCGCGGCCCAGGATCACGCTGTCATCGCTGGCATCCATCGGTGGAGCATCGATCAGCACATAGTCGAATTCGCGCTGCAGTTCCGGAAGGATCGCCCGCATACGGTCCGACCCAAGCATCGTTTGCATGCCTTCGACTTCGGCGCCACAGCTCAGCAGCCACAGATTCGGACGCGACAGCGAAGTGACAAAGCGGCGAATCGGATCTCCGACCTGCAGGGCATCGGTCAAACCATAGTGATTGGGCACGTTAAACTCGCGGTGCAGGCCGGGTGCGCGCAGATTTGCATCCACCACGCAAACCGAGCCCGAAACCTGCGAGGCCAGAACTTCGGCCATGCGGGCGCAGATCCAGCTGGCGCCGTTGCCCGACTCCATACCGGAGACAACCACCACGCGTCCCCGCGCAGCTCCCGGCACCAGGAATACTCGCTGCACCAGCTTGAAGATCTCGTCGCGTTGCCCTTCTTCCATTTGCAACTGCAGGGGCTGAATCTCAACCGGTGCAGGAGCGGCGAACTTCGGCGCCGGTTCTTCGACCACGGTGCTCGTCTCCGGGACAGCAGCCTCGAACATCTCCCGTTCCTTGCCCAGGTTCTGCATCAACTCGAAATTTCTGCTCATAGGGTCTCGCTTAATTTATCGGACGGTGGTTTGTGCTCTGCATACATTGCTGATCTTTTCTTAGGCCGAGCGCCGGTCTGGACGCCCCGATCCGCTCCGCCAGTTGTGCAACAGGCGTGCTACATCCCGCATGTGCTCGATCGCTTCCGCGGGGCTGAGGTAATCTTTTGCGGCGGTGTCCGCCGGTTTCGACGAAGCTGCAAACTGCCGTGCCGGTCCTGTCAGTTCCTCGACGGGGTGAAACGGGTCAGGATGGGCTTCTCCCGTTCCGATGTGCCGGTGCGACGTGGGGCCGACATCGGAGACAAATCGTGTGATATCGAGATCGTTGATCACTTCGCGGACCATGCCGACCTCGACCGTCTTCTTCCGCATCGCGCAGGCCAACGACAGCGAGTGGAAGCAATAGTTGTTGATCTGGCGCGGAATGCCTTCGCTCATCTGCGAGATGAGTTCGAGTGCATCGGGCGTGAACAGCTTCGCGCCCTGATATCCGGCGACCTGTAAGCGATGCTCGACGAACCGCGCCGTGTCTTCGCGCGAGAGCGGATTCAGGCCGCTCACCGAAGTGATGCGCTGCCGCAATTGCACGAGCGACGGGCTCGCCAGTTTGTCCGCCAATCCAGGTTGGCCGACCAGAATGATCTGCAGCAGCTTGGCCTGCGGGGTCTCGAAATCCGAGAGCAGGCGAACCGTTTCGAGCACGCTGGCGTCAAGGTTCTGCGCTTCGTCGATGACAACGATGAAGCGCTTTCCGGCGCGGGCTTCCTGCACCAGGCAGCGGTTGAACTGCTCGTGCATGCGAACGAAGTCCTGCGAGTCGCTCTCGATGCCGATTTCAGCGAGCAGGAACCGCATGAACTCGCGCGAGCTGCACTGCGTCTGGAACAGGAACGCGGTCCGCGCCGTGCGGTCGAATTTGGTGAGCAAGTGGAACAGCAGCGTCGTCTTGCCCATGCCGGGCCGGGCAATCAGCGACATGAAGCCGCGATTCGCCTCGATTCCGTAGTAGAGCGAAGCGAGCGCCTCGCGGTGGCCGGGACTGAGATACAGGTATCTCGGGTCCGGCGTCACGCCGAAGGGCTGCTCTCGAAGTCCGAAAAAGTCGAGAAACATTGCTTAGCCTCGCTCCTCAATGATGGGACTGCTCGATGCTGGATCCAGGTTGATGTCGGCGTGATGGCCGTTTCCGTTGCCATTGCCGTTCACGCCGTTGCCGTTTCCATTGCCGTTACGCCGCACAGCATCGATCACGTTGTAGTGCGTCGGAACCGCAGCCAGCACCGGGATGCGCAGTTCATGCAGAACTTCCGACGGTGTGCGGAACGACTGGTCGGCGTAATCGATGGCGAAGACCACACCGATGCTGACCGCCGCCGCCAGGAGCACGGCGACCAGCGCGAAGAGGAACGGAGACCGCGTTGGCAGGCTCGGGATTACTGGAGTCTCAACCACTCCGACGTTCAACAGCCGAGTGCGGTCGAGAGCATCCTCGATGCGGGCTTCTTCCTTCTTCTGCGTATAGAGCAGGTAGTTCGCTTCATCGGCCTTCTGCTGACGGGTCAGGTCGCTCTGTTGAATGCCCTGTTGCTCGAGCTTGCGGGCCTGCTCGTCATAGGTCCCAATGATCTGGTTCAAGGCAGTCTCGCGAGCCTGGAATCCGCTCAGGTCCGCTTTCGCTTTGGCCAATTCCCCGCTCACCCACGCGAAGGTGGGATTCTGATCGGTAACTTCTTCCTTCACCGGTGAGGCTTCTTCTTTCGCCAGCGCCAGACGGGTATCGTTGATTTGCTTGTCGACTTCAACGACCAGCGGATAGGTAGGCTGATACTTGGTCAGCAGTTCCGTGCGCTTCAGTTCGAGAGTGACTAGCGTCGCCTTCAGATTCTCGAGGACCTGCGCGTTGTCGCCTTTCTTCATCTGCGTAGTCAGACGCGACGGCGTGGACTGCGCTTGCTTTTCCAGGTCAGCGATGCGGGTCTGAGTTTCTGCGATCGACGCTCGCGTCGTTTCCAGCTGGCTCTTGAAGTCGGTCAGCTTCTGCAGCGTCATGTCGCGCATGGTCGACGGAGCCACGCCGCCCTGCTGATCGGCGAACTGCTTGAGCTGGCCTTCGGCGCCCATCATGTCCTGTTTGTATTTCTGCGCCTGCTCGTCGAAGAACTCGAACTGTCCTGACGGGTGATGAATATCGAGATGTTTCTGCAGGTAGGTTTCGTTCAGCGTGGCCAGCACCTTCTGCGCCGTCTTCGGATCATGTGACTCATACGCGATGCTGATCACGTTGGTCTTCTTCAGCACTTCCAACTGAAGGTCCGAACGAAGATCAACCACCGCCTTGTCGGTGCGGTTCTGCTGCGTCTGCCACGGGTGCAGGATGCCGGAGAGGAGCTTCTTCTTGTCGAGTCCGCAGGTGGTGACTACTTTCTGCAGCACGTCCTGGCTGGTGATCAGCTCGACTTCAGAGTTGATCTCTTCCTCACTGACGGTGTCATGGAACGTGACAGGCGCGTTCTTATCGGGCGTGATCATGGGATCGACGCGCTCGCGCTTAACCAGCAGCTTTGTCTCCGCCCGGTACTTGCTGGGCAACACGAGGGTCGAGAGACCGACGCCGAGCACGACCCCAATGAAGCACAGCATCATCACTTTTTTATGGCGAAACCCGATGGCGGCCACGTCTCTCGCGGTAAACGAGTAGGAGCGGTGTCCGTAGCCGGTCAATGATTCGTTCATATAGTCTCCGTAGTTCCTTCGATATCCGTTCCCGTCAACCCAGCCATCGCCGGTTGCTTACGGGATCTGCAGAGGGAGATACGTACCCATGCTCAAGTTCGGGATAAAGCGGTCGATCTTTGACATCGTGCTCTTGGGCACAAACAGCATGTCGCCAGGATGCAAGAACGGGTCTTCCCGAAGATCACGGTTCTTCTCCATCTTCTTCACGTCGATCAGCTTGGCTTCGGTCCACTGATCGTCGACGCGGCGGAAGAGCACGACTTGCGAATGCTTCGCGGCCGAGTTGAATCCGCCCGCCACCGCGATTGCCTGTGTGAGGGTCATCTGACCATGCATCTCGTACTTGCCGGGCTTGGCCACCTGGCCATCCGCGACAAAGTACGGCTTTTCGAATTCCTTTAGCACCACCGAGATCAGAGGATCGTTGAGAATCTTCGAGTAGGCGGTCCGCAGTGTTTGCGTAAGTTCAGGAACTGTTTCTCCCGCAACCTTGAGTTCACCGACGCCGCGAAGCGTCACGAAACCGTCGGGCTGGACCGACACGGTCTGGTTGAACTCCGGGCTCAGTTCGAACGAGACGTCGAAGGAGTCGCCGGCCTGGATGTGATAGCGCGGACTGCGGTCTTTAAAGTCAGGCGTGGCCGACTTGGCGGAATCCACCGCCGGCGCCGGCTTGGCGTCGGCAGTCACGGACGTGCTCTTCAACTCCTGGCCCATACAGACGGCGCCGAGCGCCAGCAGCGCGACCGAAAATCGAATCAGCGTTGCGAAAATTGTTTTCATCGTTGCAGAAACCTCCAGCCTCAAGGAACTAAATGCCTTAACCTGCGACCATTGCTGCGACAGCGCGAGACCTGATGCGGGCGGTATTGCTGATGCGGGCAGTCTGATCGTCACCGCCGCACGCCCGAGACACCCAGACACCTAGCCCTGGGAGTCGGCCTTGAGCATCTCGCCCATCGACTCCTCTTGGCCGCGCGGGCGAGGAGTCAGGTTGTGTTGACGAATCTTGTAGAGAATGCCGCGATAGCTGATCGACAGCAGCTGAGCGGCACGCCGGCGGTTCCAACCCGTGTACTCCAGGGTCTTGCTGATGGCGTAGATTTCAGCCTCAACCCGAAGGCTGCGGAGAGACGGCGGCTTCTCGCCGATTCCGTTGTCCTTGCGGGACGCCTTTCCGTTGGCCTCGGAGTCAGTTTTCATCGTTTTGGTCTGCGCTTCGTTCATAACCTTTTGCACCTCGCAACAACCTCAACTCAGTTTTTCAGGATAGGGAGATTCTTAGTGCTGCATTGGTTCCACGTTGTAGCCTTCGACTCGCACGCTGATCGAGCGCTGGATCAATCCCACTGAGATGACCACGCTGCGATCACTGTTGTCTGCGGTAAGAACGCCTTCCAGCCCATCCAGCGCACCGCCGCAAACCCGTACTCGCTGGCCGATGTAAAGAAACGGGCGTTCCTTGTAGCTGACGTTACTGGTGACCAGTGTCTGGATATTCTCGATTTCCTGGTCGGGAATCGGAATACCAGCGCCCTGCACACCGACGAAGTTGACGACACCCTGGGTTCGAAGCACCCGGACGCGATCGCTCGATGCCTGATCCATATGCACGAAGGCGTAGCCCGAGAACAGAGGCTCCTGCACCTCTTTGCGGCGATCGCTCCATTGACGGATTTTGTTGATGACGGGAAGGAAGGATTGAATGCCCTGGTTTTCAAGCTGCCTGGCGACGAGCTTTTCATGACGGGAACGGGTGCGGACCGCGTACCACCGCGACTGGTCCATCGCGGTGTTACAACAGCCTTCTGTCGAATAGCTCACTGACGCCCCGTTCATAGCTCCGCCCTCTGAGTCACATCCGTACTGAGGCAAAAGTCGACGAACGCAAACTTTTCCTCTGTCTGCTAGGCCGGTCAAACAGGGACCGGTCAATATGTCATCGGACAAGCGAGAACCCTTCGCTTGCATTTCGTGTATGGGGGGATTAACTACCAGTGAAATCGCCGCTTGTTTTGCGCGGCGTTAAGTACGCCATCAGTGAAGTCAATCTATCGACTCCTGCAAATTCTTGCAATGGGAAGAAAGTGCCAGTTACCAAAGACTTTATGGGAGCTAAATGGCCTATTTTCAATAGAGAAGAAAGACTCTAGCGGTAACTTGACAGCGCAACTCAGAGGCCTCGGCCGGGTTCTACAGTGCGCCTTCGTGTCCAGAAAAATGAGTGGATCGGCCAGAGAAAACCGTGCAGGAACTTTCAACCTTGACAGTGTCCCCTCATTCGTTGAAAGCTGCCCCTATCGCACCACCACCTCATTTTTTCGGAACCACGGCAACGTTTTAGGATCTCGGGCCATCAATGCTGTGTTCTTCGCGCACCCCTCCTCTCGCGAAGATCTCCCTGGGCAATTCATTGTTTGGCACTAGGAGTCCACTATGAGATCTCGCCACTTCGCGCCGTTTGCATTGTTTGTTCTGGCCATCGTCTGCATGCTCGCGTTACCCTCGCGCCTGATCAAGAAGGTCGAGGCCGATTGTCCTAAGTGTCCGCCGCCTCCTCCTCCGCCGCCCACCGTCGGACAGTTCGGGGGACCACTCGCCGGCCTCACCAGCACCGTCACGGGATTGTTCAACGGGGGATACGGCCAATTCGCTCTCAAGTGGGATCCGATCAAAGGACTCGGACCCGTCGCAACCAGGACAGGATGTTTCACCTGCCACGGCACGGGAGTTGACGTGCTGACCGGCACTGCCGGAGACACAAGCACAATCACGGGCACGCGCTATGGCAAGTGGAATCCCGATGGAACGTTCAACTATCTCGATGGGAACGGGACATTTCCCGAAAATGAAGGCGGCCCGATTGTGCACGGCATCTCAAATGCTGCATTTGGAACGCTGCCGAGCTGTAATGTGATGACGATTGTCGCAAGCAATGGCGCAGTCGAGTCGGGAACGACGGTGACGATCACAACCACCGCCGAACATGGATTCGCTCCGGGGCAGAACGCGCAAATCCTGAATGTTCCGGTCAAGGGCTATAACGGGACGTACGTGATTACCAGCGTTCCCACGACCACGACCTTCACCTATACGGCGACGGCATCCGGCCTCGCGCCATCCGGACGAGGCACGGCGCAGAATCTGCCTCACGAAGTGGTGCCCGCCGACGCGACCGTGGTAAGCACGGTCCGCTCGCCGCAGCTGTTTGGTATGGGCCTGATCGATAACATTCCAGATTCTGCGATCCTCGCGAACGCCGCCGCGACCAAGCCGTATGGAATTACGGGAATTGCGAACATGGTTCCGGATGAGAACGGCATGGTCCGCCCGGGAAAGTTCGGGCAGAAGTTGAGCGAGGTCTCGCTTTTTCAATTCGCGGCCGATGCCGAGTTCAATGAATTGAGCATCACGACTTCCGCAGGACCATTCGGCGTGGCCAGCGCATTCAATCCGAACGAGCATTTGCCGCAGGGAAAGCCCTTCCCGGTGGCGTGCCAGTCGGACGACAACACCCCGCAGGATGTCGGCCAGGCCAACATGATCAAGATGACGCAATTTATGGCGCTGCTGGCTCCGATTCCGCCGCAGCCACCGACTGATCAGACGACTGCAGGCCTGCAGGTGTTCAACAACGTTGGTTGCAGCACGTGTCATGTCCAGACTTACACGACCCAGCAGAATGTTCAGTTGCGCGAAACCAATGGCGGTCTGAGTCACATGATCAACTCGTTGAGCAATGTGACCTTCAGCCCCTACTCCGATTTTCTGCTGCACGATATGGGCTCGGGCGAGTCAGGCGGTATTCCCTTCCAACCGAACAATACGGGGCAGGCCACGATGACTATGTGGCGCACGGCCCCGCTGTGGGGCCTTTCCAATGTCCTCGTGAAGGCGGGTGGGTTGATGCATGACAACGCATCGACCTCGATCGATGCCGCCGTTCGCCGGCATGGTGGTGAGGCCTCGGTGGTGATTGCCAACTATCAGGCGCTAAATTCCACCGACAGCACTAATCTGCTGGCGTTTCTGGGTTCGTTGTAGTCGGACGGGGTGAGGTTGCGCTGCCGCTGCCTAGGCCGGCGGCAGCGTGAACTTGATAGTGATTCTCGTCTGGCTCTCGACCGCACGGCCATCAATCACGCTCGGCTGATACCTCCATTGCTTGACGGCCTGCAGCGCTGCGTCGGCGAGCAATGGAGGGCCGGACACCACGGCGATATTGCCGACCGATCCATTCGCCAGAACCTGCACATCGAGCACAACCGATCCTTGAATGTGTTGCGCGCGCGCTTCGGCTGGATATTCGGGCTCCACGCGATGAATCGGATCAGTCGGTTTTTTAGGGGCACTCACCGGCTTGGCGGCGGGTGAACGGTAGACCACTTTGCCGTTTTGTGTAACCAGGAGCCCGCCTGGCGGAGCTACTTCGACTGCTCTCGAGGTAGCGACGGATGCGACGGTCGAATCCTCAACTCCGGTCTTCGTCGCGGCATCGGGAGTCGGATTTATCGTCCCGACGGGAATGGGAGGTTTGGACTGCGGTGCTCCACTTCCCTTCACGGCGCCGTGCCATCCGATCGCCACTCCGAGCAAGATCGCAACCGCAATCACGAGCAGGGCGAGGATCGACGACCAGATTTCACTCCTTCGAGGACCCAGGTCGACTTCAAAGCGGGGCGCGGCCGGTACTTCTGCATCGGATGCCGGACGCGCGTGGACTCTCTGCGTAGGTTCGATCGTGGACGTGGCTTCGGTGTCCACGATCTTTCTTCCGGCCTGCGCCTCGCGATTGCTCTCCGCAACTCGTCCGGCAAGAACCTGCAGAGCAGTCATCTCGCGTTTTCCGAACGCATCAGGCCGCGACGAGAACACTTGCAGAATTCCAAAGATCTTCTCGGCATCCACGAGAGGGGCAATCAGCATGGAGCGCACTCCGAGTTTCTGGCAGGCTCCAGCATTGACGCGTGGATCGGTCTCGGTATCCCGGCACTGCTGAATCTCTCCGGTGGTCACGCAGGAACCTGCGAGGCTCGACGCGGTTTCCACGCGGACGCCCAGGTCGGGAGCGTTTTCGCCGCTGGTGGCGCGGCATACAAGTTCTCCGTCGCGAAACAAAGCAATCGCGGCCCCGGTGGCTCCGCTCGTGATGCGCGCCTGCTCCACCACTTCATGAAGAACAAGATCGAAAGCCAGGTCGACGGAGAGTGCGCCGCCTCCGTGAGCAGCGAGGGTTCTCGCGACTTCTGTGACTTGGCTGGGTTCTCGCGAGGACTGGGGTTCCGCGGGATGCGTATCCAAGGATGGCGTTGCCTGAGCCAAACTCGCCCGCAGCCTGGGATCTTGGGTCATATTGTGACCAGACATCACGACTCTGGGTAGCCTCATTATGCGGCGAATTTCTGCGCTGTTCAACAACTGTTGCGTGCATGCTTGAAAGGATTCCCATTTCAGTCTGAGCCGTCAAATTTTGGGAGCAAGGTTCTTGCGCGCCAGCTAAGACCGCGAAAGAATCTTGTAGAATCGTGCTGCGAACCGAGGCCTGAGATTTTGGCATCAGAGTGAGGTTCGGAGCCCCAAAGGAAGAGTCATGCGGATTGCAGTGGTGGGTTCAGGATACGTAGGGTTGGTGGCGGGCGCCTGCTTTGCCGACCTCGGTCACGACGTCATCGTCGTCGACAACGATCAACAAAAGCTGGCTGCCCTGCGCAACGGCGACGTGCCGATCCACGAAAAGTTCTTGCCTGAACTGCTGAGCCGGCACCGCGGCCAGCGCCTGCAGTTTTCCGACGATTTGAAAGAAGCGGCGCGGGTGAGTTCCGCCATCTTTGTGGCGGTGGGAACACCTCCCACCGAAAGCGGCGAAGCCGATCTTTCTTACGTAGAGTCGGTGGCCCGTGAGATTTCCGGCGGGATCGAAGACTATAAGGTAATCGTCGAGAAGAGCACCGTTCCCGTCTACACCAGCGAGTGGATTCGCAAAATCATCCTGCGGAACGGCACCGATCCGGATTTGTTTGACGTGGCCTCGAACCCCGAGTTCCTGCGCGAAGGCACTGCGGTTACCGATTTCATGTTCCCGGACCGCATCGTAACCGGATGCGACAGCCCGCGCGCAGCCGAAGTCCTGCGCCAGGTGTACTTGCCGCTCACGGACGGCAGCTACTACAGCCGGGCGGACGCGATTCCGCAGCCCGACCGGGCGCAGATTCCGCCTCCTATCATTGTGACCAGCACCAAGAGCGCCGAACTCATCAAGCACGCCTCGAACGCGTTCCTGGCGATGAAGATTTCCTTTATCAACGCGGTCGCTTCGGTCTGCGAGTCGGTGGGCGCGGATGTCAATCAGGTGGTGCATGGGATCGGCACAGACTCGCGCATTGGCCCGCGCTTCCTGAATCCCGGAATCGGCTACGGCGGTTCCTGCTTCCCCAAAGACATCATGGCGTTCCGCTCGGTGGCGCGCGAGTTCGGTTACGATTTCCGCCTGCTCGACGAGGTCATGAAGATCAACGAGGACCAGCGGCAACGCTTCGTGCGCAAGGTTCATCACGCGCTGTGGACGCTGCGCGGCAAGCACCTGGGTGTGCTGGGACTGGCCTTCAAGGGCGGGACTGACGACATTCGCGAATCTCCAGCGTTGGCTATTGTGCAGTTGCTGCTGCAGGAAGGCAGCAAGATCGCGGCCTATGACCCGGCGGCGATGGACCGCACGCGCGAGATTTTGAAGAACGGCATCACGTTTGCCAACTCGGCCTATGACGCCGCACGTGACGCCGACGCTTTGCTCATTCTGACTGAGTGGGAGGAGTTTGCGAATCTCGACCTGGCGCGGCTGCGTGGCGAACTGAAGTATCCCATCGTGATCGACGGCCGCAACCTGTATGATCCGGAAATGATGGCCGCGCAGGGGTTCACCTACTACAGCGTGGGCCGCGCGGCCTCGCATCCTGACGGAGTGCCTGCCGCCGTCTCGAAAAACGGCAAGAAAGCATGACCCAACAACGCGCGCTGGTTACGGGCGGCGCCGGGTTCCTGGGCTCCCATCTGTCGGATGCGCTGCTCGGCGATGGCTGGAGCGTCGTGGTTGTCGACAATCTGCTCACCGGCCGCCGCGCCAATCTTGCGCATCTGAGTCGCGAACCGCGCTTCGAGTTCGTCGAGAAAGACATCTGCACGCCTTTCGATGTGGGCAAGGTGGACTACATCTTCCACTTCGCCAGTCCAGCCAGCCCCGTCGACTACCGCACGCACGGTATCGCCACACTGCAGGTCGGTTCGCTCGGAACCTTCAACGCGCTCGAACTCGCGCGCAAATATGGGGCGAAGTATTTTGTGTCGTCCACGTCGGAGTGCTACGGCGATCCCCTGGAGCATCCGCAAAAGGAGACGTACTGGGGACACGTCAACCCCATCGGCCCGCGCTCGGTGTATGACGAAGCCAAGCGGTTCACGGAAGCCGTCACGATGGCGTATCGCCGCTATTACAACGTGGACACGCGCATCGTGCGCATCTTCAATACCTACGGCCCCCGCTTGCAATTGAACGACGGTCGTGTCGTTTCCAATTTCATGAAGCAAGCTGTGCGCGGCGATGACTTAACGGTCTACGGCGACGGCAAGCAGACGCGCAGCTTCTGCTACGTGAGCGACGAGATCGAAGGCTTCCTGCGGCTGGCCAGATCTGACGAACATCTGCCGGTGAACATCGGCAATCCCAACGAGTTCACAATTCTGGAATGCGCGCAGCTCGTGCTGAAAGTGACTGGATCGAAGAGCAGCATCCGTTACGAACCCTTGCCACAGGACGATCCCAAACAGCGCCGCCCAGACATCACCAAGGCGCGGCAGTTGCTCGGCTGGGAGCCCAAGATCGATCTGGAATCGGGACTGCGGCTCTCGTTGGATTACTTCAAGACGGCCGTATCCGAAGAGACCACATCGAAGTAACCGCTATCGTGTAGCCTCGAAGTACGAATCAGTGGACAGCATGCGCGTGAAGTAAAGGTCTCGCCACTTGGGACTGATTCGGTCGAGCAGCAGCCCCTCCGCCGCGCCGAAAGAGTACACCACCGTCCGCTTCCACGTGGCCAGGTCTGCCTGCTTCAGTTCATCCAAAGTCTTGTTCCGGGCCCGTGCGGCATAACTCGGAAACGGCTCGTAGTCCGCCAGGGCTGCGAACCCTTCTGATGCCGCCAGGTGCGCAGCCGCTTCGGCGGACTTCACTTCGGTGTACCGCGCAATGCCTTCCTGCCAGAGTTGAAAGCTGAAGTACCTGCGATCGTCGGCAGAGACTAGTGCGAAGAATTTTCCGCGCTGATCGAGATATTCACGAGCCGATTTCTTGAAGGCCGCATCCTCCTTTTCCGCGAGCGTTCGCATCAACAGGTCGCGCAGCTGGCGAAAAGCCTGCGCCACCTCCGGCTTCTCATAGGGGAAGGGATAGTTGAGCATCCACATTCCCGATGTGTCGCCGTGGTCCAGCCCGAGCGCTTTGACCGCGACGTAATAACCGGGCTGCGCGTACTGCAATTGGTGGAAGTGCTCATGCATCACAGTGAAAAGCCAGGGAGTGCTCCTCTTGCTCTCGGTGGCGGACGGCTCTCCGATCACGATCACCGAAGGCGGACCGAAGGCGGGAAATGTCGCTTGAAACTCGACCGGAAACTGGCGGGGCCGGGAAAAAAGATCATCGCCTATCTTCTTCAGTTCAGGTGGCGGCGAGGGATGATGCGTCAGGAACTCAGTATCTACCGTGACCAGCATCAACGGCGAGGGAACCTTACTCCAGCCGGGCCAAAGGCCGTCTTGCAGTTGAGACGCAACGCGGTAGAACTCCTGGATGCGAACCGAGTCGTCGACAGGAAGCTGGGCAGCGGCAGGATTGGCTTGCGCAACGCAGATTGAAACAGAAACAAGGAGAAACAGAGTCCAGCGCATGTCAACTTGGACGTCGCAGGCGAAGGATTGTGAGCTTCAGGAGTTCTTGGTGGTCGCCGCGACGAAGTCGGTCAGCTTCTTTACGTTGGCTTGTTCGTCTTTCGTCTTCAGCTCAAACGCAACTCCCATTCCGTATCCGGGATGGGACGCCTGTACGATTCCGCGCAATCGCAGCTTCAACTCGTAGGTACGAACCAGAATCTCGACCGATGACCCCACCGGGAAGGGCAGCGAGACTTCCAGGTAACATCCCCCGGAACTCAGGTCGGTCAGGCAGCAGTGATTGGGAACGTTGGTGCCCGTGCGATAGACTTCCGCGCCGATCCGGCAGGCATAGCGCGCCTGCGTGCGCCGGTTGTTGGGGTCGGCCTCGGCAGTCGTGGTTGAAATGGAACCCGTCTCCGGAGCAGACTCCTCGACAACGGCACTCTCATGCCCGCGGTGGGCGGGCTTCTCGCGCGAGATCACCGACATTGGCAAGGGCTCTTCCATCTCAACGGTCACGTCCGGGAACTCGCGTCCGCCATCTTTCGGCAGATTCGCTCCCAGAAATTCTTCCAGCAGGCGCCTTGAGGTTTTGGGAACATCGACGAATTGCACTCCGCCACGGCCATTCCAGTCCTGCCATACAAGCTGTCCGGAAAGCCGAACGCTCGACGATTGTCCCGGCAGCTTGAATTGGAAATAGACCTTGCTGGTAGGCGGCAGCTTCTTGCCGAACATGACAGCCATGCCGTCCTTTGCCAGATCGACCAGGGTTGCCCTCTCTTGCTGCACATTGGCGTAGTCGACGGTCGCATGAGTGTGCACCGCAGCGCGGGCGTTCTTGCGCTTTTCCTTGCGCATCACGGCGCGCGCGGCGCGCAGGCTGCTCAGGGCCCGATCGTAGGCAACCGGCTTGTAAAGAACGAAGTTCACGCCCAAAGAAAAGAGTTCGCGAATACTGTCCTGCGAGGGAACGACCGCAACGGCGAGCGTGGAATCGTTCAGGCGCGACATGCGCGTCTCGCGGAGTAGCGTGATGACTTCGGAGCTCGAGGTGCCGTCGACCACGATCACGTCGAACCGTTCTTGGGCGGCGCGAATGCCCGCGCGCACAAAATCCGGACAAGCCTCAACCTGAATGCCGAGCTCCTGCAGCACGCGCTGCAGAACTTCAGCGGCGGCTTCGTCTCCACACACCAGCAGGGCAGAAAGAGTCATACGTGCCCACATCGTAGGTGCCCTCGGTTCCCGGAACAAGGTTACCGGAGTCATGAACATGTAGACCCCGCCGCGGACGTGACAGACTAACCGCCCTGTTTCAGTCAGTGACCCCGGTAACCAAAGGTGGCCCCAAAAGGTCAGTGCGCCGGCATTGACCCGTGGTGCTTTGACGCAGCTTCCACCTGTTCCTAGGATAAACAGTGACGCGATGAAGGAGCGCGCCCTGCTCTATTTGCATTGTGAGCGGGTGCGATCCGCCCCCATCTCGGCGTTCATGACGGGAGAGGGTGATTTTGCAATCCGGCACCTCCTTCCCGGGAAGACCTTATATGACCTCGAATCGGCAGCGCGGATTTTCGCTACTCGAAATGATGATCGTGGTGGCGATCGGCCTCACGATGGCGAGCATTACGTTTGTCGCCATGATGCCGATGTTCAACCGCAACCACGTAGACCTGGCGTATGAGACGACGTTGGGAGTGTTGCGCAACACGCGCCACTTGGCCATCACGCAGAGCCACCAGTACTACGTGAACTTCAATCCCGGCGGCTTTCCGGCGGGCACCATTCAGGTGACGTACCAGCCGCCCGCCGTAGGCGGCATTCTGCCCGCGGTGCAGCAGGTCGCCACTTACTCGCTGCCCAAGGACACCAGCTTCAGCGTCATGGCCGGGTTTCCGACCACGGCGCCGGACGCCTTCGGCACGGGCATTGCCCCGATCGACTTCGGGCAAGGTCTTGGCGCGGGCAGTTTGAACTATGTGTCGTTCGGCCCCGATGGTGCATCGCGCGATAACCTCGGGAACTTCAACAGCGGCGTGATCTACATCGCGCGGACTTCCGATCCCAACCCCTATCAGTCGCGTTCAATCTCGGTCTGGGGGGCGACGGGACGTATTCGCGGATGGCGTCTGTATCAACAAGCTGGTGTTGCAACGTGGGTACAACAATGAGCCAGAACAAAATCTCGAGACGCAAGCGCAGCGCACAGGATGGGTTCACCCTCATCGAAGTCATGATTGCCATCGTGGTGATGGCGGTTGGCCTGTTGGCGGTCATCGCGTCGTTTGCAACCGCCGTGGCAGCGACCCAGTCGGCGGAAGAGGATCTCATCGCTCGGCAAAAAGTGCTGGAGGCGATGGAGAGTATCTACACGGCGCGGAACGCGCAGCAGATTCCCTTCGCCTCGGTCGCGAATGTTTCGAACGGCGGCATATTCCTCGACGGCGCACAACCGTTGCTCTGCTCCGGGCCGGATGGCCTGGTCGGAACGGCGGATGACGTTGCCTGCAAGACGCGGGCGGGCGCGAACTGCCCCGGCGTAGGTGCGGAGTGCATGGTGCTTCCCGGCAACGATGGAACTCTGGGAACCGCCGACGATTCAACGATGAGCCTGGGCAACTTCCAGCGGACGATTGCGATGAACACCGTGTTGTATCCGGCGGGATCGCCGAACGCAGGACAGATCAATCCGAACATGATGGCAATGACGATCACCGTGTCTTATACGAAGGCCGGACTGCCAACCCGTTCCTTCGTCGCGAGCGGACTGATCTCGAGTTATCACTAAGGCGCGGACGAGGACTTTGATTATGCGAATGACCAAATCGCAACGCGGTTTTTCATTGCTGGAATTGCTGGTGGCCTCGTCGATCGGGCTGACGGTGATACTGGTGATGACCAGTCTGTTCAAGACCGGCATGGATGCGACCATCCGGGTGACGAATCGCGCCGAGACACAGCAGAACATGCGCGCCGCCATCGAGTTCATGACCAAGGACATCAGCCTGGCGGGCGGCGGTTTGCCCTCCGGCGGTCTGCAGCTCAGCACTGCGGGTCTTTCCAAGTACGGCTGCAATCAGACGGGCACATGCTACATCACGGGTGGAACCTACCCGAACAGCGCAACGGGAAGCGCGAACTACATGTATCCGATCCAGCCGGGATTCGGCACCGGCGTGCAGAACGCGGCGGTGATCGCAGCAGCTCCGGGACAGATCAACAGCAGCATCTCGGTGGTGTACTGCGATTACAACTTCCCGCTGTCGAACTTCACATTCACGATTCCTGCGGCTGGTACATCAGCCACAGTCGGCGTCATCAACGCCGGCGTGACGCCCAACAACATTCTGGCGCCGGGCGGCCTGCAGGTCGGAGACCTGCTGCTGTTCACAGTGGCTACCCCGGGTAACGGCAAGACTGCCTCCGGTGACAGCTTGGTGCAGAACGCTGCCGTCGTGGCCGAGATTACGGGCATTCCGAACAACACAGCCCTCACGTTTGCGACCGGCGATGCACTCAACTTCAACTTCGCGACCGGATCGAACAACCTGGCAGCGGTAGCTGCGGCGGCCGCGGGCGCAGGCTCTCAGACCAGCGTGTGCCGTCTGCAGGTCGTGAGCTATTTCCTGCAGGTTCCGGTAGCCGGAGGCGGCATGGTTCAAACTCCGCGACTGATGCGCCAGGTCAACGGTCTCACTGCCGTTCCCGTCGCTGACAACATCATCAACATGCAGTTCACGTACGACATCATCGATACGACCACGGGCACTGTCGTGGCGAATCAGCAGAATCCCATCGCAGCCGGCGAATCCCCCAACCTGATTCAGAAGGTCAATATCTGGCTGATGGGTGCAAGTCTAACGACCAACGGAAATCGCTCACAAAGCATGTATCTGGCTACTTCGGTCAGTACACGCGATATGAGCTTCTGCAACTCTTATAGTTCCAGCACCACGGCGTGCCAATGAGGGAGCCCGCCATGGAAGGGAGAACCATGCCAATGAAGCACCGAGATCAACGAGGCTTTACTCTGATCGCAGCCCTGCTGCTGACCGTTCTGCTCTCCGGCGTAGCGGTGGGACTGCTGTTCATGGTAAGCAACGAAGCCCGCATGGGCGGCAACGACCTGGAAGGCAACCTTGCCTACTACGGCGCGGAAGCAGGCATCGAGAACCTGACGTCGGAGCTCTCGCAGCTCTACCAGTCCTCGCAATCTCCCACTGCTGCCTCGATCACTGCCCTGACGACCTCTTCGAACTATCCGACGGCGGTACCGGGGTCCAACGTCGCCAACATCAACTATCTGGAGAGCATTTCCTGGCCGACCACAAAGTCGGATGGCACCGCCTGTCCGAACGCTCCCAACCCATGCGGGTCGTGGGACATCGTGGGCTCCGGTCCCGACCAGGGCATGGTGGCCACGCTGATCCCGTTCACGCTGCAGGTGACGGCGACGCGTGCGGCTGGCTCCGGACAGAGCTCCACTGATGCCGCCGCCGCAACCGGCGCATCAGTGAACCTGACCCGTACGGTCGAAGTCGCGCTGTTGCCTGCGTTTGAGTTCGGCATCTTCTGCGACGGCGACTGCGACTACTTCGCCGGTCCGAACTTCAACTTCGGTGGGCGAGTTCACACCAACGGAAACCTGTTTCTGGCCTCTGGCGCGAAACTGACCTTCACCGACAAGATCGCGGCCGTCGGACAAGTCATCATGGACCAGCTTGAAAACGGTCACTCGACCGCATCCGGCTACACTGGCACCACCTATGTACCCAACGCTGCGGGTGGATGCCCGGGCGCGCCTAGCACCGGCCCGGCGACGAACTGCATCGCGCTGCCTGCCGGAAGCTGGACGGGTGGATTTCCTCCGACTGGCTCGAAGAACGCCGCGTGGACAGGCATCTCGAAGTCGACCTTTAACGGATTCATCGAGAACGGCGCCACTGGAGCCACTAAGCTGCAGCTGCCTTTCGTGAACTCTTCGAAGGTCGGCGCCATCGACATCATCCGCAAACCAACCGCAGGCGATACTACTCTGCTGTTGAACTCTCGGCTTTACACGGAAGCTTCCATCCGCATTCTGCTGGCGGATACACAGAACGATCTCTATCCGGGCGAAGTGCGCGCCGACAGCGCGACTCAGGACATTCAGATCGGGACTCCGTTCACCAACAACGGCGGAAGCGGCTTCTACACCGTAACGCAGGCGGCTCCCGGCAATACGGCTGGCAACATGTATTTCGCGTACGCGGCGGCCAAGAGCGGCACTAACAACTGGGCCACCGCGCCCACCGGGTGCGGCGCTCCCGCATCCTGGCCTTTGTTCGGGCAGGTCACCCAACCGGGCCTTCTGTGCCAGGGCGTGTGGCTGCGCGTGGAATACCAGAACACCGCTGGCACCTGGGTCGGGATCACCAAGGAGTGGCTGAGCTACGGATTCTCCAGAAACTACAATCAGCCCCCGACTCATCCCTACAACTCGTCGGCCGTCACGGTTCCTCTGTGCAAGAACTATCCCAACTACCCTGCTGCCCAGTGCCAGAACGGCATCAGTCCGGCGATTCTGATCCTGCAGCAGTTGCAGGTCAACAAGACCGTGGCGCAGGGCATGGGCGCCGGCGCATCGCAGTTTGCCTGGCTGCCGCTCAATTTCTACGACGCGCGTGAGGGCGAACCCCGCGACGCGCGGCCGGCGGGCGACCCCGGTAAGTATTGCAGTCCCGCCGGAGTCATGAACGCCGTCGAACTCGACGTAGGCAACCTTTGGCTCTGGCTGCAGGCCTCCGGCCCATTTGCTGGCGGCAGCGGCAAACTGGTTAACGCCGCCAACTTCAACGGCTACATTCTGTACTTCGCCGATCACCGCGGCATGATCGCAGATCCTCGTCCACTGACGCCGTTCTATAACAACCTTTCCGGAATGTCGGGACTAGCTGACACGGTTAATACTTCGTCAAGCACGGGCGTGCCTGACGGAAACCTCGAGCCCATTACCTACTATGCTTCGGCGACCACTCCTTACTCGCCGGAAGATGTGGCCGTGAAGGGTGCAGCGGTCAACCTCGGAAAGGTCGACAACTGGGGTCAGGCCAATCTGGGTGTCGGCTTCGGAATCCCCGCGACGAACCAGAAGGATCCTTATTACATCTACGGCACCACCAACAACGCCAACGCGATCCAGTGCTTGTCGTACACGGGCGTGACGCCGACCTACAACGTGCCCACGGCAGAGTGGAACATGGTGACGGGGCCACGCCACGTATTGCGTCTCGTTGACGGCGGCATGGATAGCGCCGGCAACAGCTTCGTTCCACCCACGAACGGATCTTTGGCCAATAACGGCAATGGTTTTACTGTTGCCTCCGAAGAACCCGTCTACGTGTGGGGCGACTACAACACGGGCAAGGCCGATCCGTTCTGGCCAAGCGAAAACACGACCACGACTCCGCACTCGGCGGCTGCCATCATCGCTGACTCGGTGACGCTGCTGTCCAATCCTCCGGCGGCCAATTCGCTGCCGGTTGCGAACTACGGCTGGACGGACTATGAAAGCTTTGGCTTCCCGGCAGACGCGGGCAGCCGTCCGGGCAACACCAGCTATTACCGCATGGCCATCGCAGCCGGAAAGAGCATTCCGTTCCCGCAGCCGGCGTGGGGTGGACAGGACTTCGGAACCGACGGTGGAATGCACAACTTCCTCCGCTATCTCGAAGCCCGCGGAGCCAACGGCGCCACCGTAAACTACGCCGGGTCGATGATCAGCATGTACTACTCGCAGTACAACACAGGCAACTTCAAGTGCTGTACTTCGGTATACGGCGCTCCGACCCGTAACTATTTCTTCGATACTCAGTTCCTGAACCCGGCGAACCTGCCGCCTGGAACGCCATCGTTCCAGGACGTAGTCAGCCTGAGCTATCACCAGAACTTCACTCCGCAGTAACGCAAGTTGATGCAAGGTGCCCCGGTCTTGCTTCCCTTACGGGAGAAAAGACCGGGGCATTTTTCTTTTGTGAATGTTCCAGGCAGCCCCGTCGAATCTCGACGCTAATACTTTCGAACTATCCCGCTGCATTCGAGTGATTAAGTAGAATCCCTTGCGTCGAGTTTGGGGCTCGACTCCGTTCTCTTCTACCGTGACAGCTCAGTCATCTTCGCGTTCTCTGTGGATTGCACTCTGTGCCGCGGCCCTCATTGGAACCGCTGCCTTCTTCTTTCCAGCTTATGTGATTCGGCCGTTCACTCATCAAAGCCAGCGCGGACTGATGTGGGCTATGGCAATTCGCCAGCGCGCACCTCTTGTTTCCCTGCTCTGTGCCGTTGCTTGTTTCGCCCCGGCCGTGCCGCTCTGGCAGCGCAGTGGTAAATGGATGAGGGCCGTCGTCGCGCTTCCGGTGCTTGTCGTAACCTTCTCGGCGGTCATGTCGCGGCTCAATTACTTCGAGTGGATGTTCCATCCCGTCGACAGCGCCCAGTTTGTCGACGAGGCGTCGAGCAAACTCGACGCGAAAGAGACGATTCTCGCCGTGCGCTACGGCTCCGATGCGCGGGCTTACCCCATCAGCCAAATGGCCTACCATCACATCCTGAACGATGTGGTGAACGGCGTCCCCATCGCGGTCACGTATTGAACGCTCTGTCACACCGGTCTGGTGTGGACACGAACGGTGAATGGCAGGGTGCTGCATTTCTATCTCGCGGGCATCAACAATCAGAACTTCCTGATGCGCGACCAAGAAACCGGTACCTGGTGGCAGCAGATCAACGGCAAGGCTATCTACGGCCCGCTAAAGGGCGCCGCTCTCGAACTTGTTCCCTACGATGAGCTGACATTCGGCGAGTGGAAGTCCGAAGTGACCGGCGGCAAGGTTTTCGCACCGGTGGCGAAGTACACCAAGGAATACGACAGCAACTGGGAGCCGGAGATTGCGAAGCTCCCGGTCGTGCTCAGCTTTCCTGGGACGGAGTTAAAGTCACGGGACGTCGTTGTGGGGCTCGAGGTAAATGGCGCTAGCCGCGCCTATCCCTGGGAAACACTCGTCAAACAATCTCCCGTTGTCGATCACGTTGGGGGAACGCCGCTCCTTGTCGCCGTCGCTCCGGACGGCAAGTCGTTCCGAGTATTCATCAGCCGCATCGACGGGAAGGATGCCGAATTCTTCCTGAAGGGCGATGACGCATCTCCGTCTTCCTCCACTCTGAAGTCCGCCCCTTCCAACGCAACTGAGCAGGCAAATCGTAGCGCGGGCATCTCGCCGGCTGTCGGCGGGGCTTCTAGTCCAGCCACCGGACAATCAAAGCAAAAGCCGGCCGGAGCCACCACTGCGGCGGCAAGCACCGCGGCCCCGCCGAAACCATGGCTCCTCATCGACACCGCCACCGCCAGCGAATGGAACTTCCAAGGCTGCGCCATCACGGGGCCGGCCCAAGGCAAATGCCTCGACCGCGTCCCGGCGCTCAAGGACTACTGGTTCGACTGGCGCAACTATCATCATGACACCACCGTGTATACACACTAGTACTATTGAGAATTCCTTCTGTGGTCCTTCGCTTCCAACCGCTGATAATCCAGTCCCTGGAATCGTGACCCGCATCACTGACATCGCGATTCGTTGATGGAAAAATCCAGACCTGAAGCAGGGTTGGCCCGTGAGCCCTGCGATCCCAGGGAGACGCCTCGCAAGACCGCACAGGCCCCGCCCCGCACCGCCCTCCGTTTGCAGGTAGTGTTTACGGACCTCGACCGCAAATCTGTCTGCCCAACTCTGCGAAATCCAGTTCACAACATTTGAGGAGGCACTTCATGAAATCCCTGTTGAGGGTTGCAGTGCTGCTGGCTCTTACTCTGTCGTTGGCTTGCGGAGGGGGAAACAAGAACGTAACGCCGCCGCCAGTGACCATTTCGATTGCGGTAGCTCCCACCACCGCGAACGTGATCGCGGGCGCGACTCAACAGTTCACCGCGACCGTGACCGGGTCTACAAATACGGCTGTCACCTGGACAGTTTCGGGCCCAGGCTCCATGTCATCTTCCGGCCTCTACACCGCTCCCGCGAGCCTGACCACGCCTGCATCTGTCACTGTCAAAGCCACTGCGCAGGCCGATACCACCAAGTCCAAATCGGCGACAGTCACGATTCCGGCGGTCTCCGCAATGATCTCACCACTCACGCCAAGCGTAATTCTCGGTGCCGCTCAGCCCTTCACCGCGAGCGTCTCCAATGCAACCGACACGAGCGTAGCCTGGAGCATCTCCATGGGAGCAGGCGCGGTCGATGCCAGCGGCCTCTACGCCGCACCCTCCACGCTGTCCACTCCCAGTTCCGCCACGGTCACGGCGACTCCGAATGCCGATCCCAGCAAAGCCGTATCCACATCTCTCACCATCCCGGGCGTTGGGGTCACCATCTCTCCGGCCAGCGCCACCTTGAACGCGGGTACGGCGGAACAGTTCACCGCCTCGACAACAAACGCCACCAACACCGCCGTGACCTGGAGTCTCGTCGGCAATGGAACGCTCGACACCAACGGCCACTATGCAGCTCCCAACATCGTCTCTTCTCCCGCAAGTGTGACTGTCACGGCAACGGCGGTGGCGGATACCGGCAAATCAAACTCCGCGATCATCCAGTTGAATACCATCTCGCTCGGGGTCGCGGGTTATGTCGTGATGCCGGATGGAGGATTCAAGACCCTCTCGGTCCACTCCATCGACTCTGCCACCGGAAAGCTACGTCCCGCAGGTCTGACCTTCGTCTCAGCTGACATGTACGCGAACCCGGACATGGTCGCAGTTCATCCCTCGGGAAAGTTTGTCTACACCGACGAGGGACTCGCTGCCCTGTGGGGCTATTCACTGGACGCCGACGGATCCCTAACCCCAATTCCCGGATCCCCCTTTTCTGCACCCGGCCTGCGGGCAAACGCTATGACCATTCCACCCAATGGCAAGTTCCTCTACGTGTCCAACTGGTATGGATCGATGTGGGGGTACAGCATTGACCAGACCAGTGGCGCTTTGACCGCTCTCAGCGGCTCCCCCTGGACTATAGGAGTGTCCGGCAACGCCCTGACCGCCGACGCAGCCAGCAAGTACCTGTACGTGGAGCAGGACACCGGCGCCTATAGCTCGAACATGGTGGTCTACAGCATCGACAACACAACCGGAGCCTTGACTTGGTTGCAGACGATTTTCGCGCCTGGCATCGGCCGCCCGAGCGGAATCGGGATTGTTCCTTCCGGGAAGTTCCTCTATGCAACCGGTTTCGACGATGGCGGCGTGGATGGCTTCACCATCGACTCAGCCACGGGCCTGCTCACTTTTATCGCTGGTTCTCCCTTCCCCGGCGGCGGTTACCCGGGCGAAGGACTGGCCGTTGATCCTCTAGGCAAGTATGTCTTTGCCGGCAACCGCAGCGGCATTGCCATGTACACGATTAATAACTCGACCGGAGTCCTCACCGAAGTTGCCGGCTCCCCGTTCCTGACCGGCTTTGAGAGCTCCGACTTCCATCCTGATTCCACCGGAAACTTCCTCTACACCAATCAGGACTTCACCCTGACTGCCGTCAAGATCGATCGAGCGCATGATCAGCTTGCATTCCTCAACTCGATCCATAGCCGATCTACGGTGCCGACGGGACGCTGGGTTCGCTTTGGATTGATCAAGAGTCCGACGTCGGTCTCCGTTGCAACCAATTCCGCATACGTCTTGAACAATCAGGACCACACCATCTCTCGCTATACGGTGGACGCAACCAATGGCGAACTGGTGGGAGTCGGATCCGCCATAACCACCGGCGGCACCAATCCGCAGGCCATGACCACCGACATGTACGGCAATTTCCTGTTTGCCGTGAACAAAGACAGCAACACAGTCGCTGCTTTCACCATCAACCCGACAGATGGAACATTGACTAAAGTCACAGGTTCGCCATTCGCGACCGGCCCGGGACCGACCGGTGTGGCCGTGGAAGCCACGGGACGTGTTCTCTATGTCGGCACTTCCGGCGACGATTCCATTTCGGCGTATAACATCAATCCCTCGACGGGAGTCCTCTCCCTGCTCGGCAGCGTGCCGACCGGCCAATGCGTCGGGGCGCGCTCGTTGTTCGCTGATTGGCGCGCCACCACTCTTTATCAAACCTGCTCAACTTCAAAGACTACGGCTATCTATTCGCTTCAGCCGGAGACCGGCCTGTTGACATCTGCGACGCCCACAGTAGTCGCGGTCGGGGGACCCTCGCTCGCTTTGTCTCCCTACGGAGCGGCTCCTCCGTACACCAACCTTGTCTACTGGCACAGCTTCGGATTCCTGATCAACCCCACCGATCAGGTGATCGATCAATTCATCGTTGGGAATCTCGGCGAATTGGTGCTGATGTCTGCGGGCACTCTCGGCCCGACACAGAGCGTGGCCGTAGATCCCCTCGGCCGCTTTGTGTATGGCACCAATACCAACGCCAACAACGTGCAGGCAAACACAATTGATCCCGTCGAAGGAACCATGACGCAGATCATCGGCTCGCCCTGGGGCACGGGAACGTTCCCCATCGCGTCGGTGGTCGATCCCACCGCACGCTTCCTCTATGTAGTGAATCGAGACAGCAACACTGTGTCGGGATATGTCATCAACCAGTCGACCGGAGACCTGACTCCCATGTCGATACCAACCTTCGGCACCGGCAACAAGCCCGTCTCCATGCTAGTCACCGGCAGTATCGATTGAGGCACTGCAATGTTAGGGCCGCTCTTGCTTCAAACCAGAGCGGCCCTTGTTAATCAAGACGCTAGTCCGGACGATTGAACATCCATGCGCGTACAAGCTCTGCGGCTTCCTTTGGCCCTCCTCCATCAGCGCTAGAACTTGATCTTCAGGCCCCACTCAATTTGTCTGGGTGCGCCCGCCGCATTCACGCCCGTCCCAGCCCCCACGCGCAACGAATCTCTTGCGGCCGGATCGCTTAGGGATGTGCCATTTACGGTCCCGGCGGAGCCATCCAAGAATCCGCTCATTCGGACACGCAAGCCCGATGCGCCTCTCACTTCGGTTAGAGCAGCATCGGACGAAAAAACCGATGCGTTTGCCGTGACTCCACTCACGTTGTGAAGTGATTCTGAACAACCATCGCCCCGATGTTGGCTCCAGTGAATCCTGAATGCTCAATAAAGGTGGCCAATCTCGCGCCCCCCGTGCCACTCAACACATTCACGAATGAATTTCGTCTAAACTCTCCGCAGCACAATTCCGCTGGGGAGAAATCTCTTGTCCATGACTCGCGCACTCTTCTGGGATGTCGGCGGTGTTCTGCTTTCGAATGCGTGGGATCACACCCAGCGCGCAGAAGCGCTGCAACACTTTCAACTGGACGAACGGGAGTTCCATGACCGCCACGAGATGCTGGTCTCGTCATTTGAGCGCGGCAAGATAACGCTCGTCGAATATCTGGACCGCACGATCTTCTATCAGCCACGGCCGTTCACACGCGAGGCGTTTCGCGATTTCATGTATTCCCTGTCGCAGCCGATTCCGGGAGTGATTGACTTCGCGCAATCCTTGAGCGATTCCGGCAAATACTTTATGGGAACGATCAACAACGAATCGCGCGAATTGAACGACTATCGGATCGAGACGTTCGGATTGCGAAAGGTCTTCCGCCTTTTCATCAGCTCGTGTTTCGTGGGACTCCGCAAGCCCGAGCGGGACATCTACCGGCTGGCCTTAGAGACGACACAAATTCCTGCCGAAGAGTGCTGCTTCATCGATGATCGAGCGTTGAATCTGGAGTGTGCCGCGAAGCTGGGGATGAACACGATTCAAATGCGGACGCTGGAGCAGTTGCGGGCAGACTTGGTGAAGGTGGGAGTTTAAATCTGCAAGTTTCAAGTCTCAAAGTTTAAAGATTTCAAAGACAAAACCGCCCAGCAATGCGCCGGCAACAGAGACTTCCGGTTCTTCTTTGAAACTTTGAAACCGTGAAACGTTGCAACTCGCTTTTGAAACCTTGTTCTTACGGATTCTTTCTCGGTTGCGCGGTCTTCACCACGACGGCAGGAACGTCGGATTCCAACGTAGTCAACGTCAGGTCGCTCGACCAGCAGTCGGCGGTCACCTTCCATTCTCCGTTCGGCTGGCGCGCCAGCACCCACAGATACTTGCCGCGCTCTTCGCGGCGCTTACCTGTTGAACCGGGAATCAGCGCCTTGCAGCGTCCCGCCTCATAGGCAAGATCGCCGACCACTTCCACGCGCAGCGGTTCAACTTCCACTTCACCCAATCCAGCATCGAGCGCCCCGAAGAAAAACTCGCGAACCGCAGCAGCTCCTCGAATCGGCGGATAGTTCGAGCGCAGCACCAGCGCATCCGCCGTATACAACTCCAGCAGGTCGTCGAGATGTTTGGTGTTGCAGGCCAGGACCCACTCGTGTGTGATGGCGCGAACCGCCGCCTCGGCGCGGCTCATGTCACCGCGCAGCGAGGCCGCCGTCGCGCGCAGCTTGTCTTCCCTCGCCGGATCTCGCGTCGGCTCAGCCGAGCGCGGATACATTCCCTCCTGTGCCCCTGGAAAATAGTGGTGGTGATAGTGGTGGTGGTAGTGATGGGTTTCGTTACCGGTGGGCCGAGTCATCGCAGGCCGCATTTCCGGCTCCCCGTAGGGATTCGGCGGAATCGCAATCGCGGTCGGCGGTGCCGGGGACTCCATCGCAGGAATGTTGGCCGCCGCCTTCTCCGCTTCCTCAGCGCTGACTCCGCACATGCCGCAAAACTTGTTGCCGACACGGTTCTCGTATCCGCAAATTTTGCACGCCACTGTCTGAGAGCTCGTCAATTCCGCTGACAGGTCGTTCGATGCATCCTCCGCATCGGCCTCCGCCGCTAGGCGCTGAGCGGCTTCCAGCGCGGCTGCGATTGCATCCTCGCCGGGCTGCGGACGCCGCATCTCGGGGCGCAGTCTTCTGTACAACTCCTTCATATCGGAGCTGCTGACGGGCGTATCCATCGGCTGAGCGAACGGAGTTTTCTTCTTGTCCTTATCCACGAATCAAGTCACCTGCTGGGGGAATTCTAGCGCAGCGAAGCGGGGGATACTATCGGCTGGAAAACTCGACTTTGCCTTCGGTCTCGGTGGGCACGCCGTTGCATGTGGCTGGACGATATCTCCACGTGCGCACGGTCTGCAGCACGCGGCGGTCTCCGGCGAGGCCGGCACTCTCGAGGATCAGCGGGCTGTGAACGCGGCCATCGGTGCCGATAATGAAGCTGACTTTCACCTTGCGTCCGTTGGCGTTCGTGGTGAAGAGCGGATCGGGCGTGGTCAGTGCTTGCGGAGGCTGCACATCTTCGCACGCCGGACGCGAGCTGATATGGGGAACATCGGCATACTGCGAGGCGCGCGTCAAAGTCCGCGATACCTGACGCTCCCTCTGCTCGAAGGTCGTTGAGCGCATGGATGTCACGGGCGTACTTGCCCCTGAAACTACCGAGACAACGACGAACAGGATCGCAGGCCAGGTGCGACGAAGCATTCGATCGACTCCATCCCTTGGGAGCAGCAGTATACTCCAACGCTGTGACGGGCAAGTCAACGGCCATCGGATCGCTTTTAAAGACCTTGCATTCCAGATAGTTACGACCGATCTACCAAGCGTTGCATCGCTTCAGGTGCAACGCGTTGCACATTAAGGGGTAGACGGGCTAATTGGCGGGTTCCCGCCGCCACCGCCGCGATGGATGATCGGCCAGATAAGGAGTGCGGCTCCCGCGCCCCCTAAAGCGATCCACTTGGGATTGATGCCATGTGACGCAGGCGTCGGTCGGGCGGCGGGACCGCAGACTTCCGACTCGTCGAAACTTTTCTGCTCGCCCTCGTGCACGGAAGCTTTCTGAGTCGTGGCTTCCCTCTCGGGCGTGGTCTTACCGCTTTCGCGCTCGTGCGCGACATTCACGTCAAGTTTCTGCGCTGCGACCTGTATCGTCCGATTCACATCGGTCACGGAATATTGCGTCCATTCATTCAGAACTGGAACAACCACGACGCAATTTACCCGCACTTTGTAGCTCTTCGAGGTTCCCACCGAGACGCCGCCGTGATCCAACTCAAATACATCCGCCTGAAACTTGCCGAGCGACTCAGGTGCGAGAAGAACCGTTGATCCTTCAATATTCAGGCTGCCTGTCGCTCCGCTTTTGGTTTCAATGACATCACCCGGAAAGATGGCAGTGGAGTCGTGCGCCTCGTAGCCATTCACCCAAACGCCTCCCTGCGCGTGAAGGATCGCTCCCGCGGGTTGATCGGGCAGGGACTGCCCCATCAGTGACAGCGGCGAGGCCGCAGCCAAAGCCCAACAAAGAAGGGCCCTTATGCTAGATGGACGCATCCCAGACGCGATTCGACAAATCTCTCCAGATAAAATCGTATCTGCGGGTTGACATATCGTCTATTAGCTGGCTGGATACTGGCAGGCTCGCAGATCGCAGGCTATAAGGCGCTTCCGGAATATTCCCAAGTTGTTTTGTAACAACTCTTCTGTATTGGTAAAACTTTGTAAATCACGCAGTTGCAGCGCCTTTGACGCGGTACAGTAAAGAGGAGCGTATGAATCGAAAGAGAGCAGTGTGGGTGGCGCTAGTCGGGCTGGCAGTAGGAGTGAACTGCGTTCCTCCGCGTCTGGGAGCAGCGCAGACCTCAGACGCAACCCAGGCAACGATCGCCAAACGCATCGGCACGATCAAGGCTGTTTCAGGAAATACGCTCACGTTGGCTCCGTCTCCTGGGGCTGAAGTGGCCGTCACAGTGCAGCCCAACGCGCGAATCCTGCGCCTCGGGGCCGACAAGGATCTCAAGAGCGCAACCCCCATTCAGTTGCAGGATCTGCAAGTCGGCGACACGATCCGGGTTCGCGGCACGGCGTCGGAAGACGGCAAAACCTTCTCGGCTCTCGAAGTTATGGTGATCACGCACGCGGCCGTAGCCGCCGTCAGCGACCAGATTCGCCAAGATTGGCAAAAGCGCGGTATGGGCGGACGAGTTGAGGTCGTCGACGCCGCTTCCGGCAACATAACGATTTCCATTCCGAGTCTGAAGGAGAAGAAGACGGTCGTAGTCCACACCACGAAGACGACCATCGTGTACCGCTACGCTCCGGATTCGGCCAAGCCCGAGGACGCCAAACCGAGCACATTGCGGCAAGTTCAGGCCGGCGATCAACTGCGCGCTCGCGGCGACCGCAACGCCGACGGCAGCGAGATCACCGCGGAAGAAATCTACGCCGGCGTGTTCCCGCAGTTTGCGGCCACGGTCAAGTCGGTCGACGCCAATACGGGTACGGTCAGCCTTCAGGACCTGGTCACCAAGAAGACGGTGGAAGTGAAGGTTACCCCAGATTCTCAACTGCACAAGATCCCAGCGCAGATGGCGCAGGGCTTCGCCATGCAGTTGAAAGGTGGAACTGCCGGAGGAACTTGGGGAGGAAACGGCGGAGGCAGTCAGGCAGGTGCACAGTCAACTTCTGCGCCCGCGGCTCCAAGCGGCGGATCGGCGCCGGCGGCGAACAATGCGCAAGCGAGCGCGCATCCCGGTGGTTGGGGCGGCTCAGGCAGCGGTCGCTCGGGTGGATTCGACTTGCAGCGCATGCTGAGCCGCATGCCCTCTTCGACCCTGGCTGATCTGAACCTGCAAAAAGGAGATGCAGTCATCGTTCTGGCGACAGAGGGCGGCCCGACTGCGCCGAAGACAGCAATCACGCTGCTCAGTGGTGTTGAACCGATCCTTCAGGCAGCGCCCAGTGCGAGCCAGGCCATGATGCTGACGCCATGGAGTCTGGGCGGAACGCCCGGCGGCGATGCATCGCAATAGAAGCGCCGTCTCGAATCTGAATCCGCATTCCTGCGTGGTTAGAAACGGAAAGTGAAGATGAAGGTACAGAACTACCTACTGATAGTCGTCGTGCTTGTGTGGGCGCTGTGCGTTCCCCAATCGTTCGCGCAGACTGCCGGTGCTTTGCGCGGGCAGGTAACCGATCCCTCGGGAGCGGCCATCGCCGACGCCAGCGTGATCATGACTCAGGCGAACGGCAGTCCGATCGTGGTGAAGAGCAACGCTCAGGGCATGTACGAGTTCAAATCGCTGCCCGCCGGGAAATACATCCTGACCGTCGCGGCCACGGGCTTCACGCTTTTTGAGAACGACAACGTGGTGGTCGCCGATCAGCCCCTGCGCCTGAACATCTCGATGACCATCGAGGTGGAAACGCAGAAGGTCCAAGTCTCCGATACGGCTCCGACCATCGACGTCAACCCAACCAACAACGCGGGCGCGATCGTCATTTCAGGAAAGGAACTCGAAGCACTGCCGGACGATCCTGACGAACTGATGTCAGATCTGCAGGCGCTGGCCGGTCCCTCCGCTGGACCGAATGGCGGACAGATGTACATCGATGGATTCACCGCTGGACAGTTGCCGCCGAAAAGTTCGATCCGCGAGATTCGCATCAACCAGAATCCGTTCTCCTCGGAATACGACAAGTTGGGCTACGGCCGCATCGAGATCTTCACCAAGCCCGGAACCGACAAATATCACGGACAGTTTTTCGTGATCGGCAATGACTCTGCGTTCAATGCTCCCAATCCCTTCGCGGGGACTGAACCGCCGTACTACTCCGTGCAGTACAACGGAAACGTTGGCGGACCACTGGGCAAGAAAGCTTCGTTCTTCGTCAACGTCGAACGGCGGAACATTGACGAACTGACCGCGATCAATGCGTGGCAGTTAGACCCGGTATCGCTGGAGGCAACTCCTTTCGTCGACGCCATACCCAACCCACGCCAGCGCACCAACATCAGCCCGCGTCTGGATTGGGCGGTGAACAAGAACAACACACTCACAGCGCGGTATCAGTACTGGCGCGATACCGAGACCAATGACGGTGTTGGAGTGCTGAGCCTTGCGTCGCAAGGCTATTACTCCAGGGAACAGGAGCACACCTTCCAAGTCAGCGACACGCAGGTCATCGGCACGAAGGTGGTCAACGAGACCCGGTTTCAGTATGTCCGCAGCACCTCAAGTCAGGACCCACTGGACTCGAATCCTTCCGTCACCGTTTTTGGAAGTTTCAGCGGTGGGGGCAACGGCGGTGGCGTGCAGAGCGACTTGCAGAATCGCTATGAACTGCAGAACTACACGTCACTCATCCATGGGAATCACATTTTCAAGTTCGGCGGCCGCCTGCGGGGGACGAAGGACACAAGCTCCACGATGGCGGGATTCAACGGGGCCTTCACCTTCTCGTCGTTGACCTCGGTGGACGGAATTACGGGCACTCCAACGGGGTGCACGGTGATCGGACAGAATCCGCCTTGTCCGATCGCGCTTTCCTTTGCACTTGGCCAGCTGCAGGACCCGACAGCGAACGGCGGCGCCCCGCCGTATGCGACACAGTTCAGCTACACCACCGGCTTGCCGGCGGCATCAGCGACGTATTACGATGCCGGCCTCTACCTGCAGGATGACTGGAGAATTCGGCCGAATATCACCCTCAGTGCGGGGCTCCGCTTTGAAACGCAGAACGCAATTCACGATCACGGAGACTGGGCGCCCCGGTTGGGATTTGCCTGGGGTGTCGGCGGAAAGAGCGCCCCGCCGAAGGTCGTCATCCGAGGTGGCTACGGAATTTTCTACGATCGCTTTAGCTCCGGCCAAATCCTCCAGGTAAACCGTCTCAACGGGGTCGTGCAGCAGCAGTTCATCATTGACAATCCCACGTGCTTCCCGGGTGTGGATGTTGCATTGACGGACTTCTCCAACTGCGGTCCGGTCAGCAATTCGGTCTCGAACATCTACCAGGTCAGCCCGTCGCTGCACGCGCCCTACACGTTGCAGGGAGCAGTCAGCGTGGAGAAACAGGTCACGAAGTCGGCAACACTCTCCGCCACCTATTTGAACTCGCGCGGTTTCGACCAACTCGCAACGATTAATGCCGCAGCGCCGTATCCCGGAACTCCTTGTTATCAGGCGGGATGCCCCCAGATCAGCGGAGGCAACATCTACCGCTACGTCTCTGAGGGAAACTTCAAGCAGAACCAATTAATCGTAAACACGAACGTCAGGGTTGGCTCGAAGGTGCAGATGTTCGGCTTCTATACCTTCGGCCATGCCGACAGCAACGGCTCCGGCGGGTTTCCCACGAATTCCTACAACCTCGATCAGGATTGGGGCCGCGCCGGCTTCGACGTGCGTCACCGGTTGTTCATGGGCGGAACCATTGCGCTGCCCTATCTGATTCGCTTGAATCCATTCGTGGTCGTCAGTTCCGGATCTCCGTTCAACATTACGTCGCCGATCGACCTCAATGGCGATCAGATCCTGAACGACCGTCCGAGTTTTGTGTCGTCGGCCACATGTCCTGCGGGAACGCTGCCCGCCGCCGGTTCGACGATCTATTGCACGCAACTGGGCACGTTCGATGCCTCCGGGGCCACCGGGACTCTGCTGCCGGTCAGTTACGAGACTGGTCCGGCTCATTTCGTCATGAACCTGCGCGTCAGCAAGACCTTCGGCTTCGGGGCAAAGACCAAGGGGACCCAGGGTGGGGACGGGATGCCCGGCCATGGGGGCGGTGGCGGCCCGCGAGGAGGAGGCGGTCCCCGGGGTCCACTGTTCGGCGGGGGACCCACGATGATGTCGTCGAACTCCGACCGGCGCTACAACCTGACATTAGGCGTGAGCGCGCGAAATCTTTTCAACAACGTGAATACGTCGAATCCAAGCGGAAGTCTTGGATCGCCGTTGTTCGACAAAGCGAATTCTCTGCAGGGAGGACCGTTCTCGCCCGGGTCGTCGGCCAACCGTCGCATCGAGTTGCAGGCGACCTTCGCCTTCTAGCTCGACGGACCGGCCGCGCGAACATCGGCGACTATACCCCGCGTTTCTGCCTCAGGTTATGCTGAGGACATTCCGCGTTGGGTAAGGTTCGAGAACGATTGCGATTTCTTCCAATCAACCGACGTAAGTTCCTGCGGTATGCCGCGGGCGCTGGAGTCATGGCGCTAGGCGTTGACTCTATCCTGATTGAGCCCGACAAACCCCTGCTCGTGCGCCAGGAGATCACGTTGCGCCGCTGGCCCGAACGGCTCAATGGCTTCACCATCGCGCTACTCAGCGACTTTCACTACGACTGGCTCTTTTCGGTTCATCCCATTCGCAAAGCGGTCAAGATCGTCAACGATCTCCGCCCGGACTTGATCGCGCTGACCGGCGATTTTGTTTCTGTGCCTTGGTTCGGCGATCCCCTAAAGGGCGGTGCGGCCGCGGAGCCATGCGCGGAACTGCTGCGCCAATTGCAGGCCCCGCATGGAGTTTGGGCAGTGATGGGTAACCACGATGTGTTCAGCGATCCCGATCGGGTGACGAACGCGCTGCACGCACAGCGGATTCCCGTGCTCTCGAATAAGTCGGTGCCAATTGAAAAGGATGGAGCGCGCTTCTGGCTCAGTGGCGTAGACGATGTGCTGAGCGGCACCGCCGACCTGAACGGCACGCTGCATGGCATCCCCGCAGACGAAGCGACCGTGCTGATGGCGCACGAACCGGACTACGCCGATTACGTCGCGCGCTATCCCGTCGATCTGCAGCTTTCAGGACACTCGCACGGTGGCCAGGTAGTGTTCCCCTTCATGCGGCCACTCTACTTGCCGGATTTGGCAAAGAAGTATATCTGGGGGCTGCATACCATCAAGGGACTCAGACTCTACACCAATGCGGGAATCGGCACAGTAGAACTGCCGGTACGGTTCAATTGTCCGCCGGAAGTTACGTTCATCACGCTGAGGCGGGCGGGTTAGAAGGATCCGACTTCGTGCAAGTGACCGTGTAGGGACGCCGCCATCGGCTGTCCGGCGGAGCAAAGCTCCGCAGCATCGATGAGCCAAGGCCCCGTTTCGACTCCGCACAATCGCCCTCCCGCTTCTCGCCAAGGCAGCGAGAAGTGGGGCACCCCACAGCGTCTTGCCTTATTAGAGAATTCTCTCGTGGGTGTATCCCGCGGCTGTCAGTGCGGCCAGCAATTCTGCGATGTGCTCGGGCCCGCGCGTTTCCATCGTGATGTCTATGGCCGTGTCACCCAGGTTCACGCCGTGATAGGCGCGGTCGTACGCCGTTTCCACAATGTTGGCGCGGTGGTCGGCGAGAATTCCGGTGAGCCTGTGCAGCGCGCCGGGATAATCGGGCAGATGAACGCGAAGCCGGACGAGGCGTCCATCTTTCACCAGGCCGCGTTCGATGATGCGGGAGAGCAGCGTCACGTCGATGTTGCCGCCGCACACCAGAACGGCTACGCGCTTGTCCTGCAAGGGCAGCTTGCGGTTCAACACGGCGGCGATCGCGGCGGCGCCTGCGCCTTCGGCGAGCGTCTTCTCGCGCTCCAGCAGAAGCAGAATCGCGTTAGCGATTTCCTCTTCCTCTACGATGACGATATCGTCGACGTACTTCTGAACCAGCGGTAGGGTTTTTTCTCCGGCACGGCGCACGGCGATGCCGTCAGCGATGGTCTTGGCCGCCTCGAGCGTCACCGGCTTGCCCTGGGCAACAGCCGCTTTCATCGATGGCAGCCTCGCGGGCTGCACCCCATAAACCTTCAGCTTGGGATTCGTTTCCTTCACGGCGCAGGCAATCCCGCCAATCAGACCGCCGCCGCCAATCGGCGACACAATGACCTCGATATCTGGATTCTGCCCCAGAATTTCCAGCCCCAGGGTTCCCTGCCCGGCAATGACCGCGTCATCGTCGAAGGCATGGATCAGGGTCATCCGATCCTGCTCGCTCAGTTCGACGGCCTTTCCGTAAGCCTCATCGTAATTCGCCCCGTAGAGGACGACTTCCGCCCCATATCCACGCGTCGCGGAAACCTTGGTCAGAGGAGTCGGCAGCGGCATCACGATGCGTGCCCGGATTCCGTGGCGTCCCGCATGGTACGAGACACCCTGCGCATGGTTGCCTGCGGATGCGGCGATCACGCCGCGCGAGCGCTCTTCGCCGGTGAGGGTCAGCAACTTATTGAGCGCGCCGCGTTCCTTGAAAGCACCCGTTCGCTGCTGGTTGTCCAGTTTGAGAAAAATGGAATTGTTTGTGAGCCCGGAAAAGGTTTCGGAGTGGGTGCAGGGCGAGACGCGGATATCGGCGCGAATTCGGTTGAGTGCGGAGTGTATGTCGGAAAGTTGAATCATGTCGCGGGCGGCGCCGCCAAAGCTAGAACCGCCAGAACGCTCCGCCCGATACAAAGAAGTTGTGTTGACGGGTCTTGCCCGTCGGGGCCAGCGGATAGTCGGGTTCGCCGGACCAGAAATCGCGCACCTGACCGCGCATGCTGAGCCTCTTCCAGACTTTCACATCGAGTCCAAAGCCCGCCTCCAGCACAAAGCCGGTTTTGTCTTTGCCCGGGTTGGCCCCTCCATAGATTAACTGAGAGCTTTCAGTAATCCGGCCAAATCCAGCTCCCAGACTGATCCAGGGTGAAACCGCGGTCGTCGGAAAAAGGTTGACGCGAGCGGCGGGCGTAACGAACAGCTCTTTGAGATCCGATGGGACAACGGAAAAGCCGTATTCGCCGGCGTTGAGGTCAAGGTCGTGGTTGTAGGCGATCACGCCCTCCGCCGAGATCGAGTAGATCGGCATAACAAGGAATCGCCGCGCGTACACTCCTTCAAAGGTAAGGCCTTTGCCGGCGTGGATGATGGGATCGAAGTAGGTCGCGCCCTGTATGCCCTGGTCGCTGACGAAGATGCGGCCAATGGAGCCGCCGATCTCGTTCTTTTCATCTTGCGCAACCGCAAACGCGGCGAGCAACGTCACCACAAGTACCGCATAGCAAAGCCGTCTGCCAGACATTTCCCCTCCCAACAGAGGTTCCCTAAATTGTTACGGCGGTAAGAGCTAGCGTAGCACGACACCAGCCGTTTTGGACCCTTGGAT
>Ga0335082_10000436_pt1 | contig 43058 bp, 41 predicted proteins | sample Lox_Sample_41_FD_206718 | JGI IMG/M metagenome (GOLD analysis project Ga0335082, IMG submission 206718) | Soil microbial communities from Loxahatchee National Wildlife Refuge, Florida, United States - Lox_Sample_4.1 | ecosystem: Environmental > Terrestrial > Soil > Wetlands | place: USA...
GTCGAGGTCGAGACCGAACTCCGCCGGATCCTTTCGCGGAGCGGGCTCGCGGTTCTCCGCATTCTCCGCCCACCAGCGCCGCATGCCGGATTCGAACTCGGCCGTCACCGGCTCCCCGAGCCAGTCGTACAGGCGGCGCACCTCGCCGATCGGATCCGCCTGCATGGCGCGGAAGTCGATGTCGTAGAATCTCGCGTCGGCTCCAGTGTCGCGGAACTTCATCACGCGCTCCATGCCGACCGACCAGTGCTCGACGTTCAGACGGCCGAGGTAGAGGCGATCGAGGTGGTCGGTCAACACGCCGGCGATGTCGGCGTAGACGTCGGCCACCGAGAGCATGACGTCCGTCGGGTCGCGGTGGGTCATCACGAAGCGGGCGTCGGGGAAGGCCTGGTCGAGGTGCGGCAGGAAGAGGACGTGCGCGGGCGTCTTGAGCCGCCAGGGTTGCCTCGGCTCGCCCCACTGGAGGAGCTTCAGCACGCGGCGCTCGTACCGGTAGGCCGACGTCGCGTCGGTGTCGAGCAGCCACTCTGCGTAGGACGGCACCTTCGCGAACGCGAGGAAGATGTGGGTCTTGAAGTCGAGGGCGAGGAGATCGAGGCACTCCATCGGACCCTGGATGTCGACCGGCACGTGGGCCCGGGTGCCGGCCTTCTCGAGCGCCTGCGTGATGCGCGGATCCTGCCCGCGCACCGTCGACGGCGGCGGGCACGGCTGCGAGGACTCCCACATTCGCAGGTACCGGACGTTCGGATCCTTCGCGAGCAGGAACGACAGCGCCGTGGAGCCGGTGCGTGGCAGCCCGAGCCCGAAGAGCGGCGCCTCGATCGGGACCTCGTCGATCTCCGGGTGACGGCGATACCACTCTTCCACCTGTAAACGTTGCGCCAGGTGGCCGACGATGCGCGGATACAGGAATGCCTCGCCGCGCGCGTTGAGCCGCGCCTCCTCGCGCAGCGAGCGCACGAGGATCTCGAGGCCCTCGCGAAACGAATCGTCGCCGAATCGGTCGAGGCCGGTCTGCGCGACCGCCGCGGCCATCAGATCTTCGTGTGCTGACACCTTCTCCCCGCCGAACGCCCGCGCCGACACACTCGCATCCGCGCGAGCGAGCCGTCAAGCGGCAGCGCCCCCCGCGCTACCGTCGGCGCACACTCCGAGGCGAATCGAAGGAGCGATCCGATGAAGCTGCGAGACAAGGTCGCCATCATCACGGGTGCCGCGGGTGGGATGGGTCAGGCCACGGCTCTCCTCTTTGCGGAGGAGGGAGCCGCGATCGCCGCCGTCGATCTCAGCGAGGAGTCGCTCGAGCTCACCCTGAAGGAGATCCGCGCGAAGGGCGGACGCGCGATCGGAATCGGAGCCGACATCACGCGCACGGCGGACGTGCTCCGCATCGTCGAGCGGACGGTCGCCGAGTTCGGGAATCCGACGGTGCTCGTGAACAACGCGGGCGTCGACACGGAGGCGAAGCGGAAGCTGGTCGACATTCCCGAAGAGGCCTTCGACCGGGCCGTCGAGGTCAACCTGAAGGCGCCCTGGCTGATGATGAAGCACGTCGTCCCGCCCATGATCGCGGCGGGCGGCGGCTCGATCATCAACACGGCGTCGATCGCCGCCTTCGTCGCGATCGCCACGGTCGGCTACACGGCGGCCAAGGCGGGTCTCGTGGCGATGACCCGGGTCGCGGCGGTCGAGCTCGGACCGCACCACATCCGCGTCAATGCGCTGTGTCCCGGCGCGACGTGGACGCCGATGGCCCGGAAGATCCGCAAGGAGCAGACGGAGCTCGGTCAGCCCGTGCGGCGCAACATCATCGAGAAGAAGGCCGTCCTGGGGCGGATGGCCGATCCGATGGAGATGGCGAAGGCTGCGCTCTTCCTCGCGAGCGACGACTCCTCCTTCGCCACCGGCATCGCGTTCGCCAACGACGGCGGCTGGACGGCCAACGGCGGCTGGGACGAGATCCAGGGACTCTTCGGCTCGCGCTGACCGCGCGAGCGCGGCGTCAGACGGCCGGCTCGGCGACCGCGTCGAAGAAGGCGGCGCCGGAGTCCGGGATGCGCGGCTGCATGAACACGTTCACGGAGTACGACACGAGGATCATGGAGTAGAGGAGCTGGAGCAGGCGCGTCGCGTCCGCGGGCAGATCGTCCAGGGCGAGCGCCTCGAGATGGGCGATCGCCTCCTCGGCGCGCGGGGCGATCGCATCGTAGAACGCCTGGAGCTCCTCGATGGTCTTCGAGAGGCGGATCTCGTAGCGCTCCTTGCGGGTCGCTCGCGCCCAGTCCGCGACGTAGGGCTCGAGGTCGGCGAAGCGTTCGGGCAACAGACGGGAGGTCGCCTGCATTTCAGCGCCCCTTCGAGCTGGCCGGCGGGCACGCGGCGATCGCGTCCCGCACGAACTGGTGGAAGCCCCGGATCAGGAGCTCCTGGTCGCTCAAGTGGAACGTCTGGTTGGCGCGCGTCTTCAGCGCCGAGTGCGTGGCCTCGATGGTGTTCACGTCCTGCATCGCGAACTCCATCGTGCTGTCGACGACCAGCTCCTGCGCCAGCCGCTGCCCGGCGTTCGCAGGCGGCACGAAGTAGAGGTCGATCTCGTAGATGTGCGAGTCGACCGACTCGGGCCAGTAGGTGTAGGTGATGTAGTAGCCGCGGGCCCAGATCTGGATCGACAGGTTCGGGAAGAGCCAGAACTGGTCGTTGCCCCACGAGCGGATGCGTCCCTTGTTCAGAAAATCCGGCTGCGGCCCGAGATCGGGCACGTCGTCGGGACCGAAGAGGCCGGCGCGGAACAGGCGGTAGACCCACTTCTGGTCGCGCGCCGCCGGACCCGCCGTCCCCGGCTGGCGGGGCGGCAGCGACGGGGGGCCCGGCACCGACGTCAGCATGTGCGGAGCAAAGAGCTCGTAGTGATAGGCGTCGATCGGCGGCACCATCTTCTCCGCCTTCGACACATCGCGGTGGATGAAGCGGCCGTGGACGTACGGGGGGTGGTACCACTCGCAGACGGAGTCGACCGCCAGCTTCCAGTTGCCGTGGATCCGCGTCGCGAATCCGTAGTGCTGCGTCATCCGCTCGAAGGGATAGGCCTCGAGCTCGAGGATCCGATCCCCGAGGTAGGTCTTCAGCGGCACCGGATCCTGCGACAGGTTCACGAAGACGAACCCCGCGAACACTTCGCAGTGGAGCTTCGGCATGCGCAGCGCGCTCTTGTCGAGGTCGAAGAATTCCTGCTCGTTCGTCACGTGCGTCACGCAGCCGTCGAGCCCGTAGCGCCAGCCGTGGTACTTGCAGGCGAACTCGCGGCAGGAGCCGCTCGTCTCCCGCTGCGGGTGCTCCTGCCAGACGACCTTGTTGCCGCGGTGGGCACACACGTTGTGGAACGCGTGCACGCTGCCCTGGAGGTCGCGCGTGACGACGATGGACGCGAGGCGGCCCGGCAGCTCGCGGGTGAAGAAGGTGCCCGGCCGCGGCAGCCGCTCGACCCGCCCCACGCAGAGCCAGGAGCGCTCGAACACCGCCTTGCGCTCGGCGTCGAAGAGCTCCGGCGAGATGCAGTCCTCGTAGCTGACCGGGCCAGTCCCGAGCTCCGGGTAGAGCGGGGTGAACTTGCCCTTGCCCGTCGCGAGCCGTTGCTGCATTCCACTCATCGCGAACGCCTCCGCGCAGGCCCGGTCGCCGTGCCTACGCTCTCGCGTGACGGATCGGACGCACCGGGGGAAGACCCGTCCGACCAAGGATTCTGATCCCACGCGCGGTCCAGCGGGTCCATCCGCCCGCCGAACGGGAAGAACGCCTGCTGGGCGTAGGTCTCGCGCGCGAGGCCGTGCGACAGCTCGTCGAGGAAGGCCCGCTTCAGCGGCTGCGTGAAGAGCTGGCGCGTGTAGCGCAGCACGAGCGGCGGTCGCCTGGCGAGCTCGCGCGCGAGCTCCCACGCGCGGTCGAGCACCTTGTGCTTCGGGTGCACCTCGGCGACTGCGCCCCACTCGAGCGCCTCTCTCGCGCTGAGCTTCTTGCCGGTCAGCAGCAGGTAGCGGGCGCGGTTGTGACCGACGAGGAAGCTCCAGATCACGTGCTGCCCGTCGCCCGGCACCTGGCCCCGAGGGAAGTGCGACACGTCCTGGAACCAGGCGTCCTCCGACGCAAGCACGATGTCTCCCATCAGCGGCACGTCCGAGTGGATGTTGCACGGCCCATTGACGACGCTGATCATCGGCACGTCGACCGCGAGCACGTTCTCCATCAGATGGCGCGTGTACCACGCCTTCTCGTCGAGCTTGTGGAGGCCGCGCACGCCCGGCATCAGGTTGTAGACGGGCTTCTCGGGCCACTCGCCGTTCGGCAGGCGGCCCCAGTCGGCGTTGTAGTTCTCGCCGGTGCCGGTATGGATGAGAACCTTGATCTCGCGATCACCGGCGACATCGGCGAATGCGTCCGACATGTCGTCGTGTGACTTCCAATCCCACACCAAGCTGCCGCCGTCGGTGTGGCACTGCATCAGCAGGATGCCCTCCTCGGAGAGCTCGAACCGGAAGTTCGGGTACCGATCCTTGTACTCCGCGAATCTCGTGCGCTTCGCCACCGTCTCCCTCGCGGCCGCATCATCCTCGACCGTGAGAACATCATAATCGTCTGCTGGAAGGCGAGGTAGCGGTAAGCGCAGGTGGTATTCTCGCGGTCGTGGTGCGCCCGTTCCGCTTCGCCGTGCAAGCGGCCTGCTCGAAATCTGGTGCCGAGTGGCGCGATTTCGCGCGCCGGGTCGAGGACCTCGGCTACTCCACGCTCTTTCTCGCCGACCACTATCTCGGGCCGGGGCGGGCGCGGCGCGCGGCGCACACGCCCGAGCAGGATCTCGCGCCGATCGCGGCGATGGCATTTGCTGCGGCAGTCACCGAGAAGCTGCGTATCGGCTGCCGGGTATTCTGCACCGACTATCACGTGCCGGCCGTGCTCGCGAAGGAGGTCGCGACGCTCGAGCTGCTCTCGGACGGCCGGCTCGAGCTCGGACTCGGAGGGGGCTGGAGCGAGGGCGAGTACCACGCGATGGGGATTCCGTTCGAGCGACCGGGCCGCCGAATCGCGAAGCTCGAAGAGGTCGTCGCGCTGGTGAAGGCGCACTTCTCGGGCCAGGAGCTCGATTGCAAGGGCGAGTTCGTGAACGTACGCGGGTACGCCGGCACTCCGCCGCCGGTGCGGCGCCCGCATCCGCCGATCATGATCGGCGGCGGGAAGAAGCGCGTCCTGTCGCTGGCGGGTTGCGAGGCCGACATCGCGAGCATCTCCAACGTCCCCTTCATCGCCGTGAACGAGGACGGCCTCTCGCCGGAGCAGGAGGCCGCGCGGCGGGTCGGTTACGTCCGCGACGCGGCGGGCAGCCGGTTCGCCGCGCTCGACATCGAGAGCTCGCCCTACTTCACGGAGGTGACGGAAGATCCGAAGCCCGTGCTCGAGCGCGTGGCCTCCGCGGTACGGATGGAGGCGCAGCGGCTCGCCGACCATCCCAACGTGCTCGTCGGCCCCGCCGAGGCGATCGTCGAGCGCCTCGAGGCGCGCCGCCAGGCGATCGGCTTCAACTACGTGACGGTTCAGCAGGCGCAGGCCGAGAGCTTTGCGCCGATCGCGGCGCGATTGTCCGGCCGTTGATCCACGCCGCGTCGCGCATCAGGCGGACGCCGGGATCGAGTACTGTCTTCCCCATGAGCGACAAAACCCTCGACTGTTCGGATCTCGACCATTACCTCGGCAAGCCGATCCAACCCGCGCGCCTGGTGGACCCGATCGGAAACCTCGACATCCGCCGCTGGGCGCAGGCGATGCACTACCCGAACTGGCTGCACTACTACGACGAGTTCGCCAGGGAGAGCCGATTCGGCCGGATCGTGGCTCCGCAGTCGTTTGCCGTTGCCTGCGACGATGGGCACGGCTCCGCGCCCGCGTGCGTCGGCCGGATCCCCGACTCCCACCTGATCTTCGGCGGCGACGAGTGGTGGTTCCACGGCCCGCGCATCTTCGGCGGCGACCTGATCCGCAATGAACGCATCCCGTTCGACTACGTCGTGAAGGAAACCAAGTTCGCGGGGCCGACCTGTTTCCAGCGCGGCGACAATCACTACTACAACCAGAGAGGCGAGAAGATCGCCACGCAGCGATCGACGAGCATCCGCTATCGCGCCGATCTCGCGCGGGAGATGGGCAGCTCCGAGTCCGCCGGCGCGGAAGATCCGGAGTGGACCGACCAGCAGCTCGCCGACATCGAGAAGCAGAAGCTCGAGTACATCGAGATGCTCCACGGCCTCGGCCACGCGAGGCGTTGCTGGGACGACGTCAAGGTGGGGGACAAGCTGCCGACCCGCGTCATCGGCCCGCACAGCCTCGCCAGCTTCACCACCGAATGGCGCGCGTACATTTTCACGATCTGGTGTGGCATGCACCGCCGCACGGATCTCGACTTCGAGGCCCTGGGCTTCACGCCGGACATGGCCGGCAAGGAGCAGGACCCGGTCGTGGAGCGGGAGAATCCCGAGCAGAGTGACGGCGCCTACATCGGCCCTTCGCGCGGCCACCTGTTCCCGCGCTGGGCGCGCTTCATCGGCATGCCGCGCGGGTACGGGTACGGCGCATCGATGGGAGCCTGGATCCTCGACTATCTCAGCGGCTGGGCGGGCGAGTGGGGCATGGTCGTGCACTCGGTCTGCTCGTACCGCGGCCCGGCGTTTACGGGCGACATCACCATCTTCAACGCGGCGGTGATCGACAAGCTCGTCGACGATCAGGGCCGCGCAGTCGTCCAGGTGGATTTCAAGATGACCAATCAGCTCGGCGTGACGATGTCGACTGCGAAGGCGGAAGTGCAGTTGCCGCGCGAGCGCGAATAGCGGCTCCGCAGCGCTTCAGATCCGGATCGCGCTCTCGCGGCCCTCGCGATCCGAGGTGCGGACGGGAGCGACGTGGTGCGGGCATGAAGATCGCGGTCGTCGGCGTCGGCGCGATGGGCTCGGTGTATGCGGCGCTGCTCGCCGGCGCGCACGAGGTGTGGGCCGTCGACGTGTGGGCGGAGCACATCGAGGCGATCCGCCGGAAGGGCCTTCGGCTCGAAGGCGCGAGCGGCGATCGCAGCGTGCGCTTGCACGCCACCACCGATCCCGCCGGTGTGCGCGGCATGGATCTCGTGGTCATCGCCACGAAGGACGACGGCGTCGCGCCCGCGGCGCGGTCGGCGCTCGCGATGGCGAAGTCCGGAGCGCCGATCCTCACGATCCAGAACGGTGTCGACAGCGTCGAGAAGGTCGCCGCGATCGCCGGCGCGCAGCGCACGCTCGTCGGCGTGGTCGGCGGCTTCGGCGCATCGATCGTGAGCCCCGGCCATGCGCACCACAACGGCATGGAGTTCGTCCACCTCGGCGAGATGGGGGGCGGTCTCACCGCGCGACTCGAGGCCGTCGCCGCATGCTGGCGCGCGGGCGGCTTCGAGGTCCGGACCTACCGCGACATCCACTCGATGATCTGGGAGAAGCTGATCTGCAATTGCGCCTACTCGGGCCCCTGCGCGCTGACGGGACTCCGGATCGGCGAGGTGCAGGCGGACCCGTCCGCCTGGAACGTCGCCGCGGCGTGTGCGACCGAGGCCTACGCGGTCGCGCGCGCCAAGGGGATCGCGCTCGATTTCACCGATCCCGTGGCCCACGTGAAGGCATTCGGTGCGACGATCCCCGATGCGCGCCCCTCGATGCTCCTCGACCATCTGGCCGGACGCCGCGCCGAGGTAGACAGCATCCACGGCGCGATCCCGCGCGAAGGCGCGAAGCTCGGCATCGCGACGCCCGTCAACGCGGTGGTCGTGGCGCTGCTGAAGGCGCGAGAGTCGGGCTTCGGAAGGGCGGGGCGCTAACACGCCGCCCGTGGCAAGATGTCGCGGCGATGTCCGAGGCGGAACCGCTGCGCATGACGCCGACCTGGCACGCGGCGCGTGCGCCGGACGCGCCGGCGATCGTCATGGCGGCGACGGGCGAGACGGTGACCTACGCCGACCTGGAGGATCGCTCGCGACGGCTCGCGCAGGCGCTGCGCGAGCGGGGAATTGGCGCGGCAGACGGGATCGCGCTGCTGCTCGAGAACCAGCACGCGTTCCTCGAGGTCGCGTGGGCGGCGCAGCGCTCGGAGCTCCACTACACCGCGATCAACAGTCACCTGCGTCCGCAGGAAGTGCAGTACGTCCTGGACGACTGTGGCGCGCGCGCGCTGGTGAGCTCGCCCGCGATGGCCGATCTCGTCGCGGGGCTCGATCTCTCGCGCATTCCCGTCCGGGTGTCGGCTCCGGGCGGGCTCGCGGGCTTCGAGCGCTACGACGACGTCCTCGCCGGCGCGGAGCCCGAGCCGACGGAGCGCGAGCGCGAGGGCCGCGAGATGCTCTACTCGTCGGGCACGACGGGCCGCCCGAAGGGCGTGCGCAAGGCGCTGCCCGGCACGCGCTTCGGGGATCCGTCCTCGGCGCCCGTGCAGATCGCTCAGGGCATCGCGATGTTCGGCGGCGGTCCCGGCTCGGTGTATCTCTGCCCGGCGCCGCTCTACCACGCGGCGCCGCTCGTGTACTCGATGTCGATGCACCGGCTCGGCGCGACCGTCGTCGTCATGGAGCGCTTCGATCCGCGTCAGTGTCTCGAGCTGATCGAGCGCTACCGCGTGACGCACGCGCAGTTCGTGCCGACCATGTTCGTCCGCATGCTGAAGCTGCCCGAAGCGGAGCGTCGGCGCTACGACCTCTCGAGCCTGCGGGTGGTCGTGCACGCCGCCGCGCCTTGCCCCATCGAGATCAAACGCGAGATGCTCGACTGGTGGGGACCGATCCTCCACGAGTACTACTCGGGCACCGAAGACATCGGGACCACGTTCATCACGCCGGAGGAGTGGCTCGCGCATCCCGGATCGGTCGGCAGGCCGCGCACCGACGAGTGCCACATCGTCGGCGAGAACGGCGAAGAGCTGCCCGTCGGGCAGACCGGAGTCGTGTACTTCGCAGGCGGACGTCCCTTCGCCTACCACAACGACCCGGAGAAGACGGCCTCGATCGCGAACGCGAAGGGCTGGCGGACGCTCGGCGACATCGGACACCTGGACGAGGACGGCTATCTCTACCTCACGGACCGCAAGGCCCACATGATCATTTCGGGCGGCGTGAACATCTACCCGCAGGAGACCGAGAACGTCCTCGCGGGCCATCCGGCCGTGGCCGACGTCGCCGTGATCGGCGTGCCCGACGCCGAGATGGGCGAAGCCGTGAAGGCCGTGATCGAGCCCGTCGATCCCGCGGCCGCGACCCAAGAGCTGGCCGCGGAGATCCTGGCCTGGTGTCGGGCCCGGATCGCGACCTACAAGTGTCCGCGCAGCGTCGACTTCGTCGACGCGCTGCCTCGCGATCCGAACGGGAAGCTCTACAAGCGCCGGCTGCGCGAGCAGTACTGGCAGGGACACGAGCGGGTGATCTGATGCGATCCGTGATCGTGACGACGGGTGCGGCGCGCGGGATGGGATACGCGTGCGCGCAGCGGCTTGCCTCGGAGTGCGACGTGCTCGTCGCCGTCGACGCGAACGAGGAGGGCCTCGCGAAGGCCGCCGCCTCGCTGGAGGGCAAGGCGCAGGTCGTGCGGGTCCGCACCGACGTCTCGGATGTCGCCTCGGTGCGCGGGCTCGCCGACCGCGTCGCCGCGCTGGGAACGCTCCGCGGCCTCGCGCATGCGGCGGGCATCTCGCCGACGATGGCCGACTGGCGCCGCATCGTCGACGTGGATCTGCGCGGATCGGCGCTGCTGCTCGATGCGCTGCTGCCGCAGGTCGTGCCGGGCACCGCCGCCGTCTGCTTCTCTTCGATGTCCGCCTACATGGCCGCGCAGGCCCCCGACGAGGCGCTGCTCCAGATCCTCGATTCGCCGCTCTCGAGCGACCTCTTCGAGCGGCTGGCCGCGCTCGAGGGCCGCAACCTCCAGGATCCGGGCATCGCCTACGGGTGGGCGAAGCGCGGCGTGATCCGCCTGGTGCAGCGCGAAGCGGTGCGCTGGGGCGCGCGAGGCGGGCGCGTCCTCTCGATCGCTCCCGGGATCATCGACACGCCGCAGTCCCAGCAGGAATTCGAGAAGCACCCGATGATGAAGTTCATGGTCCAGCAGACGCCGCTCGGCCGGGTCGGACGTCCCGACGAGATCGCCGAGCTCGTCGCATTCCTGCTCTCCGCGCGCGCGAGCTACCTCACCGGCACGGACATCCTGATCGACGGCGGCACGCTCGCGGGTCTCGACCGCGTCCGGCGAGAGCAGGCCGCAGGGGGCGCGCAGCCGTCATGAATCCGTTGTTCGGCCCGTTCCACCAGGTGGCGTACGTCACCAACGACCTGCAGCGCGCGCTCGGCGTGTTCCGCGACCGCTACGGGATTCCGTCCTTCAAGGTGCTCGAATACGGCTTCGACGCCGTGGTGGACGAGAAGCCGGGCCGCATGGAGCTCAAGATCGCGCTCGCGAACGTCGACGGCGTGCAGGTGGAGGTGATCGAGGACGTCGGCAGCAGCTTCGACCTCTATACGGAGCCGCTCCCGGCGGACGGGTCCTTCCGGATCGCCTTCCACCACGTGTGCATCGCCATCGGCGGCGGCATCGAGAACTGGGAGCGCCATCTCGCCGGGCTCGGCGACCGCCCCCACTACTACCGCCCGATGACCGGCCCGGGCACGCGCGCGATCTACACCGACGAGCGCAGCGAGCTCGGCCACTACATCGAGCACTGCTGGTTCTCGCCCGAGACCGTGGAGATGATGGCGAAGATGATCCCGCACCATCGGACGAAGTGACCTGTGCTCGTGCAGCGGCTCACGCACCTCGGCATCTGCGTCTCGGACATCGAGCGCTCGCTGCGCTTCTACCGCGATCTCCTCGGCTGCAAGGAGGTCGGCCGCCTCGAGATGGAGGGCGCGCCGGTCACGACCTTGAACGGCATGCCGGAGGTGAAGGTGCGCGCGATCTACCTGGAGCGCGACGGCTGGCGGCTCGAGCTGATCGAGTTCCCCGTCCCGGGCTGGATCGGGTCGCAGTCGCCGCGGCCGATGAACCAGGTCGGTTTCACGCATCTGTCGTTCCGCGTCGCCGACCTCGACGCCATCTGCGCCGGGATCGAGGCCGCGGGCGGCGGCGTGCTGCGCGACTCGCACGTCGGCCAGGCGGGCAGCCCGACGCGCGCGATCATGGCCTTCGATCCGGACGGGATCCGACTCGAGCTCGTGCAGGGCGTCGGCGATCCCAACGCCGTCCCGGGCGGTCCCGGCTACCAGGTCGCGCGCTGAGCCGATCGCCGTGCGGGTCCAGCAGCTCTTCGATCTCTCGGGCCGGACTGCGCTCGTGACCGGTGGCGGGCGCGGGCTCGGGCGCTCGATTGCGCTGGGCCTCGCCGAAGCAGGCGCGGACGTCTTCGTCGCGTCGCGCAAACGCGAGAACTGCGAGGCGGTCGCAGCCGAGATCGAGGCGCTCGGCCGGCGCGCCTGGCCGCTCGCGGTCGATCTCGGCGATCCCGCCTCCGTCGACGCGCTGTCCGATCAGGTGCTGGCCGCGATCCCGCGCCTGCAGGTGCTCGTCAGCAACTCGGCGCTGGCGTGGGTCGCGCCGACGCTCGCCTATCCGCTCGACGCCTGGGAGCGCACCTTCGACGTGAACGTCCGCGGCGCGTGGCAGCTGACCCAGCGCGTCGCCGCGCACATGGCCGAGCGGGGCGGTGGATCGATCATCCAGATCACCTCGGCCAACTCCTATCAGGGCGACCACGAGAAGCGCCAGTCGATCGTCGCCTACAACGCGAGCAAGGGCGCGCTGCGCGCGCTCGTGAAGGACCTCTCCGTGAAGCTCGCGCCGCACGGGATCCGCGTGAACGCGATCGCGCCCGGCGCGTTCCAGACCGCGATGCTGCGCGGCGTCGACGCCGACGCCGAGCGGCGCGAAGCGCTGCTCGCGCGCATCCCGCTGCGCCGCATCGGCGGCGACGACGACATCAAGGGCGCGGCGGTCTTCCTCGCGAGCGAGGCCTCCGCCTACGTGACGGGCTCGACGCTGGTCGTCGACGGCGGGATGCTGGCGCTCTGAGTCGACCTCACGCCGCCGACGCGGCGGCGCGTCAGCTGCGCAGGTGCACGGCGGCGTTCGTGATGACCGGTGCGCCGCGCTCCACGCTCTGCACGTCGACGAGCAGCTTCCCGTTCTCGCGCCACCAGGACGTGCGCAAGGTCTCGCCGGGGAACATGACCCCCGCGAAGCGCGCCGCATAGCGCGACACGCGCGTGGGATCGCCACCGAGCGCGGCGTCGACGATCGCCTTGCACACGATGCCGAACGAGCACAGCCCGTGCAGGATCGGCCGGTCGAAGCCGCCGCGCTTCGCGAACTCGGGATCGGCGTGGAGCGGGTTCTTGTCGCCGGTGAGCCGGTAGAGCAGCGCCTGCTGCGGCAGGGTCGGCGAATCGACCGTCCCGTCGGGCGTGCGCTCGGGGCGCTGGTTGCCGGGCGAGGGTCCGGAGGGCCCGCCGAAGCCGCCCTCACCGCGCAGGAAGAGCGACATCCGATTCGTGAAGAGCGGCCCCTGCTCGTCGCGCGTCGCGTACTCGACGACGACGAGCGCCGCCTTGCCCTTGTCCCAGATCTCGGCGACACGGCCGCGCGTCGTGAGCTCCGCCGCGGTCGGCAGCGCGCGATGGATCTCCACCTCCTGCTCGCCATGCAGCAGCATCGCGCGGTTGTACGAGAGGCCCGGCACGTTCGCGAGCCCGCCGCCCGCTGCGCTGCCCTCGGGACGCCGCGCGCGCGCCGTCATGCCGCCCGTCGCGGTGACCGCGAAGCTCGGCAGCACCTTGAGGTTCTTCTCGTAGGTGTACTCGAGCTCGCCGGCCTCGGTGGCGCGCGCACCGGCGCCGATGCCGAGGTGGTAGAGGATCACGTCGTCGGGCCCGTAGCAGCCCGTGCTCTCGCCGAGATCGGCTCCGAGCGCCTTCTCACGGTCGATCGGCATGTCGTCTCCTGTCTGATTCTGGAACTACAGACGTTTTCCGGATCGCAGCGCTTCCGGGATCCAGTTGGGCGAGCGCTTCTCGGCGAAGGCCTGCATGCCTTCGCGCGCCTCCGCTCCGCGGAACACCGACCAGTCCATCGACATGCGATCCGGCTTGCCGTAGTTGTCGTTGATGATGCGCTTGACGTGCATGCGCGCCTCGGGCGCCGTCATCAGGATCTGCTCGGCCGCTTCGCGCGCCGCCTCCATCACGGTGTCGTGCGGCACGACGCGCGCGATCAGGCCCATGCGCAGGGCCTCCTGCGCGTCGATCTTGCGGGCGGTGAGCATGAGATCGCGTGCATTGGCGACGCCGATGTGCGGCGGCAGATAAGATCCGTACCCGGTGTCGGCGATCCCGCGCAGCAGCTCGGGCGCGCGGAAAGTGGCGCGATCGCTCGCCACCGCCACATCCGAGAGCATCGCGATCAGCAGGCCGCCGCCCTGGCAGATGCCGTTCACTGCGGAAACCACGGGTGCGATGCTGTGCCGGATCTCCTCGAACGGCAGGGCATCGCTCGGCACGATGAAGTCGAAGCGGGGATCGTGGTCCTCGACCTTCCCGCGCAGCTCGCCGCCGGGCGCGAACACGTCGCCCACGCCGGTGATGATCAGCGCGCAGGCGTCGCCCTGCCGGGTCAGCTGGTTGACGTGGGAGACCGCCTTCTTGACGCCGTAGTACATCGCGCCGCTGAGCGCGTTGCGCGATTGCGGCCGGTCGATGGTGCAGAAGGCGAGAGGTCCCTGGCGTTCGAAGCGCAGGAACGGAGTGCCCAAGTCGACGACCGGATCCAAGGGGGGTACCTCAGGGCTCTGGAGCTGGACGGGGGAGTGGGAGTGATCGATCGTTTGCGGCGATCCCGGAGAAGGCTGCGTCGGCGCAGCGGCCGACCATACCCCGGGAGCGATCCGGGCGAAACGACCCGTCGCTTCGGAGGAGATCGATGGCGATGCGATACCGATTGCTCGGCAGGACGGGCCTGCGCGTCTCGGAGCTCTGCCTCGGCGCGATGACCTTCGGCGAGGACTGGGGCTGGGGGGCGTCGGCGGAGGAGTGCCGGAAGATGTTCGACCGCTTTGCCGAGGCGGGCGGCAACTTCGTCGACACGGCGAACTACTACACGAACGGCACGAGCGAGCGCATCGTCGGAGAGCTGGTGCGCTCGGAGCGCGAGCGCTTCGTGGTCGCGACGAAGTACACGCTGAGCAGCCGCCCGCAGGATCCGAACGGCGGAGGCAACCAGCGCAAGAGCCTGGTGCAGTCGCTCGACGGGAGTCTGCGCCGGCTCGGCCTCGAGTACATCGATCTCTACTGGGTGCACGTCTGGGATCGCTTCACGCCGATCGAGGAGACCTTGCGGGCGCTCGACGACGTCGTGCGAGCCGGGAAGGTGCTCCACGTGGGCATCTCGGACGCGCCCTCCTGGATCGTCTCGCGGGGCAACGCGATCGCGGAGCTGCGCGGTCAGACGCCGTTCGCGGCCGTGCAGGTGCCCTACAGCCTGCTCGAGCGCAGCGTCGAGCGGGAGCTCCTGCCGATGGCGGAGGCGCACGGCCTGGCCGTCACGACGTGGGGCGCGCTCGGTGGCGGCGTCCTCACCGGGAAGTTCAAGGGCGCGGAGCGCCCGTCCGGGACACGGCTCGGTGACAACGAGTGGGGCAAGGCGGCACTCAACCCGAGGAGCCTCGCGATCGCCGCCGAGGTCGAGCGCGTCGCAGGCGAGACGGGTCGCAGCGCCTCGCAGGTGGCGCTCGCGTGGGTACGGGCGCAGCCGCGCGGCAATCTGATTCCGATCCTCGGCGTGCGCCGGCTCGCGCAGCTCGAGGACAATCTCGGCGCGCTCGGCCTTTCGCTCTCGAGCGAGCAGCTCGGGCGGCTCGATGCGGCGAGCCGCATCGAGCGGGGATATCCGCTCGATCTGCTGGCGCGGGTCGAGAGGCAGGTCTACGGCGAGACGGTCGCGAGCCTCGACGTCGTTCGCTGAAGCCTCAGCGACAGACGCCTTCGGCGACGAGCCGGGCAATCTCGTCGGCGTCGATCCCGAGCCAATCGCGGAGCACCGCTTCGCCGTGCTCGCCGAGGCGGGGCGCGGCTCCCGCATGCCGCACCGGGGTCCGCGTCAAGCGAAGCGGGTTGGCGACGTGGCGCTCCGCGCCGGTCTCGGGATGCAGGACGGTGACGAGCCCGCCGCGTGCGGCGAGGTGCGCGTCGCTGCGCAGATCCTCCGGATCCATCGCGGCCATCGCAGAGACCCCCGAAGCCTGGAGCGCCTCCGCGACCTCCTCCGCCGCGCGGCTCCGGGTCCACGCCGCGATCCGCTCGTCGAGCTCCGGTCGCGCTGCCAGCCTGCCACCGAGCGTCCGCAGAGCGGGCGCGTCCTCCCAGCCGGTCACGCGGCGGAACGCGGCCCACCCCTCGTCTCCGACGACGGCGATCGCCACCCAGCGGTCCTCGCCGGCGCACGGGTATACACCGTGTGGGCACGCATACGCGACCGCGTTTCCCGCGGCGCGAGCCTCGCGTCCCGTCGTCGGGCCCTCGAGATAGGACTCGCCCGCGAGATACGCGGCCGCCTCCGTCTGGGCCATGTCGATGAACTGGCCCTCGCCCGTCCTCCACCGGTGATCGAGCGCGGCGAGCACCGCGACGGCGCCGAGCTTCCCCGCGACGTGGTCCGGGTGATTCAGCGACGAGGCGGTCGGAAGGGGCGCGTCGGGGTGGTTCCACAGGACGCTCTGCCCGGCGAATGCGCAGTTCAGCGGTCCGAATCCCGGCGCCTGGCCGAGCGGGCCGCCGCGGCCGTAGGCCTGCGACGATACATACACGATGTCGGGTCGGAGCCGTCGGAGGTCCTCGTAGTCGAGGCCCCACGCCGCGACCACGCCGCCGCGGTTGTTCTCGGCCACGACGTCCGCCGTGGCGCACAGGCGGAGCGCGAGCTCGCGGCCGCGCGGCGTCCTCAGGTCGAGGCACACGCTCTTCTGCCCGCGGCACTCCATGTTGAACGCGTAGGACCGGTTCGGCTGATCGCGCTCGAACGAGAGGCGCCGCAGGAAGTCGAGGTTCGCGCGCGACTCGATCTTCACCACTTCCGCGCCGAGCTCGCCGAGCAGGCCGCAGAGCTCCGGCACGACGGCGCCGACGCCGAGGTGCACGACGCGGACGCCGGCGAGCGGAGATCCGCCCGGAGCGGCGCGCGACGGCGCGACGCTGGCGCGCGGCGGAAGCGGTGCGTACGGGGTGTCGCAGGCCGGCGCCGGGCGATCCAGCGAGATGGCGAGCGTCGAGAAGCGGAAGGGCGCCGCACACAGCGGCGCGCCTTCGAGATGCGGGAAGGCCGTTCGCCGGAAGATCCCGCGCACGCGCGTCTGCTCGTCGGCGACGAATGCATCGGGCGAATGGACGGGCACGAGGGGGACATCGAGCCGGCGCGCCTCGGCGAGGACCTCGCCTTGCGATCTCACGCGCAGGATCTCGGAGGCGACGAGCCGGATCGCGTCGAGGTTGGCGAGCCGGAAACCGCTCGAGCGCCACTCGGGAGCCGCGAACGCCTCGGGGTCACCGAGAAGCGCGACGAACCGCTGCCATTGTCGCGGCGTCCCGATCACCGTGCGAACCCAGCCGTCCTTCGTGGGGAGCACGTGATACGAGCCGTTCCCGTTGCGCGAGGTCTGTGGCGCGAGCTTCGGATGGCGCCGCGCGTAGTCGACGAGAGGCAGCGACCACGGCACGAGGCCGTGGATTGCCGCCTCCTGGACCGACACTTCGACGCGTTGGCCGAGGCCGTCGCGGCGCCTGACGCCGAGCGCGGCCAGCGCGCCTGCCACGGCGAAGATCGACGCGCAGTCGTGTGCGGTGTAGCCGGGAAGCCAGCACGGCGCCATCTCGGGGAGGCCCGACGCATGGAGAGCGCCCGACGCGGCGAAGGCGGGCAGCGCCTCGAGGCGCCAGCCCGCGCGCGGACCCGAGAGCCCGAAGTCGGCGATCGCCAGGTGGACGAGCTGGGGATGCCGGCGGCTCACCGCGTCGGGCTCGAGCGCGAGCTCCGCGCGCCGGCCGAGGTCGAGGTTCTCGATCAGGACGTCGGCGCCGTCGCAGAGCTCGGCGAGCCGGGCGCGTCCCTCGACCGTGGCGAGATCGAGGGTTGCGCCGCGCTTGTTCGCGTGGCGATAGAGGAACGCGAGCGAGCGGTCCTTCGCGGCGACACCGCCGGCGAACGGAGGCCGCAGGCGGTCGGCGTCGCCGCCCGGCGGCTCGAGCTTCACGACCTCGGCGCCGAGGTCGGCGAGCAGGCGTCCGGCGAGCGCGCCTCGGAGGTCGGTCAGATCGAGGACGCGCAGGTGCGAGAGCGGCGTCGCCGGCATGCGGCGGACTGTACGCCCCCTGCGCGCCGGGCGGCTACGACCCGCGGCTCGTCCGCGGACTCGTCTTCCGCTCGTCGAACTCGGCGGCGGCGTCGAACGCCGAGAGCACGACGTCGACGTAGCTCCGCAGGAAGAGCTCGCGCCGGCTCGCATCGGTCACGACCATGGGGCGGTTCTCGCGCACCGCGACGAGCACCATCTCCGCGACCTCGTCGGGCGAGCGGAAATGGATCTTCTCCGTCTCCACGAAACTGCTGCCGGATCCCCCGAGCGTGGCGTTCACGGGCCCTCCGAAGCGGGCCGGGCGGTAGCGCGGCGTCTCGTGGATCCGGGTCGCGACGCCGCCCGGGCACACCACCGTGCAGCCGATGCCGAACTCCGACACCTCCTCGCGTAGATTGAGCATCATCGCGATCACGCCGGCCTTGGCGGCGGTGTAGGGCACGTGATGGGGCAGCCAGCCGGGGATCAGGCCGACGAGGGACGCTGTGGCGACCACGTGGCCGGTGCGCCGCTCGAGCATGTGCGGGAGGAAGGCCTGGAGGCAGTGCGACACGCCGAGCAGGTCGACTTCCGTGATCCAGGCGACGTCCTCTGGTGACAGATCGGTCAAGCGCTCGACGCTGGTGACGCCGGCGTTGGCGAAGAGCAGCGAGATCGGCCCGAACGCCGCATGGGCTCGCTCCTTCAGCGCGTCGACCGCGGCGCGGTCCGAGACGTCGCAGGCTGCGGCCAGCGCGGAGCCGCCGGCGCGCGTGATCTCGTCCGCCACGCGCAGCGCGTTCTCGGGCAGGATGTCCGCGACGACGACCGAGGCACCCTCCGCCGCGAGCGCTCGGGCGAGAGCGCGGCCGATGCCGCTGCCGCCTCCGGTGACGACTGCCGTCCTTCCCCCGATGACGACTGCCGTCCTTCCCGGGGTGACGACGGCTGCGCGTCCAGCCGGCTCCGTCACCGCAGCCGCCACTGCGGTCGCGTCTTCGAGGCGAAGGCCTTCTGCCCGGCCTCGATCGAGTCGCGGTTCGTGCCGAGCGCGACGAGCAGGTGCGCCAGCGACAGTGCCTGCGAGCGGGAGAGCTCGCGGCCCATCCAGATCGCGCGCAGGGTTCCCTGGACGGCCAGCGCCGGCTGCGCGGCGATGATGCGCGCGGCATGGTCGGCGGCCTCGCGCAGCTTCGCCTGCTGCACGACCTCCGACACGAGGCCGATCTCGTAGGCGCGCTGCGCCGACATGCGCTCGCGGTTGCCGAGCAGCGCCATCCGCATGACTTCGTGGAAGGGCATCTTGTGGAGCAGCTGGATCGGCTCGTACGCGGAGGTCATGCCGTAGGTCACGTGCGGATCGAAGAACGTGGCGGACTCGGAGGCGATGATGAACTCGGCCTCACCCAGCATGTAGAAGGCGCCTCCACAGGCGACGCCATTCACCGCCGCGATCACCGGCTTCCAGAGATCGCAGGCCTTGGGCCCGACGTTCTGGCCCGGATTGTCGAGGAGGAACGGGGTGGAGCGCGACGCCGGCTTCTTCGCTCGCTTCCTTCCCGGCGCCGATCTCGCGATGGTCTCCGTGCGGTCGATGCCCGTGCAAAACGCCTGGTCGCCCGCGCCGGTCAACACCACCACGCGCACGTCGTCGTTGTGGCGAAGACCCCGCCACAGATCGCGCAGCTCTCGCTGCATCTGCGCGTCGAAGGCGTTGTGCACTTCGGGGCGATTCAACGTGACCCGCGCCACGCCGTCGTCTTCGTCGTAGAGCAGGGTCGCGAATCGGTCCATCGATCGCTTCCTCGATGTGGGGGCCGGGAGCATCGCGCGTGCGGCGTGGCGACGCGAGAGCGCTTCCGTCGCCTCGCGAAGGCGAATATGATGAGCCGGAAGCGAGGGATCTGTGAGCGGAACCCCGACCGGCGCCGGAGAGCTTCGAGCCCTCGCGGACCGCCAGGCCATCACCGATCTGATCTATCGCTACTGCCGGTCGATGGACCGGATCGACGCCGAGCTCGGCTACAGCCTCTGGCACGACGGCGCGGTGGTCGACTACGGCGGGATCTACCGCGGCAGCGGCCGGGGCTTCATCGATTTCGTGTGCGAGCAGCACCGGCGGGCGCTCTCCCACTCGCATCAGATCTCGAACGTCCTGATCGAGCTCGACGGAGACCGCGCGGCCAGCGAATCCTACGTCACCGCGACCCTGCGGATGTCGAACGCCGGGAAGCTCCAACAAGTCACGGTGTGGGCCCGCTACATCGACCGTTGGTCGTGCCGCGAAGGCCGCTGGGGAATCGACGAGCGCGTCGCCATCATCGACTTTGACGAGATCCGCGAGGTGGTCCCGCTGAGTGACACCCGTCTCGGTCGTCGCGACGCGAGCGATCCCTCCTACGCCGTGCTCTCCGCGAAGGGCCTCGGGCGTTGAGCGCGGCGGTGCCATGCGGGCGGCCTGTCTCGAGCATCAGCAGATTCGCGTCGGCGACGTGCCCGATCCCGTTCCCGAGAAGGGCCAGGCTCTCGTGCGCACCCTGCGCTGCGGCCTGTGCGCCTCGGATGCCCACTTCCTCTCGTCCGGCTCCGAGGTGGTGGCCCGGTCCCGCGAGTTCGGCGGACCCTATGCCGCGGTCGACCTCGACCGGCGCATCGTCATGGGGCACGAGTACGTGGGCGAGATCGTCGACTACGGCCCGGGTAGCCGCCGGCCGTTGAAGGTCGGGACGAGGGTGACCTCGGTGCCCGTCATGCGTCAGGGTCGACACCGCGGCGTGATCGGCTACCTGAGCGAGCTTCCCGGCGGGTTCGGCGAGTACATGCTCCTCGACGAGGACTTCCTGCTGGAGGTGCCCGCGGGCCTCGACGACGACCTTGCGGCCCTGATCGAGCCGCTCGCGGTGGGGCTCGAGCACGCGCGCGCCGGCGAGCCGCAGCCCGGCGAGATCCCGCTCGTCGTCGGATGCGGCGCCATCGGTCTCGGCGTGATCGCCGGGCTCGCGCTGAAGGGCATGCGTCCCATCGTCGCATCCGATCTCGACGCGAGGCGGCTCGCGCTCGCCGTGCAGATGGGAGCGGATGTGGCCCTCGATCCGCGCGAGTTGTCGCCCTACGACCCGATTCCCTCGCTCGGGATGCGGCGCCCGAATCTCGTCTACGAATGTGTGGGCAAACCCGGCCTGCTCCAGCAGATCATCCACGGAGTCGGGTTCGGGGCGCGCATCGTCATCGGCGGGTTCTGCCTGGAGCCCGAAGAGATCTACGTCCCGAGCGGGCAGATGAAGCGGCTCAAGCTCCACTTCGCCGCCGGCGAGGAGCCGCAGGACATGGAGCTCGCGCTGCGATCGATCGCCGACGGCCGCGTCGACGTGCGGCCGTGGCTCGGCGCGGGCATCGGGCTCGGCGGCGTCCGCGACGCGCTGAAGAAGATGGCGGATCCCGCTTCGCCCGTGCGGACCGTGGTCGATCCGCGCCGCGCCTGACTCAGGCGCGGCTCCGCGCGGTCACCGATAGATCAGGAACTCCAGCAGGTTTCCATCCGGGTCGCGCACGTACACGCTCGTCGCGGCGGCACGCCGGCCGCCCTGGCGCTCCACCGGACCCTCGACGACCGGGGCTCCCGCCGCGTCGAGCCGCGCGCGGAGCGACTCCGGCGAGCCCCCCCACACGAAGCAGAGATCGCCGCACGGTGGCGTCGCCGCGGGCGCGCGCAGCGAGAAGCCCTTCTGCCGCCAGATCTCGGGGCGGTGCAGATTGATCATCTGGTCGCCGACGTACACCGACACCACGTAGGGTTGCTCGGCGACGGAGAGCCCCAGCGAGCGATAGAAGGCCACCATGGCGTCGGTGTTCTGCATGGGCAGCGACACGTGGTCGAAGCCGCGGATGCCGCCACTCGGTTCGGTCATCGAAACGGGATCGCTCATCGAACGGGCGGCCGCTCAGGACGAGAGCTCGAAGCGGTACAGCCGCGCGCAGTTGGTCGCCGTGACCTTGCGCCGGTCCTCCGCGGAGAGCGACCCGAGCGACTCCTCGATCGCCTCGACCGAGTTCGGGAAGGTGCTGTCCGTGTGCGGGTAGTCCGACGCCCACATGCACGCGTCGGCGCCGAGCAGGGGGATGAGCTCTTCGCCGAGCGCCTCTTCCTCGAAGGTCGCCATCACCTGGCGCCGGAAGATCTCGGAGGGCGGGACCTTCGTCGCGTAGTCGAGCTTGTCGCGCAGGTTCCGCCACTCGAGGTCCATGCGCGTCAGGAAGTACGGCAGCCAGCCGACGCCCGACTCCGCGAGCACGAGCCGGAAGCCCGGGTGCCGCTCGAGCGCGCCGGAGAAGAGCATGATCGCGAGCGGCTCGTCGAGCTGGAGCGGCATGATGCTCGCGAAGGCCGCCGACTGCCATTTTCCCATCTTGTAGCTGAGCTGCTTGTTCCAGGCGCCGGCCTTGATGTGGAAGCTCACGGGCAGTCCGGTCTCCTGTCCGGCGGCCCACAGCCGATCCCAGGACGGGTCCGCGATGTCGACGTCGAAGACGTCGAGGATCGCGCCCCGATGGCCGAGCTTCGCACTGCGCAGCAGCTCGGCAGCGGCCGCCTCGGCCGAGTGCCCGGGCAGGAAGGCGAGCACCGACAGGCGATCGGGCGCCACGACGTTGAACTCCTCGACGGCCCAGTCGTTCCACGCCGCATAACAAGCGCTCTGGAGCGCGGGGTCGCGGATCGGCAGGCCGATCGCAAGCGGACCGTAGACGATCGAGGCCCACAGATGGTCCCGGTCCATGTCCTCGAGCCGGAGCTTCGGGGTCCCGGCGCGGAAGCCATCGTCCTCGATGCCCGCGCGCCCGATCGCGCTGAGCTTCTTGATCCTCGGATCCTTCGTGCTGCCGCTGCGGCCGAGCACGCGGTCCTCGCAGACCCACATCGGCGCGCCGTCGCGCATGACGACCCGCGGAGCGCGCTCGGCGTCGGCGCGCGAGAGGCGCGACTCGAACACGCCGGGCGGCACCGCATACATGTCCAGGTGGTCGTCGCAGGAGTAGAGCAATGCGCTTCGATCCATGTCGTCGTCTCCGTGGACTGGGGCGCAACAGCGCCCTCGATCACTGCGCCGGCGCCTTCGCGCGCTCCGGCTGGATGAATTCCTTCGGCATGCGGACGGGGCTGCCGACGGTGGTTCCGCCGTCGACCGGCAACACCAGTCCGGTGACCTGCGCCGAGCGCTCGCCGGCGAGGAAGAGCGCGGCGTAGGCCACGTCGATCGGCATGCCCTGGCGCTGGAGCGGCTGGTTCATGCGGATCACCTGGGCCATGTCGTACTTCGTCATGCCCGTCGGGATGTGGCCCGGCGCGATGCAGTTCACGCGGATCCCGTGCTCGGCGAGGTCGAGCGCGAGGGATCGGCTCACGTGGACGACCGCGGCCTTCGAGGCCTGGTAGATCATCACGCCGCGTCCGGGCTTGACTCCCGCCGTCGAGGTGGTGTTGATGATCGAGCCGCCGCCGTGCTTCGCCATGTGCCGCGCGGCGCGTTGCGTCCCGATCAGGACACCGAAGAGATTCACCGCCATCACGCGCTCGAACGCCTTCAGATCGTGGTCGAGGAAGGAGCCGTACATCTTGTCCGAGATCCCGGCGTTGTTGAACATGACGTGGAGCCCGCCGAAGCGGGCGACCGCGAAGTCGACGAGCGCCTGGACCTGGTCCGCGTCCGACACGTCCGTCCGCTTGAACGCGGCGGACGGGCCGAGCCCGGCGGCAAGCTCTTCGCCGTGCGCCGCGTCCACGTCCGCGACGACGACCCGGGCACCCTGCTGGACGAACAGCTCCACGGTCGCGCGCCCGATCCCGGAAGCGCCTCCCGTCACGATCGCGACCTTCCCCGACAGCTCCTGATCCATTCGTGCGTGCTCGCTCCTGATGGACGCGGCGGCGTGTCCAGTTCTCGATGCTACTTCCGGGCCTCGCCGAGGGTCCAGCGACGGAGGCTCATCGGGCCATCCAGTGCGCGTCGACGAAGCGGCGCACCTCGCGCTCGAGCTCCCGGTCCTCGGGTGCGCTCCCGAAGAACCCGCCGTGGGGCGCGGCCTCGACGATGTGGAGCTCGGCGGGAACATCCGCCGCGCGCAGCGCGCGGTGCATGCGCACGGTGTTGGACAAGAACAGGTCGCGGGTTCCGGCGGCGAGCAACGTCGGGGGAAAGCCTTTGCTGAAGTCGCCGAACAGCGGTGACAGGTAGGGGTGCGACAGGTCGTGGCCGCCTGCGTAGAGCCGGTTCGCCGGCATCAGACTCTCGCTGAGCACGGTGTCGATGCCGTGGTTCGTCTGGAACGAGTCGCCGGACTCGGTGAGGTCGAGCTCGGGCGTGAGCAACACGGCAGCCGCCGGCAGCGGCAGCCCTTCGTCGCGGGCGCGCAGGATCAGCGCAGCGGCCAGATTGCCGCCGGCCGAGGCGCCGCCGACGATGATCTCGCCCGGCCGGTGGTCGCGCAGGAGGAAGCGATACACGGCGACGCAGTCGTCGAGCGGCGTCGGGAAGGGGTGATCGGGCGGCATCCGATAGTCGACTGCGAAGGTGCGGACGCCGGTGCGGGTCACGGCGGTGAGGCCCATCGCCCGGCAGCACGCGCCTCCGCCCATGATCAGGGCTCCGCCGTGGATCTCGAGGAACACGCGCCGGTCGTCGGCACGAACGCCTTGCGGCGTGATCGCGTAGACGGGGACGCCGTCGGCGCGCAGCTCCTCGACGTCGGCCGCGATCTTCTCCGCTCGCGGGCCGATCATCGCGAGCACGGCCTGGTCGCGCGACGCGATCGCCGCCCGCCAGCCGTCGAGATCGCCCTGCGACGGGTAGCCGGCGAACTCCACGCGGCCGATCGCGAGGACGGCCTGGGCTTCGGGGCTCACCGACGCCGGGACCGGGATGTCGCGGGCAGCGACGTGCAAGCTCGGCCGGCTGTCGCGCGCGGGCACGTGGGCGGACTCGTCGCCCGTTCTAGGCGATCGCGCCGGCGGCGCGCAGCTCGAGGATCTGATCCCAATCCATGCCGAGCTCCTGGAGGATCTCGTCGCCGTGCTCGTTGAAGAGCGGAGAGCGCGCGGTCGGCGTGGGCTTCTCGTCGAACTGCACCGGGCTCGAGCCGAGCTCGAAGGGGATGCCGTCCGCCGTCTTGGTCTCCGCGATGTATCCCATGGCCCGCACCTGCGGATCGGCCGCGACCTCGAGAACGTTCTGCACCGGCGCCCACTGGCCGCGCAAGGTCTGGAAGCGCTGCGTCCACTCCGCGAGCGTCTTCGCACCGATCACCTCGCGGATGATCTCGACCGCCGCGAGCGCGTTCTTCGCGAGATTCTGCGCGCTGTCGAAGCGCGGATCCTTCGCGAGCTCGCCGCGCCCGAGGTGCTCGCACAGATCCGGCCAGTAGACGAAGGCCTGCAGCATCACGAACGCGATGAAGCGGCCGTCGCTCGTTCGGTAGCTGCCGACCAGCGGATTCGTGGCAGCCGCGTGGCCACCGACCGGAGGCGACGCGAGCGCGAAGCCCGACTGCAGCGAGAGCCCGATTCCCTGGCCGAGCGCCCATACGCCCGTGGACAGGAGCGAGACGTCGACGACCGACGGCTCGCCGGTGCGTTCGCGCTTGAGCAGCGCGCCGGCGATGCCGCCCGCGATCGTCATCGCGCCGATCGAGTCGCCGTAGCCGGGGCCGGGCTGGCTGATGAGGCTCGGCAGGCCCTGCGGCGTGCAGGAGGCCGCGCTGCCCGCGCGGCACCAGAAGCCGGTGAAGTCGTAGCCGCCCTTGTCGCCGTCGGGGCCGCGCGTGCCGAACGCGGTTCCGCGCGTGTAGATGATCTTCGGGTTCTGCTTGCGGATGTCGGCGACGTCGATCTTCAGCTTGCGCAGCACGGAGGGCGTCTTGTTGGTGAGGAAGATGTCAGCGGTCCTCGCGATCCGGTACACGAGCTCGAGTCCCTGCGGCTTGGCGATGTCGATGCCGATGCTGCGCTTGCCGCGGTTGCTGTGCTCCATCAGCACGTGGACCTTCGTCGCGGCCATCACGCCGGTCTGCGCGAGCCCGCGCATCGCGTCGCCGCGCTCGGCGTGCTCCACCTTGATGACGTCGGCGCCCCATTCGGCGAGGACCGCCGAGGCCGCCGGCACGAAGGTGTGTTCGGCGACCTCGAGGATGCGGATGCCCTTCATCACGTCCAGCATGGGGGGTCTCCTTCAGCTCCGGCTGCGCGGCAGGCCCAGCGCGAGCTGCGCGATGATGCTGCGCATGATCTCGGAGGTGCCCGCGTAGATGCGGGTCGCCGCCGCAACGCGGTAGGCGAACTCGGGGTCGCCCTCTGCGATCGCACCGTCCGCGTCCTTCTTCAGCAGGGACTCGGGCGCCCACAGGTCGAGCAGGTCGGCGGCGTCGATCTGACACGTGTCGGTCGGGAAGAGCTTGCTCATCGGGCCTTCGCCGCGGTCGGGACGGCCGACGACGCCGAGCCAGAGCACGCGCCGGTCGAGCACGAGCGACATGTCCGCGTGCATCTGGACGCGCGCAAGCCGCTCGCAGGCGCGCGCGTCGGCGAGCACGGGTCGGCCGTTGCGCACCGCCGTGCGCGCCCAGCGCGACGCCCGCTCGGCCAGCTCGCGCAGGTGCGTGCCGTGACCCGCCGAGCCGCCGGCCGCGCCGTGCTCGATCTCGAGCGCGTAGCCGACGACGTTCCAGCCACCGCCGACCTCGCCGACGCGGTAGCGATCGGGAATCCGCGCGCCGCTGTAGTAGGTCACGTTGGTGCGCTCGTCGGAGAGCGTGAGCACCGGATGGACGGTGATGCCGGGCGCGTCGAGCGGCACCAGGAACATCGTGAGTCCCTTGTGCTTTGCGGAGCTCGGGTCCGTGCGCGTCAGCAGGAAGACGTACTGCGCGCGGTCGGCGCCGCTGGTGAACATCTTCTGGCCGTCGATCACCCAGTGGTCGCCGTCGCGCACGGCGCGGCACTGCGCGGCGGCGACGTCCGAGCCTGACGCCGGTTCGGTGTAGCCGAGGCTGATGACCGCGTCGCCCGCCAGGACGCGCGGCAGCACCTCGCGCTTGAGCTCGTCGGTCGCGAACTTGATCAGCGTCTGTCCGACCATGCCCGTCGTGATGATCGCGTGCGTCGACCAGCCCTGGTGCTGGAACTCGTCCAACAACGCGGAGTTCTCGTAGGCGTTCGTCTCGCGGCCGCCGTAGGCGCGCGGCCAGCTCGGAAACAGCAGGCCGGCCTTTGCGATCTCCTTGTGAAACTCCGGGTCGTGGCCGTCCCAGCTGAAGTGCGCCTTCGCGCGCAGCTCGGGCGTCAGTGCGCGCTGGCAGAAGGCGCGCACTTCGGCGCGGACTCGTTCTGCCCCTTCGCCGAGGCTCCAGTCGAGCGCGCAGGCCCCGGCGTCGGGCAGCGCGACGGCCTCCGCGCCGTCGTCCCAGAGCCGCGCGGCCGCGCGCAGCAGCTCGTCGCGCGGATCGCCGCCGGCGAGGGCCCAGGACTTCGCGCGGCGGTAGTAGAGCTGGATGTCGTACTCGAGCGACAGGCCGTAGCCGCCGTGCACGTGCAGCGCGCGCGCGGTCGCGGTGCCCGCAGACTCCGCCGCAGCCGCGAACGCGAAGCAGATGCGCGCGGCGGCCTCGCGCTGCCCGGTCGCGATCGACCAGATCGCGTAGCTCACCATCAGCTGCGACGCGGAGACCGCCGTCGCGGCGTCGGCCAGTGGATGCGCGACGCCCTGGAACGCGCCGATCGGACGATCGAACTGGATGCGCGACTTCGCGTAGTCCGCGCCGATCTCGAGCGCGCGCTGGGCGAGACCCGCCAGCGCGGCGGCGGTGAGCAGGCGCCATTCTTCGCGCGCCGCCTGGTACGCGCTGCGCGCCGCGGCGCCGCGCGCGAGAACCACCCGCTCGCCGCCGGCAGGCGCGACATCGAGCTGCCAGTGCGCGAGCGCGCTCGATCCGATGTTCGCGGGCGGGGGTTCCGCGGCCACGCGCCGCCGACGCACCAGGACGACGGCGTCCCCGTCGAGCGCCAGCACCACGTCCGCCGCGGCGCCGCCCGGCACGAGCTGGGTGGGCTGTCGATCGACCTCGTGCAGCGCGAGCGTCGGGATGCAGCCACCGGCCAGGATGTCTGCGAGCGGAGCGCGCGCGGCGTCCGTGCCGATCCGCGCGAGCAGTCCGGCCACACAGATCGCCTCGACCAGCGGCACCGAAGCGAGCGCGCGGCCCGCCTGCTCGGCGAGGATGACCGCGTCGTGCAGCCCGGCGCCGCTGCCGTCCTGCGCCTCGGGCACCCGGATGCCGATCGCGCCTGTCTCGATCAGGTGCTTCCAGAGTCCCGGATCGAATCCCGTCGCCTCCGCGGCGCGCACGCGCTCGGGGCTCGACTCGGCGGAAAAGAGCTCGGCAAAGGTGCGCTGGAGGAGATCCTGCTCCTCGGTGAGACCGAGCTGCATGGGGGGACTCCTGGAGAGCTCGCGCGGAGAGCGCGCCGTCTCGCGACCTCCCATCGCGCGAAGGCCGTCGACACGGGAAGACCCCTCCTTCGGACCGGGCTCGACGCTCCGTCGAAGATCGAGGGGTGCGGCGTCCTACCGTACACGATGGATCCTGCATCTTCTACATTGACCGCCTCGCGAACGCGTCGTAGAGGGATCGCGTCGTACGGGAGAGGAGCCCGCCATGGCGGAGCGAAGGCTGAGCCGGGCGCCGTCATGACCGTGGGCCAGCGCGAAGAGAGCGGTCGCGAGCTCTCGATCGTCCGGGGAATTCCGCTCTCCGAGGAGCCCGGGCTCGGGACGCTCACGCTGCCCGGGTTCCTGCGCGAGGTGACGCGCCGATACGCGCCGCGCGAGGCGCTGGTGATGCAGACGCCCGAGGGCCCGGAGCGCTGGAGCTACGCCGATCTGTGGCAGCGCTCGGTCGAGGTGGCGAAGGCCCTGTGCGCCTGCGGCATCGGCAAGGACGAGCGCGTCGGCATCCTGATGACGAACCGCGCGGAATGGATCGCGGCTGCGTTCGGGACCACGCTCGCCGGCGGCGTCGCGGTCGCGCTCAGCACCTTCTCCACCGCGCCGGAGCTCGACCACATGCTCCAGTCGTCGGGGGTCTCGGTCCTGCTCTTCGAGGATCGCGTCCTCGGGAAGCGCTTCAGCGACATGCTCTGCGACCTCGAGCCGGCCATCCGGAGGGCGCATCCGGGGAAGCTCGAATCGACGCGCTTCCCGTTCCTGCGCGTTCTCGCCGCGGTCGGGTCGGAAGTCGGAGGCGCGACCCTGCGCTGGTCCGACTTCCTGGCGCTCGGCAAGGAGGTGCCGGACGCGCTGGTGGAGGCGAGGTCCGCGACGACACGGCCGAGCGACGCCGCAGTCGTGTTCTTCTCGTCCGGCTCCACGAGCAAGGCGAAGGGCATCCTCAGCTGCCATCGCGGCGTCGCGATCCAGCTGTGGCGATTCGCGCGCCTCTACCGGTTCGAAGGCGCAGTCCGCTGCTGGGTGGCGAACGGCTTCTTCTGGTCCGGCAACTTCGCCATGTCGATCGGCGGCAGCTTCTCGACCGGCGGCTCCATCGTGCTCCAGCCGACCTTCCAGGCCGCCGAGGCCCTCGAGCTGATGGCGGCCGAGAAGGTGAACTTCCCGTTCGCCTGGCCGCATCAGTGGGCACAGCTCGAAGAGGCGCCCAACTGGAAGAGCGTGGATCTCCGCGCCATGCGCTACGTGGACCGCGCGTGCCGGCTGGCCCGGCATCCGACCGTTTCGACCACCTGGACCGAGCCGAACTACGCCTACGGCAATACCGAGACCTTCACCATCAGCACCGCCTATCCCGCCTGCACGTCCGACGAGGTCGTCGCCGGCAGCCACGGCGAGGTGCTCCCCGGCAACACGGTGAAGATCGTCGATCCGCTGACGGGCGCGGTGCTGCCGCGCGGCGAGCGCGGAGAGATCGCGGTCAAGGGCCCGACCTTGATGCTCGGCTACCTCGGCGTGCCGATCGACGAGACCCTCGACGCGGAGGGCTTCTTCCGCACCGGCGACGGCGGCTACCTCGACGCGGCGGGGCGTCTCTTCTGGGAGGGCCGCCTGACGGACATCATCAAGACGGGAGGGGCGAACGTCTCGCCCCTCGAGGTCGACGCGGTCCTTGCGACGTTTCCCGGTGTCAAGCTGGCCCGCACGGTCGGTGTGCCGCACGAGACCCTGGGAGAGCTGGTGGTCGCCTGCATCGTGCCGCACGAGGGCAGCGTTCTCGACGAGACCTCCATTCGCGACTACCTGAAGGAGCGGCTCGCCAGCTACAAGGTGCCCCGGCGCGTGCTGTACTTCGCGGACGCCGAGCTGTCGCTGACCGGCAGCGCGAAGATCAAGACGGGCGACCTCCGAAAGCTCGCCGCGGAGCGCCTCGACGCGGCGCCGCACGCCTAGCTCTTCGCGAGATACGGCGTGATGCCCGCATCGACCCGGATCCTCGTCGTCGGTGCGACGGGCTCGGTGGGACGCGGCGCCGTGGCGGAGCTCCTCGCGCGGGGCGCGCGCTTCGCCGCGGCGACGCGAGACCCGGTCCGGGCGCGGTCCCTGCTGGGACCCGGAGTCGAGCTCGTGGCCCTCGACCCCGAGGATCCGCAGAGCCTCGCGGCCGCATGCGAAGGGATCGATGCGCTCCTGCTCGTGCCGCCCGAGGCGGCCGCCGGCCGCAAGCGGAGCCTCGCGCAGCGCATCGCGGAGGCAGCCGCGCGCGCGGGCGTACGGCGAATCGCGCTGGTGTCGGGTCTCTCGGCGATGCGGGACGAACAGTCGATCAGCCGGGAGATGGAGCGCGACGTGGAGGCGCTCGCGATCGCCTGGACCTTTCTTCGCCCGAACTTCTTCATGCAGAACTATCACACCGTCTACCGCGAAAGCGTGCGGCGCGGCGCGATCGACCTGTTCACGGGCGCCGGCCGCACCAGCCTGGTCGATGCGCGCGACGTCGGCGCGGCCGCTGCCGCGGCGCTGCTCGCACCCGGTCACGAAGGGCGCGCCCCGCAGCTGACCGGCGGCGAGGCCCTCGACCAGGCCGAGATCGCCGCGATCCTCTCGCGCGCGACGGGCCGTGAGGTCCGCTACACCGCGCGCTCGCACGACGATACGCGCGCCGCGCTCCGCGCGGCGGGACTCTCCGAGGCCGCGGTGGAGGCGTCGGTGGCGCGCTACCGCGAGGTGGAGGCGGGTGGGTTCGCCGCGATCTCGCCCGAGCTCCGGGAGCTGCTCGGTCGGGCGCCCATATCGTTCGCGAGCTACGCGCGCGAGCACGCGCATCACTGGTGATCGCGCCGGCTGGGGCCCCCGCCCGCGCGCGCCTACAGCTGGAAGCCGCCGGAGCACTGGATGACCTGACCCGTCACCCAGGCGAAGTCGTCCGACGCGACCGCGAGCACGACGCGAGCGAGCTCCTCGGGATTCCCGATGCGCCCGAGAGGCGTCGCCTCGATGTACTGCCGCAGCACGTCCGGGGCGGCGCGGAGGTGATCGATCATCTCCGTCGCGGTCATTCCGGGCGCGACGCAGTTGACCCGGATGCCCTGCGGACCGAGCTCGACCGCGAGCGCGCGTGTCGCCTGCTCCAGCGCGAACTTGCTGCTGATGTACGCCGCCATGTTGGGCTTCGCGAGCCGCGCGACCGTCGAGCCGACGTTCACCACCACGCCGGGTCTCTTTCGGAGCGCCGGCAGCGACTCCCGGATCAGCGCCATCGGCGCGATCACGTTGGTCGCGAACGCGGCGAGGAGGTCGTCGTCCGACGCCTGCGCGAGAGGGCCCTTCGGGTACACGCCCGCGTTGTTGACGAGCACGTCGAGCCCGCCGAGCGCGCGCGTCACCTCGACGACGATCCGCGCCGGCTCGCCGGGCTGCGACACGTCGCCCTGTACGGCGATGGCGCGACCTCCGAGCGCGCGCGCGACCTCGGCGAGCGGAGCGGCGCGGCGCCCGGCGACCGCCACCTTCGCGCCACGCGCCGCGAAGGCCTGCGCAATCGCGCGACCGATGCCGGTTCCTCCTCCGGTCACCAGGACTGCGCGATCTTCGAAGCTCACGAGAGGACCGGACCTGCCTACGCGGACAGCTTGTAGAAGCGCAGCGCGTTCAGGCCGAGCACCTTCTGCTGCGCCGATTCGGAGAGCGCCGCGAGCTTCGAGCGCATCTCGTCGACGACTCCGAACGACGCGTCCACGTGCGGGTAGTCCGAGGCCCAGATCATGAAATCCTCGCCGAGATGCGCGAGCACCGGCCCGGTCAGGTCCTCGTCGGGCTCCGCCGAGATCACGCACTGGCGATGGAAGTATTCGCTCGGCCGCATGCGGAGCGGGGAGGGGAGGCCGCCGCTCAGGAACTTGTGATCGAGACGCCCGAGCCATGCCGTGATCCAGTTCGAGCCGGCCTCGAGCACCGCGCAGCGCAGGCGCGGATACCGCTCGAACATGCCGAGCGTCATCATGGAGGTGAAGGCCGCCATCACGTCGATGGCGAGGAACGCGAATCCGAATACGCCGTCGACGGCGCCTTCCGACGTCACGGCCCAGCGCGAGAACATCGGCTTCTCGCGAGCGACGACATGGAAGGCGATCGGCACGTCGAGATCCTGTGCCGCCGCGAAGAAGCGCGCGAACGCCGGGTCGTCGAGCGGTTGGCCGCGGCGCGCCTCGAGATCAGGTGAGAGGTAGATACCCGCGCAGCCGTCGCGGCGCGCGCGCGCCAGCTCGACGACCGCTCCTTCAGGGTCGAGCAGCGTGATGTGCGCGATCGGCACGAGGCGGCGCCGGTCGGCGCTGCAGAACTCGACGATCCAGCGGTTGTACGCGCGCGTGTAGGCGGTCGCTAGCCGCGGATCCTCGACGCTGCCCTCCCAGCAGATTCCGATCGTGGGATAGAGCATCGCCACGTCGATGGCCTCGGCGTCCATCACCGCCAGCCGCGCGCGCGGCTCGTACCCGCCGGGAGGACACCCTTCCGCGTAGGTGCGCGCGCCGGGCGTCTGGAGCGCCCGCTTGCCCTCGGCGTCGCTCGCTTCGATTCCGCCGAGCGAGCCGAGGGTGCCGTGGAAGAGGCGCATCGGCTTGCCTGCCACGACCAGGCTCTCGAGCCCGTCGGCTTCGACCTCGATCCGGATCGCGCGGTCTCGGAACCCGGGCTCCAGATAGCGGAGCCACAGATCCGCCGGCTCCATCACGTGGCCGTCCGCGTCGACGGTGAGCATCTCGCGCAGCGCGCTCGTGCCGGCCATGTCAACGGGCCCGGCGGCGATCCGCGCTGACGCGGCCGCCCTTGCGACCCAGTCGGCGCGCGCCGCGCGCGGCGAGGGCAGCCTCGTTGTCGGTGGTCAGGCGGAAGAGCGTGCGTTCGATCACCGGCAGGATCTCTGCAGCGGGGATCTCTCCCGCCGCACAGCGCTGGATCACCCCGCAGACCATGTTCGCCATGATCAGGCGGAAGTCCTTTGCGTAGTCCGGGTCCAGGTCGTCGAGCAGCGAGCGCCCGACCGAATCGACGAGCGCAAAGCCCTGGATGCCGAGCTTCTCGCCACCGGGACCCGACGTCGCTCGGTGATAGGCCTCGAGCATCCGCGGGCAGCGCTCCCACGGCTCGAAGAGCCTGCGGAAGAACCACATCTGCCCCTCGAAGAGCGAGGCGTCCGCGGGCGGGTCCTTCAGGTTCGAGTAGCAGTTCTCCTCCATCCAGCGGCCGACCGCTGCGACGATCAGGGCGTCCCGCATGGGGAAGAGCTTGTAGATCGTGGCCAGCGAGACGCGGGCGCGACGCGCGACGTCGCGGAGCGCGAGCGCGTCGTGGCCCCTGGATTCGAGCTGCTTCATCACGACTCGCAGGATCCGGTCGCGGGCGTGCGCCTTGCGGAGAACCTCGGTGTCCTCCCGAGCTGCCCGGAGCGTCCTGACTGCCATGACTGCCCGCGGATACTACGGTGCCCCATCGCTACGTCCACGGCGTGGTCGCGGGCACCGACACCGGCTTCTCACTCTACGTCTGATCGGCGCCGCCGCTCCCGCCGCACTTGGGCCACACCGTCGCGTTCTTCGCGTTCGTCGACACGCCGCCGCGCACCGGCAAGACGTTCGCGGCGCAGTGGGACTTCCTCGCGGTGTCGGCAACGATCCCGTCAGCGCTCCGCCGGGGGGCGCGACGGCGGCCTCTCTTTTTGCGAGAATCCCGCTCTCGCCACCCTCCGACTACGAGGATCAATCCATGCGCGACTACCGCATCGTCTCCGCAGACTCCCACGTCGTCGAGCCGCCCGATCTCTGGGAGAAGTGGCTCGAGAAGAAGCACCAGGACACCGCTCCGAAGCTCGTCGACGACGGCGACGGCGGCGACGCCTGGCTCTACCTGGGCGGCAAGGTGCCCGAGCCGCTCGGACTCGTGACGTGCGTCGGCACCCGGCCCGAGGAGCTCAAGTGGACCGGGAAGAAGTACGGCGTGAACCTCCATCCCTCCTGTTACGAGGGCAAGGCCCGCCTCGAGATCCTCGACATCGACGGCGTCGACGCGGAGATCCTCTATCCGCCGCAGCGCGCGATGCTCACGTTCATGAAGAACAAGGACAAGGACGCGCATCTCGCCGGGATCCGCGCCTACAACCGCTGGCTGAAGGATGGCTTCTGCGCCGCCGATCCCGAGCGCTTGGTCGCGATCTTCCAGATCCCGAACGTCGGCATCGAGACCTCCGTGTCCGAGCTGAAGCGCGCGAAGAAGGAGGGCTACCGGGGCGTCGCGATCTCGTCGTGGCCGTCGGGAGGCGAGCTGCTCTCGCGCGAGGACGATCCCTTCTGGGACGCGGCCGCGCAGCTCGACATGCCGGTCAGCATCCACATCATGCTGGCCGCGCAGCAGACGAAGCTGGCCGGCTCGAAGGAGGCGGGGGTCGCGCTCGGCGCGGGCGCCTTCTCCAACACGATGCCGCTCATGACGGAGCTGATCTTCCAGGGCGTCTACGACCGCTTCCCGAAGCTGCGCATGGCGGGGGTCGAGGTCGGGTGCGGCTGGATTCCCCACTTCTTCGAGATGACCGACGACCGCTACTGGCGCAATCGCCACCACGCGGGCGTCCGGATCAAGAAGGTCCCGAGCGAGTACTTCCGCGACCACTGGCTCGCGACCTTCATCGTCGATCGCAACGGCATCAGCGTTCGCCACCAGGTCGGCGTCGAGAACATGGCCTGGTCGACGGACTTCCCCCACCACGGGAACGACTGGCCGTATTCGCGTAAGACGATCGATGCGCTCTTCGCCGACGTGCCCACCGACGAGCGTCGCAAGATCGTGTGCACCAACGCGGCGCGCTTCTGGGGGCTGATGAGCTGAGCGCGGGATCCGACGAGGATCGGGCCGCGCCGCCGGGGACACGACATGGATTTCCGCCTGACCGAGGAACAGGAGAACGTCCGAGAGTCCGTCGCCGCGATCTGCAAGAAGTACGACGACGACTACTGGCTCACGCGCGATCGCGAAGGCGGCTTTCCGGAGGACTTCTACCGCGACTTCGCCGACGGCGGCTGGCTCGGCATCTGCATGCCGGAGGCGTACGGCGGCTCGGGTCTCGGCATCTCGGAAGCGACGGTGATGATGCGCGCGATCGCCGAGTCCGGCGCCGGAATGTCGGGCGCCTCGGCCGTGCACATCAACATCTTCGGCCTGAACCCGGTCGTCGTCTTCGGGACCGAGGCGCAGAAGGTGCGCATGCTGCGGCCGGTCGTCGAGGGGCGGGAGAAGGCGTGCTTCGGCGTCACCGAGCCGAACATCGGGCTCAACACGACCCAGCTGAAGACGCGCGCCGTTCGCCAGGGCGATCGCTACGTCGTCGACGGCCACAAGGTGTGGATCTCGACCGCCCAGGTGGCGAGCAAGATCCTGTTGCTCGCGCGCACCACGCCGCTCGAGGAGGCGAAGAAGCCGGCGGAGGGTCTGAGCCTCTTCTACACCGATCTGGACCGCACGCACATCGAGGTGCGCGAGATCGAGAAGATGGGCCGCAAGGTCGTCGACTCGAACGAGCTGTTCATCGAGGGGCTGGAGGTCCCCGTCGAGGACCGCATCGGCGAAGAGGGGCGCGGCTTCGAATACATCCTTCACGGGATGAATCCGGAGCGGGTGCTGATCGCCGCCGAGGCGATCGGGACGGGGGCGGCCGCGCTCGCGCGCGCCACGCGCTACGCGAAGGAGCGCATCGTCTTCGGCCGTCCGATCGGGCAGAACCAGGCGATCCAGCACCCGCTGGCGAGGAACTGGATGGCGCTCGAAGCGGCGTGGTGGATGACCTTGCGCGCGGCCTGGGAGTACGACCAGGGCCTGCCGTGCGGCGCGAGCGCCAACGCGGCCAAGTACCTCGCCGGAGAAGCGGGCTTCGATGCCTGCCAGCAGGCGGTGATGACCCACGGCGGCTACGGCTACGCCAAGGAGTATCACGTCGAGCGCTATCTGCGCGAGGTGATGATCCCGCGCATCGCGCCGGTCAGCCCGGAGCTCGTGCAGTGCTTCATCGCCGAGCGGGTGTTGGGGCTGCCGAAATCGTATTAGGTCGGCGCGGCCGCAGGCAGGCGAGCGGATACACGCTCGCCGTGGCGGGCCGTAGACGCGCAGCAGCCGACGCACCGACGTGTCGGAAGGAGGACGTCATGGGCAACCCCGCGAAGGCCGCCGGCCCGCTGGCCGGCCTCCGCGTGGTCGACCTCACCGCGATGGTCATGGGGCCCTACTGCACCCAGATCCTGGCGGACATGGGCGCGGACGTGATCAAGGTCGAGCCGCCCGAGGGCGACAACACGCGGTACATCTCGGTCGGTCCGGCGCCGGGCCTCTCCGGCGTCTTCGTCAACGTGAACCGCGGCAAGCGCAGCGTCGTGCTCGACCTCCGGACCGACGCGGGCAAGACCGCGCTGCGCGCGCTCGTTGCGCGAGCGGACGTCTTCATCCACTCGATGCGCGCGAGGGCGATCGCGAAGCTCGGGTTCGGCTACGAGGAGGTTGCCGCCGTCAATCCGAAGATCGTCTACACGAACTGCTACGGATACGGCCGCCGCGGCCCCGACCGCGACCTCACCGCGTACGACGACACCATCCAGGCGGAATGCGGCCTCGCGTCCGTGCAGCAGATGCTGACCGGAGAGCCTGGCTACGTCGGCACCATCCTGGCCGACAAGGTCGCGGGACTGACCGCGCTCTACGCCACGATGATGGCGCTCTTCCACCGCGAGCGGACCGGCGAGGGTCAGGAGGTGGAGATCGGCATGTTCGAGACGATGGCTTCGTTCATGCTGGTCGAGCACGCGAACGGCGCGATGTTCGAGCCGCGCCTCGGCCCCGCCTTCTATCCGCGCGCGGTAGCGCGCAACCGCAAGCCCTACCGGACGAAGGACGGCTACATCTCCGCCCTGATCTACAACGACAAGCAATGGAACGCGTTCGTCGAAGCGGTGCGCCCCGCGTGGGCCGGCGAGCGCTTCGCCACGCTCGAGCAGCGCGCGCGCCAGATCGACACCGTGTACTCGCGGGTCGCCGAGACCATGCAGGAGCGGACGACGCAGGAGTGGCTCGCGCTGTTCCGCTCGCTCGACATCCCCGCGGCGCCGCTGCGCACGCCCGAGGAGCTGCTCGACGATCCGCATCTGAACGCGGTCGGGCTGTTCGAGACCGTGCAGAGCCCGCATGGGCCGGTGCGCTTCCCGGGCGTACCGACCTGGTTCTCGCGGACACCGGGGCGCGTCGCCGGCTTCGCGCCGGAGCTCGGCGCCGATACGCGCGAAGTGCTGGAGGAACTCGGGCTGCCGAAGTCCGAGTGAGGGGATCGATGGAGACGGCGACCGGAGACGGCATTCCGCTGCGGTCCTGGCTGTTCGCGCCGGGCGACAGCGAGCGCAAGATGGAGAAGGCGACGGCGAGCGCCGCGGACGTCGTCGTCCTCGACCTCGAGGACGCGGTGGTCGAGGCGCAGAAGCCGAAGGCGCGCTCGTTGGTCGCCGCCTTCCTGGCCGCGCAGGGGCCGCGGCGGGCGCGGCTGTGGGTGCGGATCAATCCGATCCAGGGCCCGCACGCGCTCGCCGACCTCGCGGCCGTGATGCCGGGAGGTCCGGGCGGCATCATGTTCCCGAAGCCGCGCGGGCGCGCGGATGCCGAGCGCCTCGACCACTACCTCACCGCCTTCGAGGCGGCGGCCGGCACCACGGCAGGCGTCACGCGCGTGATGCTGCTCGCGACCGAGGAGCCGGCCAGCATGCTGGCGATCGGAAGCTATGCGGGCGTGCCGCGCCTGGCGGCGATGTCGTGGGGGGCCGAGGACCTCGCGACCGCGCTAGGCGCCAGCGACAACCACGGCGACTACTCGGGCTACGACTTCACCTACGAGCTCGCGCGCAGTCTGTGCCTCGTCGGCGCGGCCGCGGCGGGCGTGCCCGCGATCGAGACCATCCACGGCGACTTCCGGGACGACACGGGCCTGCGTGAGCGCGTCGCGCGCGTGCGGCGCGCCGGATACCGCGGGATGCTCGCGATCCACCCGGCGCAGATCGACGCGATCAACGAAGGCTTCACGCCGAGCGCCGAGGAGCTCGCGTCCGCGCAGGAGATCGTCGATCTCTTCGCCGCCAATCCGGGCGTCGGCACGATCGGGCACAAGGGCGCCATGCTGGACCGGCCGCACCTCGCGCGCGCGCAAGCGGTGCTCGCGCAGGCGGGCCGCCGGTGACGATCACGACCGACGCGGACGCCCTCGACCTCGCCGCATTCGTGCGCCCCGGCGACTCCATCGTCTGGGGCCAGGCCTGCGGCGAGCCGACCACGCTGGTCGAGGCGCTGATCGCGCAGGCCGATCGCATCGGGCACGTGTCGGCGTTCGCCGCGACGAGCTTCTCCGGGATCCTCGGCGCGGACGCGCTGGAGAAGCTGACCCTCTCGAGCATGGGAGCGATGGGCGCGCTGCGCGGGGTGGCAGCGGCGGGCCGACTCCAGATCGTGCCGTGCCACGTGAGCCAGATCGCCCCGATGATCGAGCAGGGGCTGATCGGCTGCGACGTCGCCTTCGTGCAGGTGAGCCCGCCGGATGCGGCGGGCAACCACAGCTTCGGCCTGATCCACGATTTCATCGGGGCGGCGGTCCGCAAGGCACGCGTGGTGATCGCCGAGGTGAACGAGTGCGTGCCCTTCACACACGGCGACGCGGTGCTCCCGGCCGAGCGCATCGATTGCGCGGTGCGCGTCGCCCGCACTCCGGTCGAAGTCTTCCCGGCGCAGATCGGCGAGACCGACCTCGCGATCGCGCGGGTCGTGGCCGGCTACGTCGAGGACGGCGCGGTGATCCAGGTGGGGATCGGCGCGGTCCCCGACGCGATGCTGCGTCTGCTCCAGGACCGGCGCGACCTCGGCGTCCATTCGGGCATGATCGGCGATGGCCTCGTCGATCTGGTCGAGGCGGGCATCGTGACGAACGCGCGCAAGCCGATCGACGTGGGAGTCTCGATCACCGGCGCGCTGATCGGCACCAAGCGCCTCTACGAGTTCGCCCATCGCAATCCGAAGATCGGGATGCGCAGCTCCGCGTACACGCACAACGCGGAGGTGCTGTCGCGGCTGCCGCGGCTGGTCACGATCAACTCGGCGATGGAGGTCGATCTCACGGGGCAGGTGAACGCCGAGCAGAGCGGCGATCAGTACCTGGGCGGCACCGGCGGTCAGGTGGACTACGTCCGCGCCGGCGCGCGCTCACAAGGCGGGCGCTCCATCATCGCGCTGCCGGCGACCGCCAAGGGCGGCAAGCGGAGCCGCATCGCGGCGGCGCTGTCCGGCCCCGTCACCACCGCGCGCAGCGACGTGGACGTGATCGCTACCGAGTTCGGCGCCGCCGAGCTGAAGGGCCGCACGCTGGCCGAGCGCGCGCGGCGCCTCGTCGCGATCGCTCATCCCGACTTTCGGGAGGAGCTCGACCGTTCGGCGCGCGAGATCGCGCGCAGGGGATTCTGATGAGCGACGCTGTGCTCTTCGAGGCCCGCGCCGACGGCATCGCCGTCATCACCTTGAACCGCCCCGAGGCGCGGAACGCGCTCGTGCGGGAGATCCGCGAGGGACTCTTCGCCGCGTGGGACCGCTTCGAGCGTGATCCGGCGCTGCGGGTCGCGATCCTGACGGGCGCGGGAGACAAGGCCTTCTGCGCGGGCGGCGACCTGAAGGAGATGGTCGAGCGCAGGCTGCAGGTTCCGCCGCGCGACATGTTCCCGGTCCCCGGCGACAGCCTCGAGCTCAGCAAGCCGACGATCGCGGCGGTCAACGGCGTCGCGTTCGCCGGCGGCTTCATGCTCGCACAGGCCTGCGACCTGTGCGTCGCGAGCACCCGCGCGCAGTTCGCGATCACTGAGGTGAAGGTGGGCCGCAGCTCGCCGTGGGCGGCGCCGCTCATCCACATGATCCCGCAGCGGATCATGATGGAGATCGTCCTCACCGGGAAACCGATCAGCGCGCAGCGAGCCTACGAGATCGGTCTCGTGAACCGACTGGTGGAGCCCGCCGCGCTGATGCCCGCCGCGCTCGAGCTCGCCGCGGAAATCCTGGACGGCGCGCCCCTGTCCGTCGGTGCGGCGCGGGAGATGGTGATGCTCGCGACGGAGATGGGACGCTCCGCGGCGCTCCAGGCAGCGAGGCACGTGTCGGAGCGCGTCTACCGGAGCGACGACGCGCAGGAAGGCCCGAGGGCCTTCGCCGAGAAGCGTCGCCCGCAGTGGAAGGGACGCTGAACCTCGCCTGCGCCTCGCAGGAGGAGTGCGACATGAGCGACCAGAGCAGCGCCAAGATCGGAGCCGCGCGGCGCGATTGGAAGGCCGAGCACCAGGCGCTGTACCTCTCCTCGGGCGGCGTCGAGGGCCACATCGTCGACGTCAGCGACATCGGCGGGCACAGACTCACGCCCACCTTGCTGCTCCAGTACGTCGGACGCAAGAGCGGCAAGACCCGCATCACGCCGCTGATCTACGGCGTCATCGGCGGAGAGGTGGTCGTCGTCGCCTCCAAGGGCGGCGCAGACCATCACCCGGCCTGGTACCTCGATCTGAGAGAGCGCAGGGAGCTGCGCTTCCAGATCGCGTCGCAGGCGTACCGGGCGACCTGGCGCGAGCCGAAGGGGGCCGAGCGCGCCCGCGTGTGGGACTACATGGTGGGCGTGTTCCCGCCCTACGCGAGCTATCAGGCGTCGACCACACGCGAGATCCCGCTGGTGACGCTTTCCGTGCAAGAGCCCGTCGAGATCTTCGAGGCGTAGCGCTCACCCCGGGCGCCCCCGCACCCTCACGCGTCGGTCGCCGCCACCCAGCGCGGGATCGCGTTGTCCGGTCCGACGGGTGAATCGTATTCCTCGACGATGCACACAGGGTTGCTGTTCGTCGCGAAGAGCTTTCGCTCGTCCAGCAGGCGCGCGTGCAGGAACTCGGGATCGCCGAGCCCCTTCATTGCGGCTTCGAAGTCCTCGCGCGTGTTCCACCAGATCTCCATGATGCAGTCGTAGCCGGGGTGGATCACTTCGCCGGTGAGCGGATTCTTCTCGGGCCGGATGTAGCGGCGCACGTAGCGCTGGGCGTTGGGCAGCGGCGGCTTCGCGCCCATGCGCCTGGAGAGCTGCGAGTGTTGGTTCTCGTAGTAGTCGATGAACTGTTCCATCGTCAGGTCGGGGCGCTTCTTCAGGAACACGACCTGCTTGATCATCGCGCGCGCTCCCCCGCCGGGTCGGCGGGGATCGGCGAGGCGATCGCTCGGGTCTGAGCGAGCGAGGTGCCGAAGCTGTGGAATCCGGTCGCGTGCAGCCCGCCGAGCCCGCCGCACACGAAGACGAGCATGTCCTTCGGCTCCGGCGTCAGATAGATCCTGCCGTCCGCGCGGATCCGCCCCTGCTGCTCCAGCTGATCGCGGTGCAGGGACTGCAGCTGGCTCGCGTCGACGCTGGCGAACTGCCAGAGGCACTGCTGCACGTCCTCCAGGTCCGGCATCTCGCGGCCGACGATCTCGGCGCAGATCGGGTTGATCGCGACCAGCATCTCGGCGAACGGCACCGCGCCGGAGAAGCCGTTGCAGCCGGGGTAGGCCAGTGACTTCCCGATCATCTCGAGGAAGTCCCTCGCGCGGTGCGAGGTGGTGTCGATGACGTTCAGCGTGCCCATGGCACCGAACGACGTCACCGCGTTCCCCGCGACACCGCGGCGCTCGGCCAGCGGCGCCCACGGCGAGCGCTCCTCCCATTCCCCGGTGACCACGCCGGCGATCCGCCCCGGCGAGCCGAAGGTCGTCTGCGAGGTCACGCCCGGAACCTGGCCGGCGACATTGCGCAGGATCAGCCGGATCGCGCGGCCGATTGCAGCCGCCCGGGTCGCCACGCCGCCGAGGCAGCCGTAGCCGAAGGGAATGCCCTGCTCGCTCCGAATCGGTCCGTTGACGACGAAGGCGGGGTAGACCGGGGCGGTCGTCGTGTTCACGCCGTAGAGCTCGAAATCCGGATCGGCGATCGAGGTCAGCGCGGCGATCAGGAGCTCGAGCGACTCCGGCTGCGCGCCGGCCATCACCGCATTGATCGCGATCTTCTCGACCGTGCATTCGGTCTGCATCGGCGGGAAGCACGCGATCACTTCGTCGGGATAGCGGTCGTTCTTTGCCAGAAAGGCGCGAACCCTCGTGTCCGTCGGCGGCACGAGCGGAAGCCCGTCGCCCCAGCCGCTCTCCAGCGCGAACGCGGTGAAGGCGTCGACGTCGAGATCGGCCTCGTGGCGGCGGCTGGCCAGCCAGTCGACTTCGCAGCCCGCCGGTCCGCAATCGCGGCGGATCAGCGGCCGGGGCGCCGGCGCGATCCGCCCGGCTCCGGGCTTGATGAGCTCGATCGTCATGCGGCGTCGTTCCTGGCGGCGAGTCGTGCGCCCATCGTCTCGAGGAGCGGGTAGAAGTGGCTCTCGCCGATCGCGGTCACGTCGTCGCGTACCCTCTCGTTGAGCGGGTAGGGCAGGACATGGACGCGCAGGCCCGAGCGGCCTCCGCGGCGGGCGATCTCGTGGGCGAATGTCTCGAAGTTCGCGGTCGCGACCGCGGTGGTCGGCAGGCCGGCGCGCGCGGCCGTGATCGCGTCGCGCACCGTCCAGCTGGTGCAGGAGCCACAGTTGGCGAGCCCGACGATCGCCACATCGATCGTCTTCAAGAACTCGGCGAGCTCCCGGTCCATGCGCAGGCCTTCCTCGCCGGAGCGCCCGCCGGACCGCCAGAAGCTCACACTCGCGCCCGCGGCCCGAAGCCTGTCGGCCCACGCCTCGCTGATCCAGTCCCAGGCCCGCCACATCCGGTCGACGCGAAAGCCGATCCGCTTGCCGATCAGGACGCCGGCATCGGGACCGGGACTGGCGACGTCCTCATTCCGTGTCGCCGTCGGATCGAGCACCATTCCACGCGCCATCGCGACCTCCTCGGCGGTCTCGCGGCCCCCGAGCGCCGCAGGATCGAGGTTGCAAGGGCCAGCATACATCGGCCGCGCCGGCTCGATGCGGCTCACGCGCGTTGCAGGCCCGGGATGTGCGGCTTCCGCCGATTGCGCAGCGGCCGCTGATAGGACGGATCGTC
>Ga0335082_10000437_pt1 | contig 43055 bp, 40 predicted proteins | sample Lox_Sample_41_FD_206718 | JGI IMG/M metagenome (GOLD analysis project Ga0335082, IMG submission 206718) | Soil microbial communities from Loxahatchee National Wildlife Refuge, Florida, United States - Lox_Sample_4.1 | ecosystem: Environmental > Terrestrial > Soil > Wetlands | place: USA...
GAACCAGTTCACCCTGGTGACGTCGGGTGACCAGACGGTTACCGCCACCGACGGGACGGTCATGGCGACCAGCGGCAGCATAAAGGTCGGCGCCGGGGCTGCCAGCAGTCTGCTGATCGGGCAGCAACCGGGAAGCACCACTGCCGGTCAGGCCATCACTCCGGCCGTGACTGTCCGTATCCAGGATCAGTACGGCAACCTGGTGACCAACAGCACTGCCTCGGTCACGGCAGCCCTCGGGAACAATCCCGGCGGCGGCACGTTGAGTGGGACGACAACGCAGGCAGCCGTCAACGGCATTGCCACCTTCAACGATCTGTCCGTCGACATGGCAGCGGCCGGTTATCAGCTGACCCTGTCGAGCGGGTCGCTGGCAGGCACGACGACCACTCCTTTTGCCATCACCGTCGGCGCCCTGCATCATTTCGTGATTTCTATGATCGGGAACCAGACGGCGTTAAGCCCCTTCAGCATCACGATTACCGCCCGGGATGCCTTCAACAACACGGTGACCGGGTATACCGGAACGGCAGACCTTTCCGTATCCACCGGTTCGACGATCAGCCCCGCAATAACGGGGAACCTCGTCGGCGGGACCTGGAACGGGATCGTGACAGTCTCGGGAGCCGCTTCCGGCAGGACCATCAACGCCACGAGAACCGGCGGGTCTGAAAACGGAGCGAGCAATTCCTTCGATGTCATCAAAGTAACCCCCACCGTGACCACCTGGCCGACGGCCGCCACCATCACCTACGGCCAGACCCTTGCGGCATCGACGCTTACCGGCGGCAATTCGACGGTTACGGGGGGGTTTGCCTTCGCGAATCCGTCAACGGCTCCCAATGCCGGAACGGCATCGCAGGGCGTCATCTTCACCCCTGGCGATACGGCCAACTACAATACGGTGAACGGCAATACGGCGGTCACTGTCGCCAAGGCCACCCCCACCGTGAATACCTGGCCGACGGCAAGCGCCATCGCCTATGGCCAGGCGCTGTCGGCATCGACCTTCACCGGCGGCAGCGCTACGACAGCGGGGAGTTTTGCTTTCACCTCCCCCGGCACAGTTCCTGGCGTGGGAACGGCATCTCAGAGCGTGATATTCACTCCCACAAGCACCGCAAACTACAATACCGTCACCGGAACGACCAGCGTCACGGTCAACAAGGCGAATCAGGCGGCGGTAACCGTCTCGGCGCCGTCCTCCGCATCCTACGGGCAGACCGGCCTCTACGCCACTGCCGCTGGAGGCAGCGGCACCGGAGCATACAGCTACAGCGCCGGCTCTTCCACGGCCTGCAGCGTCGATGCTTCGACCGGCATGCTCACCATCACGAGCACGGCAGGCACCTGCCTGATCACCACCACGAGGGCCGGGGACAGCAACTACAACATCTCGTCACCCAGTGCGGCCGCAACGGTAACAATCGGCATCAAGTGCGGCGCCCCCTCGTCCCTGACCGTGCCGGCAACGAACAGCACCGGTTTGATCCTGGTCTCCTGGGGAGCGAGCAAGGACAGTGGCGTCTCGTACGTCCTGGAACAGAGTTACAACGGCGGGGCCTTCACCCAGGTCTATGCTGGCACAGGGCAATCGGTCAACCTCTCTGTCACGGTCAATGGCAGTTATGCATACCGGGTGAAGGCGACGAAGAGCGGCTCTGCCGACAGCGATTATACCTCGGGCACTGCCTGTTCCGTGACGCTGGCCTGCAGTGCGCCTTCCTCTTTGACCGTGCCGGCAACGAACAGCACCGGTTTGATCACGATCTCCTGGGGAGCGAGCAACATTTCCGGCGTCACCTACGTTCTGGAGCAGAGCTTTAATGGCGGATCATATTCTCAGGTCGTATCTGGTCCAGGCCAATCGACCTCTGTCTTGGTTGCCGCTAATGGCAGTTATGCATTCCGGATCAAGGCCACAAAGAGCGGTTATGCCGACAGCGGCTATACCACGGGTACCACCTGTACCGTGACGCTGGCCTGTGGTGCGCCTTCCTCTTTGACTGTGCCGGCCACGAACAGCACTGGTTTGATCACGATCTCCTGGGGAGCGAGCAACACCTCCGGCGTCACCTACGTCCTGGAGCAGAGTTACAACGGCGGGGCTTACACTCAGGTCATAACCAGCCCCGGCCAGTCGACCACTGTTTCCGTCTCGGCCAACGGCGCATACACGTTCCGGGTAAAGGCCACAAAGAGCGGTTATGCCGATAGCGGCTATACCACGGGTACCACCTGTACCGTGACGCTGGCCTGTGGTGCGCCTTCCTCTTTGACCGTGCCGGCAACGAACAGCACTGGTTTGATCACGATCTCCTGGGGAGCGAGCAACATCTCCGGCGCCACGTACGTCCTGGAGCAGAGTTACAACGGCGGGGCTTACACTCAGGTCATAACCAGCCCCGGCCAGTCGACCACTGTTTCCGTCTCGGCCAACGGCTCTTACACGTTCCGGGTAAAGGCCACAAAGAGCGGTTATGCAGACAGCGGCTACACAACTTCCGGTAGTTGCGTGGTAACGAAGCCGTAATCCGCCACGTCGACGTTGCAATGCCAGAAGGCCGTTTCAGCACGAAACGGCCTTCTCTTTTCTGAGTATGGGAAGTGATCGTGCGGAACAGACCGTGCAGAACGGAACTGGAGATGTAGCCGCAGCAAGCAACTGACGGTACACAAGGAGTTCGGGAAGTCGCAGCCAGGCGCAACGCGGGTGTTCAGGAGCGACGGCAGTGCGAAGAAAACAAAGGCGAGACCTCCGGCTTGTAGAGGTGACGGTTTGCCGGACCGGCTGGGTCCGGGGTCGGGAATATCGATGGCACTCTGAAGCGACAGGTATACCGGTTTGCCGCTATTTGGGAAAGGAGTGGGGATGCCGTGTCGGACGGAGCGTTTCATCCTGTTTTCAATGTATCGGGCTGCCTGGATGGACGCAGCGAAAGGAGTTGGTGCGAAAAACAGAAAAGGCGGGGGAACTTCCCCCGCCTTTTGACATCCTCACCGGCGTGCACCTACATCTTGTGGCACTTCTTGCACTCCTTCTTCACGCTGAAGGCGTCCGTGCCGTTGTGGCAGTTGCCGCAGGAGTTACCCTGTTCCATCCCGCCCATCCCCACGTGTTTCACCCCTGTTTTGTAGGGGAAGAGCTTGGTGTGGCAGTCGGCGCACTTGTACATGCCGAGATGGAAGTCGTGGCTGAACTTGACGTCGCCCCCGTCGGTCTTGAAGGTGATGACCCCCGGCTTGAAGGCCTTGTGGCAAGTGTCGCAGTTGCCGGAAACGGTGAAGGCGTCTTTGCCGTTGTGGCAGCTGCCGCAGGAGTTCCCCTTTTCCATCTGAGCCATGCTGAAGTGTTTGACCCCCGCCTTGAAGGCGAAAAGCTTGGTGTGGCAATCGGGGCAGCCGAAATTGGCGAGGTGCGCCTTGTGGCTGAAGGTGACATCGCTCAGGCCGGTGACTTTGAAGGTGATGTCGCGGGGGCTCATCCCCTTGTGGCATTTTCCGCAGTCGCCGGCAACCGTAAAGGCCTTCTTGCCGTTGTGGCAGGCGCCGCACGTCTTCCCCTTCTCCATCTGGGCCATGGTGACGTTCTTTTCCCTGCCGGTGATGACCGTGGCATTGTGACAACTGCGGCACTTGCCGCCGAGCTTGGCGATGTGGACCTCATGGTTGAAGACCGCTTCTGTGGCACCCTTCACCTTGTAGGAGATGGAACGGGGCTTGCCCGAGTGGCAGCGGACGCATGACTTTTCATCGGCGACACTGAAAGCCTTCACGCCGGTGTGGCAGGCACCGCACGACTTGGTCTTCTCCATTTCCGCCATGGTGTAGTGACGGCGCTCCCGCAGATTGAAAATTGCATTATGACAAACCCGACAATTGTTGTTATATTTACTCAGGTGTACGTCGTGGCTGAAAACGACCGGTTCGGCATTCTTGAGGAGGAATTTGATATCCTTGGTTTCCTTGGCTCCGGCAACGAGGGGGGCGATCAGGCCCAGCATGGTCGCAATACTCATGAGTCGTAACTTCATTGGTGCACTCCTTGCCTGTCCGGCATCGAATTTTAACCGAAGTACTATACACATCAGCCAATAAAACGTCAATTTAAAAATGCTAACCCCGGGGGGGGCTGACCGCGGTGTCCGGTCCCTGCCAGGTGCCGTCTTGCTGAACGTCGTCGTCCCGGCTGGTCCGGTTTCAGGGTATTGCGCCTCGATCCGTTGCAAGAGCCATCTGCCGCGGTGATGACGGAAGAGGCCAGCGTCGCGTCTGCGGCATCGATAGGGGGTTCTTTGATCGCCAGGAGGGAAAAATGAGATATCTGGTCGTGATCGTGCTACTGTTAGCGGCGGTTTCCTTTGCGTGGGGTTCTACCTACGAATGGTTGGACAGTAGCGGAGTTACCCACTTTACCGACAATCCCGACAGTGTGCCGGCAAAGTACAGGAGCCGGATAAGGGTGCTGGATTCGGTGAAGCCGGAAGAACAAAGTACTCCTCCCTCCCAGCAGACGGAGCCTGCGGACGAAAAGACTGGACCTGCGACGCCTGCGGCGGGCGGTAGGAAGGGAACTCCCCCTCCAAAGCCTCTTCGTGGCGGACGCACAGAGGATGGGTGGCGTGCCGCGTTCTCCGATTTACGACTGCAGATCAAAAATATCGAGGAGGCGCTTCCCGACAAGAGGCAGAGGCTTATCGAGTTGCACCGTCAACGGATTCTCTACACCAAGGCCCGGGACCGGGTCGCCTACAACGATCTCGATGAGGAAATCCAGAGGGACGAGACGCGCCTCAAGGATCTGCGACAACAACTCGATATCCTGACCAAGGAAGCGGACATGAACGACATACCCATGGAGTGGCGGCAATAAACGGTCGCCGGTGTGTGGGATGGATGGCACGGTTTACGTCAGTTTGATGCTGGAAGCCGTTGCAAGAAGAAGGGCGTTTCATCGGTCTGGAGCCTCCGGTTTTGCCGGGGGCCTTTTTTTCGGGCGAACGGGAAGCAAAGACATAGTCACTGCAGGTGTGCGGTCGATCATCTCCCCTATTACCGGTTGCGGGCTGCGCCAAGCTATGGTATAAAAGGACACTTCCTCCGGACGGAGAACCCTCTTTATGCACGGTTTGGACAAGATACTGCAAGCGGCCCTCGCCGAGGACATTCACACCGGCGATATCACCACTCTGGCGGTGGTGCCGGAACGCAGGAATGCCACCGCGATCCTCACGGCCAAGGAACCCCTGGTCCTTGCCGGCATTGACGTGGCCTCCCGGGTGTTCCACCTCCTCGACCCCGCCATCCGATTTGTCCCCCGCTGTCCCGATGGCACCCACGTTGCTTCCGGCTATATCCTGGCAGATATGGAAGGAGATGCGGCTCTGCTCCTCCAGGGGGAGCGGGTTGCCCTCAATCTCCTCCAGAGGATGTGCGGCGTGGCAACGCTCACCTCCCGGTATGTTGCGGCTGTCCGGGGAACCCACGCCCGAATCGTGGACACCCGTAAGACCACTCCGGGGCTCCGGATGCTGGAAAAGTACGCGGTGCGGGTCGGCGGCGGCATCAACCACCGGACCGGTCTCTACGACGGCGTGCTCATCAAGGAAAACCACATTGCCGCAGCCGGCGGCATCGCCGAGGCGGTGCGCCGGGCACGGGCCTATATCCCCCATACCCTGAAGATCGAGATAGAGACAGAGACCATGGAGGAAGTGGCCGAAGCACTGGCCGCGGGTGCGGACATCATCATGCTGGACAACATGGACATCCCCGCCATGGAAGAGGCAGTGGCCATGATCGGCGGCCGGGCGCTGGTGGAGGCTTCGGGGGGGGTGAACCTCGAAACGGTGAAGGGAATCGCCGCCACCGGCGTCGATATCATCTCGGTCGGTGCCCTGACCCATTCGGCGCGGGCCATGGACATTTCCATGCTCCTGGAGGGATGTTGAGAGAGCTGCTCGTATACTCCCCGGGGGAAGGGGAGAGAGACCTCGGCCGACGCATTCTCCGGCTGTTTCGCGAGAAACAGGGGGGGATCGTGTCGGGGGAGGAGTTGAGCTGCGTCCTCCATGTATCCCGCACCGCGGTCTGGAAGCAGATCAAGACCCTCAAGGAACTGGGCTTCACGATTACCGCCGTTCCCTCCCGGGGATACCGGCTGCTGGAATCTCCCGATCTCCTTATCCCCGCGGAAATCGCCGCCGGTCTCGGCACGGAGCGGATCGGCGCGTCTCGTCTCCTCTGCTTCCGGGAGACCGACTCCACCAACGAGGTCGCTTTCCGGCTGGCCGAAGAGGGGGCCGAAGAGGGGACCGTGGTGCTCGCCGAGGCCCAGCGTCGCGGCAAGGGGAGACTGGGGCGGCACTGGGAGTCACCGCCGGGGGTCAACCTTTACTGTTCCGTCATCCTCCGTCCCCCCATCCTTCCCCACCGGGCGTCTCAGCTCACCTTTCTCTCGGCTGTTGCGGTGGCGCGGGCGGTGGCGGCAACGACCCCGCTGGTCCCCGCCATCAAGTGGCCCAACGACGTGCTGGTAGGGGGAAGGAAGGTTGCGGGACTCCTCAACGAGATGAGCGCCGAAACGGAGAAGGTCAATTTCATCGTTCTCGGCATCGGCATCAACATCAACATGGAACGGTCCCAGTTTCCTCCCGACCTGCGTCATCCCGCAAGCTCGCTGGCGATTGAGGCAGGGGGACCGGTGAGCCGCGTCGCCGTGACCCGCGCCCTGCTGGCAGCCCTCGATGTCCTGTACGATTCCTATCTTTCTGCCGGCTATGGCCCCGTGAGAAACGAATGGCTGGCCCGCTCCGCCATGGCGGGACGGCGGGTGCGGGTCTCCTTCCAGGAGAGCGAGGTGAGCGGAGAGGTGGAGGGGATCGACGACGACGGCGCACTCCTGATGCGGTGTGACGATGGCCGCTCCGAGAGGGTCCTGGCTGGTGATGTGACATTACTGTGATCGGGGACCGGTGCTCCGGGACCAGGGCCGAGACAAAGGTTGAGGGACGTGCGGGAATGAGCTACGATAGGCAAATTTGTAGATGTGGATGTAACCGGTACCCGGTCCCCGGTCCCGGGGGGGTTTCGTGCTTCTAGTCATCGACGTGGGCAACAGCAATATCGTTCTCGGCATCTACGACGACGAGCGGTTGCTGAAGGACTGGCGGATCTCGACCGACAAGGCGAAGACTGCAGACGAGTACGGCATCCTGGTCCACGACCTGTTTCGACTGGCCGGCATCGGTTTCAAGGAGATCAAGGACATCATCATCTCATCGGTGGTGCCCACCCTGACCGGCACCCTGGAAAAGCTCTCCCTCGATTACTTCGGCTTCCGTCCTTACGTGGTCGGACCGGGAATCAAGACAGGCATGCCGATCCAGTACGACAACCCGAAGGAGGTGGGAGCGGACCGGATCGTCAACGCCGTGGCCGGGTTCGAGAAATACCGCTGCTCCCTCATCATCGTTGATTTCGGCACTGCCACCACCTTCGACTTCGTCAACAGGAAAGGGGAGTACTGCGGCGGCGCCATCGCCCCGGGTCTCATGATCTCCATGGAGGCGCTGTTCCAGAGGGCCAGCAAGCTGCCGCGGGTGGAGATCCTCAGGCCCCCGTCAATAATCGCTAAGAATACTGTCAATTCCATGCAGGCCGGCATATTTTACGGATACGTGGGGCTGGTGGACGAGATCGTCTCCCGGATGTGCAGTGAGAGCAGGGAAAACCCACGGGTCATCGCCACCGGCGGCCTGGCGGGGCTGATCACCCCGGAGTCGAAAACCATCGAAGTCGTCGAGGAGTTTCTGACGTTGGAGGGGCTTCGCATCCTCTACCGGCGGAACTGCTGAATCACGAAGAGGACAAAGGAGTGTACCGCAAGCAATAATCATCACATCTTACACGAGGGGGGTTTATGGGAAAGTACGACACCGCAAAGTTGAGAAATCTTGGAATTGTGGCCCATGGCGGGGCCGGCAAGACGTCCCTGGCGGAGGCTATTCTCTTTGACACCGGCATGATCGATCGCCTCGGCCGGGTCGATGACGGCACGTCCACCATGGATTTCGAGCCGGAAGAGATCAAACGGAAGATTTCCATCACCTCGTCCCTCGACCATTGCGAGTGGAACGGCCATTCCATCCACATCGTCGATACCCCCGGCTACGGCAATTTCATCGCCGACACCCGGGCCTGCATGCGGGCCCTCGACTGCGCCGTGATCATCCTCTCCGCCATTTCCGGCGTCAAGGCCCAGACCGAGGAGATCTGGCAGTGGGCCAACGAGTTCGAGATCCCGCGCATCGCCTTCGTCAACAAGATGGACCGGGAGCGCGCCAGCTTCCTTCGCGCTATCGATGACATGGAAAAATCTCTGGGGGCGCGCGGCGTCGCCATTCAGATTCCCCTCGGGGCAGAGGAGAATTTCGAGGGGGTCGTCGACCTGGTGCGGATGAAGGCGTATCGTTACGCCAAGGACCTCTCCGGCAAGTTCACCGAGGAGGAGGTGCCGGCGGAGTACCGCGCCGAGGCGGAGCGCCTGCGGGAACAGATGGTGGAGACGGTGGCCGAGGCCTACGATGCCCTGACCGAGAAGTTCCTGGAGACCGGCGAGCTGACCGAGGAAGAGATCATCGACGGCCTGCGGGTCGGGACTATGCGCAACACCTTTACCGCGGTCCTGTGCGGCTCCGCCGTCATGAACATCGGCGTGCCCCAGCTCCTCGACGCCATCTGCGGCTATCTTCCCTCTCCCCTGGACCGCACGAAGGCGGTGGGAACCAATCCCAAGACCGACGCGGTCGTCGAGCGCGGCCCCTCCGAGACGGAGCCCTTTTCCGCCCTCGTCTTCAAGACCACCTCCGATCCCTACACCGGCAAGATCACCATCATGCGGGTCTATTCCGGCGTACTCAATTCCGATTCCACGATCTGCAATTCCACGAAGGATACGGAGGAGCGGATCGGCCAGATCTACGAGCTGGAGGGGAAGAAGCAGAAGCCGATCAAGCAGGCGGTGGCCGGCGACATCGTGGCGGTCTCCAAGCTGAAGGAGACGGTGACCGGCGACACCCTCTGCGACGGGAACAATCCCGTCATCTACGAGCCGGCCAAGCAGCTCTCCCCCGTCATCTCCTATGCCATCGAGCCCAAGACGAAGAACGACGAGGACAAAATCCACAACGCCCTCCACAAGATGATCGAGGAGGAGCCGACCCTGGAGTCCCACCGCGATACCCAGACCAAGGAGTTGATCATCTCCGGCATGGGGCAGGTCCACCTGGAGGTAATCGTCGAGAAGATGAAGCGGAAGTTCGGCGTGGAAGTCCTCCTCAAGACCCCAAAGGTCCCCTACCTGGAAACCATCCGCGGCTCCGCCAAGGTCCAGGGGAAATACAAGAAGCAGTCCGGCGGGCGCGGCCAGTACGGCGACTGCTGGATCGAGATGGGTCCCCAGCCGCGGGGGGATGGATATCTCTTCGAGGACAAGATCGTCGGCGGCGTCATTCCGCGCCAGTACATCCCGGCCGTCGACAAGGGAATCCAGGAGGCGTCCGTGGAAGGGTTCCTCGCCGGCTACCCGGTCGTGGACTTCAAGGTGGCCCTCTACGACGGCTCGTTCCATACCGTCGACTCTTCGGAAATGGCCTTCAAGGTGGCGGGTTCCCTTGCCTTCAAGAAGGCGATGGAGCTCTGCAAACCGGTGCTCCTCGAGCCGATCGTCAATATGAAGATCACCGTGCCCGACGAGAATATGGGGGATGTCATCGGCGACCTGAACTCCCGCCGGGGGAAGGTGGTGGGGGTCGAGCCCAAGGCCAATTCCCAGATCATCCGCGCGGTCGTTCCCATGTCGGAGGTGCTGGCGTACTCCAACGACCTCAAGTCGATGACAAGCGACCGGGGTCTCTTCTCCATGGAGTTTTCCCATTATGAAGAGGTGCCGAGCCACATGGCCCAGAAGGTCATCAGCGAGGCGGCGGCAAAGAAAGAGTGATGTGGTAGCCAGGCTGAAGAGTGACGGCGGCTGGTGCCGCCGTCACTCTTCAGCCGCGAACGGAGGGATTATCAATGTCCGGCAGTTCTTTGCCGCAACCGCACCGCAGTTCCGAGAGGGGGGGAGGGCAACGGATACTTCTGGTGGTCCTCTTTCTCCTGGTGGGGGCCTTCGGGTACCTCTATTTTTTTACGGGGCTGATCAAGCCGAGGGAAGAGGGGGCGAAACCCGGTGCGGGACAAGGCGCGCCGGTGAAAAAGCCGATTCCACCGCGCCCAGGAGGAGATGTGGCCAAGGGGAGGCCTCCCGCCAAAGCCGACGAGAAGAAACCCGCGGAACAGCCAGCGGCAAGACCGGTGGCTGTCTCGCCACAGCCGCCGGGTAAAGCGTCCCCGTCGCCTTCACCCGCCAAGCCGGCTGCTGTGCCTGCAAAGCCTGCAGCAGTGGCGACTGGCGGGCCGGCGACGCCACCGGCCCAGCCGGTCAAGTCCCCTGCGGTGCGGGATACCAAGGGTGCAGCTTCCGCGAACAAGGCCGAGCAGACCCTTGGGAAGAAGGCCGATCATGGAACTGCGAAGAAGGAACAGGCACGGGGGGAATACACTCTCCAGGTCGGCGAGTTCGTTGCCGAACCATCCGTGAGATCGGCGCTGGCCAAGGTGAAAAAGGCGGGAATCGCACCGGTCGCCAAGACCGTCATCAGAAAAAGCGAACCGATGATCCGGCTTTTCCTGGCGGAATTCGATGGCAGGGCTGAGGCGTCGGAAGCCGCTGCCAGGCTGAAGGGTGCGGGTGCCGACAGCTTTACCCTGCCGGATAACGGCAAGTATGCAGTATATGCCGGTTCCTATTTCCTCAAGGGAAAGGCGATCGCGGAACAGGACCGACTTAACGGAAAGGGCTTCAAAACGGTGCAGAAAAATGTCCGGGTTTCTCTCCCCGTGGTATGGCTTACCGCCGGAAGCTACCCGACCGGTGAGGATGCCCGCAGGGATGCCGCACGCCTGAAAAAGCTGGGTCTCACCGCGATGGTGCTGAAGACCGGAAAGTAACGGAGCGAATGTGGCAGGGAAAGTGACGCTGAAGATATCCGCCGCCGCTGCCCCCTATGTGGGCAAGGAGACGCCGAAGGGGGAAAAACTGAAGGCTGCGGGAGGAGAGGTGCCGCTGTCGGCCAATGATCTTGGGACCCTCCTCTTTTTTCTGGCCCACGACGCCGATCCGGACGTCAGCGCAATGGCGGTACGGACTCTCCGGGAGCTGCCCGAGGCCTTTCTCGTCGCCATGGCGGGATTCCCCGATCTCCACCCGCGGGTTCTCGACCTGCTGGCACGCCTCCACGCCGCCAGACCGGCGGTCGTCGCCAGGATTGTCTCCCACCCCCAAGTCGACGAGGAAACCCGCCTTTTCCTGGCGGGGAAAGGGGTGTCAGGGATCGCCGCTCCGCCGGAGCCGGCGCCGGGAGAGGGAGAACCCCGTGAAACGCCGACAGGACGAGATGCAATAACCGGGGGAGACGAGGGAGAAGAACAGGGGGAGGATACCGGCGAAGATCTGGAGGCCGTCGACGAGGAGAGCGAGGAGTTCAAGTCAAAGTACAAACTGGCCCAGCAGATGGGGATCGGCGATAAAATCAAGATGGCCCTGACCGGGGACAAGGAGTGGCGCTCGATTCTCATCAAGGATTCCAACAAACTCGTATCCGGTGGTGTCATCAAGAATCCCCGGCTCACCGAGCCGGAGGTGCTGGCCATCGCCAAGTCTGCCGTCCAGAACGAAGAGATCATGAGGGTTATCTGTAACAACAAGGAATGGCTGAAAAATTACCAGATCCGCAAGGCGCTCGTGCAAAACCACAAGACGCCCCTGCCATTCGCCATCAAACATCTGGGGAGCCTGTCGGAAAAGGACATTGCCGCCATTGCCAAGAGCAAGAATGTATCGTCGGTCATCTCAACCCAGGCGCGACGCATTCTCTTGAACAAACAACAAAAAGGAAGGTAGGGAGGCGGCCATGGCGCTGATAAACCATACGAAGCGGGAAATTAACGCAAAGTTCGTCTATTTCGGGCCACCCCACAGCGGCAAGGGCACGACCCTCAAGGCCATCTACCGGAATCTGCGGCCCGAATGCCGGAACAAGCTGAAGGTCATGGCGGTCCAGAACGACCGTATGCTTTTTTTCGATTTCGTCCTGCCCGGGTACGAGGAGATCGACGGCTATCGCGTCCGGTTTCACGTCTACACCCTGTCGGGAAACGTGACCCGTCCTGCCGCATGGAAAATGGTTCTGAAGGGGGTCGACGGCGTGGTGTTCGTCGCCGACTCGGGAGAAAAAGCAGCGGCTGCCAACGGTGAGAGCCTGGCAATCCTCCGTGAGTTGCTGCAAGGCTTCGGCAAGACCCTGGAGGAAACCCCCTGCGTCATCCAGTGCAACAAACGCGACCTTGCCGCGGCCCTTCCCCTTGACGAGATCGGCAGGGCCCTCGGAGCCGGCGCGGTTCCCCTTCTGGGCGCAACCGCCCGGAAAGGGGAGGGTGTCCTGGAGTCCCTGAACCGCCTGGTGCGGAAGGTAGCAGCGGAGGTGCGGGGAAGCGGACTGGAGCCTGCGGCCGAGTCTGCCCTCCCGGCTGGGACAACCAGTACGGCTTCCCTCATGTTCACCCTGGATACGAATCAGGGAAAACGTGGTGCGGCGGCGGGGCAAACGTGGCGGGAAGTGCAGGAAACGGCGGCACCATCTCGCGACGAGCCGGCGGAGCCGGTCATCGAGTTCGCCGGTTCTCCCGAACTCCTCGGCGGCGGACGAATACGGCTCCCCCTGAGGGTGCGGTGGGGGGGGGAGGAAAAGAAAATGGCCATCGCCATCGCGCTGGAGCAGGACGAATCGTGAAAAGAGCCGATCAGGCGGCTTTTCGCCATCCTTGACTACCCTGAGGGAGAGTATGGCCGAAGGCCGTCTGCGGGAAGATACTGCGGGCTGCCAAACCCAACCCCTGCAGACTGATCCTTCCCCTCGGGGAGCGGCCCTGGCAGTCGTTATGAAGCTCTTCCTACGGAATGAGGACGGAGAGAAGGGGCATGGATTTCGATCTGAGTGGGGCAATACTGGCGAAGCTGGTGCTAGCGGCGGTCCTAGGCGGGCTCATCGGCCTGGAACGGGAGATCCATGGACGACCGGCCGGTTTCAGGACCCACCTTATGGTATCCCTCGGATCATGTCTTTTCGTCCTGACATCGATTCATTTCTACTGGTCTTTCGGCAATTTTTCCGGCCAGGGGCCGGTCGGTATCGATCCGGCCAGGGTCGCCGCCCAGGTGGTGACCGGCATCGGGTTCCTCGGCGCCGGGGCGATCATCAGGGATAAGGCCTCGATCCGCGGCCTTACCACGGCGGCCTGTCTCTGGGTGGCAGCCGCCCTCGGCATGGCGGCCGGTGCCGGGATGTACGCCACCGCAACGACGGTAACGGCTATCGGGCCATCAGCCTTCTTCTCCTGAAAAAGGTCGAGGACCGACTGCAGAAGGACACCTATGCCTCCATCGCGATCCTGAGTGTCGACCTGGAGGGGCAGATGGCACGGATCGAAAAGGAACTGGCGGAGTGCCGCCTGACCATCGTGAACGTCCGAATCGAAAAAAACCGGCAGGGACAGGAAGTGTCCTTCGAATTCGATGTCAAGTTTGCCACCCGCCAGAGGGAGGCTGTCCTGACCGACAGAATTGCCGCCATCAGCGGTGTCAAGAAAGTACGCCTCGAGTGAGTCGGTTTGTCATCGCTGCTGATCCCGGGTGATGACGGTTCGCGGCAGGATATGTCTGCCGGTGACGGGACGCACGGAAGAAGGGCCGTCCGGCGCCGGATATCTCCCACGGCGGCTTGTTCCGCCTGTTGTTTTTGCAGGCCGACCACGAAACCCTTGTGTGCGAGCGGATAACGTGGTACGATTCCGCAATTTTCGGCGAAGCTGAAGGAGGAAGAGATGGCGGTTATCACCATTTCCCGGGAGATGGGCACCGGGGCGTATCAGGTTGCAAGGGAAGTCGCCAAAAAGCTCAAGTACCTGCTGGTTGACGGGGCGAAAATCGCCGAACTGGCCCCCCAGTACGGGTTGAGTCCCGAAGGAGCGGAGCGGGTAGACGAAAAGCCCCCTGCCTATATCACCGCCGAAGACAGGCTTCATGCCGCCCAGTTGAAAACCATCGAACTGATTCTCCTGGAATGCGCGAGGAAAGGAAATGTGATCCTCTACGGCCGCGGCGGCCAGGATCTCCTGAAAGGGCTCGGCAACGTACTGCGTGTCCGCATCGTCGCTCCCTTCGACGAGCGTGTGGAGAAGTTCGCCGAACGGGAATGGATCGATCCCGACCTGGCCCGGGAGTTGATCAGGAAAAACGACCACCAGCGGGGCGGTTTCATCCATTTTTATTTCGACCGGGACTGGCGCGACCCCCTCGGGTATGACCTCGTCATCAATACGTCCCGCCTGTCGGCAGGGGCCACTGTCGATATGATCGTGGCCGCCGCCCGTGACGGGAGACTGAAGGAAGCGGAGGCAGATGCCAACGAAGTGCTGGATGGCGCCATCCTCTGCAAAAGGGTGGAAGCGGAACTGCTCCGATCGGGCAAGGTGGAGAACATGCATTTCCGGATCACCTCCAGCGAGGGGGTGGTCAATCTGTCCGGTCATGTCCATTCCGATGACGAGAAGAGCAAGGCGGTCAAGACCGCCGCAAAGGTGAGCGGGGTGAAACGGGTCATCGACGACCTGCATGTCATCGGGTACAAACCGTACAAGGAATAATACACGTGCTTCAAAACAGAAAAGGCCCCATACGGGGCCTTTTCTGTTTCGGGGTCACACCGTGCGTCCACCGCCCTGAGAGGATGATCTACAGATGTATGCCTGTCGCAGTCTCATTGCGTCAACGAGGCGGTACGCCACGGAGAGCCCGCCACGGCCGACACCGATGGCGACATCATCCTCGAAACCATGGAAATCAGAGCCACCCGTCATGACCAGGGTATGCGCTGCCGCCAGGTCTTCGAGAAATATCATGTCGTCATCGAAGCACATGTTGTTGAATACTTCCAGGCCGTCGAGGCCCATGGTCGCCAGTTCCCGCACAGTTTCCCGAATGACCCCCCGGTCCCTGGAGATGCTCTGGGGGTGGGCCAGAACGGCTATGCCGCCGAGCCGGTGGATCTCCGCCAGTGCTTCTGCCATGGGGAGGTAACGCTTGGGCACGTTGCAGGGGATGAGGTAGCTGTCAAAGGCGTCCTGCATGTCGCGGGCAACACCCTTGGTCACGAGAAGGCGGGCAATGTGGGGGCGACCGAAGGCTCCTTCGCCGATGTCCGGCATGTCGTGGTGGCTGATTCTCCCCTTTCCCTGCCGGGCGAGCCTGCGGTTGATCCGGTCAATGATGGCGTGGCCCCGTTCCTCGCGCCGGGAACGGAACCCGGCAAGCAGAGATCGCAGCCCGGCATCCCGGTGATCGATGAAGTAGCCGAGGAGGTGAATGTCCCGGAATCTCTTAAACTCCACCGACAGCTCCACAGCGGGGATTACTTCGATTCCGCAGCGCAGCCCTGCCTCCAGTGCTTCGTCGATGCCGTCCACGGAATCATGGTCGGCAATGGCGATGGCCCGCAGACCGGAGGCCGAAGCCATTGCCACCAGTTCGGCGGGGGGGTGGATACCGTCGGACCAGAGGGAGTGCATATGAAGGTCGACATACTGATTCATGGGGTGGGGTCATTCCTTTCTGCGTCATTGGTGCGAATGAGGAGAATAAGCATTGAGCGCATACCGGAGACGGTGTCAATTCATTTCTTTGTCACGACGGTGCGTTTCCACGGACATGATAAACCCAATTCTCTGTACCGCCTTGTTTCTCGATGATTTTGTTGTCTTTGTGCGGGCACCTGCCGGTCGCATGATGGACCATTGATAGTATAGATGACACTCCCTCTTCCTTCAACATTGCAAGCCAGGGTAGATAATATTGATATTGTCAGAAAAACGGCGTTCCTGTAGAATACCGGGACGTTTTCAAGGCAAAGGAGCCGGAAATGGCGAAAAAACCGGGTATCGCGCTCGGCGTGGCGGCGCTTGTTCTCTATATTATCGGCGGCATCGGCACGTTTGCCGGTCTGGGGCTGATCATGTTCATGGGAGGAAATGACCTGCTGGGGTGGGGGGACGGCCGGAGCATCGGCTATCTCTTCCTCTGCGTCGGCTTGAGCCTTTCCGTCATGGGGGTCGTTCTAATGCGGTTCTTCAGGAACCGGGGGGTCGCGTGACTGATGCAGACATCCACGAGGCCGTGGCTGTCCTGCGGAAGGCGGTGCAAGGGTGGCGTTCCCCGGCCGTGACAATCGTGTCGCAGCGGGAAGGCGACCCCTTCAAGGTGCTCGTTTCCTGTATCCTGTCTCTGCGGACCCAGGACAGAACAACTGCCGCTGCCTCTGAGCGCCTCTTTGCCCTGGCAGGCACGCCGGCCGCAATGGTGGAACTTTCGACGGAAACCGTAGCCGCGGCAATCCACCCGGTCGGATTCTACCGGACCAAGGCCGAGACAATCAGGGAAATCTGCAGGACGCTGTTGCGGGAGTACGGCGGGAGAGTCCCCGACGAGCTTGACGAGCTCCTCAAACTCAAGGGGGTGGGGCGCAAGACGGCCAATCTCGTCGTCACCCTCGGTTTCGGCAAGCCGGGAATCTGTGTGGATACCCATGTTCACCGGATCTGCAACCGCTGGGGTTACGTAAGGACGAAGAGCCCGGAAGAGACGGAATTCGCGTTGCGGACCAAGCTTCCCCGTGAATACTGGTTGATCATCAACGATCTGCTGGTGACCTTCGGCCAGAACCAGTGCAGTCCCGTCTCACCCCACTGTTCCAGTTGCCCGCTCTTCCGATTCTGCGACCGGCTAGGGGTGGTGAAATCCCGCTGAGCGGCGATTGCGCCGCCGCTTTTTTGCATTATACTATTGTTTTGTAGCCACGGAGAAGGTAATATACGCCAGTGCAATGGTTCATACCATTTTCAGGAGGAAAGGCATGCTGAAAGATATCGGATTTTTGGGACTGGGTACCGTGGGTCGGCACATGGCGACAAACCTGACGAAGGGGAACTACCGGCTCACGGTCTATGATTCGGACCCGGGAGTGGTCGCCGAGCTGGTACAGCTCGGGGCTGCGGGGGCGTCGACGCCAAAGGAGGCCGCCAAGGGGAAGGATATCGTGATCCTCATCCGACCCGAAAAGGAGCGGCTGCGTCCCGATATCTACGGAGATGACGGCATATTCGCCGGGATCGACCCCGGTACCATTCTGGTGGACATGGGGACCCACTCTTTGGAAAGCACCATGGAAATGGCCGAGGAGGCGGTCAAGCACCGCGTGCTGTTCCTCGATGCGCCGGTGTGGGGAACCAAGGAGCATGCGGCCAACGGCCTCCTTACGATCCTCGCCGGAGGTGATCCGACCCTTATCGGCCGCTGCCGCGAACTATTCGCCTACTTCGGCCTCAACATCATCCCCGTGGGGGGGATCGGCGATGCCACCCGGATGAAATTCGTGGTCAACCTGGTTCAGGCCGAGTTGATGCAGGCCCTGGCCGAAGGGATCGTGTTCGGCGAAAAAATGGGCTTCACTGTCGACCGTATCCTGGAAGTACTCGATTCCGGCGGTGTTGCCAGCCCGCTCTTCCATTCAAAGGGACGGAGCATCGCCCGGGGCGATTTCACCCGTAATCTGGCGCTGAAATACGTCCATGAACAGCTCGAACTCGTCATGGAGGCGGCCAAGAAGTTGAACGTCGAACTGCCGGGCGCCGAGACGGCGTGCAAGCTGTACGAGCAGGCCGATAAGGACGGCCGTGGTGAAGAGGACTTCTCGTCAGTGGTGAAGGTGCTGCGGAGGTAGATCGTTTCAGTGCTGCAGGGTAATGAAAAGGGCGGCCCCCGGGGGCCGCCCTTTTTTGTGGATGTCACTGGCAATGCCGGTCATTTTGCCTTGCCAGATGCGTCCAGTTCCTTCATGATCTCGTCGGTAAGGTTTTTCGCCTCATACTTGCCGTCCAGGTACATCAGGTTGTCCTGCCGGAAGATTGCGGCGTAGCCGTTCTTGGTGCCGTAATTCTTGATGAGCTTCAGCAGGTTCTCCCCGATCTCGTCGGTCATTTCTGCCTCTTTCGCCTGCAGTTCCTTTTCTGCATTCCTGCCGAACTCCTGGTATTCCTGAAATTTCTTCTTCAGCTCCGCTTCCCTTTCCTGGAGCTTCGCCGCAGAGAGACTCTTCGCCTTCCCTTCCAGGTCTTTTTTCGATTTTTCCAGCTCTTTCGCCTTGTCGTTGAGGGATGCCTGGAATTTCTCATACATCCCCTTGAGAGTTTCCGCGGCCTTTTTCCCGGACTCGGACTCCTGGACGACTTTGCGGAAGTCGACAGCGCCGAATTTCACCTCATTCGCAGCAGAGGCGGCGTTTGCCAGCAAAAGGACCAGGCAGAAATAGATACAGGAACGAACGATTTTCATGGTGAATCTCCTTGTTGGTTTGATAGTGATTGCGAATCACGGAGCAATGAGGGCCACATTCTCCACGTGGGGGGTCTGGGGGAACATGTCCACCGGCTGGACCTCGCGGCAGCGATAGCCGAGACCTGCGAGGATCGCCAGGTCCCGGGCCAGGGTCTGGGGGGCACAGGATACGTAGATGATCTTCCCGGGAGCGATGGCCGCCACTTCTCTCAGCACCCGTTCGTCGCATCCCTTGCGCGGCGGGTTGAGTACGACCAGGTCGAACCGTTCATTCTCCCCGCGAAGCTCCTCCAGCAATTCCGCCGCATCCCCCGCCTCGAAACGGCAGTTGGCAATCCCGTTCAGCCGGGCATTCCGTTCTGCATCCGCCACGGCTGCTTCCACCACCTCGATGCCGACGACTTCCCTGGCCTGCCGGGCGAGAAAGATGGATATGCCGCCGATGCCGCAGTACATATCCAGCACCTTTTCCCGGCCGGTGAGGGCCGCCCATTCGCGGACCTTGTCGTAGATGATGCGTGCCCCGTCGTTGTTGACCTGGAAAAAGGAGCGGGGAGAGATGGCAAAGCCGACGTCGCCCAGTTTGTCACGGAGGTATCTCTCTCTCGTGAGAAAAAAGTCCCTTTCCCCAAAAACGACGTTACCCGCCGAAGCGTTGACATTCTGGGCAACCACCGTTACTTCCGGCACCATACCCTGGATGTATTTCCCCAAATGGTGGAGTTCGTTGTAGCTCCTCTCCGCCGTGACGAATACAGCCATGGCGCGGTTTTCGGTCGGTGAAACCCGTACCACAAGGTAGCGGAGAAGGCCTGTTCCGCTACGGGGGCTGTAGATGGGGACTTTCCCCTTCCTGATCCCCTCCCGTACCGAGGCAATCACCCGGTTGATGAGGGGGTGGTGGAGGGGGCAGTCGCCGATGTCGAGCACGTCGTGGCTGTTTTTTCGATAGATGCCGATGACCGGTGCTGCGAATTTGCCGGCCACAACCAGTTTGGCGGAGGTGCGGTAATGTAAGGGCTGCGGTGACGGTGCAACGTCATGGATGTCAACATCCCGCAGTCGTGGGAAAGGGTTGAAGGCCTTCGCAATTGCTGTCCGCTTCCAGGCGAGCTGTGCCGGATAGTTCATGGCGATGAGGGGGCAGCCGTCGCATGCGCTGTGGCCGCAGGGGGGGGAGATGAGGCGATCGGGAGAGCGGCGGAGGACCTTCGTGAGGGTGGCAAAGGTCTCGCGCCGCCCGTTGTGGGTGACCCGCGCCTGGACCAGTTCGCCGGGGAGGCCGCCGGTTACCAGCACCGGTCGGTTCTCGAAGGTTGACAAGGCGTACCCTTCCTCGTTCAGGGAGGTGGCGGCTAGGGTGATGACCTGGCCGATGACGGGCTTGGGGGGGCGGGGAGGTTCCGACGTGGTTCGGGACAATTTTTTCATCCGTTTCAATAAACAGGAAAAGCGTAGGGTTGTCAATGGTTCATTTCCCGGGGTGATATCCTGCTGAGTCGAATGCAGGATGGATAGTGTATAAATAATAATCAAAAAATGTGGCTGGTTCCCTGTGACGAAAAAGCGAGAACGACCCAACCTCCCGCAATTGTTTTAAAAAGAGGCAAGATGGGTCTAAATAATGAAATATGGTGCAAAAACTGTATACAAAATGAGCTATTGTGGGTGTGCTGCCTTCTGTTTGCTCACAGTGTGGGCGGTGGTGCTGCTGATTTTTGTGCGAGGAGGTCGTGTGACGATGCAGTTGGACGAAAAGGTTGAGTCGATCTACCACGAGAAAGGGCTCGATGTCGACCTTATCAAACAGCTGAAAGAGGTGGAAAGCCGCCGGATCGAGGATTACGCCACATTCCTCAAGGATGCAGTGTACAAGGCCAACGGCAATATCGGGGGAATTCCCTGCCAGGTGGCCATACCGTCGGCCACCCAGAACGAGATCAACGGCAAGGACGCCACGTGCCTGGTGAAGAACGGCTGCATGGCTGTGGGTGAGGGAGCCAACATGCCGACGACGCCGGAGGGTATCAAAGTCTTCCTCGATGCAAGGGTCGCATACGGTCCCGGCAAGGCGGCCAACGCAGGAGGAGTGGCCACCTCGGCACTGGAGATGCAGCAGAATGCCAGCCGGGACGCCTGGAGCTTCGTATTCACCGAAAAGAAGCTGGAGGAGATCATGGTCGGCATTCACAACCTCTGCTATGGGGCCGCCGAAGAGTACGGCGCTCCCGGGAATTACTAAGACGGAACCTGACTACTAGACACACCCACTCGTAATGACTTGTCCAGAAAGGCACCAAAAGGATGGTGTCGAGTAGTCAACTTACTTTTTAGTACGACCTCGGTGCAAACCTAGCCGGGTTAACCACGGTGGTAATGGCGATGGTGGCCCTCGGTCTCGTCTGATCGGGGAAGCACAGCTTTTGAGTCAGGCTGCGGTACCGCACGCTTCGACCTCGTACATAGGTGCAAAAGCCGCCCGATATTTCCGGGCGGCTTTTTTCGTTCGACCCGCCTTGACTTTTTTCGCACGAATCCGCTATTATTTCCCGTTATGAAAAAACCGACCCGACAGATACACGTTGGTGACGTTGCCATCGGCGGCGGCGCTCCCTGCCCGGTCCAGTCCATGTGCAACACCGATACCCGGGATGTGGCGGCGACGCTCGCCCAGATCGGGCGGCTGGCGGAGGCTGGCTGTGAGCTGGTACGCTGTGCCGTGCCCGATATGGAGGCTGCAGAGGCCTTGGGGAGAATCAAGGACGCAAGTCCGATCCCGGTCATCGCCGATATTCACTTCGATTACAAACTGGCGCTGAAGGTCCTTGCCGGGGGAATCGACGGACTGCGCCTCAACCCGGGAAACATCGGCGAACGGTGGAAAGTCGCGGAGGTGGTGGCGGCTGCCAGGGAACGCCGGGTGCCAATCCGCATCGGCGTCAATGCGGGCTCCCTGGAGAAAGAACTCCTCGCCAAGTACGGCCATCCCACGGCCGAGGCGATGGTGGCGTCGGCCCTGGGGCATGTCCGCATCCTTGAGGAGCTTGGGTACGACCAGATCAAGATTTCCCTGAAGGCATCCGACGTCCCGAAGACCGTCGAGGCCTACCGCCTTCTGGCCGCGGCCGTCGATTATCCCCTTCACATCGGCATCACCGAGGCGGGGACGATTTTTTCCGGCACCATAAAGTCGGCGGTCGGCCTGGGGATTCTCCTGGCCGACGGCATCGGCGACACCCTGCGGGTGTCCCTGACCGGCGATCCGGTGGACGAGGTGCGGGTAGGGTTCGAGATCCTCAAGGCCCTGGGGCTTCGCCGCCATGGTGTCAATTTCGTCTCCTGTCCCACCTGCGGCCGCTGTCAGATCGACCTGATCGGCGTGGCCGAGGAGGTGGAGAGGAGACTGCGCTCCGTCCAGGCCCCCCTCACCGTGGCGGTCATGGGATGCGTAGTGAACGGCCCCGGAGAGGCGAGGGAGGCGGACGTGGGAATCGCCGGCGGTCGAGGGGAAGGGCTCCTCTTCCGTCACGGTGAGGTGGTCCGCAAGGTCGCGGAGAGCGAAATGGCCGACGCCCTGGTGGCGCTGGTGGAGGAAATGGCTAAACAAGGATGAGGGATGAAAGGTGAGGGTTGAAACGAGCATCCAACGCTCGAACTACCCTCATCCCTCATCCTTCATCCCTTATCTTTCAACAAGAGGTTCAACATGCGCTATTCCCAATACTTCGTTCCGACCGTGAAGGAAACCCCCTCCGACGCAGAGGTGATCTCCCACCAGTTGATGCTCCGGGCCGGCATGATCCGGAAGCTTGCCGCCGGCATCTACAACTATCTTCCCTTGGGGCTGCGGTCCATCCGCAAGGTGGAGAACATCGTCCGGGAGGAGATGAACCGGGCCGGCGCCATCGAGATCCTGATGCCCACGGTGCAACCGGCAGAGCTGTGGCAGGAGTCGGGGCGCTGGGAATTCTACGGCAAGGAGCTTCTCCGTTTCAAGGACCGCAAGGAGGCTGAGTTCTGCCTCGGCCCCACCCACGAGGAAGTGGTGACCGACCTGGTGCGGCGCGAGGTGAAGAGCTACCGGCAGATGCCCCTGAACCTCTACCAGATACAGGGAAAGTTCCGCGACGAGATCCGTCCCCGCTTCGGACTCATGCGGGGACGGGAGTTCATCATGAAGGACGCTTATTCCTTCGACGTAGACAGTTCCGCTGCTGACATCTCCTACGATAAGATGTACCGGGCCTACCGCCGCATCTTCGAGCGGTGTGGCCTGAAGTTCCGGGCGGTGGAGGCGGACACCGGCTCCATCGGCGGCACCTCCTCCCACGAGTTCATGGTCCTGGCCGAATCGGGCGAGGATGCCATCGTCTCGTGCAGTTGCTGCGAATATGCCGCCAACGTGGAAAAAGCCGAGGCCCGTACCGCAACCGTCTGCGAGCATGCCGAGCCACGGCCGCTGGAGAAGGTTGCAACACCGGACAAGCGGACGATCGATGAAGTGGCGGCGTTCCTCCATGTCCCCCACAGTGCCATGTTGAAGTGTCTCATATTCGTGGCCGACAACGAACCGGTGGCGGTGCTGCTCCGGGGTGATTACGAGCTGAACGAGATCAAGCTGAAGAACCTGCTTGGCTGCACAGAACTGGAATTGGCAACCGATGCAGTGGTCGAGAAGGTGACTGGCGCACCCGTCGGCTTTGCCGGTCCTGTGGGAATCAAGGCAAGGGTCATTGCCGACCATTCGGTGGCAGGGATGAAGAATTCCGTCACCGGCGGCAACGCAAGGGACCTCCACCTCAAGAATGTCAATCTGGAACGGGACTTTCGGGTGGAACGCTTTGCCGACCTGCGCAATGTGGTGCCAGGCGACGCATGTCCCCGCTGCGAGGGCGGTGTCATGGAAATCTGGCGCGGCATCGAGGTGGGGCATGTCTTTAAGCTGGGGACCAAATATTCCGACGCGCTCAAAGCTACGTATTTGGATGCCGACGGCAAGGAACAGATCATCTTCATGGGGTGCTACGGCATCGGCGTGAGCCGCACCGTTGCCGCCTGTATCGAGCAGAACTACGACAATGACGGCATTATCTTTCCCATACCCATTGCCCCCTTCCACTGCATCGTCTCGGCTGTGAACTACGGCAAGGACGAACCGGTCCGCAACGCCTGCGATACCATCTACCAGGAGCTTTCCGCTGCCGGCGTGGAAGTGATTCTGGACGACCGGGACGAGCGCCCCGGCGTGAAATTCAAGGATGCGGACCTGATCGGCATCCCCCTGAGGATCGTCGTCGGCGCCAAGAACCTGGTTGACGGCAAGGTGGAGTTGAAGCATCGCCGGAGCGGCGATGTCGAACTCCTCCCCATGGACGAGGCCGTAATGAAGGTTCGGGCGGTTGTGGCGGAGGCGCTGGTCGTGTAATCGGCCGACTCTTCCTCCCGCAAACGGGCGGAAGGAGTGCGTACGCCCGGGACAGAGGAAACAGATGACACGCGAACAAGCTATAGGAAAGATCATTTTCGCCCTCGACGTGGAGAGCTTTGCCGACGCGGAGCGCTGGGTAGCCACCCTCGCCGGCCGTGTCGGGATGTTCAAGGTGGGGAAACAGCTCTTCACCGCCTGTGGTCCCGATGTGGTCAGGATGATCCGGGAGCGGGGCGGGGAAGTGTTCCTCGACCTCAAGTATCACGACATTCCCAACACGGTGGCCATGGCGACGGTGGAGGCGGCCCGCCTCGGTGCCAGTCTGTGCAATCTTCACGCCCTCGGCGGCTTCGAGATGATGGCGGCCACGGCCTCAGCTCTGAAGAAAGAGTGCGGTGAGGTACGGCCGCGCGTGCTGGCAGTAACTATTCTCACCTCGTCCACGGAAGAAACCTTGCGGGAGGTGGGCATTGAACGGCCGGTCCCGGAGATTGTGGTGCGTCTTGCGCGACTGGCGCAGAAGGCGGGGATCGACGGCGTGGTTGCTTCCCCCCAGGAGACTCCCCTCATCCGGGAGGCGTGCGGTTTCGGGTTCCTCATCGTGACCCCCGGCGTCCGGCCTGCCGCAGCCGCCGTCAACGACCAGAAGCGGGTCATGACGCCGGCCGAGGCGGTGCGTGCCGGGGCGGATTATCTCGTGATCGGCCGTCCCATTGCCGCGGCCAACGACCCGGTGGCGGCAACCGAAGCGATCATCGCAGAAATCATGACGGCATGAGATTCCAGGAAAGTCGTCCCTGTCAGGGCGCCTGGCGAGGGCAGGCGGCAGGTTTCCCTCGAAAGGCGTTACCATGAAAGACGAGACCGTCTATGGCTTCAATCCGGTAATGGAGGCGCTCCGCGGCAGCAGAAGGGCTTTCGAGCTTTTCGTTGCCGCGGGTGCCCGTGACAACCGGCTGGAGAAGCTCCTGAAGCTTGCCTCCGAGAAAGGCGTGCCAGTCAGACACCGGGAAAAAGGAGACATCGCCCGACTGTGCGGCACCGACCACCACCAGGGGGTAGCCCTTCGGGTGGAGGCTTTTCCCTATGCGGAACTGGACGAAGTCATCGCCCGCTGGCGGGAATCGGGCGAAACGGGGTTGTTGCTGGTCCTTGACGGCATCCAGGACCCCCACAATCTGGGGGCACTGATTCGCACCGCAGCCTGTGCCGGTGCCCACGGCGTCATCATTCCGAAGGACCGGGCCGCCCGGGTAACGCCGGCGGTGGAGAAGGCCTCGGCCGGCGCAGTGGAGACGGTGCCGGTTGTCCAGGTCACCAACGTCGCCCGTACCCTTGAGGAATTGAAGGGTGCGGGTTTCTGGATCTTCGGCGCCGACAGTGGTGCGGCGGCGCCGCTCTTTGACCAGGATTATACCGGCCACACGGCGCTGGTGATCGGCAGTGAAGGGGAGGGAATCAGGCCGCTGGTGAAGAAGCACTGCGACCTCCTCGTCCGGATTCCCCTCAAGGGGGGGGTCTCCTCCCTCAACGCCTCGGTTTCCGGGGGGATACTTCTCTTCGAGGTGGTGCGGCAGAGGCATACGTTAACATGAAAAACACCCTTTGAACCGCCCGCCCCTCCGGTCGCTCAGGACGCAAGGAACGCGAAGAAATCGAAGCAGCCCGGTCGACCCCAGACTTCAGTCAGCACCACCCACCCTCCCCCTGCCCCCCCTTCCATCAAGGGCGGGGGAAGGAAGACCAGTATTGATCAGGGAATGCTGAGTCGTTGCGGGGTTGGATTTCCACGCGCCCTTGCGGTTCGAAGGTTTTCGTTTTTCGAAACAGACACGTAGTTTATATAGAAGGAGGATTTTCGGGGTATGAGTACCGACGACAAGAAGATTATCTACACCATGATGCGGGTTTCCAAGTACTATGACAAGAAGCCGGTCATCAAGGACATCTCCCTCTCCTATTTCTATGGTGCCAAGATCGGTGTGCTGGGCCTGAACGGGTCGGGCAAATCATCGCTCCTTCGTATCATGGCCGGGGTGGACAAGGAGTTCAACGGTCAGGCAGTCCTCTCCGCCGGCTACACGGTGGGTTTTCTGGAGCAGGAACCGCACCTGGACGAAAACAAGACGGTCCGTCAGGTGGTGGAAGAAGGGGTCCAGGAGACGGTCGATCTCTTGAAGGAGTTCAATGAGATTACGGAGAAATTCTCCGATCCCGATGCGGATTTCGACAAGCTCATGGCCCGCCAGGCCGAAGTGCAGGAAAAGCTGGACCATCTTGACGCCTGGGACCTGGATTCCCGCCTGGAGATGGCCATGGATGCCCTTCGCTGTCCCAACGGAGATACTCCGGTTAAAGTCCTCTCCGGCGGGGAAAAGCGCCGCGTGGCGCTCTGCCGGCTGTTGCTGCAGAAGCCCGACATTCTGCTGCTGGACGAGCCGACCAACCACCTGGATGCCGAGACCGTCGCCTGGCTGGAACGCCATCTCCAGGGCTATCCCGGCACCATCATCGCCGTCACCCATGATCGTTACTTCCTCGACAACGTGGCCGGGTGGATTCTGGAGCTGGACCGGGGAGAGGGGATCCCGTGGAAGGGAAACTACTCTTCCTGGCTGGAACAGAAGCAGCAGCGGCTCGCCGTTGAGGAAAAACAGGAGAGCGACCGCCAGAAGACCCTGCAGCGGGAGTTGGAGTGGATCAGGATGAGCCCCAAGGGGCGGCATGCCAAGTCCCAGGCCCGCATCAACGCTTACGAGCAGCTGGTGAACGAGGGAGCTGACAAGCAGGCCCGCGACCTGGAAATCTACATCCCCGCCGGTCCGCGCCTGGGCGACATCGTCATCGAGGCGGAGAACGTGGCTAAGGGGTACGGCGACCGGCTCCTCTTCGAGGGGATGAATTTCCGTCTCCCCCGGGGCGGCATTGTCGGGATCATCGGACCCAACGGGGCCGGCAAGACCACCCTCTTCCGGATGATCACCGGCCAGGAAACGCCCGATGCGGGTTCCTTCCGCATCGGCGACACGGTGAAACTCGCCTATGTGGACCAGAGCCGCGACGCACTCAACCCCGACAAGACCCTCTGGGAGGAAGTCTCCGGCGGAGCCGATACGGTCCAGCTCGGAAAGCTATCCGTCAACTCCCGCGCCTACGTGGCCCGCTTCAATTTTTCCGGGGCCGACCAGCAGAAACGGGTGGGGATGCTCTCCGGCGGAGAACGGAACCGGGTCCATCTGGCCAAGATGCTCAAGGAGGGGGGGAACGTCATTCTCCTCGACGAGCCGACCAACGACCTGGACGTCAACACCATGCGCGCACTGGAGGAGGCCCTGGAGGCCTTCGGCGGCTGTGCCGTGGTCATCTCCCATGACCGGTGGTTCCTCGACCGGATCGCCACCCATATCCTCGCCTTCGAAGGTGATAGCCGCGTGGTCTGGTTCGAAGGAAACTACTCGGAATACGAGGAGGACCGCAAGGCCCGCCTTGGCTCCGATGCTTCGCAGCCGCACCGCATCAAATATCGTCAGCTGACACGGGTGTGACAGTACTGGGCGGATAGAAGGGTGAACAGAAAGGGCCGGCAGGTAGTGCCGGCCCTTTTTTATTGTTGTAATGGGTTAATAAACGCCGTATTATTCTGCGCACCACAGTGGTATGCAATCGGCGAGACCGGCCATTGCGGTGGCGGCGATTCGGGGAGTGGAAAAATCGTGACTGGGAGAAGGACCTCTGCCGCCCCATTCCCGTGCGTGCTGCCGTGACGATGCGGAATTACGTCGAGTTGGACCTGACAGGAGATCATCCCACCGGGCGAGGCCAGAAGATGAAAGAAATGACGAGGGGAGAGAAAAGACATCTCGGAGAGCTGGCGAGCAGGGCCTACGAACGGGAGCTCGCCATCGTTCTGGATGGTCTGTACGAAAGATTCCGTAAATGGAAGAGTAATGAGATAACCCCGTGGGACCTTCAGGAGGAACTCCATCACTACCACAACGGCACGGCCCGCGACCTCCATAAGATCTACGAGATGGTGAACGATCCCCGCGTTGCCGTGGCCCAGGCGATTGCCAAGGGAATCATGGACATCACCGAGGTGAACGAGCACTGCCGCTCACTGGTGGATGGTCTGGTGGCGTATTACCGGCAGGCATACTGATGTCACTGCCGCACACATTGCACAGTCTGCACTGACTGCTTCTGACAAAGGGGTCGAGATATGACGGATAGCGAGAACCATCTGAGAATACAAAGCGGTCTTGCGAGAATACGGTTCCTGCGCAGAGCGCTGCTCGTGATCATCCTTGTCTTTGCCCCGCTGGTGTATGTCATTGCGATGCAGAACGTGCCGATGCGTATTGTCATGATCGTCGGCATTTCCTGGATCTGCCTCGGGGTGATCATCGAGTTGGTCCTGGGATTTACCCGCTGCCCGGCCTGCCGCGGCTATTTCCACGTGAAGGGGATGAGTGGCAGTATCTTTGCCAAACAGTGCCTCCACTGCGGAGTTTCCTTGAAGGGGGAAGGATAGGACAGCCGCCCTGTTTGCGCCCCCTGGATACAGGTTCCCGTAGCACACAAAAAAAGCCGCCCCGTGGAGGGCGGCTGGGAAATCGGGTCGACCGATGTCATGCGGTCTTCTTTTTTCTCGGTGCAGCCTTGGCCTTCACGGGCTTTGCAGGTTTGGCCGCCTTCGGCGTTTTTGCCGTAGCTTCCGTCTTCTTTGATTGCAGCTTTGCCGCCCGTATTTGCCGCGCCTTGGCAAGATTGTCCGCCAGTCCTCTGTCCTGGGCCATCTGGCGCCGCGACTCGGAGAAATTCTTGGCGGTCAGGGCCTGTGTCCGGGGGATGTTGAACTGTTTGCGGTATTCGCCCGGTTTCATCTTGTGAACCTGGGCGAGGTGGCGCGCCAGAGTCTTCATGCCGCCTTTGCCACAGATCATGCATACAACCTGGTCAGGCTGAAACGCCTTTTTCAGCGAAATGGTCGGGGCTTTCACTTCGGCTGTCTCGGCTGTTTCCGCCACGGCCCCTTCCAGTTTCTGCAGCGCGGCGTATACCTTCTGGATCTCCTGGAGAAGTTCTTCACTGGATAGCTCTGACATGGAAGCATGCGAAGACACAATGCTGGCTGTCAGTTCCAATAGTGTTGCCATAGAAAGACCTCCTTTGATGAAACATAATGTAAAAAACTCATTATTGCCTATTTAACTGCAATGCGAGGTAAATGCAAGCAGAAAAATAAAAATACTGCAAAAAATTAAGCATTGACTGAGCGGCTTTGTTTTTGATAGGTTTACAGTAGAGTATTATGAACTTGTATAGCTTGTTTGAACGGGATAGAGAATGGCCAGAATCGAGATTGAAGAAGTACGGTGCAAGGGATGCGGATTGTGTACGGTCGCGTGTCCCCGGCATTTGATAGTGTTGAGTGACAGGATCAACTACCAGGGGTATACTCCTGCACAGATTGACTGCCAGGAAAAATGCACTGGCTGTGCCTTGTGTGCGGAGATATGTCCAGACGTTGCCATAACGGTATTCAAGTAACAGCCTGTTCCTGCCGGACCATCTGATCTGCTGTTTGACGCTGGAAGCAACAATCTCCCCATCACAACCTATCTGTTTCAGCACCCCGGATCACAGGCCGGTACGCATTTCTGTCGGAGGTTGAATTGACAAAGCGCATTTTTGTCAAAGGAAACGAAGCCGTTGCCATGGCGGCCATCGAAGCGGGTTGCCGCTACTATTTCGGCTATCCCATCACTCCCCAGAGTGATATTCCCGAGTATCTCTCCCGGGAACTGCCGGCGCTGGGGGGTGAATTCATCCAGGCCGAGAGCGAGATCGCCTCCATCAACATGCTGCTCGGTGCATCCGCCACCGGTGTTCGCGCCATGACTTCCTCGTCCGGTCCCGGCATATCCCTGAAGCAGGAAGGGATCTCGTATATGGCCGGCTCGGAGCTTCCCGGCGTCATCGTCGATATTTGCCGTTCCGGTCCCGGCCTCGGCGGGATCGATGCGTCCCAGGCCGACTATTTCCAGGCGGTGAAGGGTGGCGGACACGGCGGTTACCATATCATCGTCCTCGCCCCCTCGTCGGTCCAGGAGATGTACGACCTGACCATGCTCGCCTTCGATCTGGCGGATATCTACCGGATGCCCGCCATGGTCATGGCCGATGCGGTGGTAGGCCAGATGAAGGAGCCGCTCGTTCCCCACCGCCGCCCTGACACGGAACTTCCCCCCAAGGACTGGGTGGTGCGCGGCAAGGGCGGCGGAGAGCAGCGGGTGGTGAAGTCCCTCTTCCTCGGAGACGGCGAGCTGGAGGCCCACAACTGGAAACTCCACGCCAAGTACCGCCTGCTGAAGGAAAAAGAGGCCCGCTGGGAGGAATTCGAAACGTCGGATGCGGAACTCGTCGTAACGGCCTTCGGCTCGGCGGCGAGGATTGCCAAGACCGCAATCATGATGGCCCGGGAATCGGGACTCAAGGTAGGCCTGCTCCGGCCCGTCACCCTCTTCCCCTTTCCGGAGGAGGCCTTTGCCTCCTTGACCCGGCGGTGCAAGAGAATCCTCGATATCGAGCTCAATACCGGCCAGATGATCGAGGATGTCCGCCTTTCCATTGACAAGGACGCCGAGGTGTTTTTCTACGGCCGGCCTCCGGGTGCCGGTTCTCTCCCGACACCGGAGGAGCTGTTCGAGCAGATACGGAAATATTATTGACAGGGCTGCGGACTGGCCACTGGCAACACCGTTTCCCTTGCCGGTATCAGTTCAAAGGTCCCCGTTCCGAGTCCCGAGGTTTTCATTATGCAGCAGGTATTCAAGAGACCGGTCAGTCTGAAGGATGTCCAGACCCACTTCTGTCCCGGATGTCATCACGGCACCATCCATCGTCTCGTTGCCGAGGCGATGGACGAGTTCGGCGTGCAGCAGCGCACGATAGGCGTTGCTTCCGTGGGATGTTCCGTCTTCCTCTACGGCTACTTCGACATCGACGTGGTAGAGGCTCCCCACGGCCGGGCTTCGGCCGTTGCCACCGGTGTCAAGCGGGCGCGGCCCGACTCCATCGTCTTTACCTACCAGGGAGACGGCGACCTGGCGGCCATCGGCACGGCAGAGATCATCCATGCCGCCAACCGGGGGGAGGACATCACGGTCATCTTCGTCAACAATACCACGTACGGCATGACCGGCGGCCAGATGGCGCCGACCACCATGGTCGGGCAGAAGACCTCCACATCCCCTTACGGAAGGAAGCAGGAAAAGGATGGTGCGCCTCTGCGGATGGCCGAGCTCCTTGCCATGTTGGACGGGGTGGCCTTTTCGGCGCGGGTGGCGGTCAATTCGCCGAAGAACGTGCTGGAGGCAAAGAAACAGATCAAGAATGCCTTTCGCTACCAGGTGGAGGGGAAGGGCTTTTCCTTTATTGAAGCACTCTCCGCCTGTCCCACCAACTGGGGAATGAATCCGCTCAAGGCCAATGAGCGGGTCGGCGGCGAGATGTGCGACTATTTCAAGCTGGGTGTCTTCAAGAATACGGCGGATATATAAAGGATAAAGGGGGTGCGGAGATCGGAGACAGGCAAAGCTTCCTGATGGTTTGTCCCATGCGGTTCATCGATTCCCGGTCACTGGTCCCCGTTCACGGAGTTTTCATGCGCTACGATGTTTTCATATCCGGTTTCGGCGGCCAGGGGGTGCTGCTTGCCGGCAATCTCCTTTCCTATGCCGCCATCAAAGAAGGGAAAAACGTTTCTTTCTTCCCTGCCTACGGCGTGGAGAAGCGGGGCGGCGCTGCCATGTGCACGGTGGTGATTGCCGACGGTGAGGTGGGATCGCCGGTGATCGGCAGTCCCTCGGTGTCGATCGTCCTGAATCAGACTTCCCTCGACAAATTCGGATCGAAGGTCCGTGCCGGCGGCATCTGCATCATCAACTCCTCACTTGTTTCCGCGGAGGGTTTCGATCGCCGGGACATCGAAATCGTGGCGATCCCGATGAATGAAATCGCCATGCAGCTGGGGGACGCCCGCATGGTGAACATGGTGGCCCTGGGGGTATATGCGGCGAAAACCGGCGCCGTGTCACTTGCTTCCCTGGAGGAAGCCCTCAAGGATGCGCTGCCGGAGCGAAACCACCGGTTCATTCCGGACAACGTTCGGGCCATCGAGGCCGGCGCGGCGCGGGTACCAGCGTAAAATGCCGCCGCTGCAAAATGCTTGACGCCCATCACCTCATCTGGTATAAACACAATCTTGTCAATTGGGGTGTCGCCAAGCGGTAAGGCAACGGACTCTGACTCCGTCATCCCTAGGTTCGAATCCTAGCACCCCAGCCAAATTTCGGTCCCATCGTCTAGCGGTTAGGACACCGGCCTTTCACGTCGGTAACAGGGGTTCAAGTCCCCTTGGGATCACCATCTTAAAAAGCCCGTATTCTCCGCGAATAGCCTTGAATACGGGCTTTCTGGTATCCAGGGGTGTCGCGCATAAGTAACGCTAAAGCCCTTGAAGTGACGTTAAAAGCCGGTAGATTTTTAGCAGTTCTTTAGCAGACTATATTAGTCCTTTTATCGGGCCCTTTCGTTTTCTCTCTGGTGAACTTTGGCTTTCAGAAAACTATGGATGATTTATATAATAATCATTGGATGGTTTGCATCAGAATGGGCAGCCGGTTTAGGAATAATATGTGACAAGAGGACGCTGAGCCATGTTTATCGGTGATGTGTTAAGGAAGAGACGCGAAGAATTGGGCATGAGCATTCGCGAACTGTCCCGGCGGAGCGAGGGGCGTCCAGAGTTGATGGAATATATCAACCCTACGTACTATTGTCGCATCGAAATGGAGTCGAGTCCTTATGTGGTTGTGGCGAATACCACAATTGATAAGTTTTGGACGATCGGAAGTCTGCTGAGAATTTCTCCACTCTTATTGTTCGTACTGTCGCGAAAGTTGGATCCAACTGAGGCTGATCGAAGTTTTTCCATAAGAGATTCTTGACCGATTGAATTCAGACAATTTATAAAGGAGAGACGTAAAAAACTTAATTTATCTTTAAGAGAAATTTCTCTACTCTCAGAAAAATATCATACAAAAATATCCGTGGGCTTTTTGTCCCAATTAGAAACAAATTTAAGAGAACAATCATCGAAAGTATCAGGTGACAAAATCTGGATTCTCGGGTGTATATTGGACGTTGATCCTCTTCTGTTATATGTTCTGTCGAGAAAATTTGATTCGAAGTATTTGACGGCTGTAAATAGGGACAAGTTATTCCAATAATGTTTCCCTCCTGCTTCGGGAGCGAGGGGCTGCTGATTCAAATCCAGTCATACCGACCAGTAAGTACAAGGGTTTACGGCCATCGCCGTATGCCCTTTGTCTTTTAAAAGTGTCTATGTAGTCGTACCTGAAAAAGTCTGAAATTTGCTTCAGACAGGTTGATACAGTCGGTTGAATCTCTCAATCAAGGTCATCAGGTCGTTAGTGATGCCCCTGAATCTCTTTGAAAAGCCACAATAGGATAGCTCGGAGGAGCTTCCTGATGTTGAAGCCACACCCGGCCAGGAAGGCGTTGATTTTGTCGCCTTCTGTGCCCTTGAGATAGTTGCGGTCCATCCGGCTTTTAAAAAGTATATACTCAAATCTATGTTTCCCATTTCCGTTGCGATCGATCCACATGCTGGCGGTGCTGTCAGCTTTGGACATCGAGTCTTCGACGAGGCTTCATTTTCTGCTCAGCCTAATAAAGAGAGGGGGAGACCAAAAGCCCCCCCCTCCCTTCGACGATATAAACTACATCAACTACTCCCGAACCGCTGCCGCTTTGCGCTGGGCTTCTTCCAGGTTCTTAATGTCTTCCGGCGACAGTTTCGGACGATCGATGGTTAGGGTGACCTTGTTGATTTTTCCGGTGAATGTGAAGGGAGGCTGGTAGTCCTCGTCATTCACGCCAGTCAGGGTGTCGGAGCCGATGTCAAGGCTCTCGTCGAATTGCAGAATAATGGGAATTGTGTGCTCCATCTTCTGCGTGGACACCTCCTTGCCGTCGACCTTTAGGATGCCGGTGCCTCCCCGACCGATGCCGCTGTTACTGCCAAATGCCAGAGTCCCCATGCCCAGACCGTCGTACTTGAAATCGAATTCAAGCACGTGCTTGCCGGGGGTCAACGCCGGCCCCTCCCACCTGACCCGCTTGAGATCCACCAAGTTCCAGAGGAAGACCGGCTTGTTCTTCAGCAGGTAGAAGCCGTAGCCCCCGAAGCGCCCTCCCTGGGTGATGAGCATACCCTCTGCGCCCGTCTGCGGGATCTCCACCTCCGCTTTGAAAGTATAGGAGGAATTGAGCACCGACGGCGCATCGCCATTGGGAATGCCGATCATTGGTTCCGTCCAGGTGAACACGTTGCGACCAGCAGTGATGCTCGGTTTTGGCACGATGGCCCTGGTCACAAACGAGTTGTCGAGCGGAAGCACCTGAAATTTTTTGGCCTCCTGCCAGAACAGCTTTTCCATCTCCTTCAACTTCTCCGGATACTTGGCGGCGACATCGTCATGCTGGGTCCAGTCCTTGTTCAAGTCCCACAACTGCCATTCGTATTTCAACAGGTCCCCTGCCGGAGCGAAATTATCCCAAGGGTAGCGGTGAACCGTCGTCCCCGCGAACCAGCCGTCATGGTAGATGCCCCGATCCCCCATCATCTCGAAGTACTGGGTCGTATGGGTTGTCGGCGCTTTCTCATTCTTCTTGTCGAAGGTGTACATCATGCTCACCCCCTCAATGGGGCTCTGCTTGATGCCGTCCACCAAGTCTGGCTGCGGGATGCCGGTCGCCTCCAGGATGGTAGGTACAATGTCGATGACATGGTGGAACTGGTTACGGATACTCCCCTTGTCTTTTATCATCTTGGGCCACGAGATTGCCACTCCTTGGCGGACGCCGCCGAAGTGCGAAGCAATCTGCTTTGTCCAGGAGAAAGGTGTATCGAAGGCCCAGGCCCAGGGGACCGCCATGTGGTTGTAAGTCTTGTCAGTGCCCCAGATGTCGTAGAAGTACTTGAGTTGGGCCTCAACCGGCGGATTGGCACCGTTGAACATGGCCATCTCATTGGGGGTCCCGATCATTGTCCCTTCAGCGCTGGTACCGTTGTCACCCTCTATGTAGATGATGAGAGTATTGTCCAGTTTCCCCATATCCTCCACCGCCTGAATCACTCTGCCGATTTCGTTGTCGGTATAAGCGGCATAAGCTGCGAAGACTTCCACTTGGCGGATGAAAAGTTTCTTCTCGTCCGCAGTCAGTTGGTCCCATTTCTTGAGGAGGTCATCGGGCCAGGGGGTGAGCTTGGCATCCTGGGGTATCACCCCAAGTCGCTTCTGGTTGGCAAAGATAGTCTCCCGCAGTTTGTTCCATCCATCGTCGAACAGATGCATCTTGCTGATCTTGTCCACCCACTCCTTGGTAGGGTGGTGGGGCGCGTGAGTGCCGCCCGGCACGTAGTAGACGAAGAAGGGCTGATCGGGAGTAAGTGTATTCATGCGCTTCATGTAGGCGATGGCATCATCGGCCATGGCAGTAGTGAGGTTCCAGGTCCCGGCCGGTTTGCCCTCGAAGGGGTAGATCTGGGTAGTATTGCGGAACAGGTTCGGCTGCCACTGGTTGGTATCGCCGCCGATGAAGCCATAGAAGTACTCGAATCCCATACCGACAGGCCACTGGTCGAAGGGGCCGGCCTGGCTCGCCTGGAATGACGGTGTATTGTGGTTCTTTCCGAACCAGGAGGTATGGTAGCCGTTATCCTTCAGGATGCGTCCGATGGTCGCCTTGTCCTTGGCGATGATGCTGTCGTATCCGGGATAGCCGGTGGCCTGTTCGGCGACCACGCCGAACCCGGCAGAGTGGTGGTTGCGTCCGGTGATGAGGGCAGCCCTGGTCGGCGAACTGAGAGCTGTAGAGTGGAAGTTGGTATAGCGCAGTCCATTCTGAGCAATTCTGTCAAGTGCCGGGGTTGGAATCACCCCGCCGAAGGTGCTGGCAACGCCGTAACCGGCATCATCGGTCATGATCAGCAGGATGTTCGGCGCCCCCTTAGGAGGGACGATGCGTGCAGGCCAGTAAGGTTTGGACTCCTGAGCGGTATCCTTGATTACACCGCCAAATTTTTGGTCAGGCGCCGGCAATTGTTTACCGTCAATGGTCGTGGTGGCGCTGGGAGAGCCGGGACCCCCCTTGGTCTCCGCAGCCAGGGCTGGCACTGCTGCCAGCAAGGCAGCCCCGTTCACGGCCAGAAGTGCCGGTACTGCTCTTCGAGTTATCATAAATTTCTCCTTTCTCCTTTCATAAGCATTTCAGTTCATGTCATCCACAATATTTTGCCATAGGGAATGGATTTGACAAGCAGATCGCGGGTGATGGAACGTGTGTTTGCGTTATTGGGGAAATCCTGTGACGTTTTGACTGGCTTTCAGCAAAGCAAAAAAATTCTGTACTTTTTCGGGAATTCGAGCCATATTCTAACTACTTAAACCGGGTCACAATCGGGATACAAACCGGTTGACAATGAATCCAAATAAATTAAATAAGATTATGGCTGAGAGTTTTGCAATATTTACGCAAATGTCGCGATGACAGTCTTTGCATTTTTTGTCAATAACATTATAATAAGGTGCCACATCACTGCTGTCCCATAGTTTAGCTGAATAAAGAGAAGGCTCTGAGAGCTACTTGTGGTATACTTCGTTCGCCAAAACACAAGTAATCACAAGGAGATCAGAGCCGTGGCCCATTGTAACACAGTACTGAATCAAGTGGTCGGTTTTTTCAAGAGACGTGAGTTTGAATCCCTTGCCCGCAAGCATCACGTCGGGCAGAAATTTCGGTCTTTCAATCGCTGGTCGCAGTTCATGGGCATGATGGTCTGCCAGCTTTCCGGCAGGAAAAGCCTGCGGGACGTGGTGGAGAACCTGAAAGCCCAAGGTCACAAACTGTACCATCTGGGCATGAAGAAAGTTACCCGCTCCACGCTTTCCCGAGTAAACGACGAACAGCCCTATGAGTTGTACAAAGAGCTCTTTTACAAAATGCTGCATCGCTGCCAGGCTGTTGCGCCAAGTCATCGTTTCAAGATCGATGAAAAAGTCGATCTGCTGGACGCTTCGACGATCAATCTGTGTCTGGCAGCGTTCCCTTGGGCCACCTTCCGGCAGAAGAAAGGCGCCGTCAAGCTGCATATCGGCCTGGATGCAGACGGCTACCTGCCCGAGTTCATTGATGTGACCGAAGGCAAGATGCACGAGATGTCATGGGCCAGAATGCTGCAATTGCCAAGCGGCTCACTGGCCGTTTTCGACCGGGGTTTCACCGATTACGACTGGTGGCAGGAACTGACCGACAACGGCGTCTTTTTCGTTACTCGGCTCAAGGACAATGCCCTTGTGGAATACTTCAAGAAGCGGCCGGGGCGGAAAGCCAAGGGTATTGTCCTCGATCAGGAGATTCTGCTCAAGGGGATGAAGGCCAAACTTCGGCTCGTCCAGTTCATCGCCGATGATGGCAACGAATATCGCTTCGTCACCAATGCGCATCACCTCAAAGCAGCGGTAGTGGCCGATCTCTACAAGGAACGGTGGAAGATCGAGTTGTTCTTCAAGTGGATCAAACAGAACCTGAAGATCAAGACCTTCCTCGGCACCTCGGAGAATGCAGTACTGACACAGATCTGGATTGCCCTGTGCGTGTACCTGGTGCTGGCGTATCTGGCCTTTCTGTCAAAGATCGGAGCGTCGATGCAGCAGATCTTACGGTTATTACAACTGAATCTGTTCGAACGACGTGACCTGGAAAGCCTATTCAAACCGCCGAAAATAGAGGCTTCGCCACAACTGGTGCTACTTTAGGAACTATGAGACAGCAATGACAAAATCTTAAGTTTTTATGAAACTAGGCAACTGCTTCAAAGGTGCAACACATCTCCATTCATGGGATTTTGTTGGTAGAAATAAGAAATTGTAATACTGCTAATAGATTAAACAGTCTTTTAAATAAAATATTTTTCTCTCGGATGTCTTGTGTTGTTAATAGTTTTTCCTTTAGCAGTTGATACTGCTCTTGCACAACTTCGATCGGGTTTATTTTTTTCATTGCAATGCTCCTGATACAATTATCTCAATAACGTAATAAATTTATTTGTTATAAGTAATATATTTTAATAGTTGGATATGGGCATGAAGGATGCTATTGAATTTTATCAATAGAATGGCTTTGCTTAAGAAGAGGGATTTATGTGCGGATAACTAAACAAGAATGGGAATGCTCTGCTGTCTTTCTTATTAGCCTTGGTTGATTGTCTTGTTAGATACATAATCTTCAGAAAATCTATGAGGTCTTACTGCTAAAAGTCTTGCAACATTTGCAATGAACAATATGCGTTTATCTGGATCTAAGGCTTTAATTTTATTTTGAATATCTTTATAAATAGTTTGCATGCCATCCCTTTCTATCCTGAAATAGTATATCGTGCGTCTCTTCGAATAATCCATACCTTCACTTGACAATCTCTACCGTATGCTAAAAATAATCTGTGATACATATGATGCACCTGCTAGTGTCTTATGCGGTTAGTTCACCGCAAGAATTCCGAGGAATTTTGGTTCCTGGCACGGCGCGGCGACGCAGGCCTAGCGGGGCCTACGACGAGGAGCCGCAACACAGCCCGGTGCCAAAAGGCCCGTAATTGTTAGGTAAGAATTAACCGCACGGGACACTAGGAAGGCCGCAAATAAAATTTCGTACCTATCTATCCATTATGATTCTACTATTAATCATATCCCCGTTGTGTAAAAAGTAAGTTACAATATAGTGTCAAGTGTATTGGTTAATCAAGAACCTGTCCTTTCGATATGGTCAACTTCCATTCCCTTGAACAAGTAAATTTGTTTTAAGCATTAAAATAAAATCATGTGCCAATGTCTTCAGCCGCTGAGCGATACTAAAATAACAAATATTTTAAGATTTAGAAGCATCCCTGTAACATTGATATGGTAACCTCATCAAAAGGTAGATAATTATCAGTGTTGCTGAAACGGTAAGCTGCGGGTGGTCTTTCCTAGGGGACAGATAATGTATTTCCCATATCAACCGGGGGCTCCGTCGAAGCCAATAAGGAGAGAAGACGATGAACAGGCTGGGTGGTAGGTGCATAGATTGCGGAAGCGCGGTAGTCTTGAAAACAGTTGATGAAGTGAAGCCGGTGTTTCGAATGGAGATATTGAATTATGAGTGTGGTGCCGTACTGAAGACCACATTTTCCTCCAATGGCAATGTTGCAAGGGCTTGCCATTACGGCTGCGAAAGCACGTAGCTATTGTGTTGTGTCGGGATATACCTTAGCAACTGCTTCTCGATTGGCTTCATGCTTTGGAACATATTGTGTGAAATGTCACAAGTAAGGAGCAATTGTGGAAGTTTTCCGCATCGTACGCGCACTAATTGTAGCAGCAGGAGGTGTAGCGCGCCCGGTACCCTGGACACAAGATAAGATTCACGCAGCCATCTTGAATTGATACTCCTCGAATGCCTGTCGTGGGCTTCTGAATCCGAGTTTTTCGACCAGCCACTGCTGGTTGTAAAGATCCACAAAGTCAGCTACTGCCGCTCGAACTTCTTCGATGGTACGGTAATGACGGCCATAGATGACCTGCTCTTTGATAGTCCGATTGAAACGTTCCGTAACGCCGTTGGTCTCGGGTTCGGCAACAAACGCAAAGCTTGGGGTGATCCCCCAGAACTTGATCTGGTTCTGGAAATGCGCCGAAAGGTACTGAGTGCCGTGATCCATCCTCAGTACCAGCCCTCTGGCGGCAGCGGCGCCGACCGAGCGAAAGCGGGCCTTGATTCCCATGGAGACCGGCTGTAGTGCGGCGGACCGATCACCATTCTTGGTGACATGCCAGCCGACGCATTCGGCATTCCAGTGCTCGACAGCGGTAAACAGCCAGCACCAGCCTTCTTCCGAGGTGAAGACCTTGGTGCCGTCGGTGCCCCACATGACGTTCGGGGCTGCCGTGATGATCTTGCCGTCATGCTTCTTGGGCTGTGCCTGGACAACCCGGTGCGGGGAAAGCAGGTTGTTCTCCCGCATGAGACGCAACACCCGCTTGCGGCCTACTTTGATGCCTTTGACGAACCGCAGGCGTCCCCAGACCTTGCGGTGCCCCTCTCCAATGAATGGGGAAGTCTCCAGATCGGTTCGGATGAGGGCAAGGACCTCGTCGTCTGTGAGCGGTGTTTTCGGGCCACGCTTGAGCAGCACCGGCGGAACTTTTTTCCTGGCGGCGCGATCATAGAACGACGAGCGAGGCATTTCCCAGGCACAACAGACGCGCTGAACACCATAGGCTTTACCAGTGGCAGGGGAGATCGCAGCGCTCATTTCTTCGATCTCCTCGGGGCCAAAGGGTGAGCACGCCTCGCTTTCTCCCGAAGCAGCTCGTTCTCCATGGTGATCTCGCCGATGCGCTTGAAGGCTGCATCGAGTTCTGCTGCCAGCGGATCATTTTCACGAGCCTTGAGAGCCGATTCAATCCCCTGGAGGGCCTTGTTGTGCCATTCCTCCAGGCGATAGATTTCGATGCCCAATTCGCGTGACAACGCATCGACCGGTTCACCGCGCATCAACCGAAGGACAACTTCCTTCTTGCGGTTGGCGCTCCAACGTTTGATTTCCGGTGCAGCGGAAGTATCGCTACGCTCTCCTCCCGCTGCACCGGGACAATTGACATCCTTTTCCATTGACGACCTCCTTGAACACGTTTTTTACACCATTTTCGTGTCCAAGAAAACCGGGGCCGCCATAGTAGCAGCAGGAGGGGCACTTGTACTCGCGGGGTCAGCTGGGTCGGCCGGGAATCCATGTGCCGAGCAGGAGTCGGACTACACAGTCCATTCAAAGGGATTGAGGGTTGGCCAGGTGAGAATGTCAAGTAAGCTCTTACCCCGAAATGACAAGAAGCTTTTGCAATTTGCCGCAACGACCAAAATCAATGCCGACTTTTTCGTGTATTCCTACACGATGGATTCCCACGAGGAGGTTCTTGTAGGGGAAGAAGGGACTATACGTTACATGAGGTTGGCTAAGGAACAGGACAAGTTGACCCATGTGGATGGACAGCTTGATAAAGGACGATTCATTCTGGATATTCGAGAAAATGGAGCCAATCGCACCGTGCTGGTTGATCGGGGACTTTACGACTATACATCCATGGAGTGCCCAGAAATAAGATTACAGCACGAAGGTGAAGAGAAGAAGCTGCGCATCCTCGATTTGGAAGCCTTGAAAGTGGTGAACCGGACCTATCGGTGGGTGAAGAGTGAGGACGTCTCCGTTGATGGCATGCGAATTCACTGCCGAGTTATCGATATAGAAGACCCACAGAAACGATGTCGCCGCTGGATCACTCCCGACGCAGTAGGTGCCATTATCACTCGCCAAGATGGCATGGGAAAAGGGGGCTCATATTCTATGCGGATAGCACATCTGAAAAAAACGCATGACCCTCGCCTGAAGCACGTTTATAAAGAATGCATCTACGACGGTCCCGTACTCTTATCTTCAGCAATCAACGGACAGAATTTTTCATAGCTACCTGGATGCTTTGCGGTGTCACCAGAAGCTTACACAGAGAAACTAATTAAGGGTCCTGTACTCTATCTGAGGCAGGTCATCTTACTCAGCATTTCAGAATACAGATTCTTCTACCTATGCATATACTCTTTTCAAGGATTTTGTTGCCTTTTTAAGCCCTTTGCTGATTCCTTTCAGTTTAATATCTGTAAGATTTGAGAGGCGCTTTCCGGCCTTTGTCAACCCTTTCCCGGCCCTGCTTGCCTTGGTCTCCAAATCTCCTTCGACCTTCTCTAGTGAAGAGAAAAATTTTCCGATATCCTTTTCCAGCTTTCGTGCAATTTTCCCTTTAACACCGTCTTTGAACCTGTTCTGAACGCTGAGTGCTATATTTTGGACCTGAATCTTAAGGGAGTCAGTTTTCTGCTTCAGTTCATTGACTTTTTCAGCTTTGCATTTTTGGGTCTCTTCGATCATCCCTCGTGCCTCGGCAAGTATAGATTGACTCATGCTCGGGTTAATTCCTTGAATCTTCTTCAAACCATCATCACCCGCAACGGCAATTTTCGCAAACGTGTCGTAGCCTGCTTCGACCAAGCGTTTTGACAGTACCTCACCCACACCTTTTATTTTCTGCAATTCTTTCATCTTCGGTTTCATATAGACTCCTTACGATTGGAGTACTGCATCTATGGCTATAAGGCAAAGGCTTCCTTTCGCTTTGAAATTATTTTGGACCCTGCCACGAGCCATTTGAATATGGCAAGTTTATCATGACGCGCCGGATCAAATTTCAGCTTGATGGCAGTTCCTTTCTTGAAATTGAATCCGGATGGGAGGTTAAGGAGAGAAACTATTATGCTGCTGAGATCAGGTTCATGACTAACGATCACCAGTTCATCTACAGAAAAATACTTTTTGAAAAGCGTCCGCAGAGTCTGGAACTGAAGTCCAGGAGCTAGTTCGTGAGAAACAATCAGAGGACCACTGAAAGAGAGGGTTTCTGCGAGTATGTCCGCTGTCTGTACTGCGCGTATTAAGGGGCTGGTGAGGATTAAGCTTGGTTCAACGCCATTTTTCAGCATTGTCTGGGCTGTCTTGCGAAAGAAGACTTTCCCTTCAGGGGTCAGATACCTCTGTTCATCAGAGATATTATCTGATCTTTCAATGGCCGAAGCGTGTCGAACAAATATCAGCTTCATACAGAATGTCTCCTGAGATTTTCAATTCGCGTGTTTCATTTTTATGAAATTTGAATATATTTTACAACATTTTTTGGTGATGCCAACTTTTAGTTTGTGAATGCGCAGACTGACATTAGTTTGGCTAAGGTGCCTAGAATTTATAAGAAAATATTGTATAATCGTGATGCGGAAGGTATTGAATACGATAACCTGACATAGATTGCAGGGGACAACGTGGAAGATATGCATGTAAGAAAATAT